>Ga0207813_100050_pt1 | contig 107171 bp, 100 predicted proteins | sample A23E3SouthBayCA_2_FD_187730 | JGI IMG/M metagenome (GOLD analysis project Ga0207813, IMG submission 187730) | Aerobic enrichment media microbial communities from Eden Landing Ponds, California, USA - A23 E3 (4) (SPAdes) | ecosystem: Environmental > Aquatic > Marine > Unclassified | place...
CTCGAAGGCGTCGTTGACGTACTCGATGGTGCCGTCGGTGTCGGTGATGAGGACGGCGTGGCCGGCGTGGTCGACGGCGCTCCGGAACCGGCGGAGCTGTCGTTCCCGCTGCTTGCGCTCGGTGATGTCCCGGACGATCCCGTCGACGTACTCCCGGCCGTCCTCCACCGTTCGCACCGCCGTCACCGATACCCAGATCCGCTCGCCGTCGAGCGTGACCGCGCGGATCTCCTCGTCCCGGACGGCCCCCTCCTCGGTGAGCCGCTCGCTCAGGGCGGCCCGCTCGTCCCCGTCCTGGTAGAACTCCCGGACCTCGCGGTCGACCATCTCCTCTGCACATTCGGCCCCGAAGATACCGGCGAGCGCCGCGTTCGCCGCTACCACCCCGCCGTCGGGGCCGGCGGTCGCCCGGTACATTCCGGTCGGGAGGGTCTCGACGAGTCGCGCGTATCCGTCTCCCCGGGACCCGTCGGAGACGTGTTCGTCCGCCGACCGCTGGCGCGTCGCTCGCCGCCGCCGGACGGCGTTTTCGATCCGGTTGGCCAGCAGGTCGTACTGTGTCGTCCCGGTGCCCTTCCGGACGTAGTCGTCGGCGCCCCGGGCGAGCGCCTCGCTCGCGACCGCCTCGCGGTCCTCGTCAGTGAACAGGACGAACGGCAGCGACCCACACTCGTTCCGGACGACCTCCAAGAACTCGAGACCGCCCGTGGAGGGCATCCCGTGGTCGGAGACGATACAGTCGAAATCGCCGTCGGCGAGTCGGTCCAGCGTTTCGTCCGCGCTGGTCGCCGTCTCGACGGCGAAGTCGTCGCGTTTCCGCTCGAGCGTCGTCGCGGCTACTTTGGCGAGATCGGGGTCGGCGTCGGCGTGGAGGACCCGGATCTCCGCTCGTGATCCGACCATATCCCCCATTTCCGAAGGTGACAAAAAAGCCATTCCGGATTCCCGTCTCGATATAATCTCCCCGCGGGCACCGCGGGATCGCGAGCGTGAATGGGCTGTTCCCGCCGGTTTGCCGTCTACGTGTCCCGAACGCGGTCGGATTGCCCGGAGAGACCGTCCCGGACGGGGCGGCGACGCCGGTCCGGCGGATCGGTCGGGGGCAGCGTCACCCGAACCCTTCGGCCGCGATGCGCTCGGCGGGGACGCCGACCGATTCGGCTGCGTCGACGAGGCTGTTGACCATCACGTTGATCCCGCAGGCGTACACCTCGGCGTCGCTGGGGTCGATGCGGGCGTCGACGCCCGAGGCGGGCGCCTCGTCGAGCCACCGCTCCAGTTCCCTGCCGAGCGGCGCGGTCACGGCGGACTCGTCGACGTGTTTGACGAAGGCGTGCTGGACGTAGTCGGTCTCCCCGTTCCACTCGCTCAGATACGGCTCGCGGCTGAGACAGGGGACGAAGTGAAAGTGCTCGTGTTCGCGGTCGTACTCGCGGAACGCCTCGCGGTAGGGCAGGTCGTCCTCCCAGGAGGCGCCGAGGAACAGCCACACGTCACGGTGGTCGCCGTCGATCGTCTCGGCGCCGGTGTCGAACACGTAGTCGACCATCCCCTTCAGCGGCGCGACGCCGGTGCCCGTGGCCATGAACACGAGATCGCGCCCCGTGGGCTCGTCGAGGACGAGGTCGCCGCGCGGGCCGCGCATCGTCACCTCGTCGCCGACTCGGAGGTCCCGACAGAGCCGCGGCGAGAGGTCGCCGCCGGGGACGCGCCGGACGCAGATCTCGACGGTGTCGCGGGTGGGGGAACTCGCGAGCGAGTAGGCACGCGACTCCCCGCGGTAGCGCAGGCCGACGTACTGACCGGCGAGGTACTCGAAGTCGTCGTCAGGTTCGAGCGCGATGCGGACCAGCATCGGGTGCGGTCGCTCGAAGCGTTCGAGCAGCGTCGCACACCGGCGCGCGAACCGCGCGTAGCCGTCGGCTCGCAGCTCCTTGACGAGCGTCCCCCAGTCGTCGTAGTCGGTGACGCGCTCGTAGCGGTCGGCCAGCCCCTCCCGCTCGAACCAGTGGTCGACGGTTTTGCGGACCGCTTCCGTCCGGTCGCGGTCCATCACCTCCCGCTCGACGACCGTCGCCGACTCGGTGACCAGCGGCAACTCGGCGATCCGGTCGTGTTTCGACGCGTGCTCCCTGACGGGCATTACCTCCCTCTGCGGGCCCGCGATAGTAAGTAGTGATGGGTGGGTCCGAGTCGACGGATACGCGGCGCGGTTAGCTCCCTTCGACCAGCCGCCGGAGGTGCTCCGGCGGCACCGCGCCGCGGGCCGCGTACTCGCCGTAGGTGAACGTCGGGACGCCCGTCACGCCCTCGCGGCGGGCCGCGTCGAACCGTTCGGTGACCCGCTCGCGCCACTGTTCGTCGTCGACCACGTCGCGGATCTCCCCGGGGTCGAGGTCGACGTCGCCCGCCAGGTCCGCGAGCACGTCCGCGTCGCCGATATCCCGCTCGTCCTGCCAGAGCGCGTCGAGGATCGCCTCGTCGAAGGCGAGCCACTGCTCGTAGGGATACGTCTCCTTGACGTAGAACGAGGCGACCTGCGCGGGCAGCGAGTCGATCTCCCGCGAGAGGTCGAGACTCATCTCGACGTCGTACTCCTCCTGCAGGCGCTCGACGTTCTGCTTCGCCTGCTCGAAGTACTCCTCGTCCTTGCCGTCGTCGACCGAGTGGTCGATGGAGCCGTCGGGGCGGCGCTTGTCCGCTCGCAGGTCGAAGGGGTACCAGTCGATCTCCAGGCGCTCGTCGCGTTCGCGCTGGTACTGCGACAGCGATGCGCGCCCGAGGTAACAGAACGGGCAGACGTAGTCGGAGTAGATTCCGATGGGCTGGTCGGCGTCGGCGACCCCGTCGGTACCGGCGCCGGGTTCGGCGTCGCTCATACTTCCCGATTGCGGCTACGAGCGGATAAGCGACCGGTGACACGGACGTAACCGGCCCGTACCACCGGTCGACGTTGCGGCCATGCCTAGATTTAACAGGCAGATTCGATGTTGTGGATGATGTGTCGACGACGACGATCAGGGGCACGGTGGGCGGCCTCGGGCGACGGGCGAACCCGGCGTTCGCGGTCGCGGTCGTTGTCCTGCCGCTCGCCGCCCTCGGCTACGCGCTCACGGTCGCATCGGTCCAGAACCACACCTACGTCCACGTCATGGCGGGCGTGCTGTGGACGGGCACGGACATCTTCATCGGCGCCATCCTCGGACCGGTCGTCGGTGGCCTCGACGACGAGCAGTCCGCCGCCGTCTTCCGGCGGCTGACGCCCAAGACCGCCTTCTTCCTCCCGTCGCTGGCCACCGTCACCATCGCCTCGGGACTGGCGCTCGCACAGCGGATCGGCGTGTTCACTCACGCCGAGCCGTGGCTCGCGCTGTTTACCGCCGCGAACTCGATCCCCGTCCTGCTGTTGATCGGCACGCGACTCGACTGCTATCGCGACCGGCGCTGGCAGGCGGTGTTCGCCGTTGCGACCGTCGGCTCGCTGGCGTGGGTCGCGACCACCATCGGCGAGTTCCAGATGACCGAGCCGACCGTCGTGGTCGCGCTGGTCATCGTCACGATCCTCACCGTCCAGGGCTTCGGCTTCCTGATGCCCGGTGAGGTGCGGATGTACCTGGAGATGATCTCCGCCGACCCCGACGCCTCGGTCATCGCCGCGATCGGCAAACAGAACGCCATGCTCGGCGCCGTCCAGGGCGCCCTCCAGCTGGTGCTCATCCTCGACATGGTGTACATGACTCAGGGCTCTCTCCCGTTTTTCGGGTGAGAATCGCCTCGACCACCGTCGACGGCGAGCGGTGACCGCTCTCCTCGCGCTCGCTTCCTCGACTACTCGCTCCCCTCCGCTCGAACTTCCCCCGACGCGCACCTTTTTCAGCGAGCGGATCGTGTCCTCGCGCATGGGACTGATCACCGGGCTGATCACGTTCGTCGTCGGTGTACTGGTCGGCGGAATCGGCATCTACGTCGGCGCGGAACTGATCGGCGGCGGCAGCAGTTACGAGAAGGCCGTCACGGCGGCGATATTCGGGTCGCTCGTCTGGGCGATCGTCGGGACCGTCTTCGGCGGGATTCCGCTGCTGGGGCCGGCGCTGACGTTCGCCGCCTACCTCGGCGTCCTGAACGTGATGTACGACGGCGGCTGGGTCGAAGCGGCGGGCATCGCGGTGGTCGCGTGGCTGACGCTCGTCGTCGTCTTCGCGGTCCTCGGGCCGCTGCTGGGCGTCTTCTCGGCAGTCGGCGTCCCCGGCGTGTAACGGTCGGCGCCCTCGACCGTTCGCGGTCGCCGACGGCGTTTCGGCTGGCTATCACGAGCGAGGCCGGACGGGAACGCTCTTTAGCGGCCGCACGAACCCTCGGCCGTGTTCGGGCTCGAACCGGGACTGGTCTACGCGGTCGCGGCCTCGCTGATCCTCGGCGTCTACCTGTTCTGCATCAAGCGGTACTTCGACGATTACCCCTCGACGGTGTACGTCACGGTCACGTTCGCGATGTCGCTGCTGTGGTACCTGCCGATCGCCGCGGTCGCGAGCGACGGTGCCCTCTTCCCGACCGGGTTCGGTACGGCCGGCGTCGGGATGTTCGTCCTCACCGTCGGCGGGTCGATCCTTGCCTTCCTCGCCTCGTTCCGGGCGATCGCGGTCGGTGACGTGTCCTACGTCGCGCCGATCAGCAAGATCGTCGCGGTGTTCGTCCTGCCGATCGAGGTCGTCTTCCTGAACGAGCGGTTGTCGGCGGTCCAGGTCGCGGGCGTCGTCGTCGCGACCGCCGCGGTGTACGTCGCCAACTACGAGCCGGGGAAACTGCTGGACCCGTTCGTCCGGGCGGTCCACTCCCGACCCGCACAACTGGCGCTGACCAGTGCAGCGATATTCGGCGTCGTCGACGTGGGCAAGCGCGTGCTGACCCAGGAGCTTCGGGTGCCGCCGGAGACGTTCAACCTCGTCATGTTCGCGGCGGTGCCGCTGGCACTCGCGCCGCTGGCCGCCCGGCGCTGGCCTCGGTGGGAGGAGGGCGGGGTCCGCGCGGACCTGCATCTATTCGCGGGCGTCGGACTCCTGCTGGCCGTCGCCGAGCACTTCGTGATGTTAGCCTTCTCGACGCTGTCGGCGAGTCTGGCGTCGCCGGTGGTCAACACGCAGGCGGTCGTCGCGGTGGTGCTCGGCGGGGTCGTTCTCGGCGAGGAGAACGTCCGCGTCCGGCTGGTCGCCGCGGCGTTCGCTATCGGCGGCGTGACGATGATAACCGTCGGGTAGAAGGGCCGTCGCTCGCTACTCGGCCGGTCCGGTGGCGCGCACGTCCTCGAAGTCGATCGCGTAGCTTGTCTGGATCCAGGCGTTGGCGTTCTCCCGGTCGTACATGACTAGGTCGCCGTCGATGGTCTCGAAGCTCCCGCACTGTTCCGCCGCGCGCTCGGGTGGCCGCTGCGTCTCGGACATCGCTCGCTTCGACAGCAGACGCTCAGGGAGTTAAACTTTGCCGTGGGTGTGGTACTCAATATCAATATAGTATAAGGAGACCTAATATCCGTCGCGACGGCGCGACGGGCGGGAATCGGAGTTCGTGGCCGGATTCGCCGGTGGACGAGGGGTTACGGGCCCTGCGGTCCTATCGGAAGCCCATGGAACTCCACACGACGCAGGGGCCCCTGACTCGCGAGGACCTCGGGCTGATACTCCCGCACGAGCACGTCTTCGTCGACCTCGGGCCGATGGCTGCCGAAAACTGGCGCGAGGCCGACCCCGACGACGTGGTCGCGGTGATGGCGCCGGAGATCGAGCGCGCCCGCGAGTCGGGCGTCACGGCGCTCGTGGAAGCCACGCCCGAGGGCGTCGGTCGCCGCGTCGACATCGACCTGGCGGTCTCCGAGGCGACCGACTTCCCGATCGTCGTCCCGACCGGGATCTATCAGGAACCGTCGATCCCCCAGTGGGCCCGCGACGCGAGCGAGGAAGAACTGACGGAGTGGCTCGTCGAAGACCTCACCGAGGGCGTCGACGACACGGGCGTCCGCGCGGCGTGGATCAAGGTCAGCACCGACGACGACGACCCGACCGGCCTGTCGGCCGACGAGGAGACGATCCTGCGGGCCGCGGCCCGCGCGGGCGAGCGGACCGGCGCCGCCATCGGCAGCCACACGCTCCACGGCGACGTGGTCCACGAACAGCTCGACGTGATCGAGGCGGCCGGCTACTCGCCCGAGCGGTTCATCTGGATCCACGCGCAAGCCGACGACGAGCGCTACCACCGCGAAGTCGCCGACCGCGGCGCCTACGTCGAGTTCGACTGGATCGGCGGCGACGACCAGGACGACGGCGACTACGTCGACCGAGTTCGTCGGCTGGTCGAGGCTGGCTACGCCGAGCAGATCCTCCTCAGTCAGGACCGGGGCTGGTACGATCCCTCCGAGCCCGAGGGCGGCGAACAGAAACCGTACACCTATCTCACGGAGACGTTCCTCCCGACGCTCCGCGAGGCGGGCGTCGAGGAAGCGACGGTCCGGCGGCTCACCCACGACAATCCCTTCGAAGCGTACGCGCGCTGAAATCGACCGGACGGTCGCGGGGCGCGACCGCGTCGGGCGCGTTCAGTCCCCCTCGCCCCCGGACTGGTAGGGTTCGCCGACGGCCTCGCGCGGGAGGTCGTTCTGGACGGGGGTGTAAGCGTCGTCTCTCGTCAGCCATTTGGTGTCGGCGTGGAAACACCCGCACATGACACGACGCGACGCGCCGGTCTCGCCGCCGGTCGTCCTGACCATCGCGGGGAGCGACTCCGGCGGCGGCGCCGGTATCCAGGCCGACCTGAAGACGATCGAGGCCGGCGGCGCATTCGGGACGACGGCCGTCACCAGCGTCACCGCCCAGAACACGACCGGCGTCGAGCGCACGCACGTCCTTCCGACCGCGGAGATCGACGCCCAGTGCGACGCCGTGCTCTCGGATTTCGACGTGGCCGCCGTCAAAACGGGCATGCTCGCCACTGCCGAGGTTGTCGACCTCGTCACCGAGCGCCTCCGGGAGACGGACGCCCCCGCCGTGGTCGACCCGGTGATGGTCGCCGCCTCGGGCGATCGGCTGCTCGCCAGCGAGGCCGAGAGCGCCTACGAGGACCTGATCGCCGAGGCCACGGTGGTCACGCCCAACGCCGACGAGGCGGCCGTCCTGACGGGGATCGACCCCGAGAGCGAGGCCGACGCCCGCGAGGCCGGCGAGCGCCTCGTCGAGACGGGCGCCGACGCCGCGCTCGTCACGGGCGGCCACGTCTCGGCGGGGGCGTCCGACGACGTGGTCGACGTGCTCGTCACCGGCGACAGCGTCGAGGCGTTTCGCCACTCGCGCGTCGACACCGAGGCGACGCACGGCTCGGGCTGTACGCTCTCGTCGGCGGTCGCGACCCGGCTGGCCCGCGGCGACGACCTCGTCGACGCCGTCGCGTCGGGTATCGACCTGCTCGCCCGCGCGGTCCGCTACAACCTCGACGTGGGCGAGGGGCCGGGGGCGGTCCACCACGCGGTCGAACTGCGCGACCGCGCGGCCCGCGACGACACCGCCGAGGCCGTCGAGGGGGTCGTCCGCGCGCTCGTCGACCGGAACGTCGGCCCCCTGGTCCCCGAGGTCGGGACGAACGTCGCCGGCGCGACCCCCTACGCGGAGCGACCGGACGAGACCGCCGCCGTCGAGGGACGGATCACGCGGACGCGCTCGGGGGCCGAACCCACCCGTGGCGTCCGGTTCGGCGCGTCGACCCACGTCGCGCGACTCCTGCTGGCCGCCCGCGAGCGCGATCCCGACCTCCGGTTCGCCGCGAACCTCCGCTACGACGACGCCGTCGCGAGCGCGCTCGCGGACCTCGACGGGCCCGTCGCGGAGTTCGACCCGGCCGACGACCGCGCCGACTCGGTCGAGTGGGGGATCGGGACGGTCTTCGACGCCGTCGACGGGACGCCCGCGGCGGTCGTCGACCGCGGCAGCTACGGTAACGAACCGATCGCCTTCGTCCTCGCCCAGACCCCCGACGCGCTCGTCGACCGGACGCTGGCGGTGCTCGACGCCGTCGAAGCCGAGGATTGAGAAGGGGTCACCGTCCGTTCTTTCACGCTACTCCCGTCGCCGTGCGAGCACCGCGAGCGCGCCCAGGAGGCCGACGAGGGCAGTTAGCGGTCCGAACCCGGGACCGAGTCCGGAGCTACCGCTCCCGTCGTCGGGGGGTCCCGAATCGTCGCCCCCGCCACCGACGTCGCCGACGGTCACGACCAGCGGGTCGGCGCTCCCGAGCGTGAAGTTGTACTCGCCGCGGTCGAGGCGGGCGACGCCGCGCAGGGTGCGGTTCTCGCCGGCGCCGAGCGCGACCCGCCGGTCGATGATCGGGCCGTCCGGACCGCGGAGGGTGACGTTCCCGCGGGCGGGGACGCCGTGCGTGTTCGAGACGGTCGCGGTGAACGCCACGGCGCCGGGATCGGACAGGGCCGTCCGGTTGGCCGAGAGCGCGGTCACCGTCGTCGCCGCGGGCCCGTACACCTCGACGGTCACCCGATCGCCGCCGACGGCGAGGGTGTACTCGCCCGTCTCGTCGAACGCCCGTTCGAACCGGTAGGTCACCCGCTCGCCGGGGGCGACGGTCCCGCTCTCGGTCGCGGCGACCGCGCCGTCCACGACGAACCGCGCCGCGTACTCGCCGGCCGCGCCGCCGGTGTTGGTCACCGCGCCGGTCATCCGCAGCGTCTCACCGGTGTAGAGTGTCAGCTCCGACCCCGAACGGGTCACGTTGCGATAGGGGCCGCTGACCGCGAGGGCGCCCGGGTCGGTCGCGATCCCGACCTCGACCAGCGCGGGCGTCGACGCGAACGCCTCGGCGTGGGTGCCGGCCGACCAGAGGTCCGGGGTCCGTTCGGTGCCCGCGTAAGTGACCGCCGCCCGGCGGACCTCCGGGCCAGCGACCGATCCGACGCTCTCGAAGACGGTGCGTGCGTCGACCGGGTCTGAGTGGGCGTTCATCGCCGAGAAGACGGCCTGAAGCGATCGCTTCCCGTCGGTCGCCAGTCGGATCCGAAGGTCGGTGGCGCCGGCGACGAGGCTCCCCTTCAGGTAGTTGGCGGCGTTGACCCACGACCGCGGTTCGGTCAGGACCGCGTCGGACTGGGGGCGGACGGTCCCCCGCCGCAGCGCCTCGCGGAACGCCGCGAAGTCGACGCGGCCCTGTTCGAACGCGAGCAGGGCGGCGTAGTAGGTGGCGAAGGCTTCGGTGGTCCACTGCGCGGAAGACGCCGTCTCGTAACCCTGGCGGGTGTGGACGTACTCGTGGAGCCAGGTGTTCTCGGCGGTCGCCAGCGGCTCGGCGTCCCGGACCCACATGTCTCGGTCGCCGTACTGCAGGCCGCGCACGCCCCAGCGGACGGTCGTCGTCGGCGCGGCGAAGACGTTCACCACGGGGTCGCGGTCGCCGACGCGCACGCGGTCGCTCGCCGCGGCGAGCGAGTCGAGGATCGCGTCGGGCGAGTCGCTCAGCGCCGCTCGCTCGGGCAGCACGAGGTCGAACCGCTGACCGTGGGCCGTCCGCTCGCGCGTCGCGACCGCGCCGAGGTAGACCATCCACTCGCCGACGTACCCCTCCCCGGCCGTCGTCTGTTCGCGGGTGATGCCGACCGGGGCCGCACCCCTCCACGACCAGCTCGTCGGCACCGCCGGGCGCCGAAAGAGCGCCCACTCGCCGGCGTCGACGAAGAGGTACCGCCCCTTGGCGCCCTCCGGCCCGGAGAGGTCGGTCGTCTCGTTGACCTGCATCGTGAACGTGAGACGGGGGTTCGGCGACTCGCCGTCCCACTCGTAGACGGTTCCGTTTCCGCGCGAGAAGCCCGTCGTCCCGGTGACGGTCACCGCCTCGGGCAGCTCGGGCTTCAGCGAGGACACCTGGTCGGGCACCCGGTAGCGCTGGACGACGGTGATCTCGCCCGACTCGTCGGGCGTCAGCCGCAGTTCCTGCACCGCAGTGACGTTCGACGGCGCGCTCGCGAACACCGCGTCGGTCCCGGCCGCCGAGGCGGTCCCGCCCGACTCGGTGACCGACTTCGTGACTCGCTCGGACGGCGCCGTCGGTCCGGTCGTATCGGCGGCCAGGACGCCGTCGCTCGGGCGCGTCTCGGCGTTCGACGGCGACCGGTCGACGCCGGACGGCCCCGCAGTAGCGCTGGCGGCGAGTGTGCTCACGAGCACCGCCACGACGACAGCGACGACGACGGTCCGGCGGATCCCTGCCGTACCCATATCACCGCATTGGGAAGAGTCCCCTTAACGGTTGGTCGTCGCGGTGTTTCCACGGATGGTCACACGCCGGCGGGCCCGGGCCAATCTGTTCTATCGCCGACTTTTTTGCGGCGACCGACCTAGCCACAGAGAATGCCACAGCAGAACGAGGACCTCAGTGGTCGGGACCTTTCGGGTGCGGACCTCAGCGGGACGAACCTCGTCAATACGGACCTCACCGAGGCGGACCTCTCCGACGCGGACCTCAGCGATGCGAACCTCACGAACGCCGACCTGACCGGCGCGGACCTGACCCGCGCCGACCTCGACGGCGCGAACCTCACGAACGCGACCCTTACCGATGCGGACCTGACGGACACGACCCTCTCGGGCGCGACGATGGTGAACACCTCTCTGGAGGAGGGTGAGGATGCCCTCGCGTCACGGATCGGTGGCGTCGTCGTCGGACTGACGCTGCTCGTCGGTCTCACGCTCATGGCGGTCGGCGTCTCGAACTTCTGGCTCGTCTTCGTGATCGGGTTCGCGGTCCTCCTCCCGCTGTCGGGTACGATCGCCGAGTGGTACGAGAACTACACCGCCGAGGCCGGACCCGACTCCGACGACGAGCGGACCGACGCGCTCGCGGAGTTGCGCCGACGCTACGCCGAGGGCGAGATAGACGAGGCGGAGTTCGAACGCCGGGTCGAACGCCTGCTCGAAACCGAGTCAGTCGTCGACGCCGAGGACGCGTACGGTGAGCGGTCGACTGTCGGTCGCGGGTCGGGCGGCTCCGGGTCCAGTTCGGACGCTGGCCGGGAACGCGAGACGGAGTGAGTCGACGGGCGGATCAGAGGTCGGCGAGGAACTGTGCGCCGGTGTCGATAGAGGCCGCGGGGTCTTCGGGCTGGTCGTGTTCGTAGACGAGCCACTCGGCGTCGACCTCCCGGGCCGTGTCGGCACAGGCCTGCATGTCCACGTCGCCGTCGCCGATCTCGCAGAACTCGCCGTCGTCCATGTCCTTCATGTGGACGATCTCGACGTCGTCGCCGTACCGGTCGAGGATCTCGACGGGGTCGTGGCCGGCCGTCTCGATCCAGCCAACGTCGGGTTCCAGCAGCGCGTCGGTGGTGTCGGCGAACAGCTCGAAGCCGGTGGTGTCGTCGAACGCGGCGAACTCGTGGTCGTGGTTGTGATAGTGCAGGTCGAAACCGTGTTCCTGCATGTCGGCCGCGATCGCGTCGACGCGGTCGGTCGTCTCCAGCGTGGCCTCGCGCGTCTCGAAGTGCTCGGGACCGAGCCACGGGACGACCGCGCCGTCGGCGCCGACGGTCTCGTGGAACTCGACCACGTCGGCCGGGTCCGACTCCATCTCGTCGATATCGACGTGGGCCGCGGTCACGTCGAGGTCCAGGTCGTCGAGATGGTCGGCGAGTTCGTCGGCCGAGAGGCCGCCGAAGCCGCCGGAGAACTGCACGCCGTCGTAGCCGGCCGCGGCGCAGCGGTCGAGGATTTCGGGCATCGGCAGGTCCAGCTCGCGAACCGAGTAGAGGTTGATAGCAGTGCGTACCATGGCGGTGTGTCGGCCCGCCGGGTGTTCAGTCTACGGGCCGGGGCGCGACTCTCCGGGGACAGCGAGGTCCGAGCGATAGCGAGGACCTCGGAGACGCGAACGGGGAGTGCAACGACCCGTGAGTCGTGATGCGCGAGCGGTAGCGAGGACCTCGGAGACGCGAACGGGGAGTGCAACGACCCGTACGCCGCGGTGCGCGTCGGTCGCGGCGCGTCCGTCCGGGAGGCGTGGACTTTTGCCCCGCCGCAGTCACCGGAGGGTATGACATACGATATCGCGTTTATCGGAACGGGGCCCGAGCCCGAGAACCCGGTGTGGGGAGAGAGCGCGGCGATGGCCTACCGCCACGCCGAGGGCTACCGCGAGCGCGAGGACTGCCGGATCGTCGCCGCCGCCGACATCGTCCGCGAGAACGTCGACGCCTTCGCCGCGGAGTTCGACATCGACGACGACGGCGTGTTCGAGGACTACGGGCGCATGCTCACCGCCGCGGAGCCGGATATCGTCTCGATATCGACGCCGGTGCCGACCCACGCGGAGATCGTGCTGGACTGCATCGAAAGCGGCGTCCCGGCCGCGATCCACTGCGAGAAGCCGATGGCGACGACGTGGGGCGACGCGCGCCTGATGGCTCAGGAGGCCAGTCGCCGGGACGTGCAACTCACGTTCAACCACCAGCGGCGCTTCTCGCCGGTGTGGCGCGAACCCAAGCGCGCCCTTGACGAGGGTACAATCGGCGACCTGCAACGCGTGGAAGTCGGGACGAGCACGCTGCTGGACAACGGCACCCACCACATCGACCTGGCGCACATGTACGCCGGCGAGGCGCCGGTCGAGTGGGTCATCGGCCAGGTCGACTACCGCGAGGAGTACGTGAAGTACGGCGCCCACAACGAGAACCAGGGACTGGTTCAGTGGGAGTACGCCGACGGGACCCAGGGCATCGCGACGACGGGCTTCGGCGAGGACGGCGTCGGCGTCCACCATCGCCTGCACGGGACCGACGGCGTCATCGAAGTCACGCCGTGGAGCGAGGCGCAGGCGCGGGTCCGCAGCGACGGGGAGGACTGGGAGACGCTGGTCTCTGGGGTCGAGAACGCGGCGGCGGTCCCGCCGGCCATCGACCACGTCGTCGAATGCCTGCGCGACGGCGTCGAACCGGAGTTTTCCGCCCGCCGGGCGCTGTCGGTGACCGAAGTGATCTTCGGCGCCTGGGAGTCGTCACGCCGGCGCGGTCGGGTGGACCTGCCCCTTCGGATCGAGGACAACCCGCTCGAAGCGATGGTCGACTCCGGCGCGCTGTCGCCGCAACCGGCCGAGGAGGACTGACAGCGGACTTCGGGCCCGGGAGAGCCGAATCCCGGCAGCCGGACTCCGGTGGACGGCGGACCGGGGATCGACCGTCGAGCGGAGCGCTCGCCCGCCGGTCGCCCGTCAGACGCCCGTCGGACGGCCCCGGAAGCTTATGGTGCCGGGGAGAGCGTCTACCGGGTATGCTCAACGCGCTGGCGCTTCAGTTGGACGTTCTCACGCAACCCGTCGGCATCCTCGGCGTCCTCATCCTGCTGGCAGCGATCATCCTGATCGGCCGGTTCCTGCTGTCGATGGCCTGGCGGCTGGTGATCATCGGTATCATCATCGTCGGAACGCTGTATATCCTCAGCGTGCTAGGCTTTCAGGTCCTCTAGCGGTCGATCGCTCGCGGAGACGGCGACCGCTCGGTGTCACCTGACGGTGTACCCACCGTCGACGACGACCGACTCGCCCGTGACGTACCACGCCGCCTCGCTGGCGAGGTAGACCGCCAGCGGAGCGATGTCCTCGGGCGAGGCGAACTCGTCGACCAGCATCTCCGAGCGCCAGGTCTCCAGGGTTTCCTCGCCGTGGACGATGTTGTCCGTGACCACGTACCCCGGGTTGACGTTGTTCACCCGGATGCCGTACTCGGCCCACTCCGAGGCCAGCTGGGTCTTGAACCCTTCCAGCCCCGCTTTCGACGCCTGGTAGTCGACCTGCCGCTGCGGGTAGTTGGCGATAAAGGCCGACATCGAGGAGATGTTCGTGATCGTCCCGCCATCGCCGGCCTTCATCACCTCGCCGGCGTACTTCGCACAGCGGTAGGCGCCGGTGAGGTTCACGTCGATGGTCTCGGCCCACTCGGCGACGGACTTGTCCGCGACGGCGCTGTGGTGGACGATACCCGCGTTGTTGACGAGGTGGTCCACGTCGCCGAACTCGTCCAGCGCGGCCTCGACCATGGATTCGACGGCGTCGGTGTCGGTCACGTCCGTCTCGACGGCGAGCGTCTCCGCGCCCGTCTCGGTGGCGATCGCCTCGGCGGCCTCGCGGCCCGAGTCCCCGTCGCGGTTGGCGACCACGACGTTCGCACCCACCTCGGCGAAAGCCTCGGCGATGGCCCGCCCGATCCCCCGGTTGCCGCCCGTCACGATCGCCGTCTCGCCGTCGAGTCTGAACCGGTCGAGGACAGTCATACCGGTGTGTTGGGTGCTAGCGGCTTCAATTCGCCGGAGGGGGTCGAACGGACCGGTTCCGTGAGTGGATTTACGGGCGTGCGGTCGAAGCATGCGACGATGGACTCCGGGTCGGCGGTCGGCGACGCCAGCGACCAGGAGCGGCTGCTCGTCCCGCGGCGTCGGCGCCGGCTGACTCGGACCCACGCCGCGCTGTGGGCCGTGATCCTCGCGACCACGGCCGCGGACATCGTTCTGACGATGGTCGGCCTGGCCAGTGGACTCCCGGAGGGAAACCCGGTCGTGCGGGCCGCGCTCGACTCGTTCGGGCTCGCGGGCCTGTGGACCGTCAAATTCGCCGCGATGTGCTGGCTGGTCGCCGGGTGGTCGCTATTGTCCGACCGGAACGCTTCTGTCTTCCTCGGGCTGTTCGGCGCGGTCACGTCGGCGGTCGTCGTCTACAACGCGGTCGCGGTCGTCGGGGCGTGAAAAACAGCCCGCTCAGACGCCGTCGAGGAAGTTGGCGATTACGTCGTGGCCCACCGCGGTCAGCACGGATTCGGGGTGGAACTGGACGGCCTCGATGGGGTGTTCGCGGTGACGGATCCCCATCACCAGATCTACGGTGTCCCCGTCTTCGGTTTCGGCCTCGGTCGTGGCGGTCACCTCGAAGCAGTCCGGTACCTCGGTGGCGACCAGCGAGTGATACCGGCCGCCGCGGATCCCCTGGTCCAGTCCCGAGAACACGCCCTCGCCGTCGTGGCTGATCGGGAAGGCCTTGCCGTGGATGGGCTCGGGCGCGCGCCCGACCGCGCCGCCGTAGGCGTAGACGGCGGCTTCGAGGCCGAGACAGACGCCCAGCGTCGGCACGTCCGGACTGATATCGGTCAGCACGTCGTTCGTGACGCCGATGTCGCGGTCGTTTTTCGGGTGGCCCGGCCCCGGGCTGACCACGATCGCATCGGGGTCGGCGTCGCGCACGTCGTCCAGCGAGGCGGTGTTGCGGACGACCTCGGTGTCGGCGTGTTCGCTGACGTACTCGACGAGGTTGTAGGTGAACGAATCGAAGTTGTCGACGAACAGCACCTGCGCTCGGTCGCTCTCGCCGCCTCGCTCGCGGCCGCGGGCGCTCACCGGGACACCTCCCCGGGCTCGACGGGGTCGTCGGTCGTCTCGTCGGCGGCGTCGCCGCTCCCGCTCGCGCCCTCGGTGTCCGAGTGCTCGATGGCCTCCAGCGCGTCGAGGACGCCCCGCATCTTCTGCTCGGTCTCCTCGTACTCGCTGGGCGGGTCGCTGTCGGCGACGATGCCGGCACCGGCCTGGACGGTGACGCGGTCGGCGCTGTCGGCCGCGTTCTCCGGAACACCGACGCCGTACTCGCTGTCCAGGTCTTCGACGGTCGCGGTGCGGATCACGATTGCGAGTTCGGCGTCGCCGGTCCAGGTGAAGTAGCCGACACCGCCGCCGTAGGGACCTCTCGGCGTGCGTTCGAGCTCGTCGATGATCTCCATGGCGCGAATTTTCGGCGCCCCCGAGAGCGTCCCGGCGGGGAAGGACGCGCGGGCCGCGTCGAAGGCGTCGGCGTCGTCGGCCAGCGTTCCCGTAACTGTGGACTCGATGTGCTGGACGTGGCTGTACTTGAGGACGCTCATGAACTCCTCGACGCGGACGGAGCCGGGCTCGGACACCCGCCGCACGTCGTTGCGCGCCAGGTCGACCAGCATCGTGTGTTCGGCCCGCTCCTTGCCGTCGGCGAGCATCTCGCCGGCCAGCCGGCGGTCCTCGACGGGACTGGTTCCCCGGGAACAGGTACCGGCGATGGGGTTCGAGAGGACTCGATCCCCGCGGACCGCAACCAGCGTCTCCGGGCTGGCGCCGACGACCGAGAGGCCGTCGTAGTCGAGGACGTACATGTACGGCGAGGGGTTGACCGACCGCAGCGACTCGTACAGCCCCAGCGGGTCCACGTCGCCGTACAGCTCCCGCGTCCGCGAGATGACGCCCTGATAGATGTCGCCGGCGAGGACGTGCTCTTTCGCCTTCTCGACGGCCTCCTCGTACTCGTCCTGCGGGCCGGCGGTTTCGCCCTCGCGGACGAATCCGCCCGTCTCCAGGTCGGCGGCGCCGTCGAGCAGACCCGCCACTCGTTCGACTTCCGCCGCCAGTTCCTCGTAGCGAGCCGCGGCGTCGTCGCCGGGTTCGAGGACCGGCGTGCAGACCAGCGAGACGGTGCCCTCGACCTCGTCGAAGACGAGCGTGCTCGTCGTGAGGACGAACTGGGCGTCGGGGTACCGGGAGTCGGGATGCTCCAGGCCGACCTCGTCGAGCCAGCAGTCGTAGACGGCGTCGTAGCCGATGAAGCCGACGAGGCCGCCCTCGAAGTGCTCCCGGTCCATGTCCGGGAACCCGCGACGCTGTACGTCGGGCATCGCGCCGCGGACGCTGTCGAGGGTGTCGCCGCCGTTCGCGTCGAAGACGGTGTCGTAGCGGTCGTCGAACGTCTCGACGGTCGCGCCGTCGGCGTCGACGGTGACGACGCCCTTCGGGTCGTAGCCGACGAAGGAGTAGCGGGCGTGGCGGTCCTCCGTCGTCGGGGCGAACGCGCCGTCGGGGTCGCTGGAGGCGACCTTCTCGGCGCTCTCCAGCAGGAACGTGTAGTCGGCGCCCTCGATATCCGTGGTCCGTCCGGACAGCGCGGCGTACGCTTCGAGGGGCTCCAGGGCAGTGTCCAGCTCGACCGCGGCGCGCACGACGACGGGCTCGTCGGCGTCGGCCAGTTCGACGAACTCCGCTTTCGACGGTTCGAGTTCGAGGCCGGAGTCGGGACCGGCGTCGCTCACGCGGCCACCCCCCGCCGGGTCGCCGCGGCGACGAACTCGCGGACGGCCTCGTGGTCCTTCTCGCCGCCGACGCGCTCACCGTTCGCGACGCGCTCGACGCCGGTCGCCACGTCGACGCCGAACGGACTGACCGTCTCGACGGCCGCCGCGACGTTGTCGGGTGTGAGCCCGCCGGCCAGGATCACGGGTACGTCCAGGTCTGCGACGACCTCCCGGGTGCGCTCCCAGTCGTGCGTCTCGCCGGTGCCCCCGCCGCCGTCGGCGTCGACCGAGTCGACAAGCAGGGCGTCGGCGGGCTCGGCGTAGTCGGTGATGTCGTCGGCTGCGGCGTCGACGGCGACGACGACGTCCTGGTTCAGCCGGTGGCCGAGCGCGCCGAGTTCGCCCGGCGAGAGGCCGCCGTGGACCTGCACGGCGTCGGGATCGGTGTCTTCGACCAGCCCGACGGCTGCCTCCACGGTTTCGGGCATCGTCACGAGCACGCCGGTCACGAGCGGCGGGACGCCCGCCAGGAGGTCTGCGGCGGTGTCTGTGTCGACCTCCCGCGGGGTGTCGACGGGCACGTCGCTGATCACGCCGACGGCGTCGGCGCCGGCGGCGACGACGGCCTCGCGGTCCGAATCGCGGGTGACGCCACAGACTTTGACGCGGGTGGCCGACGCCTCCGCCTCCGCCTCCGAACGGGCCGCGTCGCTCATCGGCCTCCGTCGGCGGCGACGCGCCGGCTGACCTCGCGCAGGTCGTCGAGCTTCGCGGCGGCGTCGCCGGAGTCGATACCGTCGGCGGCCGCTTCGACGCCCGCTTCGAGCGAGTCGGCCATGCCGGCGACGTAGACGGCCGCGCCGGCGTTCGCGAGGATGATATCGCGTTTGGCGCCACGAACGTCGCCCTCGACGATACCCAGGAGGTCCTCGGCGTTCTCCTCGGGGGTGCCGCCGGCGACGGCTTCGATATCGTGGGTCGTCAGGCCGAGGTCTTCGGGCGTGATCGTGTACTCGGTGACCTCGCCGTCCTCGACCTCGGCGACGGCGGTTTCGTCGTGGACCGTGATCTCGTCCATGCCGGAACCGTGGACGATCAGAGCGTGGTCGACGGGCATCTCGGCGACGGCGCGGCCGATCAGGCCGACCAGGTCCTCGTCGTAGACGCCCATGACCTGTGCGTCGGCGCCGGCGGGGTTCGTCAGCGGGCCGAGCACGTTGAAGATGGTCCGCATCCCCACTTCGCGGCGCGGGCCGATGACGGCCTTCATCGCCGGGTGGAACGCGGGGGCGTGCATGTAGCCGATGCCCGCCTCCTCGACCGTCGCCTCGACGGCTTCGGGGGCGGTGTCCATGTCGAGGCCGACCTCCTCCAGCACGTCCGAACTCCCCGACGACGAGGAGACGGAGTAGTTGCCGTGCTTGGCGATCGGGACGCCGGCGCCCGCGGCGACGATGGCGCTGGTCGTCGAGACGTTGATCGTGTCGTAGTCGTCGCCGCCGGTGCCGCAGGTGTCCACCAGCGGCGCCCGGTCGGGGTCGATAGTGCGGGCGGCCTCGCGCATCCCCTGCGCGAAGCCGGCGATCTCAGCTTCCGTCTCGCCCTTCGCGCGCAGCGCCGCCAACAGCGCGCCGATCTGTGCCTCCGTCGCGCCCTCGAAGACGGCCGTCGCCGCCTCGCGGGCCTGCTCCAGCGTCAGGTCCTCCCCGTTCGTGACTGATTCGATGTATGCTTCCATGTGTATCACCGATGGACGGTTTAGTTCTACGATGTACGAATCAGTACATTCACTTAAGCGTGTCGAGTGGGGGCGGGTCGTCCGCCCGCTGGGGTCGGGCGCGGGCCGGCCAGCGCCGGGCGGTCCGGGTTCGGTCGTCGGTCGCGGGTCGGGTGGCCGTGCGCCGTGCGATCGCTCGCTCGTCCCATTCTCAAAGTTTGTATCGCGGGGGGAGGGACTATATGAGAGTTCCCTATACCGTAGGTATATGCGACCGACCCTCAAGCGACGGATCGGGCTCGCGCTGGGCGGGCAGTTCGTCCACGCGTGTTATCAGGTGGTGGTCTTTCTGGTCGCGCCGGGGCTGTGGCCGGTACTCGGCGGGCTGGGCATTCTCGCGGCCGCGGCGGGGCTCGCGTACGCCTACAGTGATATCGACGGGGCGCTCGACGACCGGGCGAGCGAGCGCCGGGACCTGCAGACCGCGCTGGCCGAGGCCGAGCGCGAGCGCGACGACCTCCGATCGCAACTGGACGAAGCGAAGGCCGACCTCGCCGAGATCCGGACGAAACCGGACGCCGGGCCGGCCGCACCGATGGTAGCGGCGCCCGACGGCGGTATTCAGGCCGCCGACGACGCCACCCTCGCCGAGTACGACAGCAGCGTCCGCACGGTCGAGGCGGCACTGGACGCCTTCGGCGACGGCGACCTGACTCGGCGGCTCGACGCCGCCGACGACTCCGAGGCGCTCGCGGCGCTCGCGACGGAGTTCAACGAGATGGCCGCCGCGTTCGAACAGACGTTCGACGCCGCTGCCGGCTTCAGCGACGAGGTCGTCGGCTCCTCCGAGCAGGTGACGACCGCGACCCAGGCGGTGACCGACTCCAGCGAGACGGTCGCTCGGCGCATCCAGGAGATCGCCGACGTGTTCCACGAACAACACCAGCAGATCAACCAGATCTCCTCGGAGATGTCCGGCATGTCCGCGACTATCGAAGAGATCGCCGCCTCCTCAGACGAGGTCAAGGAGATGGCCGATCAGACCGAGCGCTCGACCGTCGAGGGCATCGAGGCGGGCCGCTCGGCGCGGGACACGATGGACGAGGCCCAAGACCAGATCGGTGACGTGGTCGAGACGGTCACCGAACTCAGCGACCAGATGGACCAGGTCGGCCAGATCGTCGACCTCATCGACGACATCGCCGAGCAGACGAACATCCTCGCGCTGAACGCCTCGATCGAGGCCGCCCACGCCTCGGCGGGCGCGAACAACAACGGCTTCGGCGTCGTCGCCGACGAGGTCAAGAGCCTCGCCGAGGAAACCAAGGACGCCACCAACGAGATCGAGGGTCTCATCGGCGAGATCCAGGACCAGACCGACGAGACGGTCGAAGAGATCACCGACATGCAGTCGACCATCGACGAGGGGAAAGACACGGTCGGCGAGGGCCTGGACGCCCTCGAGGCGATCCTCGAACACGTCCAGCAGACCGCCTCGGGCGTCACCGAGATCAGCAACGCCACCGACGACCAGGCGACCTCCTCCGAGGAGGTCGCTGCCATCGCCGACGAGGCCTCCGAAACCAGCAAGGAGAACGTCGAGGAGGCCGAACAGGTCGCCGCCATCGCCGAGGAGCAGAACCTCGCGCTGTCGGAGATGTACGTCAACGCGAAGATGCTCACGATGCGCGCCGAGCAGCTCTCGGCGCTGTTCGAGCGCTACCAGACCGAGTAGGGCCGCCCGCCCGGTTCTCGTCGCTCGCGACGCTTTTAACTCCCGCTGTCGAGCAGTACCGGGTATGACACACACCGACGCGGTCCGCGAGCGACTCGACGCCTATCTCGCAGCCAACGATCTGGAAGCCGTCTGGTTCGCCCGCCCGCCCTCGTTCGCGTGGCTGACCGGCGGGAACAATATCGTCGACCGCGCCGCCGACGTGGGCGTCGCCGCCGCCGGCTACGACGGCGACGGTCTCACCGTCGTCACCGACAACATCGAAGCGGGGCGGCTCGTCGACGAGGAACTCCCCGACGAGGCGACCGTCGAGACGCGCCAGTGGTACGAAGCCGACCTCCCCGAGGCGGTCGCGGGGGTCAGCCCGACACCGGCGGCCGCCGACTTCGACGCGCCCGGCTTCGAGTCGGTCGACCCGACGGCGCTCCGCCAGCCGCTCACCGACGCCGACGCCGAGCGGTTCCGCTCGCTCGGCGCCGATACAGCGGAGGTCGTCGAGCGCGTCGTCCGAGAGGCCAGCGCCGACGACGAGGAGCGCGAGGTGGGCGGCCGCCTGCGCGACCGGCTGTTCGCCCGCGGCATCGACTCGCCGGTCGTCCTCGTCGGCAGCGGCGAGCGCACCCGCAAGTACCGCCACTACACGACCCGGGACACCGAACTCGGCGACTACGCGCTCGTCTCGGTCACTGCGGTCCGCGACGGGCTCCACGCCAGTATCACCCGGTCGGTCGCCTTCGACGCCCCCGAGTGGCTCGACGACCGCACCGAGGCCGCCATGCGCGTCGAAGCGAGCGCGCTCGCCGCCACGCAGCGGGTCGGCCGCGAGGGCGGAACCGCGGGCGACGTGTTCGACGCCGTCGAAGACGCCTACGCCGCGGTCGGCTACGAGGGCGAGTGGCGCAACCACCACCAGGGCGGCGCCGCCGCCTACGCCGGCCGCGAGTGGTTCGCCACGCCCGACTCCGAGGCCCCCGTCCACCTGCCGATGAGCTTCGCCTACAACCCCACAGTTCAGGGCGCCAAGAGCGAGGACACCCACCTCGTCACCGACGACGGGATCGAACTACTGACCGGAACCGGCGACTGGCCGACCGAGACGGTCGAGCCCGTCGGCGACGGCCCCGCGATCGAACGCCACGCCGTCCTGCACCGCTGACAGGCGCTTCGTTCCGGTTTTCGAGACATCACGCGCCGCTCGCGAGCGGCGCGGGCGCGCAGAACAGTCCTCGTATCAGTCGTCGTCGGCGACCGCGCCGGTCGCGGATCCGCCGGCGGTCACGCGGTAGGCGGGCTTGCGCACGATCTCCGTCCGATGACAGCGAGCGCAGACGTACTCTGTCAGTTTCGTCGTCTCGTCGTTGCGGCTCAGGCGCTCCCCGCAGTTCGGGCACTCGGGCATTATATTCCTAATATGGTGGGGCACACTATAAATAGTTACGTTCCCGCGTCTCGTCGGCGATAGTCGACGGGGGTGGCGACGGCGATCGGCCGAGGAGTCGTACAGATCGCGCTACCCGTGTACCGCGAGGACCGCCCGACTGCAGGCGGTCGATGTGACACTGGCGGAGCGCACTCCGTATCAGTGCGAGCCGCTGGGGACCGGGGTCGAGTCGTCGGTCCCGCCGAGGCGACGCAGGCGGTCCTCGACCGCGTCGCGGTGGTCGGTCAGCGCGTCGAGGGTCCCAGGGACCAGCTCGCGGGCCGTCGGGACGGTGCCGCCGAGGGCGTCGTAGGCGTCGCGGTAGCACGCCGTCGCCCGCGCGGTCCGGCCCTCCTCGCGGTGGCCGTCGCCCGCGCGGACGCGCCGCGTCGCGTACCGCCGGCGCGTCTCGACGAGTTCCCGCGCGACCGCGTCGATGGCGTCGCGGATCGCCTCGGTGTCGCCCTCGAACCGGCGGGTCGACCGTCCCCAGTCGAGTTCGAGGGCGGTCCGGTAGCGGTCGAGCGCGAAGTCGAGGCGGTCGCCGCGCTCGCGGCGGTCGTCCGTCTCGCGGGCCTGTTCGCGGGCCTCCTCGGCCGATTCGACCGGCGCGCGCTCGAGCGCGGCGACGTTGCGTTCGACCCTGTCGAGTTTCGTCCGGAGGCGTTCGAGCGCCGTCTCGTCGTCGGTCGCGGTGAGCGCCTCCTCGTAGTCGTCGTGGGCCCGCCCGTAGGCGTCGTGAGCGCGCTCGTACTCGCCGTCGCGCCACCGCGATTCGGCGCGGTCGATGGCGTGAGCCGCCCGCCCCTCCAGCACCGAGCGCCGCACCGCCGCGATCCGCGCTTCGACGCGTTCGATCCGTTCGGTCGCCGCGGCGACGCCGTCCGCGCAGAGTTCGCGTTCGCTCCGCCGGGCAGCGTCGGTTTCGGTCATGGCGTCACGGACCGCCGACATCGCGTCGTCGTACCACCGCGACCGGGTCAGCCGGTCGGCCTCCGCGACGGCCTCGCTCGCGTCGTCGAGGCGCTGCTCGATGGTGATCCACGACAGCGACGCGGCGTCGAGATACTCGACCATCGGTCCCAGGTCCGATCGGCTGGGGAAGTACCACGCCACGTCCGCCGCGGTCGTGACGACGAACTCGCCGGCGAGGACGCCGCTGCTGTGTTCGACCACCTCCACGTCCGCCAGCGGCACGTCGATCGACCGGTCCCCGTCGTCGGTATCACCGACGACAATACGCAACCGCGTGTCAGTCGCCAGCGCGAACGCCCGGTACCCCTTGCCCGGCGCGATCCGCTCGGTTTCGTCGGCGCCGACCACGCCCCGACGGACGCCCTTCTTCCCGTTCGATCGCACCATCACGGGCCGCTCTCCCTCGTCGAGGTGCGACGATAGCGGCGCCTCGCGCAGGTACCCGTCCGACAGCACCCCCCCACGCCCCGTCCCCTCCAGGGTCGCCTCGTCGACGCCCTCGGTAATATCTCCATTGATAATTGGGGCCATGTGGTGAGGTACAGACCGGGACGTAATGAGTGACTAGGTTCGCCTGCTGATAGGTGGCCGGTCGCGCGCCGGATACTCCCGGTCGCGGCGAGCGCGTCGGTCGGACGGTCGGGGCCGAACCGTCGGCAGACGCGCGTCTGACTGAGCTTTAGGTGTGATCTCCCGAGAGTGATCGGTGGATGGCACGATTCACGATACAGTTGCCCGCGGAACTGGCGGGCGACACGACGGGTACGGGCGCGGACGGTCCGGGACGGTGCGAGACGCGGACCGACGGCGGCGACCGCGACGCGGCGACGCGCGGGTTCGTCTCCTGGGTCGAGTGCTGGGCCGACGCGTAGCCCGGCGGCCGGTTCTCAGAGATTGTCGACGAGGCGGCCGGCGATGCGCTGGGCACCCAGCGACGGCGAGATGTCGGGGTGATCCGCGGCGACGGCTTCGACCTCGCGGTCGAGTTCATCGCTGACTCGGTCCTCGAACTCCGAGACGATGCCGGGGATGCAGGCCATGCCGCCGGTGAGGACGATGCGGTTGTCCAGCGCCAGCTGGTACACTTTCATGTAGTCGTTGGCGAGTTCCGGGAGGAACGTGTTGCAGAACTCCTCGACGGCGTCGTCGAGGTACTCGTTGCAGGCGTCCATCACGCTGCGCTCGATGGTGAACTCGTGGGAGCCGCCGCCGGGCTGCTGGATGATGTCCGTGAACGGCTCGAACTCGTCGAAGTCGGCGTGTTCCTCCTTGTACTCCCGGGCGGTCTGGGTGTCGATGTTGACCCGGCCCTGGGTCTCCTCCTCGACGTAGTTGGCGATCATCCGGTCGACCTCGTTGCCGGTGACGGCGCCGGTCGTGAAGGGGGCGAGCTGTTCGCCGCGACGGTACCCGGAGGCTTCGAGGTTCGTCGACCCCATGTTGACGGCGGCGAAGATCTCCTCGATCGCTTCGAGGTCGTCGCCGCGGGCGGGGATCGCGCCACAGAGCGACTCGGGGTAGCTCTCGACCAGCGCCCCCCCGATCGACGACTCCTCGATGACTCCCTCCAGGTTCGCCAGCCCTTCGGGGTTGTCGATGGTCGGGATTGCGTACACCACGCCGCTGTTCTCGGGCACGTCGTTGGCCTCGATGACCTCCTCGAAGAACGTCTTGGTGAGTTCCGCTCGGTCCTCGTCCTCGGGGAGGCCCGAGCGGAGCATGAACTGGACCTCGTCAGGGTACTCGGTGGCCGCCTCCTCGCCGTAGAGGACCCGCTCCTCGCCGGTGAGGGCGTCCTCGTAGGTGGCCAGACAGGTCAGCGTCCGGACCGTCTCGATCTCGCCGTCGTCGCCGGGGTAGGCGATCACCGTGCGGGTGCTGCCGAGCTTCACGCCGATGGGCACCGGCTCGTCGTCGCTCATGTCCCCGGCTTTACCGCCACCCCGGATAAATGTACCCCGTACATTATCGTTTCTGTGAACGTCGACCCCTCCGGAAATTAGGGACCGGACGGCCGGAATTTAGACGACAGCGGGTCCGTACCCCGCCGGCAGTGCGCTACGGCGTCGGCTCCCGATCCGCCCGGTCGCCGCCCGGGCGCAGACCGAGCGCTTCGGCACGCTTAAGCCGATCCGTTAGTAGGATTCTACCAACAGAGCTGTCGTGATGGAAGAACACAGAACGATCGGTCGATGGAGGGACCGCTGATGGTCGGTATGGACGACCTGACGAACGGTATCGTCGAACACCGGCGGCTGGTGATCCTCGTCCTGCTCGTGGTGATCGGCGCGGTCGGCGCCGGCGCGGCGCAGGTCGAGGACTCGGCGTCGCTGTCGCAGTTCGAGACGAGCTCCGACGAAGCGCAGAAGCTCGAATACGTCGACTCGAACTTCGGGTCGGGCGGGAACACGACGACCGTTCAGGTGATCGTCCGCGAGGACAACGTCCTCGCCAGAGAGTCCCTGCTCGAACAGTTGCGCTTCGAGCGCGCCCTCGTCGCGGACGAGTCGATAAACCGGACGCTCTCGGAGTCGGAGGCGCCAGCGGGAATCGCGAACGTCGTCGCGTCCGGTGCGATCCGCCAGGAACAAGTCGCGAACCTCACCGAACGCGGCCGCGCACTGCAGGCCGAACGCCAGCGGCTCAACGAGACCGGCGCGCGGCTGAGCGACGCGCTCAACCGCACCCGAGGGTTGCAACAGGAGTACGTCGAACTCAACCGCTCGTACGCCCGCGGCGAGGTAGGCAACGCGACCTACCGTCAGCGGTCGGCGGCCCTCGAGCGGAACCTGACCGCCGCTCGGACCGAGGCGACCGTCGGGCTGTCCGCGAACCAGACGGCGACGTTCGCGGAACTGGCCTCGCAGGCCCGGGCGCGCCAGTCGCAGTTGGCCGCGCTGAACGCCTCCTACGGGCAGGGGGAGATCAACGAGTCGACCTACCGCCAGCGCGCCGGCGAGATCCAGGCGCAGTTCGGCGAGGTGTACGCGGGTATCGAGCGCGTCCTCGCGCCGGACGCCCGGGCCCTGCAGGAGCGGGCCGACGCGCTGCAGGCCGACCGGGCCGCCTTCCGGACCGCCGTCGAGAACGGGGCGACGCCGCCGCTGGCCGAGCAGATCGACCAGCTCGAATCGATGAACGCCTCGGCAGTCGAGGCGAGCGTCGAGCGGGTGCTGAGCGAGGGCAGCGGGTCGCAGGCGTTCGCGCTGATGCCGACGAGCTACGAGCCCGGGTCGACGAGCGCCGGCGCGACGATGGTCGTCCTCACGCAGACGACGGAGTCGGCGGTCTCCCAGGGGTCGGCGAGCGCACGCATCCAGGACTCTCAGACGGAGATCCAGGCGATCGCACGCGACTGGCTGGGCGGCGACGCGATGGTCTTCGGCGCGGGCATCATCGCCGACGAGACCAACCGCTCGATGCAGGACAGCCTGACGGTCGTCGGACCGTTCGCGATCCTGTTCGTCCTCGTGGTGTTGACGATCGCCTACCGGGACCTGCTGGACATCCTGCTGGGCGTGCTCGGACTGGCGCTTACCCTCTTCCTGACCTTCGGCTACATGGGCTGGATGGGCGTCGCGTTCAACCAGCTGTTCGTCGCCATCCCGGTCCTGCTGATCGGGCTGTCGATCGACTACGCGATACACGTGTTCATGCGCCATCGCGAACAGCGCGGGACCGAGGGCGACGAGGGCGGTCCCGCGGCGGTCGCGGGATCGATGCGGACGGCGCTGGCGGGCGTCGGCACGGCGCTGGTGCTGGTGACCGCGACGACGGTCATCGGCTTCCTCTCGAATCTGACCAGCCCGGTCGGCCCGATCCGCGAGTTCGGCGTCGTCAGCGCCGTCGGTATCGTCGGGGCGCTCGTCGTCTTCGGTGCGCTGATCCCGGCGATCAAGGTGGAGGCCGACGCCTTCCTCGAAGGCCGCGGCTTCGACCGACGCAAGCGCGCGTTCGGCACGGGCGGCGGCGCGTTCGGCCGCCTGCTCGAAGTCGGCGCGACCGCCGCCGACCGCGCGCCGTGGGCGATAATCGTCCTCACGCTGCTGATCAGCGCCGGCGGCGCCTACGGGGCGACCAACGTCGACACCTCCTTTGCCCAGAAGGACTTCATCGCCGAGGAGCCCCCCGAATGGATGGACAGCCTCCCCGAGGAGATGCGACCGGGCGAGTACTCGATGCGGGCGACCTTCGAGTACGTCAACGAGAACTTCCTGCGGGAGGACGCGACCGCGGAGTTCCTCTTCGAGGGCGAGGTGGCGACCGGCGACGCCCTCCAGCGGGTGAACAGAACGGGCGCGCTCGCCGCCGACAAAGGCGTGACGGTCACGCTCTCGAACGGCGAGGCCGACGTTCGCAGTCCGCTGACCGTCATGCGGTCGGTCGCGGCGGCCAACGAGACGTTCAACGCGACGCTGGCCGCCAGCGACACCGACGGCGACGGCGTGCCCGACCGGAACGTCGCGGGCGTCTACGACGCGCTGTACGAGACGGCGCCCGACCAAGCCCGCCGGTACGTCCAGCGCGAGGACGGCGAGTACGAGGCCCTGCGGCTCACCGCGTCGCTCCGTGGCGGCGCCTCGGGGTCGGCGGTCACGACCCAGATGGACGCCGTCGAGTCGGCCGTCTCCGGGGGCGACGTGACCGTCACCGCGACGGGTCGGCCGATCGTCAACGAGATCGTCCAGTCGGACCTGCTCACCACGGTCGTCGAGAGCCTGATCATCACGCTGGTCGTCTCCTTCGTCTTCCTGATGGTCGTCTACCGCCTCGTAGAGGGGTCGGCGACGCTGGGGCTCGTGACGCTGCTGCCCGTGGTGTTCAACGTCTCGTGGATCCTCGGGACGATGTACCTGCTCGACATCCCGTTCAACGTGCTGACTGGGATGATCACGAGCCTGACCATCGGGCTCGGGGTGGCCTACAGCATCCATCTCAGCGAGCGGTTCAGCCTCGAACTCGATCGGTACGATTCGGGCAGCGAGGCGATGCACACCGCGGTCACCGGGACGGGCGGCGCGCTGCTGGGGTCGGCGGCGACGACCGTCGGCGGCTTCGGCGTACTCGTGTTCGCCATCCTCCCGCCGCTCCAGCAGTTCGGCTTCATCACCGGGCTCACGATCGTCTACGCGTTCCTCGCGAGCGTGTTCGTCCTCCCGAGCCTGCTGGCGGTCTGGAGCCGTCACTTCGGACCAGCGGGCGCCTTCGACGCGACCGGAGCCGGCGACGACGGACCGGACGGCGACGCGCCCACGACGGACCCGATCGCTGCCGACGCGGACGGGGCGTCGCCCCCGACGAGCGGACCGGCGGGGACGAACGGCGCCGCGGCGAGCGGCGATTCGGCCGGGTCGGCGACCGCCGCCGCGGCCCCGACGGCCCGGGCGCGGACGAACGGCGACGCGCTGCCGTACGCCACCCGTTCCGTCGAGCCGACTCGTGTCTCTCCCGGCGGGACTGCGCGCGTGACGGTCGCGCTCCCGTCGGCCGCCGGCCGGGTCGTCCTCCGCGAGGCGCCGTCGATCGGGACGGTGTCGCTCGACCGCGTCTCACCCGAGCCGATCGAGAGCGTCGCCGCCGACGGGCGGGTCTACGCCGTCTGGGAGTTCGACGCGGACGGCGGCGAGCGCGCGGAAGTCGAGTACACGCTCTCGGTCCCCGACGGACTGACCGACGGCGAGTCCGTCGGCTTCGACGGGGAGTTGCTCCTGCCGGACCACGTCGTCCCGGTGGCCGGCCCGGACGCGGCGCCCGTCACGACCGACGTGGCCGGGACGATCCTGGCCGACGGAACCGTCGACGACAGCGACCTGGCCGACGCGGGTCGCCACCTCGCGGCGGGGCGGCTCTCGGTCGCGGCGTTCGAGCGCGTCTCCCACGCGTGGCTCGACGAGCGCGCCAGCGACGGACACCTGGACGGATCGACCGCGAACGGCTCGGACGCGAGCGACCAACGGGGGGATCCCCGCGCGGACGAGCGGCGGACCGAAGGAGACGATGACTGACGACGGCGAGGCCGAGGCGGTCGAGGCCCTCCAGCGGCTCGGCCTCTCGAAGTACGAAGCTGGGGTGTTCGTCGCCCTCGAACGGCTGGGGACCGGAACCGCCCGCGACGTGGACCGGATGACCGACGTGCCCCGCTCGCAGGTGTACGGCGCCGCCGAGAACCTGGAGGAGCGCGGCCTCGTCGAGGTCCAACAGTCCAACCCGATCCAGTACCGGGCCGTCCCGCTGGCGGAGGCCCGCGAGACGCTCGCCGAACGCTTCGAGCGCGAGCAGGACCGGGCCTTCGAGTACCTCGAACGCGCCCGGAACGGAGCGGACCACGAGGACGAACACCAGGAGGGCGTCTGGACGGTCCACGGCCGTGACAACGTCTCCTCGCGGGTCCGGCAGATCGTCGCCGACGCTCAGGAGAGCGTCCTCTACGCGGGCGGGCCGGACCTGATCGACGACGAAATGGCGGCGACCCTGCGCGAGCGGGCCGCGGAGATAGACGTGTGGGTCTGCAGCGCGACTGTCGACGACCCAGCGCTCACCGACGCGTTCGCCGACTCCGCGGTCAGCCTCGCGCCGTTCCCCGACGACCCGACCGACGACGCCGCCGGCCGGCTGCTCGCCGTCGACGGCCACACGATCTTACTCAGCGTCCTCGGGAGCGAGGGACTGCCCGGCGTCCGCACGGAGACCGCCATCTGGAGCGCCGACACGGGCATCGCGACGGTGCTGCTGGAGCTGTTGCGAAGTCACATCGTCGACGACATCGACGCAGAACTGTAACGCCGGTCACCCCCGCGACCGGTGCGGCCGTCGTTCGGTTGCGGTGCGGTCCCCGAGTGCGCGGTCCGGTTTTTACTGCATCCCGGTGAGTTTGGCGACGTAGACGAGGCTGAGCATGTGGTCGTCCACGTCGAGGTCGTTGCCGTCGTTCGAGCCGCTCTCGTCGATCCCGAGGAGGTAGTCGTTGAGCTGGCCGGCCACGTCCTCGGTGATCCAGTCGATCGACTCGTAGTAGCTCAGGGCGTCCGCGGCGCCCTTGTAGCCGGCGTGCATCAGCAGGAACTCCAGCCACTCGAAGACGACGAACTCGGCGGCGTAGGTGTCCGGCACGCGCCGCAGATACGGTTTCTCGAGGTCGTCCTGGCCGCCGACCAGCGGGAGGAGTTCACGGTACAGCCCGGCGCGGAAGGAGTCACCGGCGGACATGCTCGCGTCGCCCATCTCGTCGAGCGGTCCCCACTCCGCCTCGCTCGGGTCGTCGGGTCGCGGGTCCTCCGGTCGCGGGTCCTCCGGTCGACCGTCGCCCGACCGCGGGTCGTCGAGGTCGTCGCGCTTGCGCGCCATCTCGCGCAACTCGTTGAGGTCGTAGTCCCGGGGGTTGATCGTCATCGATACTAACGTATCCCGCCCCGCCCTGATAAATCTTACACACGGTCAGACGCCCGTCTGACGGCGTCTCGACCGCGTCCGTCCCGCTCGCGGCCCGTCGCGGGTGGGTGATCTCCGGGCGTCGCCGCTCCTCGAGTCGCCGACGGACGCCCGTCGTCGACCGATTTCAACGTTTGATAGCCCGGCGCGTACTTTTATACGCCGGTAGGGTTGATTCCGGGACAACGTGGCGAGAAGTACCGGACCGGCGCGCATCTGCGTGACCAACGCGAAGGGCGGGACCGGCAAGACGACGGTCGCGATCAACGTCGCGGGGGCGCTCGCCGAGCGCGGTCGCGACGTGTTGTTCGTCGACCTGGACCCGCAGGGCAACGCGACCGAGGGCCTGGGGCTGCTCGAAGAGTACGACGCGGCGCCGCCGACGCTGTTCGACGTGCTGACCGACGGCGCCCAGCGCGACCGGATGGCCGATCTGGTGGTCGAGCACCCCGAGATGGACGTGGTCCCGAGCAACATCGACATGCTCCAGGCCGAACGGGAGCTGACCATCGCGGATCTCGTGGCGCGCGCGACCGAGGGCGACGTGGACATCGACCCCGCGGCGCTATCGGCGCTGGCGGTCAACGTCACGCCCGACACCGTGGCCGGCGGTCACGCCCTGGACACGCTCGACGACGCGCTCGCACACGTCGAGGACGACTACGACTACGTCGTCGTCGACTCGCCGCCGTTCTACGGCAAACTCACCGACACGGGCATCTACGCGACCCGGAACATCCTCGTCCCGGCGCTGACGGAGGCGACCTCCGAGCGGGCCATCGAACTCCTCATCGACCAGATGAGCGCGCTCGAGGCCCAGACGGGCATCACCGTCGATACGCTCGGCGTCGTGGCGAACCGGGTCGAAACCACGGGCGAGGACGAGACGATGCTGGAGTGGTTCGAGGCGGTGTTCGCCGACGACCCCGTCTGGGAGGTGCGCAAGCGCGTGGCGCTCCAGCGGGCGTTCTCGGCGGGCGAGTCCATCTTCGCCTACGACCCGTCGGTCGACATGGCCGACGTGTTCCTCGACATCGCGGCGGATCTCGACCGGCAGTTCGGCTACGAAGAGGTGACAGCATGACCGACGACGACGAACGCATGGACCGGGCCCGTCGCATCCGCGAGATGCGCGAAGGATCCCGGCCGGACGACGAGGCACAGGACGACGACCACACCGACGCGGACGCCGACGAGCCACAGGCGGCCGACCCCGCGGCGGACGAACCGACGGCGGACGCGGCGGGAGACGCGACCGAACCCGCCGAGACGGAGGCCGACGGCGGTCCGGCAGCCGACGACGCGGACGTGTCCGACGCTGATACCGGCGACGACGGAGACTCGGGCGACTCCACGGCGACCGACGGGTCGGACGACCGGTCGGCCGAGACGGCGGACGCGCCGAGCGCCCCGCCAGGCGACGAGGCCGCCGAAGCCGTGGCCAGCCTGGAGATCGACGAGGAGGTCGTCGGCGGCGAGTCGGACGACAGTGAGTCGGACGACGGTGACGGGACCATCCACATCCCGGGGGCCGACGTGGACGACGTGGACGTGGACGTCGAGGAGATGGCACGGCAGGCCGGCCTGAGCTCCGCGGCGGACGACGCAGACGGCGGGAGCGAGGGCGACGCCGACGCCGAACTGGGGATCGGTGCCGCGGGCGCGGCCGGGCGGGCCGCGGCGGCGGAGGCCGACAGCGGCGAGGAGACGCGCGTCCTCGAATTCGCGCTGGGCGACGAGCAGTACTGTCTCGACATCGAGTACGTCGAGGAGATCGTCAAGCGCGAGTCGGTGACCCGCGTCCCGAACACGCCCGACTGCGTCGAGGGGGTCGTCGACCTGCGCGGACAGATCACGACCATCCTCGACCCGAAGGTACTGCTGGACATCTCCGAGGCAGGGAGCAAGGATCTCATCGTCGTCTTCGACCCTGAGGCGTTCGACGATCAGGGCGCGGTCGGCTGGGTCGTCGACGACGTGAACCAGGTGACTCCCATCATCGAGGACGATGTCAACGACTCGCCCGTCGACCAGGACCACATCAACGGCGTCGTCGACCGCGACGGCGAGTTCGTCATCTGGACGACGCCCGAACTCGACCTCGACGAAGTTGCTGGATAACTCCTTACCAGTGTTCGGTATCGTCTGAGACGGTCATTCCTTCGATCCGTGGTTTCATCTCTTTCTCATCTTCTCGGGAGATGACGCCAACGGCGACGTCGGGATCGGGTTCCGGAGCGTCGATGAGTCGAAGCAGTGCCCGCTGATCGCTCTCATTGTCCCGCATTTCGTTCTCTATACACCGTAGAGCAATTCGTTGATTTCGACCGTCTCCCCTACATCGGGATCTGACGAATCCTGGTCTCAGGTAACTGTTTTGATGCGTTACTCCCGATATTTAATACAGTGGTACTGAAAGAGAGAAGATATGCGAAATCCGCCAGACGGGGTCGCGATCGGGGATCAATACGCACAGGACGATATCGAGGAGGCTTTCGACACCGGGTTTGGCTACCAGATCTCGGGGATCAATCCACGCCGAGATAAACAAGATAGACAGTACGTGTTGCTGTTCGCGAACGAGAACGGGCCATACAGTGATTCGGTAACTCAAGGTCGATTCGAGTATATCGGTGAGGGGCTCTCAGGGGATCAGAGTGAATCTTCGCCCGGTAATTCAGTCCTCATCGATGCCGCCGATTCGGGAATTCCAGTCCACTTTTTCTACCAGGAATCCGGTGATGGCCAGTGGGAATATCAGGGACTCGTCGATGTATTGGGGTGGCGATTCGAGGAACGCGGTGGCCGCCAGGTGATCGTATTCTCGATGAATCACGTAGAGCGATAACCCGAGGTCTGTTCTAAATATATCGGGTGGCCGCACCCGCTAACTTTCAGAGTTCGGGACTACTCTCATTCGTTTTTCCCTATTTCGCTCGAACTGACTTCTTCCACCTCGTCTCCCTCCGGCCATCCGACTTCCTCCCGAACGAGGTCGGCCGCGTTCTCGACGGCGCCGACGCTGGAGAGGTAGCCGGCGCCGACAGTGGTTTTCAGGGCCTTTGCGGCCTGCCCTTTCAGCACCGTCGGGCCGACCTGCGCGACGGCGCCGTCGCCGATGCTGACGAGCCAGCCCAGCGAGTCGAAGCGGTAGCCGTCGAGTCTGGGTTCGAATCCGCCGGTCCCCGAGCGCTCGTGCTCGACGAGGCGGGCGATGTTGTCGGCAGCGACGCCGGCCTCGCGGATGGCCGCCTGCGCGCTCGCGGGGACGGCCTCGCCGTCGGTGTCGACGATGCGCCCGGCGTCGCCGACCACGAACGTGCCGTCCTCGTAGCGGAGGGTGTTGCGGACGACCGGGCGCTCGCCCTCGAGCGCGTCCGGTCCGCGGATGCCGCCGGTCCAGACGAACTGGTCGTAGTCCATCGCGGTGTCGTCGTCGAACGTGATCGCTTCGTCGTCCGCGCTCGCGACGGTACGCCCGGTCTCGACGCCCACGTCGCGGGCGTCGAGTTCCTCGCGGACCGCCCGCTGGAAGTTCTGAGGGAAGTTCGGCGCCACGCTGTCCGCCTGTTCGAGGAGGACCACCTCGACGGCCTCCCGGGCGCCCTCGTCGCGAGCGAGCGCGGCGAGTTCACCGGCGACCTGCACGCCAGACAGGCCCGCACCGCCGACGACGACGCGGGCCGGGTCGGTCGCCGTCGCCTCGGCCGTGGCGGCGAGGAAGTCCGCGCGGACGGTCTCGGCGTCGGCCAGTCGCTTGAGCGGCGTGGTGTGGTCCGCGACGCCGTCGAGGTCGTAGTAGTTCGTCTCGGCGCCGAGACAGACTGCGCCGACGTCGTAGGACAGCTCCGCGGCCCCGTCGCCCGCTCCGCCCTCCGCGAGCGTGGCGACGCCCGCGTCGGTGTCGACGTCGGTGACGGTCGCCTCGCGGATGGTCGCGCGGTCGAGCACCTCGTCGAGGTCGACCGCGATCTCCTCGGCCAGGTCGGGATGGCGGACGACGCGGTGGAGTTCGTGCTGGACGAGGTGGCTGGCGTCCTCGTCGACGACGACGAGGTCCACCGCCTCTGGGAGCGACGATTCGAGCTCGCGGGCGAGTGTCAGGCCGGCGTATCCGGCGCCGAAGACGGCGACGCGCATGGCGGGACTGCGGGCCGAATCGAGAAAAGGCCACTGACCGGCGGACCGTGGGCCGTCGCTGTCGGCGGCCGCGTGAGAGGCGCCAGTCGCCGTCGACGGTCCCCGCCGCTCGGGAACGGCCGCTCGGTTTCAAATACCGTCCCGTCGAACTATCGGGCATGTACGAGACGATCCTGGTTCCCACCGACGGCAGCGCGCACGCCGAGCGAGCGGGCCGCCACGCCGTCTCGCTGGCCGAAGCGTTCGACGCGACCGTGACGATGCTCGGCGTCGCCGACGTGGAGGGCGCCGCCGGACCGTTCGACGCCGGCGGCGTCTCCGCGGAGTTTCGCGAGCGCGTCGAGGCCGAGTCCGAGTCGACGGTCGAGGACGCGGCCGCGCTGGCCGACGACCGCGTGGCCGTGGAGACGGCCGTCGTCGAGGGCGACCCCGCCGAAGCCATCGTCGACTACGCCGACGAAGGGGAGTTCGACGCCGTCGCGATGGGGACCCACGGCCGGCGCGGGCTCTCGCGACTCGTCTTCGGGAGCGTCGCACGCTACGTCGTCAGGCACACGACGCGGCCGGTTCTGACCGCCCGCGAGACCGACGTCGACCCCGTCACCGACTACGAGGACGTACTGGTACCCACTGACGGCAGCGACGCGGCCGAAGCGGCCGTCGACCACGGGATCGCCGTCGCCGACGCGTTCGGTGCGACGCTGCACGCATTCCACGTCGTCGACCTGAGCGCGATGACGACCGGGTCCGGTATCGAGCCGCCGACCCAGCAGCTGGAGCGGTACACGGAGGCCGGCGAGGCCGCCGTCGAGGCCGTCGCCGAGCGCGCCCGCGCCGCCGGGCTCGACACCGAGACGACCGTCGAGCACGGGTTCCCCTCTGCGGACCTGCTGGACTACGTCGACGAAGCGGGGGTCGACCTCGTGGCGATGGGGACCCACGGTCGAACCGGGATCGACCGTGTCCTTCTCGGGAGTACGACCGAGCGGATCCTCACTCGGTCGCCGGTTCCCGTGGTGGCCGTTCACCCCGACGACGCCGCGTGATCGTCCGGCAACCGACCACTTACCCGTCTGGAGGTCTCCGATACGGTAGATGCCGGACGAGGAGCTCCCGTGGTCGGCCCCAGACGGACGCGGCGACCGCTCGGTCGTCGACTGCGACGCCTGCCAGTCGGTGATGGACGACGAGAGCGACCGGACCGTCTCCTTCCTGCTGCTCGACCACCTCACGATCCCGGTCCGGAGCTGCGAGCGGCACCTGGACCGCTTCTCGACGATCTGCGGGCTGACAACCGAAGACTCCGCCCGCGTGCTCGACTACTACCCGGCCGGCGGGGTCGCCTGCCCCGCCTGCCGAAACGCCCGCTACGACACGACCCGGCCGATGGTCTCCGTGGAGGGGGGGATGGTCGTCATCACCGCCTGTCCGGACCACCAGTCGCAGATCCTCCAGCGGTTCGACACCGGTCTGGAAACCCACCAGCAACTGACGGCCAGCCTCGGCGGCACGGACGCGCTCTGATTCGGGGACGGCGGCGGCCAGGGCTCAGAACAGCGCCTCGTCGAGGATCTGGGCGGGGCCGCCGACCGTCCAGACGCGGGTGTCGACGCCGCAGTCGGCGACGACTTCCTCGACGCGGTCGACGTGTTCGGCGGTGGTGTTGACGTAGGTGCTGGCGCCGGTGTCGACCGAGAAGTAAACCGGGACGCCCTCCTCGCGCAGTTCGCGGACGGCGTTGAAGATCTCGATGGTCCGGGGCTGCCAGTACACCCAGCCCGACGGGCCGGTCATCGTCGTCGCCGCGAGCGACAGCGAGTCGTGCTCGGCGCGCTCGAAGGCGGCGTCGAAGTCGCCGTCGCGGAGTTCGCCGCGCATCTTCGCGATCTGCCCGTGGATGTGGGCCATCCGCCCCTCGAACATGTGGCTCTCGGCGGCCTCGGCGTGGGCGGAGTCGGTCTCCTTGTAGCTCGGGACCATCCCGGCGACGACGCGCACGTCTTCTTCCAGTTCGTCGGCCACGTCGATGCGCTCCGAGCGGCAGTCCTCGTCGTCCGTGCCGGTGCGCAGGTGCGAGTAGGCGCCCGTGACCGCGCGGGCGGCCGAGGCCGAGCCGCGCCGGGCGATCGCCGAGACTTCCGGCCGCGAGAGATCCAGCCCCGCGGCCTCGGAGAGGGCCATCGCCGCCGCGGCGAACCCCGACGCCGAGGAGCCGAAGCCGATGTTCGTCGGGAAGGAGTTCTCCGAACGGAAGCGGACGCGGTGGTCGAGGCCGGCGCGGTCGCGCACCTCGTCGACGACGGTGCGGATGCGGTCGGCGCCTTTCCCCTCGACGGGCTCGCCGTCGACGACGTAGTCGTCCTCGTCCAGTTCCGGGTCGAACTCGACGGTCGTCTTCGTGTGGCTCGGCGCGGTACAGAGGCTGATGGAGTCGTGGTACGGGTGTCGCAGTTCCTCGTCGCGCATCCCGTGGTACTTGACGAGCCCCTGGATCGGGTGGGCCTTCGCGGTCGCCTTCATACCCGGGAATCCGTGGGTCCGTACTTTGCTGTTGTGGCTCCGGTCCGTCGGAGCCGGTTCCGTGGTCGGTGCGAGCGGGCGGCGGTCGTGTGAAGCTTATTTACCGCGGGCGGCGAACCGTCGCCCATGGACGTCGACCTCGACAGCTTCAGTGCTCGCGACTGGGCGGAACCCACCGACGCCGATCCGGTCCGGATCGCCATGGTCGGACTCGGCTGGTGGACGCGCGAACAGGCGATCCCCGCCGTCGAAGATGCCGACTACTGCACGACGACGGCCCTGGTCAGTTCCACGACGGAGAAGGCCGAAGACGTCGCGGCCGACCTGGATGGAATCGAGGGCACCCTCACCTACGACGAGTACGCCGACGGCGCGGCGACCGACGCCTACGACGCGGTGTACATCTGCACGCCCAACGGGCTCCACCGCGGCCACGTCGAAGCCGCGGCCGCACACGACAAGGCGGTCCTCTGCGAGAAGCCCCTGGAGGCGACCGTCGAGGACGCCCGGGCGACAGTCGACGCCTGCCGGGAGGCGGACGTGCCGCTGATGGTCGCCTACCGACTCCAGACCGAACCGACGGCTCGCCGCGCCCGGGAACTGATCCAGACCGGCGCTATCGGCGACGTCGTCTCGATAGTCGGGCACATGTCGGACAACATCCTCGACGCCGTCGACGAGACGAGCTGGCGGTTCGACCCCGATCTCGCCGGCGGGACGACGCTCAACGACATCGGGATCTACCCGCTGAACACGATCCGGTTCGTCTTGGAAGAGGACCCCCAGGCGGTGTACGCCCGGACGGAGTCCGAACAGCCGGCCTACGAGGGCACCGACGAACACGGGGCGTTCCAGCTCGAGTTTTCCGACGGGAAGCTCGCCTCGTGTACGGTCACCCACAGCGCGACGGTGACGTCGAGCCTCCGGTTCGTCGGCACCGAGGGCGAACTGACCATCGAGGGGCTGTTCTTCCCGAACACCCGGAAGGTGCTCCGACTCACCGGTCCGGGCATCGAGGGCGAGTACCGGCCGGACCCGGTCGACCAGATGCGCGAGGAGTTCGACTACTTCGCCAACTGCCTCCAGCGCGGGCTCGACCCCGAACCCGACGGCGAACACGCCATGGTCGATATGCGCGCTATCCGCGCCCTCTACGAGTCGGCCGAGAGCGGCCAGCGCGTCGAACTCGACGTGTGAACGAGACTTGGAGGGCGGTGACCGCCGGCCGCACGCACTACTGAGCGTCCGGCGCCTTCGACGCCGATTCTTCCGAGGGCATCTCGATGACGGTCATCGTCGCGCCTGCCGCCGGATCGCTGTCACTCGGACGGGCTGGCGGCGGCGGCGTCGATGTAGACGTACTCGCCGTCCTCGTGTGTCTCGCCGATCACCTCGCTACAGCCGGGACAGACCACGTCCTGGCCTCCGGGGGGGATCGCGTCCGGGACCAGCGTCTCGTGTCCACAGGTCGGGCACTCGATGATATCGCCGGAGTGACCGGTCACGGGTTCGGCGCCGCCGAACCCGAGTGCGGATCCACCGTCGTCTCCCGCTGTCGATCCGGTGTCCTGCCCGGTCGTCCGTCCGCCGGATTCGGCCGCGTTCGCGTCGCCGTCCGACGACGAGCGCGTCCCGCCGCCGTCGGCCGCGGGTGAGGACCCAGCGGTAGCGTCGGTCGACCGGGCGGTGGCGTCGTCGCTCTCTCCGCTGGAGGGCATCGACGTACTGGACCGGAGTCCGGTGATCCGTTCCCGGACTGCGGCGACGACGCGCTCGATCTCGTCGAGCGAGGCGGTGACGTTGGTCACCGTGTACTCGGTCTCGGTCGTCTCGATACGAACGCCGTAGGCGACTTCGGTGACGCGCTCGACGGCGAAGATATCGGCGTAGTCGATAGTAATCGTCCGCTCGCTGACGGACCCTGTTCTCGCTTCGATCGTGACGCCGTTCGTTCGGACCACGAACGAGAGGGCGATCGCGTCCAGTGTCTCGGCACCGGACGCGAGAACCCTGTTCGGCTCCGCGGCGTACAGTAGTTCGTCCTCTGACATCGTCTGGCGTATCCCGTTTCGGACCCGTTCGTCTCCACCCGTGGGCTGGCGTTCGCAGGCCGTCCGCGGACCGAACCCACCCGGTCAATCGGCCTGTTGCCGTTCCGCCTCGAGCGTTTCCATCATCTGGTTGAAACTCCGTGCCAGCGAGGCCAGTTCGGGGTCGTCGACGTCCTCGTCGAAGCGCTGGGAGAGGTCGCCGCTCGCGACGGCGTCCATCTGGGCGGTCCACTCGGCGGCGTAGCGATCGACCTGTTCCGCTCTCGACTCCGCCCGTCGCTCGCGCTCGGCTCGTCGCTCGACGCCGCTGCGCATCTCCGCCAGCGCTCGATACACCTCGCCGAACTCGTCGTTGCGGTTCGTCTCCAGGTCGACGTCGAACTCCCCGTCCTCCAGGCGGCGTGCGCGCTCCGCTAGCACGCCGAGCGCCGAGAGGGCCTCTCGACCGACCGACGTGGCCAGGATGATGACGCCGACGAGCAACACGACCAGCACCGTCGCGACGCCGGACAGCAGGTCCGCGCGCTGGGCCGGCGACAGCGACGGCGCGAGGTTCGTGTAGAGGTTCGCGGCCGCCGCCACGACGAGCACGACCAGCGCGGCGATTCCGACCGCGAACCGGACGGCGTAGGTTCCGCGGGATCGAGACTGGGATGTACTCGACACGTACCCGGCTTACGACTGGTCTAATAAATGCGGCATGGGTAACTTGTTAGACCCGCCGAGCGGACACCCGCCAGCTGGGAGTCTGTCGGCCAGTGAACGACGCGCCACCGCGCCGACGGACCCCCCTCAGGCACCCTCTGGGTCGGCCGCGTTCGGGGCGTCGCGCGTGCGGAACGTCGTGAGTTCGTACTGTCGGAGCAGAACGATGGCCATCAGGCCGACCTTGGCCGTCACGTCGAGGACCACGACGAGGAAGTCGATGTCCGCGGCGTCGATGACGCCGACCCCGGTCGGTCCGAGGGGGTACACGGTGGGGTAGAGCAGCCACGTGGCGATGGTCAGGTCACGGAGACTGACGAAGAGGCTCCGGGAGGTCTGAGAGGCGCCGACCAGCGCCGTCTGGAACGTCCGAACGAAGAGGTAGACGAGCCCGAGAAAGAGGGCCGTCGACGCAGCGAAGGCGACCCACCGCAGCGACCCTGAGAGGGTGACGAACCCGTACCCGAGCCCGATCATTCCGACGTTGGCCGCGACGGCCACCGCTCGCGTGGACCGGTCCGTGTCGGCCAGTAGCGCGAGGTAGTACGTGATGAGCGGCGTCGAGACCGCCCAGTCGGCGAACCGTAGCGTCTCGACCCCGACGGGGAGAGGCAGCGCGTCCAGCGTGACCGCCGTCATCCCGACGTATGCCAGGCCGGCGACCGTCGTGAGCAACGGTGGGATGTAGTAGAACGGCGACCGGATGTCCCCTCGCGTCGCAGCGAACCAACAGAACAGGACGACCGCCAGGAAGAAGACGCTCGCCCCGGTACCGAACCAGATCGTCGTGTCGACCATTTGCGTCGGGGCTCAGGAAAGAACCGAAATAAACCTGGCGACGGCCGACTTCCCGAGCGGCCCCGGGTCGCTCGCCGACTCACGCCTCGCGCCACTTGATCGAACAGCCCCGAGACGGCCGGAACTCCTCGTCGATGTCCTCGCCGGCCAGCACGCGGTCGATGACGTGCTTCATCTCCCGCTCGGTCGGCTCGTCGTCGGGGTTCGTCGCGTCGTCCAGTCGACCGTGATACGCCAGCCGGAACTCGCCGTCGTCGCGGGCGAACAGGAACGGATCCGGCGTACAGGTCGCGCCGTACTCGGCGGCGACTTCCTGGCTCTCGTCGCGGAGGTAGGCGTCGTACTGCACTCGCCCGCGCTCGACGTATTCGACCATCGTCTCGAAGGAGTCCTCGGGGTACTCGTCGGCGTCGTTGGGGTTGATACCGACGACGGCGGCGGCGTCGTACGCCGCGGCCAGCGCGTTCAGCTCGTCGAACTTCGCCTGGGCGTACGGGCAGTGGTTACAGGTGAACACGACGAGCAAGGCGTCGCTGTCGGCGAAGTCGTCCAACGCGTGTGTCTCGCCGTCGACGCCCGGCAGCTCGAAGGCCGGTGCGGCGTCGCCGCGGTCTAGCGCGTCGTCCTCGGAGTCGAGTGCGACCATGACGGACGGGTACGGCCGCCCGGAGAAAGTGGCTTTGGGTGTCGAAACCGGGGCTACGACGGTCCCGACGGACGGCGCTGAGGTGTGGTCGCGGGCGGTCGGTGGCCGTCGCCGGCATCACCCTTACGACCGATCGGGCCGACCCGTTGTCATGGTCGACGACCACCGTGGCAACGCAGTCAGGGACCGCATCGAGGCCGGAGAGGTAGCTCTGGGCGTCCTCGACAACACGTACAGCCCGACGCTGGTCGAGTTCTACGGCGAACTCGGGATGGACTTCGTCTGGCTCGACTTCGAGCACGGCGGGCCGAGTCCGTGGGACGCGACGGCGATGGAGGGCCTGCTGCGGGCGGCCGAACGAACGGGCACCGAGGTTCTCGCACGCGTGCCGACGACCGAGCCCGCGCTGGTCCGGAAGACGCTGGACGCCGGTGTCCGAAATCTCTTTCTCTCGCGGGTCAGCGGCGTCGAGGAGGTCGAGCGGACGGCCCCCGCGGCCCGGTTCGAGTACGACGGCGAGCCGGGCGACCGGGGGCTGGCGAACCCACGCGCCCGCCGCTGGGGGCAGGCCGACGATTACGTCGCCACCGAGGACGAGGAGGTCTTCTTCGGCGTGACGATCGAGAACCGCGAGGCCGTCGACGCCATCGACGACATCGTCGCCGTGCCGGAACTGGACTTCGTCTTCGCCGGGCCGCTCGACCTGTCCGTCTCGCTGGGCCATCCCGGGGAACTCGACCATCCCGAGGTCGAGGAGGGGGTCGAGCGGATCCGCTCGGCGGCCGTCGCGTCTGACGTGGCGCTGGGCGGACTCGGTTTCGGGACCGAGGACGTCAACGAGAAGGCCGCGAACGGCTACCAGTTACTCCACGTCGGGAGCACGACCGGCGCGGTGAAGGCTGCGGTCGAGGGGTGGCTCGGCGGATTTGAAGGGCGCGAGGGCCGAACGGAGTGAGGCCCTCGGAAAGCCGAGCGGGCCAAGGGCCCACGAGGCGCGAGGCGTGAGCGGAGCGAACGCCGCGGACGGACGAGCGGGGAAGGGAGTGGCCCGAGAGCAGCGGGACTGACGGCGCTCAGTCCGTGTCGAACGCCTGGTCGAACGTGCGGGCGGCGTCGAGCAGGTCGCTGTCGGTGGCGACGCGGTACTGCGGTTCGCTCTCCTCGTCGCTCTCGTCGTCGGCCCGGACGAGGGCGCCGAGGTCGACGAACTCGTCGAGCAGGCCGTCGAGGTACAGCGTCTTCAGCGGGACGCCCGACCGCTCGGAGAGGTCCGAGCGCGTGTACGCCCGTTCGGCGTTGAGTTCGGTGATCGTCCCGAGGAGGTCCGCGGCGCCGTCGCTGGCGGCGACGAACGCCCAGCCGCCGTCGGGCGAGCCGTCCGACGGGTCCGTGTCGAGCATGGCGCCGTCTATGGGAGAAGCGCGCATAAAACCGTCCGTCTCGGCGGCGACTGTCGACCGGCGGGGTCGCCCGATCGCTGACGACGGCGGGTGTGCGAGTCCCTGCCGCGATGGAGAAACCCTTTTGGTCGCTGTGGGCCGGTAGGTAGGTATGAGCGACCGCGAGGAGATACTGGCGCTGCTCCGCGAGAACGCGCGGTACTCGACCGAGGACCTGGCTCGACAGACCGGCCTCGACGCCGCCGAAGTCGAGGCCGTCGTCGAGGAACTGGAGTCCGAGGGCGTGATCAAGGGCTACCAGGCCGTCGTCGACTGGGACAAGGTCGAGCCCGAGCGGGTGCGTGCCGCCGTCGAACTGAACGTCACCCTCGACCGCGAGACGGGCTACGACGACATCGCCGAGCGCCTCGCGAAGTTCCCCGAGGTGCAGGGCCTGCGGCTCGTCAGCGGCGACTACGACTTCGCCATGGAGGTCGAGGGCGACTCGATGAGCCAGGTGTCCCGGTTCATCAGCGAGAAGGTCGCCCCCGTCCCCGAGATCACCCAGACTGTGACCCACTACATCATGGAGAGCTACAAGGAACGGGGCGTCGAGTTCGGGGACGGCCACGACGACGACCGCCTGTCGATCTCGCCATGACGTTCGAGCCGAGCGAGCGCGTCGCGGGCGTGCCGCCGTCGGGCATCCGTCGCTTCTTCGAGATCGCCGAGGAGTACGACGACATCATCTCGCTCGGCGTCGGCGAACCCGACTTCGCGCCGCCGTGGGCGGCTCGCGACGCCGCTATCGCCTCGCTGGAACGGGGCCAGACCTCCTACACCGCCAACCGCGGGATGGCCGAACTGCGCGAGCGCATCGCCGTCGACGCTCGCGAGCGGTACGGACTCGACTACGACCCGGACGAGGAGATCATCGTCACCTCGGGCGCGAGCGAGGCCGTCGACCTGGCCTTCCGTGCCTTTCTCGACCCGGGCGACCGGGTGGCGGTCGCCCAGCCGTGCTACATCTCGTACACGCCCGGAGTCGAGTTCGCCGGTGCCGACGTGATCGACGTGCCCACCCGCGCGGCCGACGAGTTCAAGCTCACCCGCGAGGCGCTCGAGGCCTCCGGCGCCGCAGAGGCCGACGCGCTGGTCATGTGCTACCCGAACAATCCGACGGGTGCGACGATGACCCGCGAGGAGCTGAAACCGGTCGCGGCGTTCGCCCGCGAGCACGACCTGCTGGTGTTCTCCGACGAGATCTACTCCGAGCTCAGTTACGAACACGAGCACGCCTCGATCGCGACGCTGGCGGGGATGCGAGAGCGGACGGTCGTCTTCAACGGCTTCTCGAAGGCCTACGCGATGACCGGGCTCCGCCTCGGATACGCGCTGGCGCCCCCCGAAGCGATCGACGCGATGAACCGCATCCACCAGTACACGATGCTGTCGGCGCCGACGACGGCCCAGTACGCGGCCGTCGAGGCGCTCGAGAGCTGCGGCGACGAGGTCCGCGAGATGCGCGCCGAGTACGACCGCCGGCGGAACTTCGTCCTCTCGCGGTTCGAGGAGATGGGGATCGATTGTTTCCCCGCCGCCGGGGCGTTCTACGCGTTCCCCGAGTGCCCCTGGGAGGACAGCGACGAGTTCGCAGAAGCGCTGATCGAGGAGAAACGGGTCGCCGTCGTCCCGGGGAACGTCTTCGGCGCGGGCGGCCAGGGCCACCTCCGCGTCTCCTACGCGACGAGTCTCGGCGACCTCAAAGAGGCGATGGCCAGAATCGAGTCGTTTATCGCATAGCATTTATCGGTTACACGTTCGGAGAGAACGGCGGGACAGACTCCGTGCGACCGGCGATCGGCGGCCAGCGGTGATTATCGGCTGGCTGCGTTTGGGCGTAAAGCTTTTTCCGTCTTACTAGCAGTTAGCCTGTAATGGCAATTGATGGCACGGGGGCCAACGAGTCCGACCAGGTCGCATCGGGGGCGGATCGCTTTTCGGGGGGCGGTGCGACTGTCGGTGAGTACACGTGGAACGACCTGCGTCGGGACGTGCATACGGGTGGGCGTTTCGACCGCAGCGAGTATCTGGGGTTTGACCCGCTCGACGTCGAGGACCGCCTGCAGTCGGCCGCCAGCGCGGCGAAGACGCTCGACCAGGCGTGGGGCGACCGCATCGAGGCCGAGCGCTCGTTCGTCGTCAAGGACCGCTACACCTGGGAACACTTCAAACAGGAGTACCACTACGACGAGGACGGCGAGATCCCCCGGGACAGCGACGGCGAGAAGATCCTCTTCGAGCCCGAGGAGTACCTCGGGTTCGACCCCGATGAGACCGAGGACCGCCTGAGCGAGGGGGGCGACGCCGCGGCGGCCCTCTCGGCCGTCGTCGACGAGCGCACCGTCGACGTCAATCCCGAGCTCGACGAGGACGACTTCTTCTCGACCGCCGACGGGCACACGACGGTCGTCAACCGCTACGACCTGGAGAAGGCGGTGCCGCTGAGGAAGAAGGCCCACTTCGTCGAAGTCGAGCGTTACTGGGTGAACGAGCCCTACGCCTGCGTGATCATCTTCCACTCGCGCAAGGAAAACGAGAAGAAGTACTACGCGATCGAGCCCTACGAGAACGACATCGAGTCCCAGCTGGTCGATTTCCTCTCGGGCAAGCTCAAGTCGGCGATCAAGTACTCCGAGGACGAGGTGGTCGTCGAGGGGTCCGACGCCGACCGCGCCAGCGTCATTCAGCGCGAGACCGAGCGCCTGCTCGAACGGTACGACCTGTACACCCCCGGCCAGCAGGGCGATCTGGGCGTGATGGACCAGATCAAGGGGGCGCTGGGGATGGAACTCGAAGTCGAGACGCAGGGGGGCGAGCTCGACGGTATCCGGGCCAGGCCAGAGCCGGCCGTCGTCGGTGACGACCCGAACACTCTCAACGAGTACCAGGTCGAGAAGCTCCTCTACCGGCTGAAACGCGACTTCATCGGTTACGCGCGGATCGACCCGGTCAAACACGACATCAACGTCGAGGACATCTCCTGCGACGGGTACAACTCTCGGGTGTTCGTCTACCACTCCGAGTACGAGAACATCATCACCAACGTCGAGCACGGCAAGCAGTCGCTCGACGACTTCGTCGTCAAGCTCGCCCAGCGCTCGGGGAAGGGTATCTCCAAGCGCCAGCCGCAGGTCGACGCCACCCTCCCAGACGGTTCGCGCGCCCAGCTGACCCTCGGCGAGGAAGTCTCCGACCACGGGACCAACTACACCATCCGCCAGTTCAAGGACGTGCCCTTTACGCCCGTGGACCTCATCAACTGGAACACGTTCTCGCTCGACGAGATGGCCTTTCTCTGGCTCTGTATCGAGAACAACAAGTCGATGATCTTCGCCGGCGGCACGGCCTCGGGGAAGACCACCTCGCTGAACGCCATCTCCCTGTTCATCCCGTCGAACGCGAAGATCGTCTCCATCGAGGACACGCGCGAAGTGGAACTCCCCCAGCGCAACTGGGTCGCCTCCGTGACGCGTCCCTCCTTCGGCGAGGACGACAAGGGCGATGTCAACGAGTTCGACCTGCTGGAGGCCGCACTGCGCCAGCGCCCCGACTACATCGTGATGGGCGAGGTGCGCGGCGAGGAGGGCCGTGACCTCTTCCAGGTCATGTCGACCGGCCACACCGCCTACTCCACCTTCCACGCCGACACCGTCGGCGAGGTGATCAAGCGCTTCACGACCGAACCGATCAACGTCTCGAAGACGCTGTTCACGGCGCTGGACCTGGTGTCGATCCAGACCCAGACCCGCGTCGACGGCAACAAGGTCCGCCGGAACAAGAACCTCACAGAGATCAACGAGTACTCCGCCGAACACGACGAGATCAACGTCCGCGACGTCTACGAGTGGCAGGCCGAGACGGACGAGTTCCTCCAGATGGGCAACTCCAACACCCTCGAAGAGCTGAAGTTCGACCGCGGGTGGAAACAGGAACGGCTCGACGAAGAGCTGTTCATGCGGAAGGTCGTCCTCGCCTACCTCATCGAGCAGAACCTCAACACCTACACGGAGGTCGCGGCCGCTGTCCAGGCATTCATCAACGACCCGGACACCATCATGGCGCTCATCGCGGACGACCAACTCGAACGCTCCCTGGAGGACCTGCGGGACATGGAGTCGGTCAAGATCGACATCGACCCCGAGAAAGAGGAGATGGTCCCGCGGCCGGACCCGCCGGCGGAGATGCTGGACGAGGCCGGGGACATCCTCGAGAACGCCCAGCCGCTGTTCCAGCGGTTCCGCGACAAGGAGACCACCGATATCGTCAGCGCCCTGATGGGGTCGGGCGTTAACGAGGCGGAGACGGACATCACGCCGGTCGAGAGCGAGGAGGAGGACGACGACATCGACTTCAGCGAGTTCGTCCCGGCGGCCGGTGCGGAGGCTGACGAGGCATGAGCCTCGGGCGTTCGTCCCGCCAGCTCGGCGGCGCCAACACGGTCGGGGACACGTTTTACCCACTCTATCAGGCGCTGTTCGACGAGGAGGGCGACTTCGTCTCGGGCCTGGAAAACAAACTCGCCGAGGCACGGATGGGCGACAACGTCGAGATGTACATCTCGCGGGCGCTCGCTGTCGGCACCGTCGCCGGGCTGACCCTCTGGTTGCTCGGGATGTTGCTCGGCTTCCTCGTCGTCCAGTTACTCGGGCTCTCCCAGGGGCCGCTGCTCGGCTTGCGCATCCCCCAGGGTATCGAGCCGGCCGTGAACCTGTTGAAGGTCCCGGCGCTCGTGTTCGTCTCCGGGCTCATCTTCGGCGCCGTCGGCTTCGGGATCGGCTTCGGCTCGCTGCTGTCGATCCCCTATTTCCGATCGAACGCCCGCGAACGCGAGATCAACGTCCTCCTCTCCGACTCGGTCGCGTTCATGTACGCCCTCTCGGTGGGTGGGCTGAACCAGCTCGAGATCCTGCAGGCGATGGCCCAGGCCGACGACACGTACGGCGAGGTGGCCAAGGAGTTCCAGTCGATCGTCCTCGAGACCGAGTACTTCGACACCGACTACCGGACGGCGATCCGCAACCAGTCCATCGAGACGCCCAGTGAGGAGCTGAGCCAGTTTCTCACGGACATGCTGTCGATCGTCGACTCGGGCGGTGACATGACCTCGTTCCTGGAAGACCAGAAAGACAAGCAGATGCGGACGGCCAAACAGGAGCAGAAACAGATGCTGGACACCCTGGAGCTGTTCGGCGAGATGTACATGACTCTCTCGTTGTTCCCGCTCCTGCTCATCATCATCACCGTCATCATGAGCATGATGTCCTCGGGGTCGAAGATGGACATGATGGTCGGGACGGTGTACGGGCTCATCCCGCTGACCGGGATCGGCTTCCTCGTGTTGACTTCGACGGTCACGCAGGACTCCATCGGCGACGGCTACCTCCAGCCCGACCGGGCCAACGACCAGACGTACTCCGAAGCCGACGCCGGCTTCCTGAACCTGGGCATCGTCGAGGGTTACACCGGGAGCTACGGCGTCTTCGACCGTATCAAGAGCCGAGAGGGGACCTACCGGGCGACCCAGATCCTCAAGCAGCCCCACATCTTCTTCCGCGACAACCCGTTGTACGTGCTGGGGATCACGATCCCGATCACGATCGCATTCTTCGCCGTCGTGGTCCTGTTCCACATGGCGCCGATGACGATCTCGGAACTCGTGGTTCCCCAGGGCGGGACCGTGCCTGAAGGGCTCAACGACCCGGCGAAGCGCTGGGTGTACCCCGTCATCACTGGGACGTTCATGTGGGTGTACGTCCCGATCTACCTCAACCTCCTCCCGCTGGCGATCTTCTACGAGTGGAACCTCCGGACGCGCCGCAGCGTCATCGGCAACCTCTCGGAGAACCTCCGCAAGCTCGCCAGCGCGAACGACACCGGGATGACCCTGCTGGAGTCGATCCGGGTCGTCGCCGATACCTCCTCGGGGCGGATGGCCGACGAACTGGAGACGATGCACGCCAAGGTCAACTACGGGACCAGCCTCAAGGACGCGCTCCGGGAGTTCAACAACAGCTATCACATCCCGCGGCTCGCACGGACGGTCAAGCTCATCGGCGAGGCCCAGGAGGCCTCGAGTCAGATCCAAGACGTGCTCTCGACGGCCGCCCAGGCGTCGGAGAATCAGGACGACATCGACCTCGAACGCAAGTCCCGCGCCCGGATGCAGATGGCCATCATCATCATGACCTACCTCACGCTACTGGGCGTGATGGCGCTGCTCAAGGTTCGGTTCCTGACCGTCATGGCCGATCTCGCGGTGCAGTCGACGTCCGGCGGATCGGCCGGCGGCGTGCCCGGTGGCAGCTTCAGCGGCGTCAACACGCAGATCCTCTCCGTGTTGTTCTTCCACGCCGTCGTCCTGCAGGCGCTGCTGTCGTCGTTCATCGCCGGGTACATCCGCGACGTGAACCTGCTGTCGGGCATGAAGTTCGCCGTCATCCTTCCGACCATCGCGCTGATCGTCTGGTACGTCGTCACGCTGCTGTCCTGACGGTCACTCGCGATTTCGCCCCCTCCCCTGCGTCGCCCGGCATAGCCCTTAGGCGTGCGAGCGACCAACGGCGGCCATGGACGCACCCGGCACGCTCCGGTCCGCCGCGGCAGCGGACGAGGACATCGCTACCACGCGCCGCGACCGCGCCGACGGGACGGTCATCGTCGTCGACTTCGGCGAGGGACCCGACGCGAAGCTCGACGTGGTCGGCGACACCGCGATCGTCGTCGCCGGTGACCGACAGTTCGAGTTCGAGGTCGTCCCCGAGATGCGCGACCTGTCGGTCAACGACGGGATGCTCACGATCCGCTCCTGACCCCCGTACGGGCCGCCGCCCGCTCGTCGGTCGCCGTGGCCTAGATGCCGGACCCCGGTGCGGTCGTCCGCGTCGAGGCGTCGAGCGAGTCGGTCGCCGTGGCCGTTCCGGCCGGTGCCGCGCCGGGTGTCGACGTCCCGTTCGGTGTCGCGTCGGAATCGGACCGGGCCGGCGTCGCCTCTTGGTCGGCCTGGCCGACCCAGTCGGGCGGGGCAGGCGAGGACTCGCCGACGCGACTGTAGTCGTAGCGCAGCGAGACGCGCGCGCGGTCGCCGTCGCCGCGAAGCTCGTATTCGGCGGTCAGCGACCGCACGAACCCCTCGGGTGTCACGTAGGCGGTGACGGTGAACTCGGACACCGTCGCGTCGGCCGGTCCGAGGGTCTTCGGCGCTCGGTCGCCCGCGGCGTGGAGTCGGACGTACGTGTGGCCGCCCCGTTCGAGCGTCGAAACCGCGACCGTCCGGCCGTCGAGGAACCGCTGGATCGACGCCGTCGCGAGGACGTAGTCCTCGGGACCACCCGGCGCCCGGTAGAAGTCGTATCGGACTCGGTCACCGGTGACCGTCCGGAGGAAGCCACCGGTGCCGTTGACGAACATCGACACGTTCGCCCCCGTCCAGTCCCGGCTCTGTGTCACGACGAACGTCCCGTTGCCGACGACCACCTGGCGGGAGAACCGCTCCGGGTCGTCCCCGGTCGTCACCCGTTCGATCGACCACGTGTACGTGCTGTCGCCGACGGCGGCGACGTGGGCTTCGCTCAACGCGTCGGCATTGACCGTCCCGTCGGCGCTCACCCCTGCCGGTCGCTCCCCGGTGACCGTCCGCGGCGGTGACGGGCTCTCGGTGACGGGGACGGGCGTCACGGTGTCGGGAGGGCCCGACCGGCCGTCGCCGCTCCCGAAGGGCACGGCGCTACACCCGGCTAGCAGGACGAGCGTCGCGACGGCTACGGCCTCCCGATGCATCACGCCCTCTAGGGTTCTGAGACACAATACGCCTTCGGCGGCGAAATACGAGGACTCATGCCGGTCCGAACCCTGGTCCCGGCGAGCCATGGACGACGACCCGGACCTGCGCGTGTACAGACGCGCGCCCGACCGCTACATGCTGTGGTCGACGCGGGTGGCCGACGCGCTGCTGGACGACGTGACCCGCTCTGAACTCGTCGAGTGGTACTGCCACAAGCGGCCTGACCGATCGCGCGCCGCGATCGAGGCGCTCGTCGACGCCGCCGACGAACGCGCCGCTACCGACGCCAGCGACTCCTACGAGGAGTCACCCGACTGGCTGGCCGGAAACTGACGGCGCCGTGAGAAGTGAGTGGACTCGCCGGAACCGAGCGAACGCGACGCGTCCGAGAAGTCGGCGAGCCGACCGACTGGAGCGAACGAAGTGAGCGGAAGGAAGTGGACTCGCCGGGATTTGAACCCGGGGCCTTCCCCGTGCCAGGGGGATGATCTACCACTGATCTACGAGCCCGCACGCAAATACCGGTAGCCGGGTCTGTTTCATAAACCCATCGAACCATCGCAGCCCCGTCAGCGACTACCACGCGACAGGTGTCAGCCGACCAACGACGACAGTATCAAATGTTGTAACGGTGGGCCAACGGATATAACCGGGAGTCCCGTTCAGGGCTCCAGGCACGGTCCGGTCCGGGTGTCGTTCGGGGGACGACGGCGACACCCGCGGCCGGTGTCAGAGGCACACGATGTCAGCATCTGGGGATAGCAGCAGGTCCGCGACGCACGGCGCGGACGTACGGCGAGTCGAGTGTAGCGAGTGGCGACACCGCGAGCGCGGGCAGACGACGCTGGATTTCGCGCTCGGGATGAGCATCTTCCTGCTGTCGCTCGTGTTCGTGGTGGCGTTCGTTCCGGGGATGCTCGAACCGTTCTCCGGGGGCGCACAGTCGGAGACCCCGGCGGTCAACCGCGTCGCGGACGACCTCACTCAGCGGACGCTGAGCAACGCCAGCGCCCCGTACGCGCTCGACGAAACCTGTACGGCCGAACTGTTTACGCCCGGCGCGCCGGTCGAGTGTCGGTACGACGGGACGACGCTGGCCGACCGGGTCGGGGTCCTCGAACGGTCGCCGGTGAACGTGACGATCCGCGGCGACCTGGACGACTCGGGGGCCGATAGCGTCCTCTGCTGGGACATCAGTGTCGTCGGGGGACAGTTGGCGGAACGGGGCGCGAGCGGGTGTGGACCGCTCCTCTCGGGGGGGTCCAACCCCGCGGGGAGCGGCGGGCGGACGGTCAGCGCGCGACGAGTCGCGCTGCTCGACGGACAGGACGTGACTGTCGAGGTGGTGATGTGGTGACGCCGCGTCGGCCGCCGAGCGACCCCGGTGACCAGGAGCGACCGGACGCGGTGACTCGCACGCGCGGGCAGGCCCACACGCTGGAGGGCGTGGTATCGAGCCTGATACTGCTGTCGGCGGTGGTGTTCGCGCTGGAGATGACGGCGGTGACGCCGCTGTCGGCGAGCACGTCCAGCCAGCACATCGAGAACCAGCAGGAGTCGACCGCGCGCGGCGTGCTCGCGGCGGCGGCCGAGACCGGGGCGCTGGAGCGGGCGGTGCTGTCCTGGAACGCGACCAGCGAGCAGTTCTACAACACGAGCGATCCGGGGTATTTCACGACCGACCCGCCGCCGAATCGCTTCGGCACGATGCTCAACCGGTCGTTCGACCGCAACGGCGTGGCCTACAACATCTACCTGCACTACCGGGACGACGACGACGCGGGCCCCGACAGCCAGCGACTCGTCTATCAGGGTCACCCGAGCGATAACGCCGTCCAGGCCACGTGGTCGCTGACGCTGTTCGAGAACGACCCGCTGTACGACCACGAGGAGACGCCGACGGCGACGACAGTCAGCGACGAACCGACGTACTTCGCGCCGGCAGCGTCGGACGGCGCGGTGTACAACGTCGTCCGCGTGGAGGTGGTCGTGTGGCGGATCTGAGTCCGGTCGGTGGCCGTCGGGAGTATCACGGAAGCCGTCGGGACGGTCACGCAGTCGGTCGTGGCGGCGAGCGGAGGGCACGTCCGGCCGACCGCGCGCAACTCATCCTCGTGGGTGCGTTCGCGCTGGCGGTCGTGTTCGTCGCGCTGGCGCTGGTGATGAACGCGGCGATCTACACGGAGAACCTGGCGACCCGAAGCGAGACGGCGGGGGCTGCCGACGCACAGGCGTTCGAGCGGACGACCAAAGCGACGGCCCAGGCAGCGTTCCGCTACGCTCACGAGATCAACGACAGCGACCACGAGGGGCTCGAACGCAACGTCACGCAGGCGATCGACGCCTACCACAACGTGAGCCGGGTCCAGCAGGCGACAAGCGGGCATCTGGTCGACGTGACGGTCGGGCCGACGCCCCCGGGAACGAACGTCACGAACACGAACGTCGCCTTCACGAGCCCGGGGGGCGCCGACGACTGGACGCTGGCGACGGGCGTCGGCGGGACGCGGTCGTTCAGGCTGGACGTGGAGAACTGGGCGGGCGGGTCGGGCGACGAGCTGTGGGTCGTCGCGGGCGACGCCGACGACTGGTATCTCAACGTCTCCTACGACGGCGGTCAGTGGGAGGTCGGCGTCAACGACTCGGGGACGTACACGACCTGCGGGACGACGACCGGCCCGGACTTGACGGTCGATATCTCGGCCGGGACGGTCGACGGCGACGAGTGCGCGGCGCTAGACCTCGGGCGCGTGGGCGGGAGCCACACCCTCGGGATCCGCAACGGCTCGGTCGCCGACGGTGACTACACGCTGATCGCCGACGTCGAACGGTGGGCCGTCGCCGGCGGCGTGCCGACCGAGGAGGTGCTGTACGCCATGGTGGTCGACGTGACCTACCGGACGCCGCAACTACGCTATCGGACGGCGATCCGGGTCGCCCCGGGTGAGACCGGTGGGTGACCTGCCGCCGCGGCGTCGCGGCCGGCGGTCGGACCGCGTCCGGAGCGGCCCGCTCGGTCGCGTGGACCGGCGCGGGCAGTCGACCGCGCTGGAGTACACGCTCGCGCTCGCGGTGGCGTCGCTGGCCATCACCGGGCTCTTTGTCGCGGCGGGCGACTTTGTGACCCAGCAGCGCGAGGGGGTCGTCCGGACCGAACTCGGCGTCGTCGGCGAGCAACTCGCGGGTGAGGTCCTCGCGGCCGACCGGCTGGTCCGGGCGGGCGACACCGGGACGCTGGCGCTGGAAAGCTCGCTTCCGGACGACGTGGCCGGGTCGAGTTACACTGTCTCGGTGGCCGACACCCCGACCGGCCAGTGGCTCAACCTCACCTCACAGGACCCCGAGATCACTGTCGCCGTCCGGCTGGAGACCGAGACGCCGCTGGACCCCGATACGGTCGGCGGCGGTCGCGTCCGCGTAGTCTACGACGCTGGGGCCGACCACCTGGAGGTGCGCGGATGAACCGACAGCGGCCGCCGGGCGGCGCCGAACGCCGTGGGCCGCGGGCTGCCGCCGAGCGCGCGTCGGCCGACCGTGCGGTCAGCGACCTGATCGGGTTCGTGCTCGTGTTCTCGCTGATCGCGGCGGTCGTCGCGGTCGTATCGCTGGCGGGGCTCTCCTCGCTGGAGGGCGCCCGCGACGCCCAGCAGACCGACAACGCCCAGCGGGCGATGGAGGTCCTCTCGGACAACGTGGCCGACATCACCGAGCGGGGCGCGCCGAGCCGGGCGACGGAGATCAGCCTCGAGGACGCGTCGCTGTACCTCGGCGCGGAGACGCAGATCGAGGTTCGCGACCCCGCCAAGGCCGGTGATCCCGCCTTTCTGACCAACCGGGTGTTCAAGCTCCGGCCGATCGTCTACGAGGACGAACACACGAAGCTCGTATACGTCAACGGGGCGGTCTTGCGCGTCGAACCCGAGGGCGGCGTCGTCCTCCAGTCGTGGGGGCCGATGCTCGACGCCGACGGGACGATGGTACCGATCGTCAACACGGGGTCGGTGACCGGCGGTCCGCAGTCGATCAAGAGCGCGACCGTCCTCGTGCGGGCGAACACGAACCGCCGGATCGTCCCCGTCGCCGACGACGAGGGCACCTACGACGACGTGTGGATCAACGTCACTTCGCCGCGCCGGGATCTGTGGCACCGGATGCTCGGATCCGACGGCGCGCTCGACTGCACGGACGCCGGTCCCGAACGCGTCGAGTGCCGGCTGACCTACGACCCCGACCGGCTCTACGTCGTCGAGACGCGGATCGCCGTCGCCCTCAAACGATGACCATGACCGGACACTCACTGACGACGACCGGACACACGCTCGTTCGAACGGACAAGGCCGCGTCGGTCGCGGCGGTCCCGACGATCGATACCCGCGTTCGTGACGACCACGCCCGCCCGGCGGAGGTGTGTGCCGATGCGTGACCGTCGGGGTGTCAGCTCCGTGCTGGGGATCGCGCTGTTGCTCGCGATCGTCCTGGGCGGGACGGTGGTGGTCGTCACCGTCGGAGCCACGGCGCTGGAGGATACGCGCGGCCAGCTCGACGTGGGCCGGGCCGAGAAGGCGCTGACGCAGTTCGACTCCCGGAGCGCGATGGTGGCGCTGGGCGGGACGAGCCGCCAGGGTGTCGACCTCGCCTCGAGCGTCAGCGACGGCTACTCGGTCGACGACTCGGTCGGCTGGATGAACGTCTCGATCACCGATCCGTCGAGCACCCCGACCCAGACCGAGACCGTCGTCAACGCGACGCTCGGGGCGGCCAGATACGAGAACGGCGACACGACGATCGCCTACCAGGGCGGGGGCGTCTGGAAGCGCACCGCATCCGGGGCGACGATGCTCTCGCCGCCGGAGTTTCACTTCCGGGACGCGACGCTGACGCTGCCGATCATCACCGTCGACGGGAGCCCGACGCTCGGATCGTCGGCGACGGTCGAGAAGGCCGGGGGGACAACGGTCGAATACCCCAACGCGACCGCGAACTCCGAGTTCGTTAACCCGCTGGCCAACGGGCGCGTCAACGTCACGGTTCACAGCGAGTACTACGAGGCGTGGGGTCGGTACTTCCGGCAGCGAACCGGGGGCCAGGTCTGGTACAACCACACCGCCGAGACGGCACGGACGGAGCTCGTCGTCCCGTTCGACGAGGACTTCGACAATCTTGTCGCGACGACGGCCTCGGCAGGGATCACGACCAACGGCCGCTTCGCGACGGTTCCGTCACCGAAGGAGACGGGCGTGAACTACCCGCTCGTGGACTCCCGCATCCAAACGAACATCGACGAGTGTGAGCAGTCGTCCTCGCCCTGTACCTCGGTTTCGGGCTCGGTCACCATCGCCTCTGGAGGGACGTACTACGTCGACGGCGACTTCGACGACTCGATCGACGCCGACACGTCCGGCGGGAACATCACGCTCGTCGTCGACGGCGCGTTCGAGCCCAGCTCCGTCTCCATCACCGGACCCAGCGATAAGAGCGTGCAAGTGCTCACCGACGGCAATTTCAAGGTCGGCCAGGATCTCACCGGCCCTTATCACGCCGGACAGTTCTCCGTACTCATGCGCTCCGGGACGAGCTTCGACGTGAACGGCAACAAGGACCTGAAGGGGTTCGTCTACGCGCCCGGTTCGGACTGTGACATGAACGGGAACGCCGACTTCGTCGGCGGGATCGTCTGTGAGACGGTGGACGTCAACGGCAACCCGAATTCGTGGTCGTACGACTCCTCGGTCACAGACGTCGACCTGCGACTCGACGGCGGGGAGACGCGGCTCACGTACCTCCACATCACGACCAACCCGATCAACGTCACCAGTTCGTGAGCGGTTCCCGCGCTCGTTCGTCTCGAACCGCCGGGGGTTTCGGCCCGCGCCACGTCCGCGACCTCGGGCTCTGCACTGCGGGCGGCGATGGAAACTGTTTAGTGTCGCACGAGGGTGTCTCCGATGGGAACGCACGACCGCAAATCTGACTTGCTCCGCCGTTGCGGGGCTCGGGATTGCGGCCGTGTTCGCGTCGTTCGCCGCTTCGATCGCGAAGCGCGCGGCGCACACACGCACTGCGCGGACGGTGACCGCGGTCGACACCCGGCCGCCGTCCGCCGACCAGCGGTCAGTCGCGTTCCAATCTAACAATGGCACGAATGCACACCCGCCGTCGCGGCTCGTCCAGTTCGGACAAGCCGGCGGCAGACGAACCCCCGGAGTGGAGTGACGTAGACGAGGACGCCATCGAGGAGCGCGTCGTCGAACTCGCCGAGCAGGGCCACAGCCCCAGCCAGATCGGCCTGAAGCTGCGCGACGAGGGCGTCAACGGGACTCCCGTCCCGGACGTCTCGCTCGCGACCGGCAAGAAGATCACCGAGATCCTCGAGGAGAACGACGCCGACCCCGACCTGCCCGAGGACCTGCGCAACCTCTTCGAACGGGCCGTCCGCCTGCACGAGCACATGGACGAGAACCCGGGCGACCACCAGAACAAGCGCGCGCTCCAGAACACCGAGTCGAAGATCCGCCGCCTGGTCGATTACTACCGCGGCGACGAACTCGACGAGGAGTTCGCCTACAGCTACGACGAAGTCGCCGAACTCCTCGAATAGATGTCGACCACCGCCCGCTCAGAGGACGCCCCTGCCGCCGGCGAGATCGCCGCACGGCTCCGCGAGGCCGGATTCGTCCGCCTCGTCGGCGCCGCGACCGGCGACGCGCTGGCCGCCAGCGGCGTCCTCGCGCGGGCGTTGGCCGACCGCGACCGACCGTTCCAGATCTCGGTCGCCGACCTCCCCGCCGACACCGAGCGGTCGACCGACGCCGACCTGACCGTCGCCGTCGGCCGGGGCGACCCCGTCGCCGACTGCTCGGTCGCCGGAGTCGCGGAACCGGCCAGCGAGACGGCCTTCGCCGTCGCGCGCGAACTCGACGTCGACCCGGACGTCGCACTCGCGCTCGCCGGCTGCGTCGCCGACGGCCGCGCGCCCGGTGGGTCGGTCGCCGAGGCCGCCGCGGCCGCGGGGATCGAACGCCGCCCGGGCGTGGCTGTCCCCACGCGGGACCTCGTCGACGGACTCGCCCACTCGACGCTCGTTCACGGGCCGTACTCGGGCGACGCCGAGGCGGTCGCCGCGGCGCTCGACGGAGCGGGCTTTGCCGTCGGTGACGCCGACGCAGGCGAACCACGCGTCGACGCGACGGATCTCGACGAGGCGGCCCATCGCCGCGCGGCCTCGCTGGTCGCGTTGCGGACGGTGGGCGACGACGCCGTCCCGCCGCGGGGCGGCCACGCGGTCGAGCGGGCGCTGCACCCTTTCGACGGCGGCCCTTTCGAGACGGTCGGCGGCTACGCCGACGTGCTCGACGCCGTCGCCCGGGAACGGCCCGGCACCGGCGTCGCGCTCGCGCTCGGGCACGACGTGGGGGAAGCCGCGCTCGACGCGTGGCGCGCCCACGCTCGACGCGCCCACGGCGCGGTCGCCGACGCGACGACCGGCCGGTACGACGGGCTGTTCGTCGCCCGCGCGGAGACGGACGCCGCACCGGTCGCCACGCTGGCGCGGCTGGTTCACGCCTACCGTTCGCCCGAGCCGGTGACGCTCGCGGTCACCGACGGCGCAGCGGCAGCGGTCGCCGACGACCGGGACCTCGGAGCGGTCTGCTCGACGGCCGCCGAGGGCGTCGACGGCACCGCCGCGGCGACCGGGACGACCGGTCGCGCCCGCTTCGAGGTCGAGACGGGCGCCTTCATCACCGCGTTCAGGGAGGCGCTATGAGACGCGCGACGATCACGACGACCCACGGCGACGCCGCCGACGCGGAACGCGTCGCGGCCGCGCTCGCTCCCGACAACACCGCCGAGATGGCGACGCGGGTCGAGGGCGACGCGGTCGTGACGACGGTCGAACGCGAGGCGACGAGCGGCCTGCGGTCGACGGTCGACGACTACGTCGTCAACTGCCGGGTCGCGGACCGACTCGGTAGGGACGACGGACCGGGAGACACGGCCGACAGCACAGTGCGGACAGACGAACCCGACGACACAGACACCAACACATGAGCGAACGATCAGTTTCACGACGCAAGCAAGAGAAGCGGTGGTACACCCTGATAGCGCCCGAGCAGTTCGACCGGGAGGAGCTGGGTGAGACCGTCGCGGACGAACCGGACAAGGTGCTCGGCCGCACCATCGAGACCACGCTGGGCGACCTCCGCAACGAGGCCAGCGAGAACAACACCAAGCTGACCTTCAAGGTCAACGAGGTCGCGTCGGACTCGGCGTACACCGAGTTCATCAAACACGAGCTGACGCGGGACTACCTGCGCTCGCTCGTCCGTCGCGGCTCCTCGAAGATCGAGGCCTACATCACGGTGCTGACCGAGGACGACTACCGCGTCCAGATCCAGCCCGTCGCGCTCACGACCAAAAGCGCCGACGAGAGCCAGGAGAAGGCCATCCGCCGCCAGATGATCGACATCGTCGAGGAGAACGCGCGCGAGCGCACCTACGCCGAACTCGTCGACAGCATCGTCGAGGGGCGGCTCTCCTCGGCGATCTACAACGAGGCCAAGACGATCTACCCGCTGCGCCGCGTGGAGATCCAGAAGCTGACCCTCGAGGCCCGCCCCGAGGAAGTCGCCGCCGAAGAGGAGACCTCCGTCGACGTCGACGAAGACGAGGTCGCCGTCGACGGCGAGGCCGACGACTAAGCGTAGCGCGGGAGGAGGCCTCGAATCGAAGCGGGGAGGCATAGCCGACCCGCAGAGAAGGCGAGGCCGAGTGAACGCAGCGAGCGAGGCCTCGTGGCGGAGCGGTGAGCCCGACGGGCGAACCGCGTAGCAGGAAGACACCGACGACTGAAGACGCGTTTCGACTCCCGATTTCTTTCGGCGCCGCCGGTCCGTAGCTACGTGTCCGTCCCGGCGACGGTCGCGTCCTCGGCGACCACGACGGTACCGGCCATCCCGCTGGCCTCGTGCGGGATACAGAAGTAGCTGTGCGTGCCGACGGTTTCGAAGGTGTGTTGGTAGGTCTCGTCCTCGTAGATCGCGCCCTCGTTGTTGCCCAGCCAGCCGTCTTCGGCGGCGGCCTGGGAGTCGAAGTCGCCTGTCGACCAGAACGTCGTCCCCTCCGGGATGCTGTCCTCGTACGCGGTGACGGTGTGGGCGTGCGAACTGGTGTTCTTCCAGCGGACGGTGGTGCCCGGCGGCACCGTGACCTGCGCCGGGGTGAACTTCCGCGTGGTCATCCCCACGTCGTAGTTCCCGGTGTCGCCGTTCGTCTGTCCGCACCCGGCCAGCCCGGCCGCGACGGCGACACCGCCCAGACTCCCGAGGAACGCCCGTCTGTCCATACCCCGACCTCGGGACTCCGGTCAAATAGAGGGCTCGGTATCGGGCGACGGCCGCCGTCACTCTCGGAGAAACTCCTTTGAGGCGACGACCCTTACGGCCGGACATGGAGCCCAAGCCCGACTGGTCCCTCCGGGTTCGCATGATCGCAGCGATGGCCGGGATGGCCGTCCTGTACGCCGCGTTCGTCGGCGTCGCCGCGTGGTGGGCGACCGACGCCTTCGGGAGCACCGGCGTGGTCCTCGTCGTCGGCGTCGCGGGCGTGCTCGTCACCCTCCAGTACAGGTACGCGCCGGCCGCCGCGCTCAGGGCGCTCGACGCCGACCGCGTGGGCGAAGCCGAGTATCCCGACCTCCACGCCCGCGTGAGTCGCCTCGCCAGCCAGGCCGGCGTGCCGAAGCCCGAGGTTGCCGTCTCGCCCCAGGCCCAGCCCAACGCCTTCGCGACGGCGACGGGTCGCGACGACGCCGTCGTCGCGGTCACCGAGGGGCTGCTCGACACGCTGCAGGGCGACGAACTCGACGCCGTGCTGGCCCACGAGATCGCCCACGTCAAACACCGCGACGCGCTGGTCATGTCGGTCGTGACGTTCCTAGTGACCGTCGCCGCGATGGTCGTCAGGAACTTCTGGTGGTTCGGCGACGGCGGCGGTGACGGCGGTGGCGGCGGCGACGGCGGGATGCCCTGGCTCTGGGCGTTCGTCGCCGTCTCCGCGGTCGCGTGGCTCGGCGGCTACCTCGTCTCCCGCGCCATCTCCAGGCATCGCGAGTTCGCCGCCGACCGCGGCGCCGCCGTCATCACCGGCAAGCCCGCGGCGATGGCCGCCGCCATCGAGACGATCACCGCCGAGATGGCCGCGACGCCCGAGCGGGACCTGCGCGAGCACGCCGAGCTGAACGCTCTCTTTATCGTCCCGGCCGACGCCAAGTCGCGACTGGTGCGGGCCATGCGGACTCACCCCGACCCGGAGAAGCGGGTCGAACGACTCTCGGACCTGGCCGGGGAGTTCGAGGGGCGCTGACCGGGGTCGCCCGCGAGCGAGCGGGCGGGCGGTCCGAGTCGCCGAATGGAAACGCCTTTGGCCCGGACAGTCGCATTTCGGGGTATGAGCAACGGGGACGACGAAGCGGCCGACGAGGAGGCCGCCGAGGAAGCCGAAGAGACGGCGCTGTCGGCCGACACGCTCGACCAGCGCCTCGACGACGCCGAGGAGGCCCTCGAAGCCGCGGAGACCGAGGCCGACCTCGACGAGGTCGAGACGGACCTGAACGAGATCGAGGCCGACCTCGACGCCGCGGACCTGCCCGAACCCGACGAGGACGACGAGGACGCAGCCGACCCGGCGGCGGAACTGGAGGACCGCATCGACGATCTGCGCGACCAGCTCGAGGACCAGCGCGGTCCCTACGCCGAGGACGTGGTCGCCGCCCTCGAAGAAGCGCAGTCGACGATCACCGACACCCGCTGGACGGAGGACGGCCAGCCCGACGTGGTCGCCGCCGTCGACTCCTTCCTGAAGACCGTCGAGTCGGAGATCGACACCGCCGTCTCGGCCGAGAGCGGGGACAGCGAGGACCTGGGCGACGCGGTCGACCAGGTCGCACAGGCTGTCGAGGGCAGCGCCCTCGACCCCGACGAGGACGAGGAGACGATCGCCGCCCTCCTCGAAGCCGCCGAGACGCTGCAGGACGACCTGGAAGCCGCCGAGGAGTGGGACGACCTGACGGTTCGCGAGCAGCTCGACGCGGAGGGGTTCTACGACGTGCTCGAATCCGAGAACCGCAAGGACTTCCCCGCCGAGTGGAACGCGGTGAAGGTCTACGAGGAGCTCGGCGAGGTCGAACCCATCGTGAAGGCCCTGGAGACGTTCGATTCGGACTTCATGGAGGAGAACGTCCTCGACACGCTCTGGCGGATGGGTCCCGAGGAAGCCTACGAGGCCGTCCACCAGCGCGCCCAGAAGCGCAACAAGCGGCCCGTCCAGATCCTCGGGAAGATCGCCAACGACGACGCCACCGAGACGCTCCACGACTTCATCGACGGCGACGGCGACGCCGCCCTCCAGAAGGTCACCCTGCGCGCGCTCGGCGAGATCGGCAGCGAGGAGTCGGTCGAACCGGTCGCCCAGCGCCTCGACGCCGACAACTACGAGATCCGGAGCGCCGCGGCCCGCTCGCTCGGCCTGCTCGGCGACACCCGCGCCATCGAGCCGCTCGCGGACGTGCTCGAAGACGACGACGCTAACGAGGTCCGGGCCAGCGCCGCCTGGGCGCTCAACCAGATCGGCACCGAACGGGCGCTCGACGTGCTCGAAGGCTACACCGACGACCGCGCCTACCTCGTCCAGTCCGAGGCCGAGAAGGCCGTCTGAGATTCGGCGTTCTCCCCGGTTTCTGCCCCCGTTTCCGTTCATCGACGACGGTTCGTCTCTCACCGACACCGGTCACGCTCCCACGACCAGCCAGACCGACCGCGACGGCCAGACCTACCGCGTCGGTCCGGACCTTTATGACTGAGAGCGCGACCACCCACTCGCGTGTCCAGGGTGGCGCGACTCGCGGTGGTTTGCCTGCTGGTGGCAGGGGCCGTCGGTCCGGCGGTCGGAGCGGCCGCGAACGCCGGGGATCAGTCGAGTGCAACGGGCGCAGTTCAGCCGTCACAGCCGCTGATCGCCGCCGTCTATCCGAACCCCGTCGCCGACGGCGACCGCGGCGAATTCGTCGTCCTCGACGTGCCGAACGGGATGGATCTCGGTCGCTATCGGCTCACCGACGGCGACGGCGCGCTCGTCCTGCCGAACCGAACGGTCGGCGGTCGCGTCGCGGTCACGACCGCACCAGCGACGGTCCGAAACCTCACTCGCTACACGGTCGTCGCGGCGAACGGGAGCGTCGCGCTGGCCAACGGCGGGGAGCGGCTCCGCCTCTACCGCGGGAACGCGACGGTCGCACGCGCCCGGTATCGCGAGGCGCCGGAGGGGGCGATCGGGCGCTTCGACGACCGCGGCGCGGTCGCCTGGCAGCCGCTCGGCCGAACGAACCGTTCGGTCGTCTCCGCGTCCGGAGGGACCGTGCGGGCGTTCACGCTCCCCGACGCACCGGGCGTCCCACTCGACGTGCTCCGCGGCGCCGACCGCCGAATCCTACTGGCTGGGTACACGTTCACTTCCGAGCGCGTCGCGCAAGCGCTCGAACGCGCGGCCCGCCGTGGCGTCGACGTGCGCGTCCTGCTGGACGGCCAGCCCGTCGACGGGATCAGCCGTCGCCAGGCTCGGTTGCTCGACTCGCTCGTCGACGCGGGCGTCACCGTCGACCTCCTCGGCGGACCCTACGGCAGATACGCGTTCCACCACCCGAAATACGCCGTGGCCGACGACCGCGCGGTCGTCCTCACCGAGAACTGGAAACCCGCGGGGACCGGCGGCCACGCCAGCCGCGGGTGGGGCGCTGTCGTCTCCCAATCCCGGATCGTCGGCGGACTCGTCGAGACGTTCCGCGCCGACGCCGGGTGGCGCGGTGCGCGGCCGTGGTCGCAGGTCCGGCGCGGACGCTCGTTCGAGCGGGGAGGCGCCTCGAACGGCTCGTATCCCAACCACCGCACGCCCGAGACGGTCGCCGTGAACCGCACCCGCCTGCTGGTCGCGCCGGACAACGCGGGGCGGGCGGTCACCGCGGCGCTCGACGGCGCTGACGACTCCATCGACGTGATCCAGATGAGCATCGACGGCCCGGACCAGCGGTTCCTCCGCGCGACCGTCCAGGCCGCCCGCCGCGGCGTCGACGTGCGCGTCCTGCTGAGTAGCGCGTGGTACGTCGAGGACGAGAATCGCCGGCTGGTCGAACACCTCCGCGAGGTGGCCGAACGAGAGGACCTCCCCCTCGCCGCGAGACTCGCCGACCCCGGGGGCGACTTCGAGAAGATCCACGCGAAAGGCGTCGTGATCGACGGCGACCAGGTGCTCGTCGGAAGCCTCAACTGGAACGGCGAGTCCGTCCGGCAGAACCGGGAGGTCGTGCTCTCGCTCTCCGGCGAGGCCGTCGGCTCGTACTACCGGGACGCGTTCGAGGCCGACTGGGGCGGCGGGGGAGACGGGCCGTCGCTCCCGGTCGGCGTCCTCGCGGGAGTCGCCGGATGCGTGGTGCTCGCCGTGCTGGTCGCTCGCCGGATCGACTTCGGCGAGAACGTCGGCGTCCGCGGTTGAGCGGGGAATTTCGGCAGCGAACGGCGACCGCGACGAGCGGTCAGTCCTCGGCGAAGGCGGCGGAGCTACCGAGTTCCTCGTCGATCTCGGCGTCGGCCATCTTCTCGACGAGGGCGTCGATGACGGTTTCGCGCATGCCGCGGACGAACTTGATCGAACCGACGACGAGGTGGCCGCCGCCGCTGACGCCGCCGCCGTCGACCTCGGTCTTGAGTTCCTCGACCATGGTCGGGATGTCGAGGCGGACGCCGTCGGACCGGAGGACGGCGAAGTCCGGGCCGTAGCCGATGGTGATGACGGGATCGCCGGTCTCGGCGACTTTCGAGTCGTGGACTTTGCCCGTCGTCTTCCCCGGTGCGGGGTAGGTGAACCGGTGGGCGTGGTTCTCCACGTCGAGGCGGTAGAGGTGGGCGTCGTTGTCGAGGCGCTCGTGGTCGACGTGGGGCATCGCGGCGTCGAGCTGGCGTTCCACGTCGCGTTCGGCACGAGTTGCGAGGAACGAGACGAGTTCGCGATGACGCGTCTCGTCGTCGCAGTCGACGTTGAGCGCGTCGGTGATGAGCTGGCCGCCGTCGTCGTACTTCAGCCAGAAGGTGGCGTAGTCGAGCGCCTCGCCCACGTCGCGGAGTTCGGCCTCGTCGTAGCCCTCTTCGCGAGCGAGTTCCAGGTAGTCGTCCATCGCCGCCGCCTCCGAGCGGTCCGAGAGGCCGGCGACCGCGGGGACGTGGCGCAGGTCCTCCGTGATGTCGGGGTCGATCATCCGCGCGAGCTCGACGCACATCATCCCGGTCGTGATGCGGTAGTCCTCGTCGTGGAGGTAGGGGTTGACGTGCTCGTCGAGCAGCCCCTCGACCGCCCCGGGGTCGGGGTGGTGGTGGTCGACGACGACGATCGGCACGTCGTAGTGAGCGAGATTGCGGTACGCGGGTGTGTCCTCCTCGGTCGAGCCGTTGTCGAGCATCAGCAACAGCGGGAGGCGCTGACCGTGGCGCTCGCGGTCTTCGAGCGCGAAGTTGAGGTCGCGGGTCACGTCTTCCATCTCGTAGTACGGTGCCTTGCTCGGCAGACGCTTGAGGAGGTGCTGGGCGGCGTCGGGGTCCTCGTAGGTGTCCTCGATGAATCGCTCCAGGGCGACCTGCATCGGGACGCTGGCGCAGATGCCGTCGCCGTCGGCGTGGTGGCGCATCCGGATGGGACGCCCCGCCAGAATCTCCCGCCGGAGCCGTTCGGCGACGGCGCGCAGGTCCTCGCGCAGCTTCTCGAAGGCGTCCCACTCGACGAGCGGGTCGGGATCGTGCGGCTCGGCCAGTGCGTCGAGGTCTTCGGCCTGTTCGTCGCGGACGGCCGCGGCGTCGTCGCCGTCGAGTACGTCGAGGTCGTCGATCTCGACCTGGACGGCGCCCTCGCGCGTCTCGACGTAGCCGTCGACGCGGACCACGTCGTCGAGTTCGACGTCCTCGTATGCGCGGACGCCCGCCTCCTCGAAGGCCGTACAGGGCGCGATGCCGGTGGCGTCGCGGACCTGGAAGACGGTCGGGCCCCCGGTCTGTTTGATCTGGACGACCACACCCTCAAGGGTGACCGACTCGCCGACGACGTCGCCGAGGTCGGCGACCGCGTGGCTGTCGCGAGCGATCGATTCGACCTCGTAGTCGGGCAGGTCGACCTCGGTGAAGGCGATGTCGCCGTTCTCGCGGACCTCTTCGAGTTCGACGACGAGTTCGTCGCCGACCTCGTAGGTGCCCAGCAGGTTTGAGGCGTGGACGAGGCCGGACACGTCGTTCGAAAGGTCGACGAAGACGCCGTACTCGACGACGCCGTTGACTTCCGCGAGGTACAGGTCGCCCTCGGAGACGTACTCGAAGTCGCAGTGCGAATCGAGGTCGTAGACGGTCGTCCCACCGTCGGGGACGGCGACGCCGGAATCCCCGGCGTCAGGTACAGGAACCATTTGTACTCGATACCGCCCCGCCGGCAGTTTAACCTTCGGAAACACATCGGCGCCCATGTTTTTGACGAGGGAGTCGCCGACGGCGACCCCCTCGCGAAAGAGATGGTTTGGAAAGCCTTGTTAGGCGGGCTACCCGACGTAGAGACATGGGACTGTTCCGCTCGGGCGAAGTGGTCGGCATCGCCGAGGCCGCCCTGGAGTTCGCGCTGGAGGCCTCGGAGGACGCCCACCCCGACGAGTACATGGGGTTTCTGCGCGGCGAGGACGCCCGGAAGTTCGACCTGGAGTACGAGGGCACCGTCCTGACGGACGTGCTCGTCATCCCGGGGACGGAATCGAACCCCGTCAGCGCCACCGTCGACTCCAGCATGATCCCCAACAACTCCCGTGCGGCGGGGTCGATCCACTCCCATCCCAACGGGGTACTCCGCCCGAGTGACGCCGACCTGCAGACGTTCGGGAGCGGGAAGGTCCACATCATCGTCGGCGCGCCCTATCGGAAATCGGACTGGCAGGCGTTCGACCGCGAGGGCAACCCAGTGGACCTGCCGGTATTGAACGTCGAACTGCCCGAAGACGAGTTCTTCGACTTCTCACAGGAGGACATCGACGCCGAACTCATGGAGGAGCGCGACTACGGCGCCGACGGCACGGACTTCCGCTCGGAGCCCGACGGCGAGTGGGGCGAGCGATGACCGGCGACCGGTCGGGCGCGACCGCCGGTTCGGAAGCCGTCGTCGTCGCGCAGGGCACCTTCGACATCCTCCACCCCGGGCACCTCCACTACCTCCGGGACGCGAACGCGATGGGCGACCGGCTGGTCGTCATCGTCGCCCGCTCGACGAACGTGACCCACAAGGCCGCGCCCGTCGTCCCCGGGCCGCAGCGCCGCGAGATGGTCGCCGGCCTCGATCCCGTCGACGAGGCGCGACTGGGCCACCCCGAGGACATCTTCGCCCCCATCGAGGAACTCGACCCCGCGGTCATCGCGCTGGGCTACGACCAGCACCACGACGCCGAGGCCATCCGCGCCGCGCTGGCCGACCGCGGGCTCGACTGCGAGGTCCGCCGGGCGAGTGCCCACGAACCCGACTACGAGGGACTGCTCTCCTCCGGTCAGATCGTCGACCGCATCCTCGACGAACGCGGCTAGTCGTCGAGCTGGCATCGTCGAACGCACCGAGCCGAATGTCGGCAGATAGTGTAGTTATCGGAACCATTACTCTGCAGTGGTACGCCTCGGGAGGGTATGCAACGGGTCACGGTGGAAGACGTGCCGTCGTGGGCGTATCGGGGGCTGGAACTACTGGTGGTCGGACCGGCGGTAGTGGTCGCGGCGTTCGCGTTCGGTCTGTTGACGGTCCTCGACGGGCCGATGGCCGGTAGCCCGTTCTCGCTGGGTGTCCTGGGCGCCGGCTACGTCGGGGTGCTCCTGCTCGGGGTCGTCGGCCGGCTCCTGTTGCCGCCGCTGGTGTATCTCGACAGCCGGAAGCTCGGTGACCGGGAGATCGACTGGGAGCCGAACTCGATACTCTACGGCCTGTTCGGGTTCGTCTTCGGCTGGCTCGTCGTCGCGGAGTACCTCTACAAGCGCCACACCTACGTCGTGGACTGGGTCGGGTCGAGTGCGTGGTGGTACTGCGCGCTGGTCGGTGCGGCCGGCCTCGCCGTCGGCGTCGCATCGTTCGCAGTCGGACTGTTCGTGACGCTCCCGGTGATCTACCTCGGCGTCCCGCTGTTCGCCGTCGGTCTTTACAAGGACGCGACGTACGTCCGACTCAACAGCGAGTGGCACCCGAACCCGATCAACCACTTCCTCGCGGGGCTGTTCTCGGGGCTGTTCGTCGTCCTCTGGGTTCCCTACTTCGGCTACTACCTCTACAAGCGCCACGCCCACCTCGGACTGCTCTGATCGTTCGCGGTCACTGGCGAGCCCGGGTGGGGAGTGTCGCCCGGCGAAAGAGACGAAACCGACGCTACAGCAGGTCGTGCTCGGCGAGGCGCTCGACGCCTTCGCGGAGTCGCTCCTGGTCGTTAGCGTAGGCCAGGCGGACCCAGCCGGGCGTGCCGAACGCGCTCCCCGGGACGGTCGCGACGTGGGCGGTCTCGATGGCTTCCTCGGCCCACGCGACGTCCTGGGCCTCCTCGCCGTCACCCTCGACACGGGTGTCGGCGACGGGGAGCATGATGTAGAACGCACCCTCGGGGGTGGGCACGTCCTTGCCGTGTTCGGCGAACAGGTCGACGAGCATGTCCCGGCGGTCCTCGAAGGCCGAGCGCATCTCCTCGACGGCCTCGTCGGTGTTCTGCAGGGCCTCGACGCCGGCGTGCTGGACGAAGTTGACCGCGCAGGTGACGGAATGGCCGTGGATCTTGCCGGACTGGCCGACCAGTTCCTCGGGGGCGGCGTAGTAGCCCAGCCGCCAGCCCGTCATCGCGTAGGCCTTCGAGAAGCCGTTGAGCGTGATCGTCCGGTCTTCCATTCCCTCCAGCGTGCCGATGCTCGTCGCTTCGACGCCGTCGTAGGTGATCTCCTTGTAGATCTCGTCGGATATCACCGTGATGTCGTGCTCGACGGCGATGTCGCGGACGCCTTCCAGCGCCTCGTCGGAGTAGACGACGCCGTGGGGGTTGCCCGGGGAGTTGACGACGAGGATCTCAGTGTCGTCGGAGACGGCCTCGGCCAGATCGTCGAGCGCCGGTTCGAGCTGGAAGTCGTACTGGGCGGTGTCGACGCGGGTGAGCGAGCCGTCCGACAGTTTCACCATCGCCTCGTAGGACACCCAGGCGGGGTCGACCAGCGCGACCTCGTCGCCGTCGTCGATCAGGGTCTGGAAGACCTCGAACAGGCCCTGTTTGCCGCCGGGCGTGACGACGATGTTCTCGGTGCCGTACTGGTCGAGACCGTCACCGTGGAGCTTGTCGACGATGGCGTCTTTCAGCGCGGGGATGCCGTTCGAGGGGGTGTAGCCGGTGTGGCCGGCGTCCATCGCCTCTTTGGCGGCGGTCTTGACGTTCTCGGGGGTGTCGAAGTCGACGATGTCGCCGACCGAGAGGTCGACGACGTCGACGCCCTCGGCCTCCAGCTCGGAGGCCTTGTTGCTGATCGCGACGGTCGCGCTCGGTTCGATCCTGTCGACGCGTGCTGCGAAGTCCATGGTTGTATCGAGTGTCGTGTTCGGTTGTCCGCGGTGTCTCTCAGGGCAGTGCTTCGACGAGGTCGACGGCGCTGTCGACGACGGTGGCGCCGTAGTCGGTGCGCGCCTTCGCCTCGGCCGTGCTCATGCCGGGGCCGATGATCCCGAACGTGACCGGGGTGTCCCGGTCGAGGCTCACGTCGGTGAGCCCCTGGGCGGCGGCGTCGGCGATGACCTCGTCGTGGTCGGTGTCGCCTTCGACGATCGCGCCGAGGACGGCAACGGCGTCGATGTCGTCGCGGCGGGCCAGCCGGTCGGCGGCCAGCGGCGTGTCGTAGGAGCCAGGTACCTCGACGGTCGCGACGACCTCGGCGTCGCGCTCGGCCGCCGCCTCCCGCGCGGCGGCCGCCATCCCGTCGATGACCGACCCCTCCTTGTCGAACTGGGCGACCACCAGACCGAGCCGTACCATACGCGAGGCGAAGCCAGCCCGCGTAAAAGAACTACCGAACCAGCTCCGCCCCCACCGCCTGACGGCCGCAAGCCTCGGGCCGCGCCGGCTCGGTTTCGATGTCTCAAACGGTTGTTTTTCCAACCGGTATCCCTCTTTCCCCGCCGGGTGTGGACGACAGTGATGACAGCCACAGAGGGGGGAGACCGAGTACGGGCGATCGCGGCCCGACTCCGTGCCCGCGCCGGTGTCGACCGCGTCGTACTCGCCGTCGTCACGGTCGTCGTCGCCGCGTTCGCGGCCCGGCTCTATCGACTGGGCGCCCGAACCGCACACTTCGACGAGGGTCGCGTCGCCTACTGGGTCCTCGACTACGCCGCGAGTGGGAACTTCCGATACCGACCGATAGTCCACGGGCCGTTCCTCCAGCACGTCAACGAGGTCGCCTTCGGCGTCCTCGGCCCGACCGACTTCGCGATGCGCGCCGTCGTCGCCGCCGTTACCGCGTTGTTCCCGCTTTCGGCGTTGCTCCTGGCCAAGCGACTGCGCGATGTCGAAGTCGTCGCGCTGGCGGCCTTCTGGGCGTTCACGCCCGTCGTCCTCTACTACTCGCGATTCATGCGGGGGGACCCGCTGGTCGCGGCGTTCATGGTCACTGCGTTCGCGCTGTTCGTCCGAGCGGTCGACACCGGTCGGCGACGATACTTCTACGCCGGCGTCGGGTTCGTCGGACTGGGGTTCACCGTCAAGGAGAACGCCCTGCTGTACCTGCTGTGCTGGGTCGGCGGGGTCGTCCTCCTGTTCGACCACCGGCTGTTCCGCGCGGCCGACCGCGGCGAGGACTGGACGGCGGTCGCCCGAACCCACGGTCGGCGCGCTCTCCGCGTCGGCTGGCGCCACGTCGACGCGCTCCTGTTCGGCGTCCTCGGCTTCCTCGCGGTCGTCGCCTTCTTCTACGCACCGCGGGGGAACACCGCGGTCGGGCCGGGTCTCGGCACGGCGCTGTCCGATCCGTCCCTCTTGCCCGCGGTCCTCCGTGAGGCGACCGTCGGGTCCGCCGAGGCCCTCGCGGGGACCTGGATCGACAGCCCACACCAGGACCACGCGTATCTCCCCTATCTCGGCCACTTCCTCGCGACGCTTCGGGCCGGCGGGTTCGCCGTCTGTCTGCTCGCAGTCGTCGGGTTCGTCGCCGACCGCTACCGACCGGACGGCCCCTCCGACCTCGTCGCGATGGCCTTCTACTGGGGCGTCGTCTCTGTGCTGGGCTACCCGATCGCGACGGACATCAAAGCGCCCTGGGCGACGGTCCACGCGGTCGTCCCGCTGGCGATCCCGGCGGCCGTCGGCCTCGGGCTGTTCGTCCGCTGGGGCCGGGACGCTCTGGCGGACGACGACCGGGTGAGCGCGGGGCTGGCGGCGCTGGTCGTCCTCGTCGTCGTCGCACAGGTCGCCATCGGGGGCGTCGGGCAGGTCTACCTGACCGACCACCGCCAGGACAATCAGCTCGTCCAGTACGCCCAGCCGGCGCCGGGCGTCCAGCCGGTGCTGCGCGATGTCGGTGACGCCGCGTCCGACCACGCTGGAACGGACGTGGTGCTGTACGGCAACCACTTCGCCGACGCGCCCGGCGCGACCGGTCCCCGCCGGCCCGCCTGCGCCCCGTGGCAGGAGGTCCTCCCGCTGCCGTGGTACTTCGAGCGGGCCGATGCGACGGCGTCCTGTATCGATTCGGCCGAGGGGCTGACCCGAACGGTCGAGCGGGAGCGTCCGCTGGCGGTGGTCGCCCGGACCGGCGACGTATCGACGCAGCCGGCGGCGCTGTCGGACTACGAGCGGCGTACGCACCTGTTGCGCGACCGGGACTCCCGGACGCACTTTTTCGTCCGCTCCGACGTGGCGAACGGCACCGCTAGCGGCTGAGCGCCGGCCCCAGAGAGATACGCTTATTCCGCCCGGTGAGCAACTCCGTCCCAATGACACTCACCTCGCCCGGACCGACGCTCGGCGTCGTCGGCGGCGGCCAGCTCGGTCGGATGCTCGCCGAGGCGGCCGCGCCGCTCGGCGTCGAAGTCGTCGTTAGCGACCCGACAGCGGACCCACCGGCCGCCCCCGTCACACGCGACCAGATCCACGGTGGCTTCGACGACTACGACGCGGTTCGAGAACTCGCCGAACGAGCCGATTACCTCACCTTCGAGATCGAACTCACCGACCCGGACCTCCTGGAGCGGGTCGCCGCGGAGACGGATACGCCCGTCCACCCCCATCCGGAGACGCTCAGGATCATCGAGGACAAGCTCGTCCAGAAGCGCCGTCTCGCCGACGCTGGCGTGCCGGTCCCGGCGTTCCGCGCCGTCGACTCCGCCGACGAACTCCGCGACGCACTGGAAGACCTGGGCTATCCCGCGATGCTCAAAGCGCGCAAGGGCGGCTACGACGGCCGCGGCAACGTCCCGGTCGAGTCGCCCGACGACGTGGACGAGGCGTTCGCCGAGATCGTCGACGCCGCACAGGGCGGGAGTGCCGAGGACCCGAGCGGTGTCGCGATGGTCGAGGAGATGGTCGACTTCGAGCGCGAACTCGCGGTGATGGGTTGCCTGGGCGACGACGAACGCGCTACCTTTCCGGTCACGGAGACGATCCACCGCGAGGAGATCCTCCGGGAGACTCGTTCGCCGCCCGAGGCCGACGCGTCGGTCCGCGAGCGCGCTCGCGAGGTCGCGCTGGACGTGCTCGACGTGATGGAGGGTCGGGGCGTCTACGGTATCGAGTTCTTTCAGGGACCGGACGACGAGATCCTCCTCAACGAGATCGCGCCGCGGCCGCACAACTCCGGCCACTGGACCATCGAGGGGTGTCACACCTCCCAGTTCGAACAGCACGTCCGCGCCGTGACCGGCCGGCCGCTCGGCGACACCGGCCGGCGCGCGCCGACGGTCTCGGCGAATATCCTCGGCGACGTAGACGAACGACAGGACGCGACGCTGTCGGGCGAGAACACCGTCTTCGAGCGACCGCGCGCGCATCTCCACTGGTACGGGAAACGGGAGGTGTACCGCCTGCGGAAGATGGGGCACATCGCGCTCGTGGGGGAAGAGAGCGAACCGACCGACCGGCTGCTGGCCGACGTGGGCGAGCTGCGCGACGACCTGACTTTCCGGTAGGCCCTCGGACGGGCCACGGACCCGAACCGCACACGCTTACGGCCCCGCCCGTCGCACAGTCGTCCATGACCGCAGACTCCGTCCAGTCGATAATCGACCAGTTGCACGAACAGGCCGAGATGGACCTGCCGGACGAGGAGACGCCCGACGTGGGTATCGTGATGGGCTCCGATTCGGACCTCCCGACGATGGCTGGCGGACAGGGCAAGCGCCCGGGCGCGACGGCTGCCCTGGCCGACGAGCTCGGGTTCGACGAACAGACCGACTACGAGGACGCGCCCGAGAGCCGCTTCACGTTCGAGACGTTCGTCGTCTCCGCCCACCGGACGCCGGACCTGATGTACGCCTACGCCGAGACGGCCGAGGCACGCGGGGTCGACGTGATCATCGCCGGTGCGGGCGGCAAGTCCGCCGACCTGCCGAACATGACTGCCTCCATCGCCTACCCCTTGCCCGTCATCGGCGTCCCCGTCCAGGAGAAGTCCGTCGACTCGGTCATCGGGATGCCCCAGGGCGCGCCGATCACGGCCGTCGACGCCGGGAAGTCGTTCAACGCCGCGTTGACGGCGGCGCAGATCCTCTCCCGCCAGCACCCCGAGATCCGCGAGCGCCTCGTCGACTATCACGAGGGTCTGCAAGAGGACGTGGGGGAAGTCTCGCGTGACCTTCACGAACTGGGGACCCCCGGGTTCAAAGACGAGTACTGGGGTGAGGAGTAGACGATCGTCGAGCGCTATCCCGGTTTGCGCCCGGTGATCACCCGCACTTCGTCGTCCTGCTCGAACGGGCCACCCAGCGCGTCGAGGCGCCCGCGCAACGCCGATTCGAAGTCGGCTCTCCGTTCGCCGAACGCCGCGGGCGAGCAAAACGAGAGCGAGAAGACGTAGCCGACGACCTCGTCGGCGGTCCACTCGCGGGGCCGCTCGAACGTCGCCGTCTCCACGTCCGCGAACCCGTGGTCGGCCAGCACCTCGTCGTAGGGGTTCTCGTAGGCTTCGGTGCGCGGGCCGGTCCGCTCGGGCAGGTCGTCGAGATAGGACGCGACGCAGTCGTACACCTCGTCCTGCCACGCGCGCTCGCCACCCGTGAGCCACTCCGTATCGCCGACTATCGCGACGCCGCCGCCCGGATCGGTCAGTTCGCGGATTCGATCGAGCGTCGCCCCGCGGTCCATCCAGTGGAAGGCGCGGCCTATCGTCGTCACGTCGAACGGCCCCAGATCGTCGCCGAGCGAGCCCCTGATATCGGCGTCGGACCCCTGAACCCACTCGACGGTGTCGACGCCCGCGTGCCGCGCCTGCTCCCGCGCGCCGTCGAGCATCGCTTCGTTCGGGTCGACCCCGACGACTTCGCCCACGCGGGCGGCGAGGGGGACGGCGATCTGGCCGGTGCCGCAGCCGAGGTCGAGCGCGCGCGAGGACTCGTCGAGGTCGAATCGGCCAACGAGGGAGTCGAGCGGGCGGTCGCCGTAGCGGGGGCGGTACTCGGCGTAGTGGGATTCGGCGCTCGTGAAGGGGTTGTCGGGGGCCATGACGGGGCCCCTATACAGTGCCGGCGAGCAAAGAGCGTGTCGGTCCGAGCGGGGCGGTAAGTGAGTCGTACCGCCGGTCGAACGGGTTCCGGGGAATCGCGGCCCGAAAACGCCCGAGGACAACAATCAACCCTTATATGGCCCCACACCAAACCGTCGAACGATAGAGAGTCATGAGTAACCCATGGATAGCCATCGGGGCGCTCGCCGTCGTCGCGATCGCCATTCCCATCTCGATGATGGTAGTGTCGACGCTGCTGCGGCCGAGCGTGCCTGAACAGGGGAAACGCGCCGTCTACGAGAGCGGCGAGGTCCCGACGGGCGACACGCGCATCAAGTTCAACATTCAGTACTACATGGTCGCGCTGTTGTTCGTCGTCTTCGACATCGAAACCGTCCTCATCTTCCCGTGGACGGTCATCTACCGCGACGCTGTCGCCAACGTCGGGCTCGCCGAGGCGCTGGTTCCGATGCTCGTCTTCATCGGCGTACTTGTCGTCGGGCTCGGCTGGGCGTGGCGTAACGGCGCGGTCAAGTGGATTCGCAGCCCGCGCGCGCAAGCACAGCGGGTCGAACAGTAACCATGAGCAGCGACCACACACCAACGGCCGACGGCATAGAGACGCAATCGACCCAGGAGGCGCGGCTGGGTGAGGGCGCGGACGACCGGTTCAACTCGACGCTGCGGGAGGCGTTCGGCTCGACACCGTTCATCCTCACGAAGTTCGACCAGTTCATGAACTGGGTCCGCGGCTCGTCGATGTTCATGCTGCAGTTCGGGATCGCCTGTTGCAGCATCGAGATGATGCACACCTACGCGGTCAAACACGACCTCGACCGCTTCGGCGCGGGCGTCCCGCGCGCTTCGCCGCGCCAGGCCGACGTGATCATCATCCCGGGGACCATCGTCTCGAAGTTCGCCCCGCGGATGAAGCGCGTCTACGACCAGATGCCCGAGCCCAAGTTCGTCGTCTCGATGGGCTCGTGTACTATCTCCGGCGGCCCGTTCCAAGAGGGCTACAACGTCATCAAGGGCGCCGAGGAGGTCATCCCGGTCGACATCCACGTCCCGGGCTGCCCCCCGCGTCCCGAGGCGCTCGTCTACGGCGTCGCCAAGCTCCAGGAGCGCATCGCCAACGGCGAGTCCGCCCCGGTGACGGTCAAGCCCTACGAGCTGGAGCAGTTCGGCGATCTCGAACAGGACGAGCTCGTCGACCAGCTCGCCGACCAGATCGACGAGGAGGACCTGGTCATGCGGTACAACTGGAGTGACTCGCCATGAGTCTGGAAGAACCGGACAACCCGCTCGCGACGGAGGAGCAGGTCGGCGCCACCGAGGAGGGCGTCGACTACGACGCGCTCGCCGACCTGCTCGGCGACACCGTGATCGACCGCGAACACCACGTCAACGCCGAAGGCTTCGTCGTTCGACCGGACGAGGTACAGGACGCGCTGTTCGCCCTCCGCGACGAGGCCGGCTTCGACCACTGTTCGTCGGTCACCGCACAGGAGTACGACGACCGCTACGAGTCGATCTACCACCTGAAGAAGTACGACGACCCCACGCAGGAGGTATCGGTCGTCGTCCCGACGTCGAAAGACGAGCCGGTCAGCCAGACCGCCGAGCCCGTCTACCGCACGGCCGACTGGCACGAGCGTGAGGCGTACGACCTCGTCGGTATCGACTACGAGGGCCACCCGGACATGCGGCGCATTCTCCTGCCCGAGACCTGGCAGGGCCATCCGCTCGGCCAGGACTTCAGCGGCGAGGAGCCCCAGGTCGTGACGCTGCGCGAGCACGCCAACCCCCTTCAGGAGGACCACCGCGGCGAGGACGACACGGACACGATGTTCCTCAACATCGGTCCCCACCACCCGGCGACTCACGGTGTCCTCCACATCGAGACGGTGCTCGACGGCGAGCAGGTCGCCGATCTGGACCCCGACATCGGCTACCTCCACCGCTGCGAGGAGCAGATGTGCCAGCAGAGCACCTACCGCCACCAGATCATGCCCTACCCCGACCGGTGGGACTACATCTCGGCGGGCATCCTCAACGAGTGGGCGTACGCACGCGCGGCCGAGGACCTCGCGGACATCGAAGTGCCCGAGTACGCGCAGGTCGTCCGAACGATGTCGGCGGAGCTGTGCCGGATCGCGAGTCACATGCTCGCGCTGGCGACGTTCGCGCTGGACATCTACGGCGACTTCACCGCGATCTTCATGTACGCCATCCGCGACCGCGAGGTCGTCCAGGACATCCTCGAGGACCTCACCGGCCAGCGGCTGATGTTCAACTACCTTCGGCTGGGCGGGGTGGCGTGGGACCTGCCCGAGCCCCGCGAGGAGTTCTTCGAGAAGATCCGCGACTTCCTCGACGAACTCCCCGAGCGGCTCGGCGAGTACCACGACATGATCACGTCCAACGAGATCCTCCAGATGCGGACGGTCGACACGGGCGTTCTGCCGCCGGAGGAGGCCAAGTCCTACGGTGCGACCGGACCGGTCGCCCGCGGGTCGGGGATCGACTACGACCTGCGACGGGACGACCCGTACGGCTACTACCCCGAACTCGATTGGGACGTGGTCACCGAGGACGGCTGCGACAACTACGCGCGCCTGCTCTGCCGGATGCGCGAGGTCGAGCAGTCCGCCCGCATTATCGAGCAGTGCGTCGACCTGCTCGAAGACTGGCCGGAAGACGAGCGGGAGATCCAGTCGAACGTCCCGCGCACGCTGCGCCCGGACCCCGACACGGAGATCTACCGCGCCGTCGAGGGCGCCAAGGGCGAACTCGGCATCTACATCCGCTCGGACGGCACGGACAAGCCCGCACGCTTCAAGATCCGCAGTCCGTGCTTCTCGAATCTCCAGACCCTGCCGGTCATGTCCGAAGGTGAGTACATCCCCGACATGATCGCCTCGCTCGGCAGCCTCGACATCGTTCTCGGGGAGGTCGACCGGTAATGGCGCCGCTGCAGTCCGCGACGCCGTTCCCGAAGATCATCGCCGACCTGCTCGGCCTCGACATCAACGAGACGTGGGTCATCGCCGTGGCGAGTATCGCCGCCGCGGGCGTCATCGCGACGGTCCTGCTGTCGATGACCGCCGTGCTCGGTATCTGGGGCAAGCGGAAGATCACCGCCGCGTTCACCGACCGCATCGCTGTCAACCGCCACGGCCCCTACGGCCTGCTGATCATTCCCGCCGACGCGGTGCGCCTGCTCTCGAAGGAGCTCATCGTTCCCGAGGGCGTCGACCGCCCGGCCTGGGACCTGGCGCCGATGGTCATCGCCAGTTCGGCGCTACTGGGCTTCGCCGTCATCCCGTTCGGGAACAACCTGCAGCTGGCCGACCCCGAGACGGGGCTGGCCTACGTGTTCGCGGTCGCGTCGATCGCGTCGGCGGGCCTGCTGATGGCCGGCTACGCGTCGAACAACAAGTTCTCGTTCCTCGGCGGGCTGCGCGCGGTCGCGCAGAACCTCGCCTACGAGATCCCGCTGGTGCTGACGGGCGCGTCGGTCGTCATCTTCGCCGGCTCGCTGCAGATGTCGACCATCGTCGAGATGCAGCGCCAGACGCTCGTGACCCTCGGCGGCATCCCGATCCCGTCGTGGTACGCCTTCGTCAACCCCTTCGCGTTCGTCCTGTTCCTCGTCGCGAACCTGGCGGAGGTCGGCCGGAACCCGTTCGACATCCCGGAGGCGCCGACAGAGATCGTCGCCGGCTACCAGACCGAGTACTCCTCGGTGTACTTCGTGCTCATCTACCTCGGGGAGTTCATCCACATCTTCCTCGGCGGTGCGATCATCGCGACGATCTTCCTCGGCGGTGCCTCGGGGCCGGTGCTCCCGGGTGTCGTCTGGTTCTTCATCAAGATGGTCTCGGTGTACCTGTTCACGCAGTGGGCCCGCTCGGCGGTGCCTCGTCTGCGTATCGACCAGCTCATCCAGATCGGCTGGAAGGGCATGCTCGTCCTTTCGTTCGCCAATCTGGTCCTGACCGCCGTTGTCGTCGGGGTGATCAACGCATGAGCGCGACCCCGACGACCGCGACACGCGGAGGTGACCCCCAATGATAGGAATCCTCAAGTCGATGGCAACGACGATGAAACACGCGCTCGACGGCGAGACGTTCACCGTCGAGTACCCCGAGACGCCGCCGGAAGTGAGTCCGCGCTTCCGCGGCGTCCACAAGTTCAGCCAGGAGCGCTGTATCTGGTGTCGCCAGTGCGAGAACGTCTGCCCGAACGACACCATCCAGATCGTCACCGACGACCAGCGCAACGGCGAGCAGTACAACCTCCACATCGGCCAGTGCATCTACTGTCGCCTCTGTGAGGAGGTCTGCCCCGTCGACGCCATCCTGCTGACCCAGAACTTCGAGTGGACCGCCGACACGAAAGACGAGTTCGTCCTCGACAAGGAACAGCTGAAGAACGTTCCCTGGTACAAGGACATCGACCCGCTCGGATCGCGCGAACCGGACCGCGGCGCGTGGATCGGCGAGGGCGACGGCGAAGTCGACTACCAGTAACGCGGCTCGAGGGCTTTCTTTTCGAGCGTCCGTGCGAGCGGCGCGTCCGGCAACACCACCGTGTTCCGCCTGGGCGGCGAAGGCTGCCCGGACGGTCGATTTTGAACCAGTTCGTTATAGTTACTATGATTGACACTTTGGGGTGCGGTCCGTGGTCACAACTACGAAGCCGCCCTCGGGGATCTGCGAGCGGGTGTACGAACCGTCCCGCCGCTGGTCCGCGATTCCGTCGAGCGCAAAATCGGGGCCGATCCAAATATCGATAGGGCTTCGGACCGAATCCGTCGGTAGATGAGTGTAGACTCCCTCGACCTGTACGAAACCCAGCGACGGACGCTGACGGTTCTGGTGAACGAGTACCAGGAATGCGAGTCACCGGTGAACTCGGCGACGCTCGCCGAGCTGTTGGACCGGACACCGGGAACGATCAGGAACAAGATGCCACAGCTGGAGTCGCTCGGGCTGGTCGAGGGCGTCGCGGGCCCGACCGGAGGGTACGAACCGACCGAGAAAGCGTTCGAAGCGTTGGGCCGCGACCCGGACACCGAGCGGGAGTCGGTGACCGTCGCCCACAACTTCGATCGCGTCGACGCGACCGTCGAGAGCGTCTCGTTCACGAACGTGAACCACCCGACGGACTGCCGAGCGTGGATCGAGTTCCAGACGCCGCTTCCCTCCCTGGCGGTCGGTGACGCCGTCGCCGTCGGACCGACTGCACAGGCGAACCTCGTGGTGGCCGGCGAGGTCAACACCACGAACGACACCGGAAACCGGATCTCGCTGACGATCAGCCGAATAGAGGCGCCGGTCACCGACGGGTGAGAGTCGAACCCCGCCGGCGACGGGAGAACAAACATGAACATTTATTATGGATGGCCGCTTCGGTGGCAGTAGACAGATGTCACGGACGACGCTCGCAGTAGCGGTACGCTGATTCTCTCACCCCGATAGCGTCGTCCAGTTCGCCGACCGATTTCCGACAGTACACCGAAGATGAGCACACACGCGACCACAGAGACCCGAGACGCACCGACAGCCGAGAGCACGTTCGACGAGCCCAACATCGAGGCCGACGCGGCCGAACCCGGTTCGAGCGACGACGAGCCCGCACCGATGGACCCGTTCGACGCCCACGACGCGGCGGCGACGTTCGGCGGGTCCACTCGGCGACTCCCCAACACGGTCGACGGGGAGAACACGTATCTGGGATAGGACATCCTGCTCGTCGAGAGCCGTTCGCCTGGATCGAGGGGCCTGACCGTGCGAGGGTCGCTATCGGAATCGAACGACGGACAGGTACAGACCGTTGCAAACGACGACGGTACCGAGTGTCGCGTGAGTGAGGACCGTCCCGAGCCCGCCGGTCCCGGCCGCCGCCGTCTCGAGAACCCAGCCGAGTATCGACACCCCGATAGCGGCGAGTACGAGGCCGAGCAACTGGAAAGCGATCGAGGCGCCGATCACTCGAACGGGACCGAACGCACGGGACGAACGGGACGGGGAGTGTCCGGAGGGCACGACAGACACGTCGCTTCGGCTCGGAGGTAACTGTGGACGCCTCGCTCCTGACAGTGAACTCCGCAAAAGTGTCCCGTCTTCGGCCCCGGGCACGGTCGAAAGAAGGGAAACCGGTGTCGCGACCGGGTTCCGAGTCGGCGGCCCGTCTCGTGATCGAAGCGGACCCTCAGTCGTCGCTGTGGACCTGGTCGCGGATGTCCTCGGGGACCGAGGGGTCGCGCAGCGTGGTGGTATTGCCGAGTTCGTCGCCGTTGGAGATGTTCTCCAGCAGGCGGCGCATGATCTTGCCAGACCGGGTCTTCGGCAGATCTTCGACGAAGACGACGCGGTCAGGTCGGGCGAACTTCCCGATCTCTTCCTCGACGGCCTCGATGATACGGTCGCGGACCTCTTCGTTGCTCGCTTCGACGCCCTCGCGGACGACGACGTACACGTCGGGGACCTCGCCCTTCTCGTCGTGATCGCGGGCGGCGACGGCGGCCTCGGCTACGTCCTGGACTTCGGAGACGGCGGATTCGAGTTCCATCGTCCCGAGGCGATGTCCGGCGACGTTCATCACGTCGTCGAGGCGGCCGAGGACGCGGAAGTAGCCGTCGTCCTCGTGGACGGCGCCGTCGCCGGCCTTGTACACCCAGTCGTCGGGGTCGTCGCTGTCGGTGTCCGAGAAGTCCTGCCAGTACTCCTCGATGAACCGTTCGTCGTTGCCGTAGACGGTCTGGAGCATCCCGGGCCAGGGGTTCTCGATGACGAGGTTCCCCGCCTTCCCGCTGGCGGGTTCCATCGGGTCGCCGGTCTCGTCGTACAGCGCCGGCTGGATGCCCGGCGCCGGGAGCCCGGCCGATCCGGGCTTCATGTCCTTGAGCGCCGGGAGGTTCGTGATGAGGTGACCGCCGGTCTCGGTCTGCCACCACGTGTCGACGATGACGGCGTCCTCGTCGCCGATGTGTTTGTAGTACCACAGCCACGCCTCGGGCTGGATCGGCTCGCCGACCGTGGTCATGTGCCGGAAGTCGAAGTCGTACTCGTCGACGTAGTCAGCGCCCCACTTCATGAACATGCGGACGGCCGTCGGCGACGTGTGGAAGATGTCCACGTCGTAGCGCTCGGCGATCTCCCAGATGCGGCCCTTGTGGGGGTGATCCGGGGTGTCCTCGTACATCACGCTGGTCGTCCCGAGCGAGAGCGGGCCGTAGACGATGTAGGAGTGGCCTGTGATCCACCCGATGTCGGCGGCGCACCAGTAGGTGTCCTCGGGTTCGATGTCCAGCACGTACTTGCTGGTGGCCGTGACGTAGGAGAGATAGCCGCCGGTGCGGTGCTGACAACCCTTAGGCTTGCCCGTCGTGCCCGAGGTGTACATGAGGAAGAGCGGATCCTCGGCGTCCCGGGAGACGGGGTCGACGCGGGCGCGCTCATTGTCGTCCAGCAGGTCGTCGGCCAGCACGTAGGGGTCGTCGCTATCGATCTCGACGTCCTCGTGGAGCTCGTCGTGGCGCGTCCAGAGGACGACGCTGTCGACGTCGGACTCTGCGAGTTCGAGCGCCTCGTCGCATTTCTCCTTGTGGTTGAGGAACTCGCCGCGGCGGTAGTAGCCGTCGCAGGTGACGACCACGTCGGAGTCGGCGTCGTCGATGCGGTCGGCCAGCGCCTGCGCGGAGAAGCCGGCGAACACCTCGGAGTGGGGCGCGCCGATGCGCGCACAGGCCAGCATCGTCACCGGAAGCGCCGGGAGCATCGGGAGGTGACAGGTGACCACGTCGTCCTCCTCGACGCCCACGTCCTGCAGCGACGCGGCGGCCGCGTTGACACGGTTGTACAGGTCCTGGTAGGTGATCGTCTCGCGCTCCTCGCTGTCGGTCCCCTCCCAGATGAACGCCGCCTGATTCTTGCGCTCGTCCAGATGGCGGTCGATGCAGTTGTAAGAGGCGTTGAGCTGGCCGCCGGAGAACCACTCGTAAAAGGGCGGGTTCGAGTCGTCGAGCACCTCGTCCCAGTGTTCGTCCCAGTCGAGAAGTTCGGCGTACTCCTCGAAGGCGTCGGGGTAGTTCTCGTCGAAGCGGTCGTAGATGTCGGGGTCGCTGACGTTGGCCTGGCCGACGAAGTCGGTCGGCGGCCGGAAGTACTCCTGTTCGGTCAGCCGCGATTCGAGGGGGGAGCCGTCGTCGGACATGGTTATCGAGCCCTCCCTGTGACCCGTCGCGACCGGTAGCAGTCACTCCGTGACATGGTTCGTCTTCGATATCACCCAGGGGACTCTTAAGCGAACCGTCTAACTATCTATGTTGACACCTGTCACGGCCGACGACGACCGCCCGACGTGTCGGCAGTGCTCCCGGCACGTACCGGCGATCCGACCTATCACTCGTCGTCGAAGAAGGCGGTGAGCAGTTTCTGCTGGGCCTTCCGGAGGTGGTTGTGGAGGGTGGGCGAGGAGACGCCGATGGAGTCGGCCAGCTCCTCGGCGGTCGACCCGCGTGGCCACTCGAAGTACCCCGCCAGGTACGCCGCGCGCAGGACCGACTGCTGTTTGTCGGTCAGGTCGTCCTCCAGCGAGCGCCGGAAGCCGTCGGTGGTCTGGACCGGCCGCTCGACCTCCCGTTTCGAGAACAGCGCCGACTCCGAAAAGGCCGACTGGAAGCCGTTGAACACCGTTCGAACGTCCGTCTCGGTGGTGAACTCGGCGGTGACGCGCCCGGCACCGTCCTCGACGGTGAACTCGGTGACGTGGCCGCCGAGTTCCGTGAGTGTCGTCGCGGGCTCTTCGCCGGCGACGACGAACTCGACGAGGTAGCGCTCGCCGTAGTCACGGATCAGCCGCGCGTTCTCGATGCCGTCGGCGTCGGCGGCGAAGTCGACGACGTCCTCGGGCGAGGCGCCGCGCATCGTCACGAAGTACAGCAGACTCCCGCCCTCGCCGGGGACGAGCCCCTGGAGTTCGAACGCCGCGCCCAGATCCCGGCTCGCGGCGACGAAAAAGGCGCGCTCGCTCTCGACGCGGAACTCCAGTTCGGTGACGCTGTCGGCCAGCAGGAGGTTCCGGCGCTTGATGTCGGTGATCGCCTGGCCGATCTGCCAGCCGACACTGGCCAGCAGTTCGCGTTCGTCGCTCCCGAAGGCGTCCTCGCCGGTCGCGCCCAGCGCGAGCAGGCCGTGGGTCGTGTCGCCGTAGGTGATCGGGACGACGGCGACGGCGTCGACGTCCGGACCGTCGGCGCCCGTTTCGATGGGGCGGAGCGGTGCCTCGCGGTCGCCGGTCGGGAGCGTGCGTACCTCTCCCGGCTGGTCGGCGGTGACGCCGTGGACGTCCACGTCCTCGGTGGCCGTCTCGGCCAGCGCTTCGGCGGTCGTCTCGTCGATCCCGGTCCATGCCGTGGAGACGACGCCCCGGTCACCGGTCGCCGACCCGACCCACGCGAACTCGTAGCTATCGGTCGCTGCCAGGCGGTCGCAGACCCGCGAGGCGACCTCCGTCCGCTTCGAGGCCGCTGCGAGCACCGCCGCGACCGCCCCGAGCGCCTCGATGGTGTCCGCCACGCGACCGGCGACCGAGGGGGCGGTCCCCTCGCCGCTCTCGGACCCGTCCGCGGTCGCGTCGGCCCGCTCGTCGTCGAGGACCCCACCCGTTCCGTGTCCGCTCGCGCTGGCGTCGATACCGGCGGGCGACCCGCTGGCGGCCGGCTGGCCGTCACCGTCGCGCTCGACGAACGCCGCGAGATACCGACCTCGTCGCGCGCCGTCGCCGTCCAGCGACGCGGCGACGCGAACGGCCGGGACGGGTTCGCCGTCCGAACGGGCCAACCGAACTCCCGTCGGACCGCTGGTCTCTGCGGGCGGGCCGCCGTCGCCGTGGTAGAGCGCGGCAGCGGGTTCGCCGACAAGGTCGCCACCGGGCCGGTCGGCCAGGGTTGCGACGCCGTCGTTGGCGAACACGACGACGCCGTCGGCGTCGGTGACGACCACGGGGAGGTCGCCCCCGGCGAGCGCCCGTCCGAGGCGCTCCGGCGTCCACTCGGCGGTCGGCCCGTCCAGCCCCGCCCGTTCGAACGACGCGAGGACGGCGTCGATCCCCACTGGGTCGAGATGTCGACAGAGCGCGTCGAGCCCGTCCCAGGGGCCGATCGCGAGGACGACGCGCGGGTCCAGCCCCACTTCGTGGACGAGCCGACGGGCGTAGTACCCCCTGAGATCGGTCGAGGAGACGCTCCGCAGCCGGTCGTCGCCGGTCCGCGCGGCCGCTCGCTCGCCGACTTCCCCGACGACCATCTGGATCCGCCGCGGCGTCACGGCGACGACGCGCTCGTCGTCGTCGATCCCGCGTTCGTTCACGTACCGCTCGACGGCCGACCGCACCGCTCCCGGGACGTAGGCGTCCCTGACAGCGTCGCCCTCGTCGTCGACGACCGTCAGCAGGTGGTGGGTTCCCGCACGCGTCGACACCGTCCGGAACGCGTCCGGGCGGACCCGCGCCACCTCCGACGGACTGAGACCGACCTCGCCGCAGAGACGGACGACGACCGACTCCCGGTACGTCGTCGCCGCTCGCCGCAACCGCTCGTAGGCCGCGGTCGTCAGCGGTTCGCCGGCGGCGTCGGATCCCCTCACACGCTGTCCCATGATATCTGTTTCGCGAAGATGGCCGCATGCGAAATAAAGGTTCGCCAGCACTGCGGAACCGACCCCGGTTCCGAGGGCTGTCCCCGCGGATCGGCGGTCGAAGGCTCGTGAGCGGTTTCGCCGAGAGTTCGGACGACGAAACGGCGGTCGTGTGCGCGGGCGCTCACTCGCGGTCGAGCGCGGAGCGGATCTCGCCGACGATCTCGGGGTTGCGGAGCGCGCTGGTGTCGCCGAGCTCGTCGTCGTCGGCGATGTCCTTGAGCAGGCGCCGCATCAGTTTGCCCGAGCGGGTCTTCGGGAGTTCCGGGGTGAACACGAACGTCTCGGGGACGGCGAAGGCACCGATCGAGCGCTCGACGTTGTCGGTGATGCGCTCGCGCAGGTCGCGTTCGGCCTCGTGGCGGTCGTCGGTGCTGACGAACGCGAAGATGGAGTTGTCGCTCCCGTCGCGCACGTCGACGATGGCCGCTTCGGCGACGCCGGCCACGTCGGCGATCGCGCGTTCGAGTTCGGTCGTCCCGAGGCGGTGGTTGCCGACGGTGACGGTGTCGTCGATGCGCCCGAGAACGGTGACGTAGCCGTCGTCGTCGATCCGGGCGATGTCCTCGGTGACGTAGCGCCACTCGTCGGCGCGGTCGTCGCCGTCCAGGCCCAGCGGCATCCCCGGCCAGGGCCTCGTGACGGCGAGGCGTCCCCCCTCCGCGGCCGCCGACTCCTCGCCGCCCGGGCCGACCACCGTCACGTCGATGCCGGGCAGCGGCGGCCCGGTCGAGCCCGGTTTCATCCGGTCGACACCGGGGAGCGTCGACAGCAGGACCGCCCCGGTTTCGGTCTGCCACCACGTGTCGACGATGGGACAGTCCCCGCCGCCGACGTGCTCGTAGTACCACCACCAGGCGCTGGGGTTGAGCGGCTCGCCGACCGACCCCAGTAGGCGGAGGCTCGACAGGTCGTGGGCCTCGGGGTGCTCGGTGCCCCACTTCATGAACGCGCGGATGGCCGTCGGCGCCGTGTAGAACACGTCGACGGCGTTGCGCTCGATGAGTTCCCACACGCGGTCCTTCTCGGGGTGGTCGGGCGTCCCCTCGTAGAGCATCGTCGTCGTCCCGAGCGAGAGCGGGCCGTAGACGAGGTACGTGTGGCCGGTGATCCAGCCGATGTCGGCCGAACACCAGTAGGTGTCCGACGGCTTCAGGTCGAGGACGGCGTGGCTCGTCCACGTCGCGTGGGCGAGATAGCCCCCCGTCGTGTGGCGTACCTCGGTGGGCTCGCCGGTCGTCCCCGAGGTGTAGATGAGGAACAGGGGGTCGTTGGCGGCCCGGGCGACGGGGTCGACCTCGGCGCCGCGGTGGGCGGCCACCAGGTCGTCGTACGCGCGGTCCTCGTCGCCCAGCTGGACGCTCTCGTCGTCGAGCCGTTCGACGACCACCGTCTCGGTCACCTCGTGGGAGACCGAGAGGCGGGCGTTGTCGGCCTTGTTCTTCTGGTGGATGGCGTTGCCCCGCCGGTAGTAACCGTCGCAGGTGACCAGATACTCGGAGTCGGCCCGCTCCATCCGTTCGGCCAGCGCGGCCGCGGAGAACCCGGCGAACACGACGTTGTGCGGCGCGCCGATGCGCGCACAGGCCAGCATCGCGATCGGTAACTCGGGGATCGCAGGCATGTACAGCGTCACTACGTCGCCCTCGCCGATACCCAGCGACCGGAGGCCGGCGGCGAACTCGTTGACCTCGTGGTAGAGGTCGAGGTACGTGTACGTCCGGCGCTCGCCGCGCTTGCCGATCCACTTGATCGCCGCCTGCGTCTTGTGGTCGTCGAGGTGCCGGTCGACGCAGTTGACCGACGCGTTCAGTCGACCGCCGGGAAACCACCGTCGGCGGTCGCCCGTCGCCGCGAACGTCGTCTCCGGCGACTCGGTCCAGTCGAGCATCGCTCCCGCTCGCTCCCAGCAGTCGGGCCACTCGCCTTCGAAGGCCGCCGCCTCCTCGGCGGAGACGTTTGCCTGCTCGGCGAACGCAGCCGGCGGATCGACCGCTTGCCGCTCGTGCGGGTTCGTCTCGACGACCGAGTCGTCGTCCATCGCGTGTGACTGGCGCGGGCAACGACATAAATGATCCGCGCGCACCGCCACGACCGCGTCCGCTCGTCGCGGTTCCGGCCCGCTCGCCTCACTCCATCGACAGTTCGACGCCGTCCTCTGGCACCGATACCCAAACTGTTCGGCATCGGCCACAGAGCGGTCGTGGCGTGTTATCTCCTGCGATAATTTGCCCCGTGGGCTTTTGTGGGGTATCGTTGTTGAACCTGGCAGGATGACTTCGCGCACATCGGAATCGATACTCCGTCGGATCCGCGACGGGATCGCCGCTGGTGGCGGTTCGTCGGACGACGCGCACGACGACGGACGCAGGGCCGAGCCGGACGGTGGGTCGGTCGTCGAGCCGGACGGTCGTCGGCACGTCGAGGAGTACGACCCCGAGGTCGACGCGCTCGCGGAGGCGTACGGCGATCCGGAGCTGACGGCGGTCGGCGACCGACACGTTCGCGACCTCTTCGACATCGACGGCGATGCGGTCGACGACCTCGTCGGGGAGTACCGCGCGGCGGGAATCGACGCGCGGGCGTTCGGCGAGTCACAGCGCGTCGTCACGGACGCGCTGGTCGATGCCGTCTTCGACCGCCTCCGTGAGGACCTCGACGAGTCGGCCCACGGCGCCCTCGCGGAGGCGAGCGAAGACCTTCGCGCCGGGCTCGACCGGAGCACCGACGTGTTCGCGGCCGGCGCGGCGGCCTACGAGCGCCGTGGATCGGAGGATATCGACGACCCGGGAACGAGCCGGGAGCCAGCGGGCGCGACGCCCGGCGCGAGCGCCGACACGCTGGACTATCACGACGTGCTCCATCACATCGGGACGCCGCTGTTCGTCCTCGACGCCGACGGGGAGATCCTGACGTGGAACGTCCAGCTCGAACGGTTGACAGGCGTCCCCGAGGCGGAGGCCCAGGCCATGGAGATGGCGAGCATGGCGTTTTACCCCGACGGCCGCCGCGGGAAGACGCTGGCCGACAAGGTGATCGACGCGCCCGAGCGGACTCACGAGGTCTACGACGTGCCGAAGGTCGACGACGCCTCGTTCACCCTCTATCGCGACACGAGCGTGATGCAAGACCAGCACGGCGAGGACGTCCATATCTCCTTCTCGGCGGCGCCGATCTACGAGGACGGCGAGCTGGTCGCGGTCGTCGAGATGGTCCAGGACCGCACCGCCGACGTGTTGCGCCACGAGCGCACCTCGGACCTCGTGACCGAGCTGGAGGCGACGATGCGGGACATCCAGGCGGGCGACCTGGCGGCCCGCGCGACGTTCGACAACGCCGACGGCCACGTCGACGCGTCGCTGCTGAACGTCGTCGACGAACTGAACGAGATGGCGAGCACGCTCGCCGACCTGATCGAGCGCGTCGACGGCAACGCCGGCGATCTCGCGGCGGCCACCGACGAGTCCGCCGACGCCGCCGACGAGATCGAGTCGGCCGTGACCGAGCAGAACCGCATCCTCGCCGAGGCGGCGACGGACATCCAGGACGTGAGCGCGACGATGGAGGAGATCGCCGCCACCTCGAACCAGGTGTCCGCCGCCGCCGACCGCGCCCGCGACTCCGTCGAGACGGGCGAAGCGGCCGGCGAGACGGCCAAAGCGATCACGAACGAGCTCACCGACACCAGCGACGACCTCGTCGACAACGTCACCAAGCTGGAAGACCGGATGGACGAGGTCAGCGAGATCATCGACATCATCGCGGACGTCGCCGAGCAGACGAACATGCTCGCGCTCAACGCCAACATCGAGGCGGCCCGCGCCGGCGAGTCAGGCGAGGGCTTCGCCGTCGTCGCCGACGAGGTCAAGACGCTCGCCGCCGAGACGAGCGAGTACGCCGACGAGATCTCCCGCACCGTCACCGAGATCCAGTCACAGGCGACCGAGACGGTCGACAGCGTCCAGGCCTCGAACGCCCAGATCCAGCAGGCCGAGACGGGAATCGCCGAGGCGCTCGACGCGCTGGACGACATCGCCGGAGCCGTCGACGAGACGGCCGACGGTATCGAAGAGGTCGCCGACGCCAACGACAGCCAGGCCGACGCCATCGAGGGCGTCACGACCACCATCGAGGAAGCTCGCGACCACGCCGAGGACGCCGAGGCCGCGGCCCGTCGCATCGTCGAGACGACCGACTCCCAGACCCGATCGGTCCAGGAACTCGTCGACAGCGTCGACCAGCTTCACGGTAGCGAACACCGCTGAAGCCACCACTGAGTGTGCGGTCCGTCGAAATCTCTCCGCCTCTCGAAAACCGACCGCTCAGTCGTCGCCGTACAGTTCGGCGGCGCGCTCGCCGAGGGGCCCCGGGCTCTGTCGACCGGTGACGGCCTCCAGTAGCTCCCCGTCGGCGAAAAACGCCACCGCGGGCGCGGCGTTGACCTCGTTCTCGCGGCAGAACTCGGGACAGCTCTCGCCGTCGAGGCCGGCGACTGCAGCGTCGTCGGGCAGCGCCGCCAGTATCTCGTCGACCTCGGCCTTCATCGCGTCGCAGGGCTCACAGCGGCGCTTCCAGACGGTCACGACCGCGCGGTCGTGGTCGGCGACGAACGCCGCCCAGGCGTCGTCGTCGAGTTCGTCCAGCGCCTCGGGCACTGGTGACTTCGGGCCGACCTCGGTGACGACGCCGGCCATCTGGGTGCGTTCGCCGACACCGTAGCCGTCGAGGTGGGCCGACAGTGCCAGGTACGTCGCGAACTCCTCGCGACTGATATCCAGCTCGTCGACCCGTTCGGCGGCGGCCTCGGCCGATTCGAGGCCGAACGCTTCGGCGACCGACTCGTGGAACTCCGCCTCGTCCACGTCCAGATACGTGTCGAGGTAGACGTGCCGGCGGTGCTCGAAGTCCTCGGTCGTGGTTATCTCGTCGGTCGACTCGTCGTGGTCCAACACGTCCTCCGCGACGAGGGTGTCGATGTGGGCGTCGACGGTCGACTCGTCCATCGCGGCGGCGTCGGTAGGGTCGTCCACTGTGTCGTCGGTGGTTCCCGCCACGGTTAGACCCCCAGGTACCGCTCGCGCGTCTCGTCGTCGTCGCGCAGTTCGTCGGCGGTGCCCTCGAAGACGACGCTGCCCTGGTCGACGACGTAACACCGGTCGGCGATGTTCATCGCCGCGACGGCGTTCTGTTCGACCAGCAGGACCGTCGTCCCGTTCTCGCGGATCTGCTCGATAGCGTCCTCGACCGTCTGGATGATCTGGGGAGCCAGCCCCTCGTAGGGCTCGTCGAGCATGAGCAGGTCGGTGCTCTGCTTGAGCGCCCGCGCGATCGCGAGCATCTGTTGTTCGCCGCCCGAGAGGGTCCCGGCGAGCTGGTTCTGTCGCTCGGCCAGCCGGGGGAAGTCCTCCAGGATCTGCTCGATGGACATCCCCTCGTGCTCGAACTCCAGGTCCCGACCGATCGTGTTCGAGCGGTTTCTGACCACGTCGGCGAGGTGGAGGTTCTCCTCGACGGTGAGGTTACCGAACACCCGCCGCTCCTCGGGGACGTGCGAGATGCCGAGCACCGAGATGTCTTCCGTCTCCATGTCGGTGATATCGCGGTTCTTGTACGTGACCGTCCCCTCGCGGACCGCCGGCGGGCGCGCGCCGGCGATGCTGCGCAGCGTCGTCGTTTTGCCGGCGCCGTTGCGGCCCAGCAGGGCGCAGATCTCGCCCTCCTCGACGTGCATGGCCACGTCCCGGAGGATGTGACTCTGGCCGTAGTAGCTGTGGACGCCGTCGAGTTCGAGCAGGCTCACAGTTCGACACCTCCCAGGTACGCCTCCTGCACGGAGGGGTCGCCTTGAACGTCCTCGGGCGTCCCCTCGGCGATGATCGACCCGCGATTCAACACGGCGATACGGTCGGAGACGCTGAAGACGATCTCCATGTCGTGTTCGACGAGCAGGATCGTCAGGTCCAGTTCCTCCTGAAGGTCCTTGATGAGTTCGACGGTGGCCTGGGTCTCTTCGGGGGACATCCCCGCGGTCGGTTCGTCCATCAGCAGGAGCGAGGGTTCGCTGGCCAGCGCGATCCCGATCTCCAGACGGCGCTTGTCACCGTACGGCAGGTCCGCGGCACGGGTGTCACGCTGGTCGCGCAGGCCGACCGCCTCCAGGGTGTCCAGGGTGCGCTGTTCGACCTCGGGGTAGCTGTTGCGGTGGGTGAGGAAGTTGAACCGGAAGTCGCCGTGTTCAGCTCCGAGCGAGGCGATGTTGGCGTTCTCTTCGACGGAGAGATCCGGGAAGATCGACGCCGTCTGGAAGGACTTGCCGATCCCTCGCTGGACGACCTCGTGTGGTTCCAGGTCGGTGATCGACTCGCCCTCGAAGCGGATGTCGCCGCTGGTCTCCTCCAACATCCGGGTGATGAGGTTGATCAGCGTCGACTTGCCGGCGCCGTTGGGGCCGATCAGCGAGAGCAGTTCCCCCTGTTCGATGGAGAGGTTCACGTCGTCGGTGGCGGTGAGGCCGCCGAACTCCTTGACCAGCCCGTCGGTCTCGAGGATGGTGCTCATCGGTCCTCACCCCCTAGCATTTCGGCGACCTGCTCGCGGATCCACGAGAGCCCGCCCCACAGTCCCTCCGGGAGGAGGACGACTACGAGGACGAACACGAGCCCGAGGATCATATGCCAGAAGTCGCCGATCGCGGACATCCCGCTGACGATGTTGGCGACGTACATGTAGAGGCCGGCCCCCAGCAGCGGACCGAACAGCGAGCCGACGCCGCCCAGGACGGTCATGATGACGATTTCGCCGCTGACAGTCCAGCTCAGGGTGTTTTCGACCGGGACGAACGAGCGCTGGATGACGTAGAGGCTCCCGGCGACGCCGGCGAAGGCGCCAGAGATGACGAACGCCATCAGCTTGTAGCGCCAGACATTCAGGCCGACGAACTCCGCGCGCTGTTCGTTCTCGCGGATGGCCCGGAGGACGACGCCGTAGGGGGAGTTGAGAACGCGGTTGCCGACGACGACCGCCAGGACGGTGGCGATCCCGACGAAGACGTACATCCACGTCTCGACGAGGATATCGGGGACGACGGCGACCTCCGCGCCCAGCGGCAGGAACCCCAGCAGAGGCTCGACCGCGACTCCGTTGAAGCCGTTCTCCCCGCCGGTGAGCCATCCCAGCGGCGACAGGAAGATGTAGTAGAACATCTGGCCGAACGCGAGCGTGAGGATCGCGAAGTAGATACCGCCCCGCCGCAGGGAGATCCAGCCGATGACCCACGCGAACAGGACCGCGACGGTCGTACCGACGAGCAGCATCGCGATGGGGCTGCCGGTGACCTCGGCGCTGAAGATGCCCGCCGCGTAGGCCGCGGTCCCCCAGAAGATGGCGTGACCGAACGACAGCAGGCCGGTAAAGCCCAGCACCAGGTCGTAGCCGATCGCGAAGATGCCCCAGATGAGCGCCAGGGTGACCAGGCTCCGGTACCAGATGTACTGCGTCTTGATCCCGATCATCTCGGGGACCTCGACCAGCACGAACGGCGCGAGGAACACGCCAAGGAAGGTGATGACCGCGATGGTCACCTCGCGTTCGCGGACGGCGTTCCACCGGTCGTACAGCGACGGTGAGCGGTCGACCTCGCCCGAGTCGGCGGCCTCGGCGGATTTGACCTCGTCGCTCATGCCGACACCTCCTCGGAGCCGAGCAGGCCCTGGGGCCGCGTGAGCAGGACGATCACCGCGAGCACGTAGATTCCCACCTGCGCCCACGGCGTGAAGTTGATCTGCAATCCACCGATGCCGAGCGTCCCGATCGAGATGAGCGTCACCTGCACCATCCCGATGAGCGTCCCGCCCAGCACCGCGCCGCGGATCGAGCCGACACCGCCGATGACGACGGTGAGGAACGCCGGGACGAGGATCGTCATCCCGATCTCGGGGTTGATGTTCTGCAGCGGGCCGCCGACGACGCCGGCGATGCCGGCCAGCGCTGCGCCGATGCCGAACATCACGAGGTACGGGCGCGTGATCTTGATGCCGAGCAGGCGGACCATCTCGGGGTCGCGGGTCCCGGCCTTGACCACCAGCCCGAAGTCGGTGTACTCGACGATGGCGTAGACGGCGATAACCAGGGCGGCCGTTATCCCGATGACCCAGATACGCCAGACGTTGATCGTCACGTCCGACAGCGGGACGCCGATCGGGCCCGTCATCGGCAGGAGTCCGAACGCCGACGTCGGAACCTCGTAGCCGTAAGTCCGAGGCCCGATCAGCGCGTGGATGACCTCCTGGACGACGATGGCCAGGCCGAACGTCACGAGGATCTGGTCGGTGTCGGGGCGGTCGTAGAACGGCCGCGCGACGAACCGCTCCATCGCGAGGCCGACCACGAAGACGAACACCGGGACGATGACCAGCGCGGCGAAAAAGCCCCAATCCAGCCCGATCGTGGGGTAGCCCCACTCGGCGAGTTTGCCGTTCGAGATCGATAGCTCCTGGGTGACCAACAGGCCGGCGTAGGCCCCGATCACGAACAGCGCCCCGTGGGCGAAGTTGACGAACTTGAGCGTCCCGAGGATGATCGACAGCCCGATCGCCAGCAGGACGTAGATCGCGCCCGTCTGGAGACCGTTGACGAGCAGGACGATCAGATCGCCGACGATGCTCACGAGATGGTCACCTCCGGTGGCGCGCGGCCGCGGCGCCGCTCGACCTCGGTCGGTGTTTGGCGCCGGAGCCGGTCGGTGTTTTGGGTGTGATTGTCACTCATTCTGTGTAGAAGGTCCGGGAATCATGTACATAACTGTAGGGCCTAGTTCCGAGGCCGCTTACTCGTCGCCGTAGTTGCCGAGTTCGCATTCGGCTGCCGGGCCCTCGTCGCAGCCGTACCCCACGTCGTCGCGCGAGGTGATGTCGACGATCTCGAAGAAACTGCCGTCGCCCTGTTCGGACTCGGGGCGGCCTCGGACGACCGGGATGTCGCGCTGGGCCTGGTGGTCGCAGGCCCGCATCATCTCCTCGCCCATACCGATGTTGTCGTACTCGTAGCCCTCCAGTTCGCGGATGACCTCCGGCGGGTAGAAGGTGCCGGCGCGCTCGACGGCCGCCGCGTACTGGAGCGTCCCGGAGTAGGCCAGCTGTGCCGGCCCGGAGGGCAGGCGCCCGTCGTACTCCTCGCTGAAGACCTCGGTGAAGGAGTTCGACGGCTCGTTGTCGATCTGGGAGTCCCAGGCGATCGTGCCGTAGATGCCGTCGATCGCGCTGCTGGCGGCCTCGGCCATCGGGCGGTTGTACAGCGGCATCACGATCTCCATGTCCTCGTCGATGCCCGCGTCGATGGCGTCGGTCAGCGAGTTCGCGCCGTCGAGGCCGTAGTGGTCGAGGAACAGTACGTCGGCGCCCGAGCTCTGGGCCTCCGAGAGATACGACGAGAAGTCACTCGTGTCCAGCGGCGTCGCCACGCTGTCGACCTGGTTCCAGCCGGCCTCCTCGAAGAACATCTTCATCGATTCCTGGACGGTCTGGCCCCACGAGTAGTCGGCGTACAGCTGGTAGAAGTCCAGGTCGTCGCCGTACTCCTCGGTGACCACCGGGGTGAGCGCCTGGCCGGTCATGTACGCGTTGAACATCTCCCGGAAGCTGTAGCGGGCGCAGTCTTTCCCCGTGGTGTCGTTCGAGTGGGTCAGACAGCAGGTGAACATCACGTTCTCGCGCTGGGCCACGCCCTGTTGGGCGATGGCGACCGCCGACGAGGAGCCGCCCGCGAACATGATCACGTCGTCGCGGTCGATCATCCGCGAGGCGGACTGCTCGGCCGTCGAGGCGTCCGTCGCGGTGTCACCCTCGACGTAGTCGATCTCGTAGCCCAACACGCCGTCGCCCGAGAGGTCGTCCCAGTTGTCAACCCAGCCGCCACCGTTGTTGAGGTGGTCGACGGCGAGCTCGTAGGCGCGCAGTTCGTCCTCGCCCTCCGAGGAGTACGGCCCGGACTGCGGGACGTTGAACCCGAACGTCGCCGTGTCACCGCCGATCGGGTAGTTCCCGAGCGAGGGGTAGTCGGTCCCGTCACCGCCGCCGCCACCGTCGCCGCCGTCGCCGCCGTCGCCGCCTTCGGTACAACCCGCCAGCCCTGCCAGTCCGACGGCACCCGCCGCGCCCGCTCGTTTCATCAACCCACGCCGCGACACTGTCCTGTCATCGTGTGACATGACCTATCAGGCGACGACCTCCTTCATAATAGTTATGGATAATTATAAAAAACAACGTGTGAACGGCGCTCGGAACGCCGGTCCCGAGCCGGTCGGTTCCCTCGTAGGTATCACGTCAGTCGCGTCGATAAAGCGGGATTTCGTCGCTCTGACGGACGCTCCGGGACGGGTTCGTCCAGCGGTCGGCCGAGCCGTCGCGAACGGCCGCCACGCTTAAGCGTCGGCCGCCGGAGCCACCGGTAGGACGCGGTTCCCGCGCCTTCCCTCCACCCATGTCCGCCATCGAGATATCGAACCTGACCAAGCGGTTCGGCGACGTGACCGCCCTCGACGACCTGTCGTTTTCCGTTCCCGAGGGCGAAATATTCGGCTTTCTCGGCCCCAACGGCGCCGGCAAGTCGACGACGATCAACGTTCTGTTGGGGTTTACCCGCCCCTCCGGCGGGTCGGCTCGGGTGTTCGGCTACGACGCGGTGGCCGAGAGCAGATCGATCCGCCAGCGCACCGGCGCGCTGCTGGAAGGCTACGGCGTCTACGAGCGGATCACCGCCCGGGAGCACGTCGAGCGCGCCATCCGGGCGAAGGGCGCCGACGACGACCCCGACGAGATCCTCGACCGCGTGGGCATCCCCGAAGCCGCCGACCGGATGGCCGGCGGCTTCTCGAAGGGGATGCGCCAGCGCATGGCCATCGGGATGGCGCTGGTCGGCGACCCCGACCTGCTCGTACTCGACGAGCCCTCGACTGGGCTGGACCCCAACGGCACCCGCGAGCTACGTGACGTGATACGCGAGGAGAACCGCCGCGGCGCGACCGTCTTCTTCTCCAGTCACCTCATCGACCAGGTCGAGGCCGTCTGCGACCGCGTCGGCATCCTCAACGACGGGGAGATGGTCACCGAGGGCAGCGTGGCCGACCTCCGGGCGCAACTGGACGCCGCGACGGTCACCGCCACCGTCGAGCGGAGCGCCCCCGAGTCGCTGCTCGACGAGATCCGCGGGTTCGACGGCGTCGAGGCGGTCGATGCGACCGACAATCAGGTACTCGTCTCCGCGCGCGGCGGCGACGCGAAGCTCCGCGCGCTGAACCGAATCGAGCGAGCCGGCGTCGGCTTCGCCGACTTCACCACCGACGACCCCTCGCTGGAGGAGATATTCGAAGTGGCGACGCTCGGCCCGCGCGCGGACCGGGAACGCGCCGCGGGCCGCGCGGACCGCGATCCCGCCGAGGCGTCCGCGGAGGGCGAGCGATGACCTGGAAGACGGTCATGCGCGACGACCTGCTCGGCGTGCGCCGGTCGCGGCTGGGCCAGGGCGTCGCCGCGACGGTCTTCGCGTTCACCGCCGGCGTCGCCATCCTGGTCGCGCTGGCGCAGTTCACGCCGCCGAGCGGCGAGGCGCCGCCGTTCGACACGATCATGCTCCTCGTCGGAAGCATCCTCTCGGTGATCCTCCCGTTCATCGCGATGCTCGGCAGCTACGGCGCGATCATCCAGGAGCGCGAGAGCGGCTCGATTCGGTTCCTGCTCGGGCTCCCCAACTCCCGGCTTGACGCCTACCTCGGGAAGTACTGCAGTCGGTCGCTCCTACTGGTCGCCGCGACGCTCCTCGGCTTCCTCGTCGTCGCCGCCGTCGGTTTCGGGGTCCTCCGCGAGCCCGAACCCCTCGCTTTCCTCCTGTTCGTCGTCGCGACGCTGGCGTTCGGCCTGCTGTTCGTCGGCGTCGGCCTCGCGCTCTCGGCCGTGCTGGACTCCGAAACGCAGGTCACGACCGGGATCATCAGCACCTACGTCCTCCTCCGCGGGGGCTGGCCCGTCGCCCAGTGGGGCGGGCTCTGGCTCACCCGGCCGGAGAGCGAGCAGGCCCTCCGACCGTACCCCGAGTGGTACTTCTACCTCGGTCGGCTCGATCCGCTGAACGCCTACGTGAAGACCGTGAACGTCCTGTTCAACGGCGACCAGTTCAACCCGCTTATCACCAACCCACAGGGCGCGGAGATCGCGTACCTCGCCGTCTCGGAGTGGTACGCCGTCGCCGCGCTGGCCGTCTGGGTGGTCATCGTCCCGGTCGTCGGCTACCTGCTCTTCCGCGACAAGGACGTGCTGTGAGTCAGGCGACGCCGATCGACTCCCGGTAGCTGCCGTGGTGGCGCTCGAAGCGGTCCATGATCTCGCCCATCGTGGCGTAGGCCTTCACGGCGTCGACGATGGGCGGCATCACGTTCTCGCCGGCTTCGATGGCGTCGTCCAGCGACCCGAGCGCCGCCTCGACCGTCGCGTCGTCGCGCTCTGCCTTGACCGCCGCCAGCCGCTCGCGCTGGCGTTCCTGCACGTCCTCGTCGACTCGCAGGATCTCGGGCTCGGTGTCCTCCGCGACGGTGTAGGCGTTGACGCCGACGACCACCTCCTCGTCGTCCTCGACCCGTTCCTGGTACTCGTACGCGGCGTCCCCGATCTCCCGGTGGAAGTACCCCTCGTCGATGCCCGTCAGCACGCCCTCTCGCATCGAGCCGTCGCCCATCTCGCGGATCTCCTCGATGTACGCCATCGCGCCCGCCTCGACCTCGTCGGTCAGCGCCTCGACGGCGAAACTACCGCCCAGCGGGTCGACGATGTCCGCCGCGCCGGATTCCTCGGCGATGATCTGCTGGGTGCGCAGCGCGACCCGCACCGCGTCCTCGCTCGGGAGCGCCAGCGCCTCGTCGAAGCTGTTGGTGTGGAGGCTCTGGGTGCCTCCCAGCACGCCCGCCAGCGCCTGGATCGTCACGCGGACGACGTTGTTGAGCGGCTGCTGGGCGGTCAGCGACTGGCCCGCCGTCTGGGTGTGGAACTTCATCGCCTTGCTGGCGTCGTTCTCGGCGCCGTACCACTCCTCGACCAGATTCGCCCAGATCCGTCGCCCGGCGCGGAACTTCGCGACCTCCTCGAAGATGGCGTTGTGTGAGTTGAAGAAGAAGGACAGCTGCGGGGCGAACGCGTCCACGTCGAGGCCGCGCTCGCGGCAGGCCTCGACGTAGGCCAGCCCGTCGGCCAGCGTGAAGGCGAGTTCCTGGACCGCCGTCGAACCGGCCTCGCGGATGTGATAGCCCGAGACGGAGATCGGTTTGAACTTCGGCGTCTGCTCGACGGCGAACTCGACGGTGTCGACGACGATGTCCAGCGAGGGACGGGGCGGGACGACCCACTCCTTCTGGGCGATGAACTCCTTGAGCATGTCGTTCTGGAGGGTGCCGCGGATCTCCTCGCGCGGGACGCCCTGCTGGTCGGCGATAGCGACGTACATCGCGTAGATCACCGGCGCGCTGGGGTTGATCGTGAACGACGTGGACACCTCGCCGATGTCGATGCCGTCGAAGATGATCTCCATGTCCCGCAGCGTGTCGACGGCGACGCCCTCCCGGCCCACCTCGCCGTCGCTCATCGGGTCGTCCGAGTCCAGGCCCATCAGCGACGGCATGTCGAACGCCGTCGAGAGGCCGGTCTGGCCCTCCTCGATGAGGTAGTGAAAGCGCTCGTTGGTCTCGCGGGGCGTCCCGAAGCCGGCGAACTGTCGCATCGTCCAGGTGCGTCCGCGGTACATCGTCGGGTAGACGCCGCGCGTGTAGGGCGGTTCGCCCGGGAAGCCCAGGTCCTCGTCGTAGTCTAGATCCGCCACGTCTTCGGGGGTGTACAGACGGTCGACCTCGTGGTTCGACACCGTCGCGAACCGCTCCGAGCGCTCGCCGTAGCTATCGAGGACGGGATCGAGCCGGTCGGCCTCCCACTCCTCGCGGGCCTCGCGGATCGCCGCGAGGTCGTCGTCGTCGAACATGCTCGCAAATATTGCCGGAGCGCGCATAAGGGTTCGGGCGGGGGCGTTTTCGGCCTCGGCAACGGCGCCGCCGGCAACGCCGGCGGGTCGGGGGTGCTACTTCAGTCCCTCCGTCGCGAGGTGGTACTCGAAGACCGTCTCCATACCGGCGACCAGCGCGTCGATGTCGACGCTCTCGGCGTCGGCGTCGCGCGAGCGCACGTCGTCGTATATCCGCCCCCAGCGGCGGTGGAACCGCTCGGTCAGGCCGCTCTCGCGGATCGCGTCGACGACTGCAGCGGGGTCCTCGGCCGGGGCCAGGTCCGCGGGCGAGACGACGCCGTCCTCGACGGCGGCGACGACGGGGCCCGCCGAGACGTCCCCCTCGTGGACCTCCCGCTCCCAGGTGGTGAGCCAGTTGCCGATGCGCGCCATCTCCTGGAGGTCCCAGAGGGTGTCGCGGACGGTCCCCAGGTCGCGGCGGTCGAAGACGGGTGAGAACATCAGATCCACGTCGGCGTAGGGGAACATCACCATGTTGTGCGCGTCGTAGCGGGTGGTTCCTCGGAGGTTCGCCATGTGGGGCCGGTCGCTGACGAGCGCGCTGTACTCCATGGCGTCGACGGTCTGCCGGCAGTCGTAGGCGAACAGGTCGGCGAACTCTTCGCGCCGCGGCGCCTCGGACAGTCCGTCCTCGAACACGGACCACAGGCGCTCGACGAACGCGAGCGTCTCGGCGTCGACGGCCGCTCGGTCGGGGTCGGGCGCGACCGTGTCGCAGGGCAGTCGCCGCGCCTCGCGGACGGTCGCCCGGTCGCCGCGGTGTTCGATCAGGTCGTCCAGCACCGTGACGTACATCGTCAGCACCGTCTTCTGCTCGCGGACGTGGGCGGCGTGCTCGTCGGCGACCGACGAGAGCGTGAAGGAGGGGAACAGCGCGTAGATCCACCGCCAGAGGAACCGGTCACGCTCCTCGAAGTGGCGTTCGTAGGCGTCCGCCAGCGCCACGACGCGGTCCGGCAGCGTCACACCCTGGACCGTCCGCAGGCACTCCTGAGGGTCGGTATCCGACTCCGGGACCGTGGTCGCCACGCTCACCGCCCCCCGTAGGACGGTCCTACTCGGGCGGGATGACCAGTGTCCCTTCGTCTCAGGGCCGGTGAATCGAACGATTCGGTGCGGTGTGGCGAGGACGGAACGGTCGATCCAGTTCCCGATGCGGTCGGGCGAGAAGGGTCACCCAAACCGGGACTGGTCTGGGTGGGTGTCCGCGACATGACCGAGTAAGACCGAGCTAGTGGCAAAACGGTTCCTGCGACTCGATGGACGGACCCCTACGGTTCCGTACCGCTTGTTCACGCGTAGTTGCGGACCGGCGACGACGAGACGGGACGGCGGCCGCGTCGGTGGCGACCGGTCGCCCGTTCCGCAGGCGGTCGTAATCACGGCTTACCGATGCGGTGGGTGGGTCGAACGGCGCTGAGGAGAAACGGGGTCCGAATCGCGCTCAGTAGTGTCCCATCAGCCCCTGGCGGCGAGCGCGCGCGCCCATCCACTGGAAGACCGCGTAGCCGAGGCCGAAGTAGGCGACTGCGGTTCCGACCAGTAAGCCGACCTCACCGACGGGCAACTCCCAGAGTCGGAGCCCCTGCTGCATCGACCGGGTGAGCAGATAGCTCCCCTGGGTGATGGGGAGCAGGCGGACCCAGAACACGCCGGCGGTAGGCGCGGCGATGAGCCCGACGAGGACGAACTGCATGATGTTGAAGACGTTCTCGACGCGCTTGTACACCAGCGCGAGGCCGCCGAAGAAGAAGCCGAGGCCGACGGCCGGCGCGACTGCCAAGACGGTGAGCACGGCGACGGTCGCGACGGGCAGGTGCAGCGCCTTCCCGGTGATCGTGAGCATGAAAGCGAGCGTCACGCCGCCCCAGGCGAAGCTCTCGAGGAGCCCGACGACGATCCCGGCGATCATCACTCGACCGTAGCCGAAGGGGGACATGTACAGCTGTTCGAGCGTCCCCCACTCGGACTCCTGGGTGACGCTTCGGGCGACCCCCGAGAACGCTCCGATCGCCGTGCTCCAGAGGAAGTAGCCGACGATGATGCCGCCGAGACTGTCGGTCAGCGCCTGCCCCGCCACCGCGCGGCCGCCGAAGACGATCACCCCGAAGAAGACGAACGTCATCGCCAGCCCCGTCAGGGTGTTCAGCGGATAGCGGTACATGAGCAACAGCCGCTTTTTCGTCTGTGCCCACAGCAGCGTCCGGAGGGTTCCGGTCCCGCGTTCGCGCTCCCCACCGCCGACTGCGGCCTCTCGACGGGGCTGGTCTCCCGTCGGCGCGGCGTCGGCGCTCACTGCGAGTCACCCCCGTCGGCCCGCGCGGCGGCGACGGACCCCTCGCCGTTCGTGAGTTCGAGGAAGACCTCCTCCAGGTCGGGATCGACCGACTCGACCGTTTGCACGACGAGGTCGGCCGCCCGCAGTGCGTCCATGAGGTCGTAGAGCCCCTCGGGGTCGCCCAGCGTTACCTCGAATGCGACCCGGTCGCCGCGGCGCTCGAACGCCCCGACCTCGTAGGTCTCGCGGAGTCGCTCGCGCGCGTCGTCGTCGATCGGGTCGGCGCCGCCTCCCGCGGTCTCCGCGGCTCCCGTGGCGTCGTCGCTCCGCTGGACGACGACGCGGTAGGCGAACATGCGGAACACGTCGACCAGATCGGAGACGGCGTCGTCGGCGACGACCTCGCCGTCGCGCATGATGACGACGCGGTCGCAGACCTCCTGGACCACGTCCATGTCGTGGCTGGAGAGGACGATGGTCATCCGCTCCTGGTCGGCGAGCCGCCGGATCTCCCGACGGAGATCGACCGACGACTCCACGTCGAGCCCGAGCGTCGGCTCGTCGAGAAACGCCACATCGACGTTGCGCGCCAGCGCGCAGGCCAGCGAGACCTTCTGTTTCTGCCCGCGCGAGAGGTCGTTGACGGGCGTGTCGGCCTTCTCGGTCAGCGAGAGCTGGTCGAGCAGCGCGTCGTGGCGGTCGCGGACCGCGGGCGGCGACTCCCCGCCGATGGCCGCGAAGTACTCCAGGTTCTCCCTGACGGTGAGCCGCCAGTAGACGTTGCGCGCGCCTTCGAGCATCGCGCCGACGCGAGCGTAGGCCGACCGCTGGTCGTCGTACATGTCCGCGCCAGCGACCCGCACGTCGCCCTCGTCGGCGACCACGAGCCCCAGGATCGACTTGATCAGCGTGGTCTTCCCGGCGCCGTTCGGCCCGAGCACCCCCACGACGGTGCCCGGCCCCACGTCGAGGCTCACGTCGTCGACCGCCCGGACCGCTTCGTCGCCGTCGCCGAAGGTCTTGGAGAGTCCCCGAACCGAGAGCGCGGGGTCGGTATCCGCCGATACGTCACCACCTCCGGCTGCGGCCTCGCGCTCGCCGGAGACCCGCTCAGGTGCCGTCGTCATCGTGGTAGCGCGTAGCGGGTGTCAGTGTATAACTATTTCCTGCACGGCCGTTCAGTTTGGGTGCTGACACGACGGAACCGTTTTTCCGGAGGACGGGAAAGAGGGCGTATGACCGAGGGAAGCGGGTCCGGACACGCGAACGGGCGGGAGGCGGACGGGGCCGAGCAAGGGGCGGGCGACGCCAGCGTCGAACCGACCGCGGTCTTCGAGTTGCTCGCCGACGAGACACGGCTCGCTATCGTTCGCGAACTCGCGGGGGCGCGCTGGCCCAACTCGCAGTGGGCGGGGCTGTCCTTCGCCGACCTGCGGCGGGCGGCGGGGGTCGAGGACGCCGGCAACTTCAGTTACCATCTGGAGAAGCTTCGCGGTCCGCTCGTTGTCAAGGACGACGGGGCGTACTACCTCCGCAACCGTGGGCTACAGCTCGTGGGTGCGGTCGAATCGGGCGAGTACACCGGCCCGGGGGCGCCGCTGTGCGAGGAGACCGACTACGACTGTCCGTACCCGGACTGCGACCGAGCGATAGAGGCCCGCTACGACGACCAGTATTTCAGGCTCCGCTGTCCCGACCACTCCGTGTTCAACGGGACGGCCATCCCGCCCGTCGCCGCTGACCACCTCGGCGTGTCCGAACTGGTCGCGGTCACGATGCTCGACCTCCGCCAGCAGGTCCAGCGAGCGCGGGCGGGCGTCTGTCCGCACTGTTGGGGCCCCATCGAGGGGAAGCTGCCGGCTGCGGACCCCGCGCTCCCGTCGATGGTCGACGGGGACGTGCCCGACGACGGGCTCTTCGCGACCTTCGAGTGCGACCAGTGCGGCGTTTCGTTCGACCTCCCGCCGGGCGCCTGCGTCGTCGACCACCCTGCCGTCGTCGCCTTCCACCACGACCACGGCGAGGATGTCCGGTCGCGCCCGTACGTCACCCTCCCGTTCTGTCGGCTCGGGGGCGCCGACCTCGAATCACGGGACCCGGTACGCGTCAGGGTCGACGTGCGCCTCGACGGCGACACGCTTCACCTGTGGCTCGACGGCGAGACGAACGTAGTAGAGTACGGACTGGAGTGACGGCCACGGACGGCCCGACGCCACCGCTCAGTCCTGCAGTCGCTTGGTCTTCTGGACGAGCGGGTGGTGAGCGTAGTCGACGACCGCGATGTCGTCGATGGAGTACAGGTCCTCTTTCTCGGCGGTCTTGGCCATCCCCAGGTCGACCCGTTCGGAGAGGACGATGACGTAGGCGTCCATCTCTTCGATGCCGAGGCGGGCGGCGGCCTTGACGCGGTGGTGGCCGTCGGCCAGCAACAGGTCGCCGTCGTTGTCGATGACGACGAGCGGTTCGGCCAGCCCGCGGTCGAGTTCGTAGCGCCGACCCTCCAGTTCGTCGGCGTACACTTTCGCCTGGGTCGGCGTCAGCTCTGCGAGAGGGATATCGCGGCGCTCCTGAGAGACGGCGACGCCGTGGATGTTCTCCAGCGTCTGCATCAGGTTGTCCACCTTCCCGGGCGTGGCCCGCTCGATCTGCGAGCGGATCACGTCGGCGTTGGAGATGATGCCGACGAGGTTGCCGGCGTCGTCGACGACGGGGAGCTTCTGGATGCCCGACCGGAGGATGACGCGGGCGGCGTCGTCGATGTCCATCTCGGGGTGGGCGACCAGCAAGTCGTCGCTCATCACCTTGAAGATGGGTTCGTGGTCCGGTTGTTGCAACAGGTCCCGCGCGCTGACGAACCCCTCGACGTGGCGGCCGTCGGTGACCGGAAACCCGCTGTGTTCGGTGCTCTCGGCGATGCGTTTCGCCACGTCGCCAACCGTGTCGTCCGGCGACACGGTGTCGACTTCGCGAGTCATGTAGTCTTTCACCGTCAGCGCGCCCTCCTCGACCATCGAGTACGGATCGTCGTCGACCGCTCAAAAGCACACCGGCTCAGGCGCCGCCGCTCAACGCTCGTCGTCGCTCGGTGCGTCGTCGTTCGGCGCGTCGTCGTCCCCGATGCCCCAGTCAGCGGGCTTCACGTCGCGCTCCTTGTCCTCGAGTCGGTCGACGACGCCGGTGAGGCGGTCGATCGCCGGCGGTTCGCCCGAGCCGGTCCCGTGGTAGTCGTCGGGGTAGACGTCCGTCAGGACGCGATGGCTGCGCGACCCCATCGCGTCGAGGAAGCGCTCGATGACGATGGCTCGCATGATCTCCGAGAGCGACTCCTCCTCCGCGTCGATAGTCTCCAGCATCCCCGGCGATATCTGCGCCCCCGCCATGTCGGCGTGGCCGCCGGCGCTGCCGATCTGGCCGAACGCGTCCCGGAGCGTTTCGCCCAGGTCCAGGTCGGTCCCGCGCGCCCGCGCCGAGACGTAGATGGTCCCGTCGCTGATACCGTAGACCAGCGTCGTCGTCACGTCCTCCAGGTCGAGCAGGCGGTCGGCCGCCTGCGCGAGCGCGTCGCGGTCGGTCAGTTTGCCGACGCCCGACAGCAGCGCCGACCCGTGGCGCTCGCGGTCGGTGATCGCTCGCGCGATGGTGTCCAGCGTGTCCGCGCTCATGCTTGGCGACTCGATGCGGTCGAGCGTTCCCGCGTCGGCGTGGGGGACCAGATACGCAGTCGCCTCGAAGTCCGCGACGCTCACCTCCCGGGTGTACTCGTCGGTGTCGACCCGGATGCCGAACAGGAGGCCGGTCGCCACCTCGCGGCTTGGCGTGATGCCCAGTCTGCGGAGGTAGTCGACCAACAGCGTGCTCGTCGCGCCCACCTCGCTGCGGAGGTCGACGAACCGCGCCTCGACCGGGTACCGCGGGGGGTGATGATCGATGACAATGTCGACCGGCGTGTCCTCGGGAAGCCCGTCGTTGACCCCCGGTCGCGAGTGGTCGACCAGCGCGACGCCGCCGTACTCGGACAGGTCCGCCCCGGGGTCGAGCCCGCGCAGGTCGAACTCCAGGAGGTTGACGAACGCTCGGTTCTCCTGGTGGGTAATATTCCCGAAGTAACAGATATCCGCCTCGACGCCCGTCGACTCGGCGATGCGTGCGAGCGCGACGGCGCTCGCGATCGCGTCCGGGTCGGGGTTGTCGTGGGCGACGATCGCCAGCCGGCCGTCGACGTCCCGGAGCGCCGCCGTCAGCTTCCGCGTCCTGAGCCCCTCGTCGCCGACTCGGTCGTCCAGCCAGTCGGTCACGGCGCCCCCCGCGTCGACCAGTTCGTCGGCCGTCCCGTCGAGGGCCGCCCGCTGGTCGTCGGTGGTCTCGACGGGCGCGTACGCCAGCACGAACGCGTCGGGGTAGACCGAACGCACCGCCGCCGCGGCCGCGACGTTCGTCGCCGGGTCCGCCGTCGCGACGGCGACCGTGTCCGGCGCCTCGCACGCCCGGAGCGCGGCTTCGTCGGTCGGGTCGCCCACCTCGGCGGCGACGCCTTCCTCGCGGAGCGTCCGGACCGCCTTCTCGTCGTCCGCGAGCACGGCCAGCCGGCCCCGACGCTCGCGCAGATCGGCGACGATCGACCCCGCCAGCGATCCGGTCCCCAGAACCAGGCGGGCAGTCATATCCTGTGGTCGGTCGACCGCGCGTAAAAACCCATCACACTCGTTTCACCCGTCGCAAACACCTCGTGGGGAGCCCACAGCGGGTCCGCACCGTCGGTCGCCGGGCGGTCACTTCAGCCGTTCCTGCAGGAACGACGGGTGGGCGGCGGTGACGCCCTCGATGTCCTTGATCGTCGACTCGATCACGTCGCCGACGGCGTCGCCGTCCGGCGCGCGCACCTCGGCCATCAGCATGTGGTCGCCGCTAGAGGTGTACAGTTTCTCGATCTCGGGGATGGCTTTCACTTCGCGGACGGCCTCGACGTAGCGACCGCTGTCGACGTCCATCCCGACGAGGGCGATCGACTGGCCGGGCAGTTTCTTCGGGTCCACGTCGGCGGAGTAGCCGACGATGACCTCCTCGTCCTCCAGGCGCTGGATGTACTTGCGGACGGTCGGTTTGGACACCTCGACCCGGTCCGCGATTTCGGCGTAGGAGGCCTGGGCGTCCTCCTCCAGCACGGAGAGGATGCGTTCCTCCGTGGATTCGGCGCTCATACTCCGTAATTTGCCACCGCGCGAAAAATATCTTCCGAATCCACAAACACGGTAGGAACGGCCCGAAACGGTCACCGCGGAACCGCACGACCGAGGTGTCGACGCGGTGAGACGGTCCGGTTGGCTTACGTGTGTTTGTCGATGAGCTGCTCGGCGCAGCGCTCCCACTCGGCGTCGTCGTCGTAGTAGCGCTCGGCCAGCGGCTCCTCGGGCATCTCGCCGGTCGACCGCTTCTCCTGGCCGTAGGAGGGGCGGTCGTCCTTGTAGAAGCGACCGGTGAGCACCTCACCCTCGTAGAGCTTCGACTCGACCTCGTACATCATCTTTCCGGCCTCCTGGCGGTCGGTGACGTCGAAGTCGTAGTCGTCGGAGTCCTGGACGTCCGTGTAGGGGACGTACTGACGAGCGTCCTTGTTCCAGGTCGGACACTGCGTGAGGAAGTCGACGTGGGCGAAGCCGTCGTGCTCGACGGCCTCGGCGATGATCTCGGCGGCCTGGTTGGGGTTGACCGCCGCCGTGCGGGCGACGTACGAGGCCCCGGAGGCCAGCGACAGCGAGAGCGGTCGGACCGGATCCTTGGCCGACCCGCTGGGCTGAGTCTTGGACTTGTGACCCTTCGGGCTCGTCGGCGAGGTCTGGCCCTTCGTGAGGCCGAAGATCTCGTTGTTGAACACGATGTAGGTCATGTCGTGGTTC
>Ga0207813_100051_pt1 | contig 105970 bp, 85 predicted proteins | sample A23E3SouthBayCA_2_FD_187730 | JGI IMG/M metagenome (GOLD analysis project Ga0207813, IMG submission 187730) | Aerobic enrichment media microbial communities from Eden Landing Ponds, California, USA - A23 E3 (4) (SPAdes) | ecosystem: Environmental > Aquatic > Marine > Unclassified | place...
TCGATCTCGCTCAGCGCGAACTGCAGGTTGCGCTCGCCCGCGTCCTTCGTCCGGATGCGCTCTTGCCACTTCCGGAGCCGATGCATCTGGGACCGCTTCCGCGAGGAGATCGAGCGCCCGTACGCGTCCTTGTCCTTCCAGTCGATGGTCGTCGTCAGCCCCTTGTCGTGCATCGTCTGGGTGGTTGGGGCACCTACCCGCGACTTCTCCTGTCGTTCCTGGTGGTTGAACGCCCGCCACTCCGGACCGGGATCGATCTGCTCTTCCTCGATGATGAGCCCGGTCTCTTCGTGAATCAGTTCGCCATCCGCCGTTCTGACGAGGTCCTCGGGATCGAGATCGTCGACGTCGACGTCCTCGGCGGCCTCGTCCTCTTTTTCGCCCTGCCATCGCGTCCGGTCGTCCCGCTGGCGGGTGGGCCGTGTCATCGCGCTTATATAGTCGTAGTTGGCATTTACTTAAATCCTTTGTCGCCGAGGACACGCGTCGCCGGCAGTCCTCGAACTCGGCGCCACGACACGAGGGCGGTGTACGACCGGCGGGTCGAGTCGAGTCGAGTCGGGTCAGCGGCGTCAACAACAACGCGTACTCCTTCGATGTGACCCTCGACGCCGACTACACCCTCCAAGAAGGTGACGGGGTCGTCGTCCGCTATCCGGCCGTCGACAACCCCGAGGAGTCGGGGGAGTATGAGGTCGAGACGCGGCTGAACGGGGATCGGGGCCGCGAACGCGACCGTGACGGTCGGCTGTACGTCGATCGGAGCCAGCCGACGGGACAGACCCGGAGCGAACGGCCTTTGAATCGGCCCCGTGAAATCAGACCGATGCCGACTATCGACTGTGATCCCGCGGCCGCCCGACGGCGACTCGAGGAGGCCGGCGTCGAGATCGCTGCGGGGAACACGGAGCACGAGCGCTGGCGCGCCGACCGCGGCGACGCGGTCGCGGTCGCCTACGACGATTCGGTGGTCGTCCAAGGCGCGCGACCGGCCGATCTGACTGCCCTCCTCTCGAAGTCGGGCGGCCGCGCCCACGTCTACTTCGACGGGGCGTGCCGTGGCAACCCCGGACCGGGGGCGATCGGATGGGTTATCGTCACCGGCGACGGCATCGCCGACGAGGGAAGCGAGACGGTCGGGCGGACGACGAACAACCGCGCGGAGTACGAGGCCCTGATCCGGGCGCTTTCGGTGGCTCGGGATCACGGCTTCGACGAGGTGGATGTCCGCGGCGACTCGGAGTTGATCGTCAAGCAGGTCAAGGGCGCGTGGAACACGAACGATCCCGACCTCCGCGAGCGGCGAGTGCGAGCGCGCGAACTGCTCGACGAGTTCGATCGCTGGTCGCTGGAGCACGTACCGCGGGAGATAAACGACCGCGCCGACCAACTGGCGAACGAGTCGCTCGACGATGACTGATCTGCCACGCGAGGTCGTCGACGCGGCGGAGCGACTGACTCGACTGGCCCGTCGGGCGGTCGACGACGCCGAGGCGGCGGCCTACGAGCGCGACCGTGACGAACGGCTCGACGAATACGGGTACACCGCGCGCGTCCGCGATGCCGACGACACCCTCGTTCTCCATCCGGCGGAGTGGCTGGAGGACGGGACGGTCCGGATGGACCGGATCGCGGACACGGACCGGGCGGTCGAGGTGCCACTCTCCGGGAGCGGCGACGCCGAGGACTGGGACGCAGTCGAGACACACAACGCCGCGGTCGTCGAGCGAGTGGCCGAGCGCGCGGGCGAGGTCCACGCCGCCAACGCCCGAGCGTTCGCCGACTTCATGGGAAACCACTACGCCCGGCGGGTGGAGACGGCGACGGTCGACGAGTTGCGCGAGTTCCTGACGGAGTACTACCCCCGAAACGCGTGGCCGAGCGACGAGCAACGGGACACGATAGAGAAGTCACTCGAACACGTGTACGCGGTGACCGAAAGGTCGATGCCCGAGTTCAGACCTGCGCGTCGATGAGGTCGCGAACCGATTCGGCCCGGTCGCCGTCGGTGACGAACTTCGAGAGCACCCAGTTCATTCGGGTGAGAACCGCCTCGTGGCCGTCCTCGGTCAGTTCGTACTGATTCGTCCGCTTGTCGAGCTCGCTCTTCTCGACGAGCCCCATATCGACCAGACTGTCGAGGTTAGGGTACAGACGTCCGTGGTTGACTTCGGTTTCGTAGTACTCCTCAAGCTGGCGCTTGATCGCCAGCCCGTACATGGGTTCCTCCGAGAGGATGACGAGAATGTTGTGCTGGAAGGCGGTCAGATCGCGAACGATGCCGGACTCACTGCTTACTGTTTGTGCCTCTGACATGCTTATGAAAATGTCACGGGGATATTTAACACTTCTTAACTTCGCTATAAGCGGCCCTATCTCCCTATCGTATCCCGATATTGGATCTCACCGAAAATAGACAAGTCTCTGGTCGAACCAGTGTCGGTCGGTGCGTGTGGCGACCACTGCCCGGTCGTCGCCACCTGGCTCGTCGCGTGCCCGGTGCGGGACGGTCGACCGGCGTCGGGCCGACCGTTCGTAGCAGTCAGAACACCTCGGAACCGGCCGTTCATGTACTTTTTCATTCGTATTGTCGGCGCGTCCCGAAAGGCCTATTTGGCGGTTCGGCCGTCGTATCAGTATGGTGAACCTGTGGACAGATCTCGAGCCCGGTCCGAACCCGCCCGAGACCATCACCGCGGTCGTCGAGTGTCTCAAAGGCGAGCGGAACAAGTACGAGTACGACAAGGACGTGCCCGGCGTCGTCCTCGACCGTGTGCTCCACAGCAACGTCCACTACCCCGGCGACTACGGGTTCATCCCCCAGTCGTACTACGACGACGAGGATCCCTTCGACGTCCTCGTCCTCGTCGAGGATCAGACGTTCCCGGGCTGTATCGTCGAGGCCCGGCCCATCGCGCTCATGAAGATGGACGACGACGGCGAACAGGACGACAAGGTCATCGCGGTGCCGACCGAGGACCCCCGCTTCGACCACCTCCAGGACCTGGAGGACGTCCCCCAACAGACGATCGACGAGATCGACGAGTTCTTCTCGACCTACAAGAACCTGGAGGAGGGCAAGGAAGTCGAGACGCTCGGCTGGGAGGACAAGGCCGCCGCGAAGGACGCCATCGAACACGCACTCGACCTCTATCAGGAGACGTTCGCGTAGCGCCGATTCCCGACGGTTATGTTCGTCGCGGTGCGCATGTATTATGCGCATGGGTAATCTTTTGCGTGAGGGCACCGTAGCCGCGGATATGAGCGACGCTCGATCGCGGCCACGCTCGCGCCTCGGCCTCCAACATCCCACCGTCGTACCGGCGAACTACGAGGCCGATCGCACGACGACCGACGACCGGTAGGGCGAACGCGCCCCTTTTTATCGGCGCCGCCGTTAGTGTCACCAATGGCTCAGTGCGACGTGTGCGGCAGTCACGAGAACCTGCCGTATCAGTGTCGGCGCTGCGGCGGGACGTTCTGTGCCGAACACCGGCTTCCGGAGAACCACGACTGCTCCGGGCTGAACGAGTGGAACGACCCCGACGGAGTGTTCGACAGCGGCTTCGACGACAGCGTGAAAGAGGAGGGCAGCAGCCGCGGCCTGACCGACCGTCTCCCCGGATTCGGGTCGTTGACAGGTACGGGTGGGCTCCTCGGCTACTTCCGTGGCAACGTCGCGTATCTCTTTCTCGCGCTCATGTGGATCACGTTCGCCCTCCAGTTTCTCGTCGGCGGCCTGGTCGGGGGGGACGCGATGGAGACGCTGTTCGTCCTCCGATCGGAGCGCTTAGCCTACGTCTGGACGTGGATCACGTCGATTTTCGCTCACGGCGGCCTCTATCACATCGCCGGCAACAGCATCGTGCTGTACTTTTTCGGTCCGCTCGTTGAGCGATACGTCGGGTCGAGACGGTTCGCTGCGCTGTTTCTCGCCAGCGGCGTCCTCGCTGGCCTCGGATTCGTCACCACCAGCATCGCCCTCGGGTCGGCCGGCGTCTCCGTCGTCGGGGCCAGCGGCGCCATCTTCGCCGTCCTCGGAGTCCTGACCGTCCTCAACCCCGGCCTGCGGATCTACCTCTACTTCATCATCCCCATCCCCCTGTGGCTGTTCACCGCCGGCTTCGCCGTCATCTCGGTGCTCTTTTTCCTCCAGCCACAGGCCGCGTCGTCGGTCAATCAGGGCAACGTCGCCCACCTCGCCCACCTGATCGGGCTCGTGATCGGGCTGGCGTACGGCAAGCGAATCAAGCGGCCGAGCCGGGTGCCCGATCAACTGACGTTCGGTGGGGGGCGAGGCCCCGGTGGGCCGGGCGGTCCCGGCGGCCCCGGCGGTCCGGGACGGCGGTGATCCCCGCGTGACGCCCGTTCACCCCCAGTTCGTTCCCGATCCGTCGCAGTCCAGAGCGGAGATGGAGGCGCTCCAGCGACGGGTCGCGGACGCCGCCCGGTTCGACGACGACTTCGGGTTCGACGCGGCCGCCGTCGGCGTCGCCGGGGAGGCGTCGCTCGTCGACGACCGGCCGCTCGTCGCGGGCGTCGATCAGGCCTTTCTCGACGACCGGGCGGTCAGCGCCGTCGTCGTCCTGCGCGGTGGCGAAGTGGTCGAACGCGCTCACGCCGTGACCGACCTCTCGATTCCGTACGTTCCCGGCCTGCTCTCCTTTCGGGAGGGTGGTCCGATCCTCGCGGCGTTCGAGAAGCTGGATTCGACGCCCGACCTCCTCGTCTTCGACGGGAGCGGGCGGATCCACTTCCGGCAGGCCGGACTCGCTACCCACCTGGGCGTCATCCTCGACGCGCCGAGTGTCGGCGTCGCCAAGAGTCTCCTCTGTGGCCGGATCGAGAGCGACGGCGACGGGCATCCGGAGGGGTGGCGGACACCCGTCGTCGCCGACGACGGCGTGGACGCTCCCGAGGGGACCGTCCTCGGCTACGCCTACCAGTCGCGTCAGTACGACGCGAATCCGGTGGTCAATCCACTCTACGTCAGCCCGGGGCACCGCGTGAGCGCGGGGACGACGGTCGAACTCGTGGAACGACTCGGTGCCGACTACAAGCTACCGGAGCCGACGCGGCTGGCCGATCGGTACGCGGACGAGTGCAAAGGTGAGATGTAGGGGCGCTCCGCACGTTTTAAGCCACGTCTCCGACACCTCCCGGTAATGAGCGACGATCAGGAACTCGGCATCACCGAGTCGAAAGAGCACAGTACGGGCGAGTGGTACGTGGAAGTCGTCCGCAAGGCCGGCCTCGCGAACTACGGCCCGGAGGGGATGAGCGGGTTCATCGTCACTCGCCCGCGCGGGTACGCGCTCTGGGAGGCGATCCAGACCGAACTCGACGGGCGGTTCAAGGCGACGGGAGTGCAGAACGCGTACTTCCCGATGCTCATCCCCGAGTCGTATCTGGAACGCGAGAAGGACGTGGTCGAGGGGTTCGATCCCGAAGTCGCGTGGGTCACACAGGGGGGCTACGACGAACTGGAGGAACGACTCGCGGTTCGTCCGACCAGCGAGAGCATCATCGCGCCGTATCTGAGCCAGTGGATCCGGAGCTATCGGGACCTCCCGCTGCGTGTCAACCAGTGGTGTAGCGTGGTCCGCTGGGAAGCCACCGAAACGAAGCCGTTCTTCCGCACGAAGGAGTTCCTCTGGCAGGAAGGGCACACCGCGCACGCGGGCGAGGCGGACGCGTGGGCAGAGACGACGACCCGCCTGGACCAGTACGAGGAGGTGTACGAGAACGTCCTCGCAATCCCGGTGTTGCGGGGGAAAAAGCCCGAACACGACAAGTTCCCCGGCGCGGACACGACGACGACCGTCGAGGCACTGATGCCCGACGGCAAGTCGGTTCAGGGAGCGACGAGTCACTACCTCGGGCGGAGTTTCGCCGAGGCGTTCGACATCACGTTCACCGACGAGGACGAGGACGAACGCGTCGCCCACACCACCTCGTGGGGGCTCTCCTGGCGCGCACTCGGTGCACTCATCATGACCCACAGCGACGATCAGGGGCTCGTCCTTCCGCCGACGGTCGCGCCCGAGCAAGTCGTTGTCGTTCCCATCTGGCAGGACGAGACCAAGGACGCAGTGCTGGACTACGCCGAGGGGATCGCCGCCGACCTGGAGGCCGCGGGCGTGCGCGTCGAACTCGACGACCGCGACGAGCGCAACCCCGGGTTCAAATTCAACGAGTGGGAGCTGAAAGGCGTCCCCCTCCGGATCGAGGTGGGCCCCAACGAGGTCGACGAGGGATCGGTGACACTCGTCCACCGACCCGACGGCGAGTCGGTCGAAGCCGACCGGGCAAACATCGTCGATACCGTCGAGGATCACTTCGACACGGTGTACGCGAAGCTCTACGCCGCCGCCGAGGAGAATCTCATGGAGGGGGTCCGCGAGGCATCGGATCGCGCGGAGATCCTCGGCACCATCGGACAGCACGGCGGGTACGTGAAGGCGCCGTGGTGTGGCGACGAGGACTGCGAGGCGGAGATCAAAGAACAGATCGCGGCCGAGATCGTGCTCGTTCCCTTCGAGGGCCCGGAGAGCGACACGGAACCGATCCACGAGGGCGAGGGGTGTGCCGTCTGCGGCGATGACGCGACCGAGACGGCGTACTTCGCCAAGTCGTACTGAACGGGATCGACGACCGCACCACCCGAACTGAGGCGATCGATAATTATACAATTTCGCTAAGGTCTTCCGTAGACTTAGTATGATATATATTACCTTGTATGTGGCTAATGAAGCCTTACAGTAACAGGGACAGGCTGATAAGTGGGAACACGGAAGCAGGGGTATGACCAAGCCGCGGAGAGACGCCCACGCCACTCAGGAGGGGCTGGCGGACCCCACCGACGTCCGATCGAACTGTGGCGTCGGCGTCGTACTCGACCTCGACGGCGGCGACTCCCACGAGACTGTCGCCGACGGCATCGACCTGCTCATCAACCTCGAACACCGTGGAACGACGGGTGCCGAGGAGGCAACCGGCGACGGCGCGGGTATCATGATCCAGCGCCCGGACGAGTTCTTCGAGCGCGTCGTCGACGCCGACCTCCCCGAGACGTACGCGGTCGGCTCGGTGTTCATGCCCCAAGACGGCGCGGCACGCCAGGGGCTGATGACCATCTTCGAGCGGACGCTCGGCGAACACGGGGTGGAGGTGTTCCACTGGCGGGACGTCCCGACTGACAACGCCGACCTCGGCCGGACCGCCCTCGACTCCGAGCCCGACGTTTACCAGCCGTTCGTCCGACCGGCCGAGGAGATGGACGGCGAGGCGTTCGACCGCGCGCTCTACGTCGCCCGGCGCGCCGTCGAGAACGCCATCGAGGAACTCGATTCGGCCGGCGCCGACCGGTTCTACATCTGCTCGCTCGATCGGAAGACCCTCGTCTACAAGGGCCTTCTCAAGGCGACACAGCTCCCGAACTACTACCCCGACCTCGTCGACGAGCGCGTCAAGTCGACGCTCGTGCTCGTCCACGCGCGCTTCTCGACGAACACGCTCGGCGCGTGGCATCTCGCCCATCCGTACCGCAACATCATCCACAACGGCGAGTTCAACACCATCCGTGGCAACATCAACTGGATGCGGGCCCGCGAGACGGATCTCGAACATCCGGAGTTCGGCGACGACATCGACACGCTGAAGCCGATCATCAACGACCCGAACCAGAGCGACACCGCGTCGGTCGACAACGCGCTCGAACTGCTCGTCCAGGGCGGCCGTGACCTCCCCCACGCCCTCCGGATGCTCATTCCGGAGGCGTTCCGCAAGGACGACGCGATGAGCCAGGAGCGCAAGGACTTCTACGACTACCACGCGAGCCTCGTCGAGCCGTGGGACGGGCCGGCGCTCGTCGTCGGCACCGACGGTGAGCAGATCGCCGCCGCGCTCGACCGCAACGGTCTCCGTCCCTGTCGGTACGACGTGACCGAGGACAATCGTCTGGTGATGGCCAGCGAGGCTGGCGCGCTCGACATCGACCCCGCGGACATCGAGGAGCGTCACCGCCTCCAGCCCGGACAGCTACTCGTCGCCGATCCCGAGCGCGGCGAAGTCGTTCCCGACGAGGAAGTGTTCGCCGACCTCACCGACCGGAAGTACGGCGAGTGGGTCCGCCAAGAACAGCGCCACCTCAGCGACGAGGCGGCGACCGAGTACGAACCTCGCGAGGAGATCGACTCGCTTCGCGCCCAGCAGGCGGCCTTCGGGTACACGTACGACCAGTTGGACCACCTCGTCGAACCGATGGCCAAGGACGGCAAGGATCCGGTCGGTTCGATGGGCGACGACACACCGCTGTCGGTGCTCTCCGATTTCAACCGGCCGCTGTTCACCTACTTCAAGCAGCTGTTCGCGCAGGTGTCGAACCCGCCGATCGACTACATCCGGGAGGAGCTGGTGACGAGCCTCGAATCCCGGCTCGGCCCCCAGCGCAATCTGCTCGACGAGACCCCGGAGCACGCCCGACAGCTCGTCGTCGACTCGCCGGTACTGACCGACACGCAGACGGACGAGATCAAGACGCTCGACGGCGAGTTCGACTCGACCGTCGTCGACATGACCTACGAGAAAGGGACGGGGCTCGAAGCGGCCGTCGAGGACCTGCGCCGTGACGCCCGCGAAGCCATCGAAGCCGGCGCCGACATCGTCGTCCTCTCCGACCGGAACACCGGGCCGGAACGCGTAGCGATTCCGAGCCTGCTCGCGACCGGCGGCGTCCACCACTCGCTCGTTCGAAACGGCCTCCGCAACCACGCCGGCCTGGTCATCGAATCCGGCGACCCCCGGGAGGTCCATCACCTCGCCACGCTCGTCGGCTACGGCGCCGACGCGGTCAACCCCTACCTCGCCTACCAGAGCATCTGCGACATCGTCGCCGGCCCCGACGGCGCCGACGAATCCAGAGCCATCTCCCAGTACAAGAAGGCCCTCGAGGACGGCCTCCTGAAGACGATGGCGAAGATGGGCATCTCGACCGTCGAGTCCTACCAGGGCGCCCAGATCTTCGAGGCGGTCGGGCTCTCTTCCGACTTCGTCCGCGAGTACTTCGAGGGGACGGAGATCAGGACGGAAGGCATCGGCATCCCGCAACTCGAGGAGGACTTGCTGACGCGTCACGCCGTCGCCTACGGGGCCGATCCGGATCTCGAACGACAGGGCGAGTACGAACACCGTTCGGACGGAATCCACCACCAGTGGAACCCCAAGACGGTAGGCACGCTCCAGCAGGCAGTTCGCTCCGGGAGCTACGAGAAGTACCAGGAGTTCGCTGAGCTGATCAACGATCAGCGGGAGAACCTCCAGACTCTCCGCGGGCTGTTGGAGTTCGACAGCGACCGCGACCCCGTCCCAATCGAGGAGGTCGAACCGGTCCACGAGGTCGTCGAGCGCTTCTCGACGGCCGCGATGTCCCTGGGATCGCTCTCGCCGGAAGCCCACGAGACCAACTCCATCGCGATGAACCGCATCGGCGGCAAGTCAAACACCGGCGAGGGCGGCGAACCGCCCGAGCGGTTCGGCACCGAGAAGGAGTGCAACATCAAGCAGGTCGCCTCCGGCCGGTTCGGCGTCACGTCGAACTACCTCTCCTCGGCCGAGGAGCTTCAGATCAAGATGGCGCAAGGATCCAAGCCCGGGGAGGGCGGTCACCTCCCCGGGAAGAAGGTCAACGAGATGATCGCTCACGTCCGCTACGCCACGCCGGGCGTCGGCCTCATCTCCCCGCCGCCGCTCCACGACATCTACTCCATCGAGGACCTCAAGCAGTTGATCCACGACCTGAAGACCGCGAATCCCAAGGCCGACATCAACGTGAAACTCGTCGCCGAAGCGGGCATCGGCACCATCGCCGCCGGCGTCGCGAAGGCCAACGCCGACGTGGTCCACATCTCGGGCCACTCCGGCGGGACAGGCGCGTCGCCAAAGACGTCGATCAAAAACGCCGGCCTCCCGTGGGAGCTCGGCGTCGCCGAGGCCAACCAGATGCTCCGTGCGACGGGGCTGCGTGACCGCATCCGCGTCTCCACCGACGGCGGGATGATGACCGGCCGCGACGTGGCCGTCGCCGCCCTACTCGGCGCCGAGGAGTACGTCTTCGGCACGTCCAGCCTGATCTCCTCGGGCTGTGTGATGGCGCGCATCTGCCACACCAACAACTGTCCGACGGGCGTCGCCACGCAGGACGAGGACCTCCGCGACCGGTTCTCCGGTCAGCCGGACCACGTCATCAACTACATGGCGTTTCTCGCACAGGAGCTTCGCGAGATCATGGCCGAACTGGGCTTTCGCACGGTCGACGAGATGATCGGCCGTCCCGGGATCCTGGAGCAATCGGAGACCGCCCACCCCAAGGCCAAACATCTCGATCTCTCGGCCATCATCGCCGAACCAGAGGAGGGCGCACGTCACAAGGTCCGCGAACAGAAGCACGCGGACGTGGAGACCCACCTCGATCGGGATCTGATCGGCGAAGCCTCCGACGCCATCGAGGAGGGCGAGCCAACCCACATCCGACGGAACATCTCGAACGGGGACCGCGCGGTTGGCGCCATGCTCTCGAACCGAATCTCACGGCGCTACGGCGAGAGCGGCCTGCCCGAGGACACCGTCTCCTGTACATTCGACGGGATCGCTGGACAGAGCTTCGGCGCGTTCCTCGCCAACGGCGTGACGATGGAACTCGTCGGTGGCGCGAACGACTACGTCGGCAAGGGCCTCTCGGGCGGCAAAGTGATCGTCCGGACACCCGAGACGGCCACCTACGAACCGGACGAGAACATCCTCGTCGGCAACGTCTGCCTCTACGGCGCGACACAGGGTGAACTCTACGTCAACGGACTGGCGGGCGAGCGCTTCGCCGTCCGAAACAGCGGCGTGAAGGCCGTCGTCGAAGGGGTCGGTGACCACGGCTGCGAGTACATGACCGGCGGCGTCGTCGCCGTCCTTGGCGACACCGGGCGGAACTTCGCCGCCGGCATGTCCGGTGGCGTCGCCTACGTCTACGACCCCGAGGGCAACTTCGAGGAACGGGTCAACGACGGCATGGTGACGATCCACCACGATCTGGAGGAGTCCGACGAGGCCATGCTCCACCGACTCGTCGAGAACCACGCCCAGTACACCGACAGCGACCGAGCAGCGACGCTGCTCGAGAACTGGGGGACCGAAATGCACAACTTCACCAAAGTGATGCCCGACGCCTACGCCGAGGTCATCGCCGAGGAGAGCCGCGAGGACGTGCGCTCGGAACTCCCCGAGCCGGCCTCGAAGGCCGAGGACGCCGGAACCGGTGCGGGGACCGTCCAGACCGGCGACGACTGATCCGTCGGACGACGGCACGACCACGGGCTCGGCTTCGACTTCGAATCACAGCTCTCGACCGTCCGAGGAAAGGGGAACCGGCGAGCGCTACGCGTCCTCGTCCCGCTCGTCGATACCCGGGACCTCCGATTCGAGCCACTCCCGGAACCACGTCACCCGCTTGAGCCGTTGGTGGGCGACGCTCTCGGCCGCGTCGCTCTCGACGCGCCGGGCGGCGTCGCGGCCGCGTTCGAGCACGCGGTCGATCATCTCGCCGGCGTCCATGTGCGTGCGCGACTCGTACCCCATCCGCAGGAGAATCAACACGACGCCGTTGGCGCCGACCTTGTCGAGGATGTCGGCCTCGATGAGACACCGAGTCTCGAGCGAGACGTCGTCGAGCGGCCCCTGGTATGAGTGCTCGCGGACCGACTGCGTCACCTGATCGACGAACGACTGCGGGTAGTCGCCGTGAGTCGCAAGATACTCGCGAGCGACGCGTGCGCCCTCGTCGGCGTGGCGTTCCTGATCGGCTTCGAGTTTCGCGATGTCGTGAAACATCGCCGCCACGCGGACGACGTCGACGTCGGCAGCCTCGCGACAGGCAATATCGGTCGCCAGGTCGACGACGTTCAGCGTATGGTTGAACCGGTACTCGGCGCTGTGCCACGGATACCACCGCATCCGGCCGCCGTCCTCCTCGTTCTCCACGCTCGCGGCGAGGTAATCCGAGACGAAGCGCTTCATCTCCTCGAACTCGGCGTCCGAGACGGCGGACTCCTTGATTTCAACCCCCACAGTTCCACCTCCGTTGCGTTTGCGTATCTCTCATTGTCGAAAAAAGGGGTGTTCGGCTATTAGTCGTTACGACAGTCAGACGGAGCCGATCGAGACCAGAATGAGCAGCGCGTAGAGGTAGATCAACCCGAGGACGACGTTTCGCTTCGGTGCGCGGGGACGCAGCCCCGGGAGTCTGAGCAGGCACGAACCAGTTACGGCGAACGGGACGAACCATCTGTGGCTCGACAGATCGGCGACTACGCGGCGAAACCGGCGGACGAGCCGTAACGGTTCGATACCGCCAAACGTCATTGTGAGGAGGATCCGTCCGAATTCGTCGAGTCGCTATTGTCGTCGCTTCCGTCGCTGTTGTCGCTTCCGGGACCGTTCGTGTCCGAAGTAGTTGAACCGTCGCCACTCGAATCGTCACCACTCGAATCGTCTCCGCTCTCGTCGCCACTCGAATCGTCGCCACTCGAATCGTCTCCGCTCTCGTCACCACTCGAATCGTCTCCGCTCTCGTCACCACTCGAATCGTCTCCGCTCTCGTCGCCGCTCGAATCGTCGCCACTCGAATCGTCTCCGCCCTCGTCTCCGCTCGAATCGTCGCCACTCGAATCGTCTCCGCTCTCGTCACCACTCGAATCGTCTCCGCTCTCGTCTCCGCTCGAATCGTCGCCACTCGAATCGTCTCCGCTCTCGTCTCCGCTCGAATCGTCGCCACTCGAATCGTCTCCGCTCTCGTCGCCACTCGAATCGTCTCCGCTCTCGTCGCCACTCGAATCGTCTCCGCCCTCGTCTCCGCTCGAATCGTCTCCGCCCTCGTCTCCGCTCGAATCATCGCCGCCCTCGTCTCCGCTCGAATCATCGCCGCTCGAATCGTCGCCGCCCTCGTCTCCGCTCTCGTCGCCGCTCGAATCGTCTCCGCTCTCGTCGCCACTCGAATCGTCTCCGCTCTCGTCGCCACTCGAATCATCGCCGCCCTCGTCTCCGCTCGAATCGTCTCCGCTCTCGTCTCCGCTCGAATCGTCACCGCTCTCGTCTCCGCTCTCGTCGCCGCTCGAATCGTCTCCGCCCTCGTCTCCGCTCTCGTCGCCGCTCGAATCGTCTCCGCTCTCGTCTCCGCTCTCGTCGCCGCTCGAATCGTCTCCGCTCTCGTCTCCGCTCGAATCGTCTCCGCTCTCGTCGCCACTCGAATCGTCTCCGCCCTCGTCACCGCTCTCGTCTCCGCCCTCGTCACCGCTCTCGTCTCCGCCCTCGTCACCGCTCTCGTCTCCGCTCGAATCGTCACCGCTCTCGTCACTACTCGAATCGTCACCGGCCGAGTCATCGTCCGTGGAGTCCCCAGTCTTGTCCTCGGGTGAACTGTCTTCGTTCGACGGAGGCGCCGGTCCGCTTCCACTACCGGACGGTGCCGGACCGGAGCCAGTGCCGGATTCGTCGGTCTGGTCACCGGGATCCGAGGGCGTCGACGTGGGAGTCGGCGTCGACGTGGGAGTTAACGCCGTATCGTTGCTCGACGTGCCGTTGTCGACGGTCGTGTTCGTCGCCGTCCCGTTACCCGAGGTGCCGTTGTCCGGAGCCACGGGAGTCGCGAACTGTGTGGGCTGGGACTCGTTGGGGACGAACACCGCGAACGGACTGTAGCTGCTCGTGTACGCCGTCAGTTCGACCATCCAGCCGTCCTGCTTCCAGCTAACGAGCGTATCGAGGTACTCCCACTTCCCGTCGTGGTAGTGTCCGATCGTGGCGTCGGCCGGCGAAGAGTCACCGAACGCCCGGAGTTCGAGCCAGACCGAGACCTTGACACAGCCATCCCGCTCAGGGATCTCGAAATCCCTGAGACTCTTCATCTCGCTGGCGTCGGGGGACGTCTTCACGACGTTGTCCCCTTCGATCACCTCACAGGAGACCTCGTAGATCTGGTATCGCTGGTTCTGAACCACCTGTTCGACGGTCAGGGTTCCAGAGGTGTTCTCGACGTCCGACAGGACGGCGTACGTACCGCCGCCGGCACCGGAGACGACGACGGCGAACACGACCACGAGTGTGACCACAGCCGTCCAGTCGACTCCCGGCTCGTCGAGTCGGGACATCAGCGCTCACCCCCGAGGGAGTCGCGACGGACACGGTCGATCCGATCGAGCTTCTTGTTCCCTTTTCGGTTACCGGGATCGTCCGGTGGCCCGGGATCCTCAGACTCTTGCTCGTCCGCACACTCCCAGTTGTCCTCGTCGAACTCGTACTTGCAGCCCGCCTCGCCGCCACAGAAGTTCGGGTTGCTCAGATCGGTGTTACCGAAGGTGTTCCCCTTTTCGTGCTGGTACGTCGTGCCGTCACCCCGCCCGACGGTGATCGACGATCCGTCGATGTCGGCGACGGTGAAAACCTCCATCGTTTGCCCGTACTTGAGTACGATCCGCTCGACGCCGTCCGGAACGGCGTCGAGCAGGAGCGTCCGCGGGCCGTCCAACTCCGGCGTGAACTCGGTGTCGAACGTGGATTCACCACAGAACGCCGCCCAGCTGATTCCCGAGACGGCGATCGACGGGCCACCGCAGTCCGAACACGTCTCCGGCCACGAGCGTGGGAGAGCGACGTTGTCGGGATCGGAAACGTGCCGTGTCTGAGCCGCATAGAAATCGAAGGAAAGCGGGACGTCAGTACTCTTGGCCCGTTCCCTGGGCTCCCACTCGGCGACGAACGTCCACGTCTCGGTGGGGTCGAGCGTGCCGATGAACTGGCCGGTCCCGTATCGATCCCGAGCCTCGGCGAGGGAGATGTAGCCGCCCGTGATGGGGAGATCGATTTGGCCGTCCCCGTCGGTATCGACCCCGTATCGAACGTACAGCGCGTCTTCGACCTGCAGACACTGCTTGCAGTCCGTCCGGAACCAGATGTACGACGGGTTGTCGGAGACGGTGAGTTCGACCGTCCGGCTCCCGCTCTCGCCCGCCGATATCGTTCCGAGGGAGTCGTCGTTCCCCCACGACGGCTTCGCCTCCAGATCGACCACGCCGGCCGTCACTGCCGACTCACCCAGCGTCTCCGAGTCGCTCAACAGCGCAGCTGCGCCACTCCCGGTCGACGCCGCGGCCCCGATGGTGGTCAGCGTCCAGAGGAGCTTCCGGCGTGGGAATGATTCGGGATCGGTCACGACGGATCCACCTCCTCCGCCTCAGACACGGCCTCGGACTCGGCTTCGGACGATGAATCGTCCTCGACCGCCGTTCCGCCATCCGTCTCTGGCGCGACACGGTGGAGGTAGACGGCGTCATCGCGATCCACGTAGTACGCCTCCTCGTTCCGATCGTAGAGCACCGCTTCCCCGCGATCGAGTGTCATCTGGATCAGCGATTCGACCGAGTCCAGCGCGACCGTCGTCCGCTCGCCGAGTTCGGAGGGAAGCTCGCCGTGTTCGACGATACCGGACGCTCGGGACGAACCGGCCGACGAACCACTCGAGCCACGGCTCGCGACGTAGATCACGGCACAGAACAGGAAGCCGATGGTCGTCCCTGTCGCGACGGCGATAGACCACGCCTCCCGTGTCGTGTAGGCGACGTAGGCGCTGTACGGAACGTACAGCCCGAGAAGGAGCAAAACGAGCTGGAGGCTCGACCGGGTGAGCGTGAATCCCCCGTCCCCTTCCTGGTCGCCGTGACCGGTGTCGGTTCCGGCGGCCGACGTCTCGGTGTCGACCGGTACGTCTCCAGTCGTCTCCCGGTCCGGCGATTCCTCCGGCTCCCGAACCGACTTCGCTAGCTCCCAGAGTTCAGAAAGGACGAACAGCACCATCGGAGCGAGCACGAGCGCGAGGAAGCCGACCTGCGTGTTGGCGAACTGTATCACGTGACCGATGAACGGAAGCACCAGGATCACCTCGCCGACGACGCGGCTGTGTGGAACCGTCCCCCGATCGGCGTCATCGTTCGCGTCGCCTTTGGTAACGTACGCTGGGCCCTCCTCGGCCTGCTGAATCTCGATCACCCGGTGAGTGGTCGGCGTGTCACTACCCGCTCGCTGGTACGTGATGACGTCCCCTGTCTCGATTTCCGACGGCGGAACTTCGCGGACGATTACTGCGTCACCGGGACTCATCTCCGGCTCCATGCTGCCCGAGAGGACGACGAGCCCGTGATCGGCGCCGACCACACCTGGCACCGCGTAGACGACAAACGGCGCCACGACGGCGACGATGACGAGCACGACCAGCGCGTTCATCGCCAGACGAAGCGTATTCCGGTCGCTCATCGAGCTCACGTTCATCGGAGCCACCTCCCGACCGAGCGGTGTCGATGCGTGGGCATCATCGAAGCCACCTCCCGAAGTGACTCAACCACCCGTCGATCTCCCCCGTCGTATCCATCACTACTATCGACCCCTGTAACGACCTTAGTTATCCGCCGCTTTGACACGGCGCAAATCCGGGTAAGCCAATCCTGAACGGTACGTAACGGAAGCACTACCGCACGACGGTCCGTTCGGGGGAGTGAACCGCGAAATCGACCGATACAGTCGATCTGCTGCGGTCGGGGAGAGCCCGCTAATCGGTCATTAACTCCGCGTTTCTGCATGGTTAGTCCTCCGGACACGGCCGCGGATCGAAGGCCAACTGGAAAGTCGCGGAATCCCCCTGGATGATGTTGCCGACGCTCTCGGGAATCCGCCACTCGAAGGAGACGTACACCTCGGATCCAGGCGGAAGACACGTCTCGCCGCCGGCGGAGAGTTGGTATCCGCCGGTGTTCTCCGCCGGGTTGCCGGTAAGCTCCGAGGTGGCCACCTCCGCAAGCGTTCCCGATGCGACGGGATCGTCCCCGATGATCGGCAGCGCCTCTAGCTCCCCGTTCCCCCCGAGGAGCCCGTCGTCGATCCAAACGCTGATCTCGGCGTAGTCGTCGAGTTCGCCGTCGTCCGGTGAGGTGTCGCCGGCCTCGCGCTCGGGGTCGTTGATGCCGTTCTCCGCCGTCTCGGTGAGTCGATAGACCAAGTACAGCTCCGCGTTCTGGGTCTCCGTGTCCCGTTCGAGAAGCTCGGCCCGCATCGTCACCGCACCGCTGTCGCCCGGCATCACCGCCTCGTCGACGATCAGTCCGACGCCGCCCGTCTCGGCCACGCTGTCCGTGGTGTCCTCTCGGACCTGGCCGTTCACCACCTCGCGCCACGAGAGTGCGATCCGTGGCGGCGCATCGGTGAACTCGTGTTCCCGGGCGTACGTTCCGTTGACCGTTCGTTGATTCAGCTCCACCGGATCGCCGAAGACGGCACCGGCTCTGTCGGCGCCGAGATAGAGGGCGCCAACGCCCCCGACCGCGGCGAGGATTCGCCGCCGACTGACCGAATCGAGTGGCATCGAGGCCCGCCGGCGGAGTCGAACCGCCAGGGAGTCGCACGGCGACTCCCGCGACCGGCGCGGGAAGGGATGGGGAGCGAGCGGTGGTTCAGGCGTCGACGTTTTCGTTGTTCATGCCGCTGCCGTCGTTGTGGCGGCACTGCTCGGTGTAGAAGCCGATGTCGAAGGAGACGGAGTCTGACTGAACCTCGTTGCCGTGGTTGAGGGGAAGCCACCACGAAAAGCCGACACAGTGGGTCGCGGAGGCGTCGAAACATTCCCGCGAGTCGCCGTTCTCTTCGCCGTCGATTTCGTTGAAGTCCGTCGTCCGATCACCGTCGAGGGGGATGCCCCGACCGTCATTGCCGGTGAGGAGGTCAATCGCCTCTCCGAGTGGTCGACCTTGGAAGATGTACTTCTCGCCACTGACGGTGGCGACGTCGCGGGCAATCTGTTGGGCCGTTGTCGTCAGGTCCGTGCCGAAGTTGGTGTCGTAGAAGTCGTTCGGTGTCGAAGCGACGTAGTTTTCCAGGTACGAATCGAGTGCATCGCCGAGACCAACGCCCTCGTTGGCGATGCCTGCAACGAGGATGTCCATACCATCGTCGTCGTTGGTGGTGTCGCCGCTGACTGGATCCGAGCCAGCCTTGGCGAGTTGCCACGTTTCGTAACGCTCCTCGTCCGAGGACTCCTCGAATGGATCGTCGGCCTCGAATGGATCGTTGCTGGTTCCCGAAAGCGCTCCTTCACCAGTGTCGTCGTCGTCGATTCCACCCTGATCGAACAGCTTGGAAGTCAGGTTAGAGCCGTCGTACTCGATAGTGTACTCTTCCCCGCCGAGGTTCGGGTTGAAGCCGTAGTTCGGTGCCCCGTCGGTAACGAGTAAGATCTTCTTGTCGACGTCACTCCCCCGAACACCGGAGAGAGTGGGGTCGTTGAGGATCTGCCTCGCGAGATCGAGAGCACCGGGCATCGGAGTATCACCCGCGGTCTGATTCGGAAGGAAGTCACTCGCGATACCCTCGTCGTTGTTGTTCAGATAGCTATCGACGGGTTCAACGGGATTCTCGAGGGTGATCGGGTCCAATCCTTCGCCGCCAGCGAACGACATCAGACCGACACGGACGATTTCCTCACCCGCTCTGCTTCCCGCGGGAAGCGTCCCCCGCGGAAGCGCTTCCGCGAACGCGTCCGCGGCATTTTTCAGTAATGCGAGTTGGTCCCCCTGAGGGTCACTCGGATCGTCCCCGAGCGAGTTGGACGTGTCCGCGATAACGATCAGGTCGACCGGTTCCGGCTCTCCCTGTGGGACGTTGTCACAGTTGTTGTCGTACCAGAGCGCGGTCTGGATTTTGTCGACGAGTTCGACAGACCTTCCCTCCTCTTGGTCGGCGTCGTCCTTGAGCTCCGGGTCACCACTTCCTTCGACTTGATCTTCGTCCGGATCGTCCGCTTCGGGCTCGGTGACGCCGTTTTCTTCGGCAGTCAATCCGCCAGGAGCATTCATCCAGACGTAGCCGTCGTTATCACAGAGGTGGAGGCTAAACGTGACTTCGCCGAAGTCCCCCGGTTTCACGTCCTGCAGATTGATCAACGGATCACCCGGGTTCGTCGTCTGCCCGTCGATGGTGCCACGCGTCCGAGCGTCCGAACTGAGTCCGCCGTCGTCTTCCCCGACGTCGGCCAAAATATCACAGACGGTCGGGTGGTCAAGACCGGAGTCGTTACCGGGGAAGATGGCATCGTTTGCCTCCCCGGTCACGAGCTCGGTGTAGCTGGCGGTTCCATTATCGTCGTCGTCAGGGAAAGCCTCGATGGCGGTGTTGTCTTGGAACTGTGGAACGTCGCCGTCTGCCACCCAGAGGGACTGAAGCCCCTCAGTCGAGTTGGTGACCCCGGCCGGATAGCGGGTGTAACTGTCCAGCTCGTCATCGGCCGGATCCTCCATCTGGATGTCCAACGTCCCGTCAGGAGAGTCTTCGTCCTCATCTCCGGACCAGTCGGAGTAGTGCTCCTCCCAGTCCATCTTCAGGTCCAACTCGCCGGCCACGAGCCGATTGTTCTGGAACGTTTCCTGGTCGCTGAAGTACGCGCTGGTGCCGAGTCCGGCTCCTGCCGAAGCGACACCGATCGTCCCGAGCGCGGCCAGCGCCTTCCGCCGTGAGATGTCAAATTCGTCTGACATTGTTTCGTTACCTCGTTGTGCCACCGTGAGGTGGTTGCTCCCCATCCTGGGGACGCCCACCGACGGAGTCGAACCGTCGTCGCGACCGACGTGGGGTGCTTCGACACTACCCACGACACCTACCATCATAGCTAATCGCCAGTTCTCTCACATAACGTCGGACTAAGTCGAGTAAAGGGACAATTACCCGCGACACCGGCTCAAGGTCGAAGACGCACGTGCGATCGAGCGCGCGTTAATCATCTATTAAGGCCCGCAACCGGACTGAAACCCGCGCCTTCGTCGGTTCCCGAGTAGTTGTAATCCTGTATTACTGTGGTTTTCAGGCTCGACCGTCCACCGGGAAAGCTCCCGATAACTATGCTCTTTTGTCGTGTTGGTGTGTCCGACTCCGGTCGCTACACATGAATATTGGACTACTCCAGACGGACGAGGTACTCCCCGAAACGGACATCCACGACATTCTCCGAAACGACCGGCGGAGAAACGTGATCAAGTGTCTCCAGGATCGGGGACGGGAGGTATCGCTTCGCGATCTCGCGGAACACATCGCCGAGATCGAGACCAACGAATCGCCACCACCGAGCAACATCCGCGACAGCGTGTACGTCTCGCTTCACCAGACTCACCTGCCGAAGCTCGACGACGCCGGAATCGTCGACTACGACAGCGACCGGAAGACGATCCTACTCCGGAAGTCGGCCCGGCAGGTGGATCTGTACATGGAAGTAGTCACACGCTACGGCGTCACGTGGGCGACCTACTATCGCGCCCTCGGGACGCTCTCGCTGCTCAGCATCGTCCTCGCCTCGACCGATACGCCACTGATCTCGGCCGTCGATCCACTCCTGTGGGCGAGTCTGTTCCTCGTCGTCATCGCCGTCTCGACGCTTTACCAGTTCTGGTCCCGCCGGTGGCTGTACCTCCAACAGCTATTGTAAAATTGACATATCTGGAGTGGTTCGTCACGAGAGCGCGCGACAAAAGTTCGGTTATTGCCGACCCTGAAATACTAATCGGGGTGATATCTGACTTCACATTGGGTTCGAGTATCTTGTTTGATTTTTGCGTTCCACCTCCAGAGACCATATTATAATACTTCTAAGTCGCTGTGAGAGCAATACTCGATTATCTGCAAGTCCAATTATTATCAAGAATAACCAGATCCGAACAGTTATTTCTAAGTCGGTCGCATCATGGAATGAGCCCATGAGTCAACGTCATCCTGAACCAGGTATGAACAGCCAATCTACTCGGGATGTAGAACCTACTGCATCGTATATGTCGGACCAGCTCTGTCAGGGGTTCATTTACCACGATCAACGAGAGCGTGAGAACTGTATCGACGCGTTTGCGGCAGTCGATATCCATCAGTTCACGCACGTCGACGAGACGGATGCACGCCGCGCAGCCGAAGGATACGTCGACGCACTGTGGATCAAAGACGATATCGAAGAATCGTGTCGTATCGACGGCGAACTCGATCCGGACCAGTTGGCGGCTGCCGACTGGTCGCACATGACCGCCGCCTTCGAGCGACGAGCGGAGGCGGCTGGAATCGATCCCCGATACGCAGAGCTGTCTACCCAAGCGTGGATCAAACACAAGACCGGAGGGGACTACTGGACGCCGATGATGCACGCCCAGATGCTGGAGCTTCGGGCAGCACTTCAGGATCCGACCTACCCCAACAAGCCACGCTACGGACAGGGTGGATTTGGGGCCGAGCCGGCTCGATACGCGCTCGGAAACGAACTCCACGATACCCGCCAGTGGGAGCAGGCGCGCGAGGTCATGATCCCATACTTCCAGCGAATCCTAGACGAGCGGGACAACTGATTGCGACTCGCCTACTGCTACTCCGCCGCCATCGCCTCCGGGGAGAACTGTGCCTCAAACACCCGCGAGCCACACGCCTCGCAAGTGGCGGCGATGACGTCGATGGATCGACAGCACGACTCGACTGTCTCCTCGCCGAGCGTCACCGGTCCGTCACACTCCGGACACCGCTCTAGCCACAACCGGAGCGCGCCGAGTACCTCCGTGCGCTGGTCGAAGCCGAGTCGGCTCCACGCGGGGTGTCGCTCGCGGAACTCCTCTTCGGCGGCGATATCGGCCAGGTACGCAGCCCGCGACTCCCACTGGCCGACGCGCGTGTCGTCGATGTACGCCTCGTACGCGTCGCCGTGGGGTTCGACACGAACCCGGTCACGGTCGACGTCGAGGCCGTCGAACAGAGCGTCGGCCCTGCCGTCCTCGTCTCCTCGCTCGCGATGGCGCTCGATGCGGTCGTTCCACGCTTTACGGAAGTCCTCGGTTAGGCAGAGATCCGTGCCGTCACGACACTCCTCGACTGCCCCGACGTCGAGCAGGAACGCTTCGACGTCGTCGTCGTCCTCGACGGCCGGTGGCTCGGGAACGTCGTGTTTGTCGAACAGCCGTAGCACCGAATCGGGGAAGTAGCGTTTCGTCAGCGTCGGCGTTCCGGGGACCAGATAGCCGCGCAGATAGATCGCGGCGACGGAGGCCACGAACACGACGACCCCCACCGGTGGGGAGACGAGGGATACGAGGCCGACGACGACGACCGCGATCGCAAGATTGAGGACCGTACACGGCACACAGCGGTTCTCCCCGGTGTACTCCGGCTGGCGGAAGCGATGCACGTGGTCACTGAGAGACATCGGTGAAAGGGAACATGGCGCTGCTCATAGATAATTGCTCGTTAAGCGACGTATGGACGCCGTTGCTCGTATCAACGGTCGACGGTCACGGTGTCACCGTCCCGCACGGCAGTATTGGACACCTCGACGGTCGTCGCGGACGGCTCGATTCGGTACCGTCCCGGGTTGGCGACCGTCACCTCGAACGTCCCGTCCGTGACCGGCGCCCGACGCCGGTACTCGAACTCGGCTCCGGGAATCGCCACGTCGGCGGAGAGTCGAACTTGGTCCGTCTCGGCCGACACCGAGCCCCGAATCGTCGCCCCGGGCACGACACGGAACACCTTCCGTGCGCCACCCGAGGTGGCGAACACGGCCCGGAAGTGGCCGACACCGCCGATATCATCCAGGGTGGCGCTCCCGAACCGGTCGTGGAGCGTCGACTGAACGGTCGAGGAAGCGATCAGGCCGAGATGCGGCAGATCGCGGGTGACGACGAATCCGACGCGGTCGGCGAACTCCTCGTACCACTCGTCGGCCTCGCTGGAGAACAGGAACTCCTCGTAGGTCCGGCGGGCGTAGCCGTACGTCGCCGCCTCGCCGTTCACGAAGTAGTTGTAGACCCGGTTTCGGCCCCACTTGCTGAGGACGTAGCTCTCGGGGTAGGGGATGTCGTGTTCGTCGACGTGGGCGGCGATCCAGCGCGCCGCCTCGTAGGTGGCGTCGGTGATGACGAGTCGACGGTCGATGAGCGCCGCGTAGAGCGATCCGGATCCAACGGCCACACCCGCGAGGCCGGCGAGCAAGGCGACTCGTGTCCGATCGGGAACGGCGAGTTCGTCGTCCCCGGTATCGCTGCCCCCGTCACGGGCACCGCCACCGTCGGCGACGACCGAGTCGGCGTCGCCACCGAGTTGGCTGGGGACGGGTGGTCGCACGAGGTCGAACCACGACGCGAGCAACACGAATCCGACGCCACCGAGGATGGCGGCGAAGGGGGCGAGTTCGCCACCGAAGCGTCGCTGGAGTGCCGCCAACACGCCGAAGTGAACGACGTAGACCCCGACGATCAGCCAGCCGGGTTCGAGTCGTCGCCACCCCCACACAGCCGCGGCGGGGAGCATCGGCGCCGCGAGCACCGACGCGAATCCGAGGATGACGAGCACGCCGACCGCGCCGTAGTTGGCGCCGACACCGGCGACTTCCGCGGCCTGCGTCGAAGAGAAAAACGAGAGCCCGGCCTCCAGTTCGGTCGCGAGCGACGGAATGGACCGAACGGTGACGACGGCGGCGGCGCCGAGTACCGCCTCGGCGGTCGCGAGCCACGTCCACGAGCCGTCGAGTCTGCGGACGACGACGACGAGGGCCACCAGACCGACACTCCCCAGCGCCAGCAGATCGAGCGCGTAGACGACGGCCGCGAACTGCCAGCCGAGCAGGAGGTGGACGAGGTGGGCGAGCGCCGCACCCCCGACGAGGCCGGCGGCGACCGGCACGAGTCGCTCGGGTCCCGGCCGTCGAATCTCCACCAGCGCCGCGAGCGCGAGCCCCGGACCGAGCGGGAACAGGAGGAGGGGCGCGGCCTCCCACGCTAGCGTCTGTGCGGCCACTCCGACGGCGAGGCCGCCGGCGGCGAGCCACATTCGACGGTCACGCTCGCTCCGCGAGAGCAGTTCGATCACGGCCAGGGCGGTCAGTGCGAGCCACACGTAGTCGAAGGCGTGGTGGTCGGCGACACCGAGGGCGGTCCGATAGGCGTGAGCAGGCGTGACGGCCAACAGCCCCGCCGCGGCGAGGCCGACACGGGTGTCGTCCGCGAGTCGCGTCCCGGCGCCGTACACTAGGGCGGCGGTGAGTACGGCCGCGACGACGGGGTACCAGGCGACGACGAACCCCGATCCCCAGGTGCCCGCACCGAACGGCCACGCGGCCACGGCGAGCGTCGCCACAAGCAGGGGTTCCCCGCGAATCGCCCGCTCCGTGAGCGACGGGAGCGGACCGTCGAGCAGCGCCTGATCGACCAGGTACCGGTACATGTAGGGATCGTTCGAGGCGAGGACGACCCAGTCGTCGCGAAACACTTCCTGGACGGTTGGCAGCCGAACGAGGACGACGAGCGCGAGGACGACGAGGAGAGCCGTCCGGACCCGGACACGGCGACGGTCGGGGGTGTCGCTAGCGCCGATGCTGGCGCTGGCACCGGCTCGGGCCCGGTGCTCGTCGACGGTAGTGCGGACGGCCGAGGGATCGATGAACCGATAGCCGTCGTCACCCTCCTCGACGTATCCACCGGCGACTAGGACGGACACCGTCTCGTCGTCGATCCCCACCTCCGACGGTCGCCACGCGTCCCGCTCGGCGTCGGCCTCGAGCAGGCGGTCGAGCGCCGACGCCAGGTTCGGCCGCGACTCCAGAAGCGATGCCAGATCCGTTTCGTCGGGCGTGCCCCCGCCATCCGTAGCGCTCATACTGTCGTGGTCTCCGTTGGGTGAACGAGCGCCTCCAAGCCGTCACGGAGAGAGGTTCGCGGTCGGTAGCCGAGTCGTCCGCGGGCCCGTCCGATGTCCGCCTCGCTCTCGTCGATGTCCCCCGGACGCGACGACGTGTGGACGACGTCTGACGCCGAGTTCGTCACGTCGACGATCAGGTCCGCCAGCCGGTTTATCGTCACGCTCTCGCCGGTGCCGACGTTGTACGCGTCGCCGACGTGGTCGGTGCCGGCGGCGAGGAGGTTCGCCCGGACGACGTCGGAGACGTGAACGAAGTCCCTGGTCTGGGTGCCGTCGCCGTGGACGGGGAGGTCCTCGTTTCGTCGGGCGCGAGTCAGGAACGCATCGATGACACCGCTGTAGTCGGTGGCGATACCGCCGGGGCCGTAGACGTTGAAATATCGGAGCACGACCGCATCCAAGTCGTAGAGGTCGGCGTATAGTCGGACGTAGCGGTCTGCCGAGAGCTTCTCGGCGCCGTACGGTGACGACGGTGACTTCGGATGGGATTCGGCGACGGGGACCGAGGATGGCTCGCCGTAGACGGCCGCACTGGAGGCGAAAACGACGCGCGCACCCGCGTCCCGCGCCGCTTCGAGGACGTGCAGCGTCCCGTCGACGTTCACCCGGTGGCTCGCGATCGGATCGGCGACGGAGCGGTCGACGCTGACGTTGGCGGCCTGGTGGAAGACGACGTCGACGTCCGAACACGCACGGTCGACCGTCGACGCGTCCCGAACGTCACCCTCGACGAACTCGGCGGCGTCGGGGACTACCGACCGCGCTCCGCGGGAGCAGTCGTCGAGGACGCGCACGTCGTTGTCGTCGACAAGCGCTTCGACGAGGTGGCTACCGATGAAGCCGGCGCCTCCGGTCACGAGGATCGATCGATCGGTTGGGCCGATTGTGGTCATGGGCTACTCCTCGGAGAGTCGTCGAGAGCCGGATCGGTTCGTCCGTCGGAGAGCATGTTATCTGAAGAACCCGACCGCGTCTTCGGCGACCATCCAGAGTTGGCGCAGGAGGATGCGCAGATCGAACCAGAACGACTGATTGCGGATGTAGGCGACGTCGTACCGGAGTTTCTCCTCGGGGTCGGCGCTCGTAACGTCGTTGATCTGTGCGAGGCCGGTGAGACCGGGACGGACGAACCACCGCTGTTGCCACGTGCGGACGCTCTGTCGGATATCCTCGTCGAGTTCCGGTCGTTCCGGGCGCGGCCCGACGACGCTCATATCCCCGACGAGGATGGACCAGAGCTGTGGAATCTCGTCCAGATGCGTCTCACGGAGGATACGCCCGACCCTCGTCACGCGTGGATCGACGTCGCCGCTGTCCTCGGCGCTGAGTACGGCACCGGTTCCCGCCTCCGCGTCCGGGATCATGCTCCGGAACTTGTAGGCGGTGAAGGTATCACCGAACTCTGCCGTCCGCTCCTGGCTGTAGAGGACCGGGCCGGGGCTGTCGAGTTTGATCGCGACGGCAATGACGGCCAGTAGGGGTGCGAGAACGAGCATCGCGGCCACCGCAAAGCAGATATCGAACAGTCGTTTCACGAGGCGTTCCTGCAGATCCCACGGTTCGAGGTCGATGGCGACGAACTCGTCGCGTTCGACGCCGGTGGTCAACACCGCGTCGGCGTGTTGGTCGTGGACCATCGCCGGGACACCGACGTCGAAACAGGAGTCGAGCGTGCCGAAAAACTCTCCCCGGTCGGGCTGGGTGAACGCGAGGAGGGCGGCGTCGGCGTCGTGGCGGATCAGAATCTCGTCGAGACGGGAAAGGCCACCGAGACACGTCGTCTCGGGGACCGCCCCCCCGTCGGTGGCCGCGCCGCCGTCGGTGACCGTGGTCGGATCCGCATCGACGACCGGTCTCGACGGTGCGACGTAGCCGACGACGGGCACCTCCGTCCCCTGTGTCACGTCCGAGATTGCCGCCGGATCGTCGCCGACGACGACCGTCCGATCGGGGTCGACCCGGGGGCTCCGGCGGATGACGAGAAACCACGCCGGGAGCAGGGTTCCCATGGCGAGCGTTGCCAGAACGAGCGTCGTCCGCGGGAGCCGATACGTGTAGTCGAAGTAGCCGATGGCCGCGAGTGCGACGGCCGCGAGAAACACCCGTCGCTCGACCAGCATGATCGTGTCGAGGACGCGGCGCGGACGGGGCTTGAACAGCGGGACGAGGGCGACGAGGACGACCAAGAGCGTGGTCGCGACGGCAATCGAGAGGTCGCCGTTGGAGAGCGTCGTTGGCGGCAAGCGCCCGAACACGGGGACCATGTCGGCCAGCCGTTGTGTCGTCGGGTAGTTCGCGACGACGAGGCTACCGACCGTGAGTGCCGCAGCCCCGATTCCACCGGCGAGCCGGTACCGCCACCCCGAGAGCATTACCAGTGGGGTATGCACGCACCTATTTGATTAGTCGCCGGTTAACTGCGCCGCCTCGCTCCGGTGTCCGGTCGACGCCTCGAGGTAATCCGGTCCTACCGGATCGAATCCGGACGGAAGGGCGGGCATAACTTGACGGAAGGCCGCGCGTAACGCCGCGTAATCAGCCGTTAAATCAGCAGGCCGCCGAGCACGGCCAGTCCGCCGAGCCCGACACAGAGGAGCCAGACGGCGACCCGTCGGACGACCCGCATCAACAGGTCGATGGTCGCGTAGCCGACGGCGGCGGCCACGACGAGGGCGACGAGGCCGGCGGTGGGCGAGACGCCGACGCCGCCCGCACGGACGACGCCGACGGTGCCGCCGATGAGCGCGGCGGGGATGCTGAGCAGGAAGGAGAGCCGGAACGAGGCCGGCCCGTCGTGGCCCCGCAGGAGGAGGGCGCTCGTCGTCGTGCCGGAGCGGGAGACGCCGGGCAGGATGGCGAGCCCCTGGAGGCCGCCGACGAGGACGGCGTCGAGGGCGTCGGGCGTCTCCCGAGTCGCCAGCGACCGGGCGTCGGCGAACCGCTGGAGGAGTCCGGTCGCGACGAGGAGCGCGCCGATGAGCGCGACGAACGCGCCGCCGGTCAGTTCGGTCACGACCGCTTCCAAGGCGAGGAGGGCGACAACCCCGACGACCGACGAGGCAGCGGTAGCGAGGCCGACGAAGGCGAGCGTCGCCGTCTCGGCGTCGAACGCCGACGACGGCCGGAGCGACGACCACGAGGCGAGCGCGTGCCACACCTCGTCGCGGTAGTACGCGGTCGCCGAGAGCGCCGTCCCGAGATGGACGAACAGGGCGTACGAGACGGCGAGTCCCGGCGCGGTGCCGAGCGCGGTCAGCGCGATTGCGACGTTGCCCTCGCTGGAGATGGGGAGCCACTCGAACACCCCCTGGATGAGCCCCACCACGACGGCGACCAGATGCGGATCCATACCCGGGGCTAGCCGTCAGTACGTATAGAGGGTGGGGGAACGGCGCTCGGCGAAGAGCGCGGTCGGGCTATGCGAGTCGACGGACCCGTCCGTGACCCGTCGGGGAGCGCGTTGCCCGTCCGAGCCGTCGACCACATAGGACGACGAGCGCCGCCACCGGGACGACTGGGTGGGCGAGCGCCAAGAGGGCAACGAGCGCCAGGACGGGCAAGAGCGAATCGCTCCGGGCCCGGTCGGCGAGTCGTTCACGGCGAGAGCGGGTGACTGGGGTCGAATGCATGGTCGGGGGAGTGTCGACGACGGTCGTCGATCGGGAGGGCCGAAGCGGGGAAGACGCCGTCGACGATGAGCCGTCTATTTCGTTTGTTCGGCTCATCCCGAACAAACAGACCAAACGATTTAATACTTACGGTCCATCGGGTAGAGACGTGAACGGACGGCGCACGGAGAACCACTGCGGGGGACGAGAATGAGCGGGGACGACGTCGAGGCGATCCGGCACGAGGTGATTGAATCGATGGAACGGTCGGCCGAAGTGTACGGACTGAGTCGGAGTGCCGGCCGGGTGTACGGGGTCCTTTACTTCGCGTCGGAGCCGCTGTCCATCCCGGAGTTGGTCGATGAGACCGGCTACGCGAAATCGACGATCAGCAACGTGACACGGAAACTCACGCGGATCGGCCTGATCCGTCGGCGGTCCAGCGGCGGCGGCGGGCGCCGCGTCCAGTTCGAACCCGAAACCGACCTCTGGTTCGTCGTTCAGGACGTGTTCCAGCAGTATCTCGCGAGGGAACTGGGGACGACCCGCCGGACGCTCGACCGCGCGCTGGACCGACTGGAGGAGGCGGAGACCGACGAGGCCGCGTACGACCGCGTGGCGGCGCTGGCGGCCACCTACGACGAGTTCGAGATGCTACTCGAACTCGCGATGGACCACTCGGCCGCCGAACTGATCGAGGCCATCGAGGCGTACGAGAAGTAGGCTACCAAGAGACGGAGTAGACACAGACGTCGTCGCCGTCGCGCCGGCACCGCTGGCCGCGTTCCTCGACGAAGGCGAACGACTCCACGGGGGCGTACCGGCGGGCGACCGCGCGGATCAGCCCCCGGTCGAACTCGCAGGGATAGGGGTTCTCACAGGTCATCTCCCCGGCCCGCTCCCCGGTCCGCTCGAAGTCGTAGGACCCGATGTCGCCGCCGCGGTGGTTGCGGCGGTAGGCCTCGTCGATCGATCGGAGCCCCTCCTCAACCGACGAGATGCCCGTCGGCCAGTCGGCCACGTCGGGGATCTGTTCGCCGAGTCGATCCAAGATGTGCGGTTCGAGTTCGTCGGCAATCACCGCGAACGTGTTCAGCCACGCCTGCTGGGGGTACCACTCGTCGGGGGATGGGTCGTCGATACCGTTGGCCGCGAGGGCGTCGAACGCCGTCTCGCGGTACGCGTCCGAGAACCGGGAGAGCGCGTCGTCGGCGACGGCGATGATCGTCCGTCCGTGGACCTCGACGTCCTCGTCGAACGCCTCGTAGGGTGCCATTCGTACGTAGTGCGTGAGATGCACCGGGATATAGGTTGGTGGAACGGCACTCTCCCCGATGAGGGACAGGTGCTTCCCACACGTCACGGCGAGCCGCCGGAATACGAGACCCGTATCACTCCGGCGGCGGCCACAGAGCGTCGAGGCGCCGGCACCGGTAGAACCGCACGCGCCGGGTGATCGCCTTCCACCCGATCACCGCGAGCGCCGCGGCGCCGGCGTTGACGAGGATGTCGGCGGTATCGAACGTGCGGTAGGCGAGCGTCGACTGGAGGAGTTCGATCCCGGCGCCGTACGCCGTCGCGAACGCGAACACGGCACAGAGCACCTGCCAGTCGGGTCGGGAACTGGCCCGGAGGGCGTACGCGAGGGTGGCGGCCAGTCCGGCGTAGCCGACGGCGTGGAGCCACGTCGAGAGGGGAACGATCCTGAAGGGACCGGTGACGGGTCCCCCACCGGGTGGGCGGACGACCGAGAAGACGAGGATGGTCACCAGTACCGCGGCCACGAACGTCCAGCGGACCAACCGCGGTACCAGCGGCAGACGAACGCGACGGGGAGCCATACACCGCCTACGGGCGCGGCGGGAAAAACGTCGGGTGATCCCGACCGATCTCGTTTAGGGAAGTTGGTTGCCTGCGAAGGCGAACACTCGGAACCACTTTGCAGCGGTACTCGATCCGACGTGATCGAACGTATTTGAAAACTGATTTATTTGTCGTTTTATTTGCTAAAGTATACGTTCGATAGCATTCCGATTCCCGTGTGTAGCACGCTGAAATCGGAGTCCACGGCGAGGGGAGGCCGCCTGCAAGCCGGATGTTCCGTCGACGTGCGTTTCGCGCGAGGTACGGCACGGAACACCCGAATAGCGCCTGTATCCACGTCGAATGGAGTCGTACGTGGTGTAGACGGATACTACCAGGGTCGACGGCGGTACCCAGGGCCCTACTCTCGTTGGCCGACGGACACGCGTCGCGTTCCAAAGACCGCGTACAGCCAGTCTCGCCGTCGTCGACCCGAATCATCGTTCCTGGACTGCGACGTGATTCGGGTCGGCCCCGCCTGTCGGCTGTAACCCGACCTCCTGCATCCGGTTGTCAACGGTGAACCAGCGTGACCGGACACAACGTGTCGGAATATAATATAGTATATAGAAGTTATAATGTAGTCAAGTAGAGTCGGATTCCAGGCGTCGTTTCCGGCTCAAGTATCGCCGCTCGATCCAGAAATCCTACCCCGGAGCGATCGGTCCCCACAAGCCGATCGGAGTCAGCGATGAACGGGCCGAAACACGCCTCGTCCTCCTTCTGTAAACGCCGCCGGGTCAACACGGCCGAAACTCGAATTCGAGACACTCGCTATTACCGCTGAGGCGGCCGAAATCGAACAGAGATTATTCACCTCCTTGACTGCCCCGTTCCGCATCGCAACGCCACCTGCCGGAAGATCATACTACTTTTTGCGACGTAACCGCATAATTAGGAGCGTGACTGACTACGAACATTGTTGCAAAGTTGGTCGTGTGGCGGACAAGCACGACCTGACTACTCCGGTCCTCGATCAGGATATCAACGAGGAGTTGGTGGCAAAGTGGAAGGGGAAGTCGGATCATCCAGAAACCGCATTACGGCCGCTTGCGAAGTGGTTTAATTACAAATGTCTGAAAAGTATCTACATCGAACATGGCCGTGCAGCCACTGAAACGAAACTCGAGATGGAGTTTGAGGCGCTGACTGGTGACGATGAAGATCGGCGCTGGTGGATCGAAGAAGAGCTAGAAGGAAATGGAATCGACCCAGATGAACCGCGCAGCGATTTCATCTCGTCGTCGACGCTCCATCGTCATCTAACAAATTGCCTTGGGGAAACAAAGACGAAACCGGAGACGGATACGGATTGGGAGCGTGAAAAGACCGAGTACGCACGTGACACGGCCGCCAAGCAGATTGAAGAAGCTCTTCGTTCGCTAGAAAATAAAGGTATTCTCCCCGATGCCACCGAAGCAACTGTCTCCGTGTCGATTCACCTCGATTGTCCAGAGTGTTCAACGAGCGTTCCGATCCGCCGAGCCCGCCAACGTGGATACATTTGTGAAGAACATATGGACACGCGAGAAGAATTAGACAAAGAGCCCAATGCAAAGATGTAGTCGTGTCAAAGTCAACGGGGGGACTCTGGGGAGCGGTAAAAAAGTATCAAGTGACGTATCCTATTGGTTTCAATACTATTCGCGAATCTCACATTGCACGATAGCGCGAAGGCCAGTGTCGTAGGGAGGCAAGACTTCCCGACTGGTTCAACACGCACGTATCGAGAACAGGCCGATCCCGCCAAGACAGTGCTGTTCAGATCAGTTGATTCCATGCGAAGTCGGAGATGAAGAAACTCATTTACAGTTTCTACTTCGGTATTCCAAAAAAATCGAGTAACTAGTAGTTCTGTGTTTTACCTCACGAAGGATATGTTTGGAACTATTCCGATTTTCATGTCGTCCATATCTGAAAAGGACGTGGCGACGGCAAGCGTCGTTCAGGAGAGTTCGCACTGTCGACGAGAACCACGGCACCGTCAACGTCGTGTTTCTCCTGCAGTTCGCGGAAAAACGAGTAAGGGCAACGGCTGTTCTCGTCGATTCAAGCGTTGTGTGGGGGTAATTCGTCCGTCGCCGAATCAACGGCGGGGTACAGCCAATACCGCTCGTCGTCGAGTTGGATCACCGTTTCATCGAACACAACGTGCTCCGGGGTTCGTCCTTCTTCAGACTGTAGAGGGCCTTGTGAACTCAGTCGTGAACAGTAGAATGTGCCTGTTTGACACCAAGTTCCTAAGAAATACAAATACTATTCAAATTGATATTTCAGAAGGATAGAGCCAAAAATCGAGTTATCTAAACAGCCGAAATATTTCTTCTCGTCCACAAAAGCTAGCGCTATTCGGCCGATGCAACCATCACGGCCAGTGTTTTCGGGTACAGGCTACTCAGAAAACGCTCCGCCTCACCTTTCAATCCTTATCCGAACACGAGGCGACTAGGTAGCGGTGCGATAAGGAAGAGGCGGTCAAAAGATCGAGTGATTCATCCTCAGTTTGGACCGCCTCAGCAGCGATAGCGGTTGCATCGAGTTAGAATTTCTGGAGCGAGAGGCGGCACCCGAGCCAGTGATGAAGCTCGGTATCCGACACCATTTGGCTGACCTATCATTTTTATATACAATCTTGACTCTTGAAAATTTGGGTGTCGACCGTCATCGAACCACTGCGTATCGATGGGTACAGAAGGTCGATTTACAGCCGACAGGTGGGGCCGAGCCGAATCACGTTGCGGTCAATGAGACTGTGATTCAACTTAATGATGATCGATATTGGCTGTACGCTGCTGTCGATTCCGACACCAATCGCCTGCTCCATGTGCGGCTTTATTCGACGAGAATACAGGCGCTGACCGGGATGTTCTTTTCGGAGCTCCGTGAGAAACATCTCGTCGACGACGCGGTCTTTCTCGTTGACGGAGCACCATGGTTGCAGGCGGCCTGCCATCGCCGTGGGCTCCGATTCCAGCATGTTACACACGGGGATCGGAACGCCGTCGAACGTGTCTTCCAAAAAGTAAAACGACGAACTAGCCAGTTTTCGAATATGTTTAGCCATGTCGAACCGAGTACCGCTGCAGAGTGGTTACAAGCGTTTGCCTTCGCATGGAACCAGCTTATCTAGACACTACCGACTGGAGGCCCGCGCTTTCATATATCCTCGTCACAAACCATGGCCGCGATGTTGGTACTCGATATTGAAAATATCGCTGGGATTCGGTCGGGGAGAACTACAATTAGTCCCGGCCTGAACGTTGTACAGGCATCCAACTTCCGAGGAAAATCTAGTCTTATAGCCGCTCTCCAGACTGTTATGGGCGCTACGGGATATCATGATGACCATCCACTCACCGAGGGTGTAGATTCCGGATCGGTTACGCTTCAAACGGAAGACGAGACACATACTGTAACTGTCAATCGGGAGCGTGGAACAAATACGGTGGACGGCACACCGTATCTTACTGATGAGACCGACCAGCTCTGTGCTAGATTATTCGCCTTCCTTGGGGAGAACAATCCGATTCGAGCCGCTGTTCGAAACGGTGAGGACATCACCGATTTCTTACAGGAGCCACTCAATATCGAGGAGATCGATCGGCAAATTAGCGAATTAAGGAACAAGCGCCGCGAAATAAAAAAAGAACTCACCGAAGTAGAGCGCGCCGCCAACAACCTCCTTACCGTCCAGGCTGATGTAACTCAACTCGAAGCTGAGTTAGACGAGCTTCGTGAGCGGAAAAACGAGTTAGAAGCCGCTCATCAAGAGCGGGAGGAGGCCGATGCCCTCGGCGACCGACTCAACGATCGCCGAAACGAGCTTCAAAACTGCAAAACGCGGATTCGTCGGACGGAGGATTCGCTCGAACGGCATGAGACCCAACTCAAGGAAAAGCAGGCTGAACTCGCGGAGCTTGATGAACCCGAGGAAGTCGAGAGTTTGGCTGAACTAGACGAAAAAAAGGAACGTGTTGACACCCTCGCCACGAAAATCGACCTCTTCGAGGATCTCCAGCGCGCAAATCAAAATATCCTCGACGACGCCGACCTCGATGTTCTCACAGACGTGGAACGGACCATCTCCGGCGACGAAATAGAGTGCTGGGTCTGTGGCAACACCGCTCCAAAGGAAGCAATGGAAAAACGAGTCGAGCGTATCGGTGACCGAGTCACGGAACTCCGGAACAAAAAACAAGAGCTCCAAACGGAACTCGATGAGTATCAACAACACAAGCGGGAAGCCAAAAAACGGCAGCACGAATACGATCGATTGCAGAGACGGATTGCTACGCTCAAGGACAAAATCGCCGAAGAGAAATCCAACCTCGAAATATACCGCGAAAAGAAAGAGCAGGTCCAAGAGGAAGTTGCGGAACTCGAGAAGGAGGTCGCCGAAGCCGAAGACGAGTATAACGAAGAGCTCACCGAAGTGAAGACGAAAATTCGAACGAAAGAGTTGGAGCTGGAACGCAAACGCGACCACCTAGCCGAACTCGAAGAGAGAAAAGCCGATCTTGAGAACCTTCGTGAAGCGAAAGAAGAACTCTCGGAGGAGATCGAAGACCTCCGGCGGGAGAAAACGGATACGCAGTACGCGCTTCGAGACGAGTTCGATGCGGCAATCGACGATATCATCGACCGCTACGCGCCAGGATTCGAGGAAGCGAGATTTGACATCAAAACGAACAAAGACGGCGACGTCGACAAATTCGAACTCGTTATTGCACGCGACGGGCGCCAGACAACGGTTGATGCTCTCAGCGAAGGAGAAGTCGAACTAATCGGCGTCGCCGTTGCGCTCTCCGGCTATCGGGTCTACGATGTTGGGGACCGTGTCCCCCTCATCCTGATCGACGGAATCAGCCAACTTGCGTCGGAACATCTCCGGCGACTTACCCACTATCTCGAGGATACTGCTGATATCCTCGTTACGACGGCCTATCCCGAAGCAGGCGGGTTTGATGGACAGATCATCAGCCCTGAAGACTGGGATGTAGTGTCCAACTGAATAGGATCAGCCTGATTGGGACAACGTTCCGTTGTCCCAGAACTTGGTTCTACCGTCGCTCTCGTTCCCCTTACGGCGAGTCAGCCGGAGTTACGTACCCATTCTGGGACAACATAAAGTTGTTTCAGACTGCTCGGCCGTTGGGACCTACAATTTGCGCCACACGTCAGTGATTCTCCGGGTGAGAAACTCGCCCGCTCCCGTCACCAGTCCGGTCGTGTTCGAGTGGACCTCGACCTGTCTCCCCGTGGCGGTACGAGGAATGAAATATGGGTGCGTTCGTCCGAGTCGCGTGTGGGAGAATTTTATCCAGTTGAACGCCGGATCGAGGCTGTGGCAACGATCAGGGCGGATACGTAACGAGAGGGCGAATATCACGATCGTCGGGCGGGGTTCGACCCGATTGAACGTCCGGTCGTCACATCAGTACTCTTGGATTTTCAGTTCGATCATGTTGGCAGCGTCTGAGACGAGCCGAGCGAGTTCCTCCTCGAAGTAGTCACCCTGCATCCGGCTGGCCGGGCCGGCAATGCTGACCGAGCCGTAGACACTCGTCTGATCCCCGTCGACGTAACGCTTGATCGGTGCAGCGACACAGCACAGCCCGTCCAGTTGTTCCTCGCGGTCGAAAGCGACGCCGCTCTCCCGAATCTCTTCTAGTTGTTCCATCAGTAACTTCTCCGCGGTGACGGTGTGTTTAGTGTTCGCCGGCAGGCCGTGTTGGTCGATGATCTGACTGACGCGCTCGTCGGGGAGGTACGCGAGGATTGCCTTCCCGAGTGCGTTGCTGTGGAGGGATTTCCGGCTTCCCTTTGCGTCGAACTCGACGCCTTTCTCCCCACTGTTCGAGTAAATGTAGAACCCGTGCCCGTATTCTTCACACATCAGGATACACATCTCGCCCGTTTCTTCGACGAGCCTGTCGACCTCGGGCTTCGCGGCGGAGTAGAGCGACATCTCGTCGACGCGATCGTGCCCGATCGTGAGGAACTTCAAGCCCGGCCGGTACGTTCCGTCGGCGTTCACCACGTACTCCTGATCTTCCAGCGTCTTGAGATGATAGTGGACGGTGCTTTTCGGCAGGCCAGTTTCCTCGGCGAGTTCCGTTCCCGTGGCCCCGTCGAGCTCGGTTAACGTATCGAGTATGGTGAGTGTCCGTTCGCAAGCTTTGATCCGCTTCGGTTCGCCCATCTCGCTCATGGCAATCCGACTATCCTGCACGACCTTAAAATTTAATCTCAGTAGCGCTCAGATATGGATTATAGAAGCAGATCGGCGAGTCACTGTGCGGATCAGCAATCATCACGCTATTGGTTCTATCACGTTGAATAGTTTTCGTTGTATCTATCTGGGATGCAAAAAATTCGGATCGGCCACAGAACGGTTCAACAAAATTGAAATTCAGATAGCTAAATATGCCGAATGATAATTTTGGATGCCAGTGATTTTCTCCGGTATAGTTCATCATCAAAGATCATCGGCCGGATAGTCACGCGCCTTTCGGGAGCAAGTACACGGATAAAACGAATTCAACGATATTGAAATTTATATCTTGTTCGATATTCGGGTATTCGCCCGCTATATTAAAGATATTTCGTGTATTTGCTTTTCTGATCGAAGACGAGCGCGCGAATTGCGCCGAATAGCGATTCCGAACAGAGTTGATTCGTTCAACTAGATTGAATCCAATCGGATACCCTCAGTCTCGGGTGTCATGTATTTCCGAACTACGTCGGATACCGGTCCCCGATGGCAAAAATCTTGTTACCAGTTTTCGCCGGTCGCACCCGTGGGGTCCATTCCGAGCCAAACGCTTTTGATAGACGGCTCGGTTGCTACGAGCATGGGTAACGCTAGCTACGACTTCAGTGAGGAGACGGTCGTCGTAACTGGGGCCAGTTCGGGGATCGGACGCGCGATAGCACTCGCATTCGGTGACGCGGGAGCGACGGTGATCAACGGGGATATCCGTCCCGAACCGAAGGTCGGCGATACGCCGACTCACGAGCGCATCCGGGAGGACGGCGGGGAGGCGACGTACGTCCAGACGGACGTGAGCGAACCGGAACAGTTGCTCGCCCTCGTCGACGAGGCCGACGAGTACGGAGGACTCGACGTCTTCGTGAACAACGCCGGCATTTTCGAGGACGTTCCCTTCCTCGAAGCTGACGAACCGACCCTCGACGCCCACTATCAGGTCAACATCAAAGGGGTCTACTTCGGCTGTCAGGCCGCAGCCCGGAAGATGCAGGGGACGGGCGGCGCCATCGTCAACGTCGCGTCGATCAGTTCTCGCGTCGCCCAAGGCGGACTCGTCCATTACGAGGCGACCAAGGGTGCCGTCGAGATGATCACTCGCGGGACAGCACTGGAACTCGCCGAGGCGGGCATCCGCGTCAACGGCGTGGCGCCTGGAATCGTTCCGACGGAGCTGTACGAGGGATACTCCGACAAGTACCGAGACGAGTCTGAGCGTGAGGAACTCGTCAAACCCATCCCGATGGATAGGCCCGGCAAACCCGAAGAGGTCGCCAACGCGACGCTGTTTCTCGCCAGCGACGCCGCGGCGTACACGACGGGCGACCTGCTGTTCGTCGACGGCGGTTGGATGGTACTGTAGCGGATCGATTCCCGCCGGCCCGACCGGCTATACGTAATAGTTTTATCTCTGCCGAGTGGGGACACTGATGTATATTGGTATGAATACACAGAGAAGTGCCGACGACTTCGAACGAATTCACTTGGTGTGGACGGACATGAACGGCATCCCACGAGGGGTGGCGTTTCCAGCCGACGAGTACGACACGCTACTCGAAGACGGGGCGGGCTTCGCGAACAGCGTCGCCGAGTTCACGCTCGAACCGGGCCTGGTAGAAGACCCCGTCTATCCGGCCGAGGGTGGCGACATGGTCGCCTATCCGGACGACGACGCACTCGTTCCGGTGGCCTGGGACGACGGCGTTGGCTTGGTTTTCTCGGATCTGGCGGACGTCTCAGGGGCGGATCAGCCGCTCTGTACGCGGAGTCTCCTGGGTCGGATCGTCGACGAGTATCGGGAACTCGGCTACGTGCCGATGGTGGGCGTGGAACCGGAATTCTCGCTGCTCACGCCGACCGACGACGGCCCCGAACCGTTCAACGCACGCACCTCCTACGACCTCGACGCGCTCGATCAGGCGTCCGAGCTGATCCGTGACTGGACCGCGTCGATGGAGACAGCGGGCTACTCCGTCATCGGCGTCCACCAAGAGTCCCAGCCCGGGCAGTACGAGGTCAACCTCAAGTACGACGACCCCGTCACGACGGCGGACGGCGTCATGCTGTTCAGACACATGATCAAGGCCGTCTCCCGCCAGCACGAGTGCGAGGTGACGATGATGCCACGTCCCCACTCCGTCGAGGACGCCAACGGGATGCACTTCCACCTGAGTCTCTGGGACACCGACCGCGAGGAGAACCTGTTCGCCGGCGACGACCGTCACCTGGAGTTCCCCACCGGGCAGGAACCCGCGGGGGCCGGGCTCTCGTCGGATGCGGTGCATTTCATCGGCGGGATCATCGAGCATCTGCACGGGCTGACGGCGGTTTGTAACCCGACGGTTAACTCATACAAACGACTCATTCCGGGGATCTGGGCGCCGTGCAACACGGCCTGGGGAGGAGACAACCGGTCGGCGAACCTCCGCATCCCACCGGAACTGGAGGACGCAGCCCGCGTCGAGTTCCGCTCGCCGGACTCCGCGATCAATCCCTACCTCGCGCTCGCCGCGACGCTCGCGGCCGGCCTCGACGGCCTCCGAAACCGGATCGAACCCCCCGAGCCGACGACCGGGAACGCGTACCAGGAGGGCTACGAACGACTACCCCGGACGCTCCTGACCGCTCTGGACGCCTTGGAAGCCGACGACGTACTCCGGGAGGCACTCGGGGAGACGCTCGTCGAAGAGTACGTCAAGATCAAACGGGAGGAGTTCGACCGGTACCAGCAACACGTCAGTGACTGGGAACGCGACGAATACGGAGACGAGTTCTGAATGGCGACAGTCGTTCTCGACAACGTCTTAGAGTCGGCGTACACCTGCCTGACCGACGAGATCGCGACGCACTTCCCGGACGTCTCCGTCGTCAACGTTCCGCGCGGCGAAGCGGTGCCGTCCCTCGACGACGTCGACGCAGCACTCATTACCGGCAGTTCCGCCGGCGTGTACGAGGAGACGGAACACCCCTGGATCGCCGAGGAGAAAGCGATCGTCAGGGAACTCGTCGACCGGGAGATTCCGACCCTCGGCATCTGTTTCGGCCACCAGATCATCAACGACGCACTCGGTGGGACGGTCGAAGCGCAGACGCTCACTTCCGGTCTCGTCCACGCCTCGTTCGACGACGATCCGCTGTTCGACTGTGTTGATCCCGTCGTCCCGGTGCTACACGGCGATTATGTCGTCGAACGAGGTGACGACATGGAGCGCATCGGGACGGCCCCACACTGCCGAAACTTCGCGACGCGACACCGATCGGCGCCGGTGTGGACCGTCCAGTACCACCCCGAACTCACCCCACGGATCGTCGAGGAACAAGTCGAACCGGCCTTTGGCTGGGATCCCGATGGGTCGAGTTACGCCGAGTCGAACGCAATCTTGACGATTGTCAACTTCCGCCGACTCGTCGGATAGGACGTCGCTATCCTCTCGCGGGGACTGGGTGGAGCACGCGTTCGCGTGTTAAAAAAGTCGGCGACGGCGGCGATCAGTCGTCGTCGTCGACGAGCGACGTTTGGTTCTCAGTCTTCCACTTTTCGATGTCGCGGATGGCGTGTTCCGGCGGCACGTCCATCGACGGATTCTCCTCGAAGAAGTGCACCGGTTCGAGTTTGAACGACATCATCTTCGCGGGCAGGATCGGCCAGTCTTCGGGCGTGCAGACGTGTGTCTGGTTCAGGTTGTACCAGACGACAAGGTCCTCGTTGTCGACGGAGCGATCCTGTTCGACCCAGCTGGGGAGGCCCTCGCCGCCGGGGTTCTGGTTGGGGTAGTCGCCGGCCGGATAGATCTCGTCGTCGTCGTACTGAGTGGTCCAGAGGTGCTTGTCGGCCAGTCCCAGGCGCTTCATGTCTGACGAGTCCTCCTGGGGCGCGAACGCGGTGTTGTCGCCGTTCTTGTGTCGAAGCCGATAGCCGACCGGTTGTCCGGTGGCGTCGTTGGTGACGTTCTCGTTGACGATTTCCCAGTAACGCCCCGTGTGGGGGTTGGTCATCGCCATGGCCTCCGACTCGGACTCGTACTTCTGGCGTTTGGCGTAGGCCGCCTGGCCGTACCGGTTCATGTGCTCGCGAGTCGGCTCGGCGTGCGACTCCGAGGGGTCGTAGCCACCAGGCCCGTACGGGATCTGCTCCAGGTCGACCTGTCGGATGGAGTTGTTGACGCCGTCGATGTCGAAGTCCAGACGCGCCGTGAAGACGTGCTGGTGGATCATCGACTTGTGGTCGGGACCGACCATCTCCGAGGTGCCGGTCACGGTTTCGCCCGGCGGCGTCGGGCCGGTGGCGTTGCAGCCGGTGAGACGCACCTGGGCCTCGATGCCGCCGTCCTGGTAGAAGTACCAGTAGAAGGCGAAATCGTAGTTGCCGATAGTGGTGATGAACGAGACCACCAGACGGCGGTTCCGACGAACCTCGTCGTCGCCCTCGCGCCAGTCGTGGTGCTTCCAGAGCAGGCCGTAGTCCTCCTCGTGGAGACAGATGGCGTCCTCGATGACCGTGGGGTTGCCGTCCGGATCGTTGAGGACGGCGTCGAAGTAGTGCATGTACCCCAGACAGTCACAGCCCTCCGTGAGCGAGTTGGCGAGACGGCCGATACCGTACTCCCCGACGTCGAACGGGGTCTTCCAGTAGTGGTTCGGATCGGGATCGTTGTACGGCGTCGCCACCTCGGGGAAGGAGGCGCGGTTGAGGATGCTTCGGACGTTCCCGTCCTCGTCCTCGTAGCCGACATCGTGGAGGACGAGCCCCTCGCGGTGGTTGAAGCTCACCCGCAGGTTCCACTTTTGCCAGCTGATCTCGCGGCCGTCGACCTCCCAGCTCGGACCCTCGTCTTGGACGACGTTGTAGGGGGTGAGGTCCTCTCGAAGGTCTCGGTTCTCGGCCCGATAGTGGTAGGTCTCCATGTTGTTGACGACGTCGGGGTTGATGACCCCGGTGTCGACGACCTTGATGACCTCCTTCTCGTCGAGGTCGACCCACGGATGGATGCCCGAGAGCGGCCGATTGTAGGCGTTCGCACCGCGCTCTTCTTCGCTACCTTTCACCCACGCGACGCCGTGTGCGAGGCGGCGATTCGGATCGATATCCTGCGGGACGAAGTCGTAGCCGGCAGACCACGCCGTGACGATGGCGAGATCCGGATCCGCACCGCGCTTCTTGACGGCCTCACGGAACTCGTCGTTCTCCTTGACGAGCTCCTCGACTTCGACGAACTCTTCGCCGACCATGCGAGGTTGCGTGTTCGGCAACTCCTCCCAGCGGACGACTTCCTCGGCGTCGAGGGAGACGACGCCCTCGTAGGTCGTCTTCGCGTCCTTGTCGCGGATGACGATCTTTGCCTCTCGGTCGACGGACGTTCCGTCGTTTTCGTAGGCTCTCACGGCCTCTTTGGCGGGTTCGTTGAGAACGATCTCGATGAACCGCGCCTGTTCCGACAGGTCTTCTTCCGCGGCGAGGATCTCGCGGGCCGCGTCCACTTCTTCCGGGGCCAGAGGGTCGAGTGGGTGTTCGACCGGGAATTCGCTGTTTGTGCCCATTACATGCCCACTGTTTGCAGGATACTTATTAACATTTTCTGTCAGCTAAATTGTCCTTTTGCCGACCGAATCGGAGATTCCGTCGACGGCGACGCCGGCGCCGAACCAACTGGGCGAGGAAACGACCCACTCCAACCTCGGCCGACCGGGTGGGGGGACCGATAGTTCTCCTCGTTTTATCGAGAATGATGTCACACGAAAAACAAAATATTAAAGTTTGGAAGCTCCAACTGTGACATCGAGTACCATGACAAGTGAGATACCGCGACGGACGTATCTAAAACACCTGATGGTCGGTGGGAGTGCAGCAGCACTCGCTGGTTGTACCGGCGGCGGTGGCGGTGGTGGGGGCGGCGGTGACGGTGGCGGTGGCGGCAGTTCCGTTGCCGAGTCCTGGGAGCAACAGGAGATGGCGACGGCGTCAGCCGCCGAGCATCCGGAACTGCTCGAAGCGACGGAGGAGCTAAAGTCACTCTCCGGGCAGCAAGCGACCGTCTCCCACCTGACGTGGGCGGGCTACGACGGCAGCAACGTCCAGCAACCGTTCCGAGACCAGTTCGACGCGAGTACCGAACTCGACCTGTTTAGTGAAGACCCGAAAGCGATCAACCGCCTGTCTGCCGGCGAGTGGAAGGAGTTCGACGTCTTCACGCCCAACAACGCGTTCATCGTGGACGCCGTCGAGAAAGACATCATCCGTCCCATCGACGAGGAGGCGTGGCGCCCCTACACGTTCGACAATTACCTGGAGATGTTCCAGCCGGAAAACGGGTACAAATTCGGCCACGTCAACGAGGACGGGGAGTTCGACGCCGACGGCCAACTGTACGCCCTCCCACAGCGGTGGGGGTGGGTGTCGATGTGTGTCAACACCGACGTCGTCGACGAACAGGACTGGCAGTCCTACGACATCGCCTGGTCGGACAAGTACAACGTCGGCCTGTCCGACTGGTTCTTCTGGATGATCCAGATCATCATGCTCAAGGCGGGCGTGGACCCCTACAAGGAGCACAACGACGACGAGTTCGATCAGGTCGAACAGGCCACGTTCGACCTCTTCGACAACGCGAAGGCGCTCTACCCGAACGTCGCCGCGCAGAACCAGGCGCTGAAAAACGGCGAGATCGACATCCTGATCATGTCGAGCAACTTCGGGCAGGGGACGCTCCGGCGCGAGGGCAACATGAACTTCAAGAACGTCATCCCCTCGGAGGAAGGGGGCATCCTCTGGTGTGAGCAGGACACCTTCGTGAAGGGTCAGCTGTCGCCTCTCGCCGACAACTACGTCGCGTACCTGCAGAGTCCCGAAGCGGCGTACAACCTCTCGTGGCCCGAAGGCGCGAGCAGCGTGAACGTCGTCCCGCACAAGTCGGTCTTCGACGAGTACAGCGAGGAACAAAAGGAGGTGCTCCGGGTGGACGACCTCAACGACATCATCGAGAGTTCGGTCTGGTTCGACAACGTCCCGGACTTGTCGGACTTCCAGCCCATCTGGCGGGAGGCAAAGACGCGCGTCTAACCGCGGCCCGCCGACGCTACCCATTCTTTGTCCACGGCACACCGGACCGGGAGCCACTGGTCTTCGTGCCGACTGCCACGCGAACGATTAAATAATCGGACGTAGAGCTACTGAATGCATGTCCATCGGTGGCAAGACAGCGATTATTACGGGTGGAGCCAACGGTATCGGCAAGGGAATCGCCAGCGTGTTCGCTCAGCAGGGAGCGGACATCGCGATTCTCGACATCGATCAGGAAGCTGCGGAGACGACGGCCGCGGAACTCGAGGCCGCGGGCACCACGGCGACCGCGGTGGAAGGCGACGTAACCGATTTGCACTCGCTGGAGGCCGCCGTGGAAGCCGCGGCCGACGAACTCGGCGGCGTCGACATCCTGGTCGCGAACACCGGAATCTACCCGTCCGCGACGCTCGAAGAGATGGACGCCGACGATTGGGATACCGTGCAGGACGTGAATCTGAAGGGGATGTTCCTCAGCGTGAAAGCCTGCCTCCCCTACCTGAAAGAGGCCGCACACGGACGCGTGCTGCTCACCTCGTCCATCACCGGCCCGATGACGGGCTACCCCGGCTGGAGTCACTACGGCGCCAGCAAGGCCGGCATGCTCGGGTTCATGCGGACGGCGGCGATGGAACTGGCGGCGGACGACATCACCGTCAACGCCGTCCTTCCGGGCAACATCCACACGGGCTCGCTCGACGACCTAGGCGAGGAGTATCTGGAGCAGATGCGGTCGAACATCCCGCTCGGTGAACTCGGCGACATCGAGGACATCGGGAACGCCATGGCGTTTCTTGGATCCGAGGAGGCCGGCTACATCACGGGGCAGACGCTCGTCGTCGACGGCGGGCAGACGCTCCCCGAATCCTCGATGGCTCTCGAGTCGATCGACGAGTGAAAGCGAGCAGCGAACCGGTTCACCGCTGAAACGGCCCTCCAACCTTTTCGAAGTCGGTAAAAAAGACGGGACGACGCCGCGTTAGCCCCGGTACTCGAGCCAGAACGCCAGGACGATGGCGAACGAGGAGATGAAAAACAGGACCCCCGCGACCCCCGGTACGAGCGACGAGAATCCCTGCGTCAGGCGGCTGTGGATCCAAGTGGTCACGATGGTGTTCGACCCCGACATGTAGGAGGCGATGTGGTAGTTGTTCCACGAGAGGACGAACGCGAAGATCGCCCCGGAGACGATGCCGTCCGCGAGGAGCGGGAGAGTGATGTCCTTGTACAGTTTCGGTGTGCTCGCCCCGAGGTCGCGTGCCGCTTCCTCGATGTTCGGGTCGATTCCGAGTGCCGTGATCGACACGACGAACATCACGATGGGCGAGATCCAGACCATCTCGGCGATGATGGTCTGGGGGATACCGTTCCCGAGACCGATCACGTTACTCCACATCGACATCCCGAGGCCCACGATCAGCAGCGGGAAGAAGATGGGCAGAAGCACGACGATCTTGAACAGTTCCTGTCCCCGGAAGTCGTAGCGCGTGTACCCGATCGCGGCGCTCGTGCCGACGACGGTGCTGAGGATCGTCACGGGGACGGCGATTTTCAACGTGTTGAAGATCGCGTTTCGGACGCTGTCCGAGGTGATTGCCTTTCGGTACCAGTCGAGCGTGAAGTCGTACGGCAGGCCAAACACACGGGCGTTGTGGGTGGACGCGACGATGATGGCGATCATCGGCAGCATGAGGAACAGCGTCACGAGACCGATGTATCCGTACCACACAGTGTCTTCCGTCCGCGTACTCTGGTGTGACGCGTGACTGGCACCGCCACCGCTCCGCGAGGCGATCTCCTCCAAGTCGAGTCGCCGGAGGATGTAGACACCGCTGAACCCCGCGATGAGGAGGAGCGACACCGCCTGGACGGAACCCAGCGGGAAGTTCTGCGCCACGCCGAACGAGTACCCGATGTTGGTGGCCATCGTGTAGGCCGACCCGCCACCGAGCAGTTGGGATTCGACCGACGCCCCAAGCGAGAGACTGAACACGAACAGCGATCCGATGACGACTCCCGGCTTGCTCATCGGCCAGACGACGTCCTTGAAGAGTTTGAACCGACTCGCACCGAGATCTTCGGAGGCGGTGTACAGCGACTCAGAAATCGAGAGCATGGAGAGGTAGATGGGGAACAGCATGAACGGCAAGTAGGTGTAGGTGGTCCCCAGCACGATAGTCGACGTCTTGTACAGCAGCGACGGGGGAGTGTACCCGAAAAAGCCCAGAACGGAGAAGAGGACGCCGTCTTTCATCAGGAACATCACCCACCCGAGCATGCGCATGGTTACGCTCGTCAGCAGAGGGAGAATTATCAGCGCGATCAGCACGATCTTGAACCGGTGAATCTTCCGTGAGAGTGCGTACGCTGCGGGGTAGCCGATGAGCAGCGTAAGCACGACGGTGAAGACGCTGATGTACACCGTCGTCGAGAGGATGTCGCCGTAGACACCAGACCCCCTCACCATCCCGTTCACGAACTCCGTGTAACTAGCGAGCGTCCAGGTCGCCGGATTCAGCGAGAGGGCGTTCCCCGACTGCAGCGAGAACAGGACGAGGATCAGCATCGGGCCCACGAACATGCCGGCCAGCAACACCAGGATGGGCACGAGTAGCAGTCGCGGCGACCGAAGCACCTCGTAAAGCGAGAGATGCCCGGACTGGCCACCGAGGCTCCGTTTCAGTTGTTCTATTGTTGACATAGTCTTATTCGGGTACGAGGATGGTGTCCTCTTTGTCCCACTGGAAGTAGACCGAGTCGCCGTTGCTCAGCGTGGCGCCTTTCTCGTAGTTCATATCGGCGATGTACTCGTCCTCCGAGTTCGGGACGTCCACTTCGACCAGAACGCGGTTGCCCTTCACGAGCGTATTGTGGACGGTGGCCTCGACGCCGACGTTGCGTTCGAGGTCGGGGGCGACGAAGGCGTCGTCGTACCGCACGACTACGTAATCCGGGGCGACGTCGCGGGCGTCGGTGAACTCGATAGGCGCCTCGAAGGCCGAACTGGACACCTCCAGTGTCCCGTTCGTCCGCACCGCCGAGTCCAGCTCAAAGATGTTCGCGTCGCCCATGAACTCGGCGATGAAGCGGTTCCGGGGTCGTTTGTAGATGTCGATCGGTTCACCGGACTGCACCAAGTCGCCCTCCCGGAGCACGAAGATACGGTCACTCATGAGGAGCGCGGACTCGAGCGAGTGGGTGACGTAGATGAACGTCATGTCCAACTCCTCGTTCAGGTCACTCAGTTCCCGGCGCAGTTGTTTCTGGAGGACGTAGTCGAGCGACCCGAGCGGTTCGTCGAGGAGGAGAATCTCTGGGTCGTAGGCGATAGCCCGTGCCAGGGCGACGCGCTGCTGTTCGCCACCACTGAGTTCGTCGGCCTGCTTATCGGCGTACTCGACGGGGTCGAGTTCGACTTGGTCGAGGAGTTCGTCCACCCGACCGTCCTTGGGCATGCCCTGCGCCTCCATCGGGAAACGGATGTTCTCACGGACGGTCATATGCGGGAACAGCGCCCACGACTGGAACACCATGCTCGTGGGGCGCTCTTGGGGACGCATATGCGTGATGTCCGTCTCGTCGAGTTGGATCGATCCGGACGTCGGTTCCAGGTGACCCGCGATCATGTTCAGCACCGTCGATTTCCCCGAGCCGCTCGGTCCGACGAGAGTCACCAGTTCTCCGGGTTCGATCTCGAATGTCAGGTCCTCTACTGCCACCAAATCGCCGAATTCTTTGCGTATATTCCGTAATTGGATCATAGCTCTTACGTGGAGTGATACCGGGTAACAGTATCTTTTTTGGTGTACTTATAGCTATCTGTGACGAAATCGAGAACTGCCGAGGCCGCCGCCGTTGGGTGGTCTCTCGTGAGCCGAGGATGACAGGCGGTGCCGTTCCGCACGGGGCGACGGACGGACTGGACGTCGGAGTCGCTGGAACAGGTGAGCGTCCCACAATCGGCCACGACCGATGTGGTAGACCAGTCGCGCCGCACACAGGACTGGAGAGCCGACGCATGACGAGCGCTACGCCCATCAGCGGTCGCTTGGGGTTCGGAATTACTATTAAGTCATCCCCTGATGAAGGGACGATCATGTACAAGGTACTCGTACCCCTTGATAGCAGTCGAGAGCGGGAGCGAACCCAGATCTCTGCGCTGACCAAGCTTCCGGCCGACAAAAGCAAGCTAGCAGTGGTACTGACACACGTCTTGACGGACGAAGAGGAGACGGCACCAAAGGAGATGCAACGGCCGGAGCGAGCGTCAGTGGTCAAGGAAGCACGGAAGACGCTCGAAGACGAGGGGTTCTCCGTTACGGTACGAAGTGCGCACGCGCCACCCGCAGAAGGAATTCCCGATCTCGCGGACAAGATCGATGCCGATCACATCATCTTGGGGGGACGCAAACGGTCACCGGCGGGGAAAGCGCTGTTCGGGAGCGTCACACAGAGCGTGATTCTCAACACGGATCGACCGGTGACGGTCACCGGCGGGCGGTCCGAGTAACGGTCGCTACCGAAACAACTGTTCGCAATCAAAAATATGCAAGAGTTGGACGACACGGATCTGATTATCCTGCAACTGCTGTCGGAGGATGCACGCCGAACGTACAACGAGATCGCGACTGCCGTCGATCTGTCCCCGCCCGCGGTTTCGGATCGTATCAACCAGCTCAAAGAGTTGGGGATCATCCGCCGGTTTACTATCGACATCAATCACGAGCAGGTCGGCGGCGGAACGAGCGTGTTGATCATCATCGATGCAGTGCAGAACAAAATCGCCGAACTCCAGGACCACTTGGAACGGAGCGAGAACGTGGATCAGTACTTCCTCTCCGCCGACTTCTCTCTGTACGTGTTCGGGGAACTCCCCCAAGACAGACCCCATCAGTGGCTTGCCGAGACGTTCGACAGCGGCCTGGTTCAGGACATCCGAGTGAAGATCGTCATCGACAGGGGACACATTCCGGGCGTCTATCACGGGCAAGAGTAAGGGAAGACGAATTTTCAATCGACCGACACACGGGCACGGCCCTCGTCGGGGCATCCCTGCTCCCGCCCCAACGCGGGAAGCGCAGGTCAGAACGGGAAGAGGTCGCCGTCGATCCCGTCGCGTTCGATGAGTTCGATCTCGTGGCCGTCCTGGTCCGTCGTGAACGCGTACATGTCGTCACAGGAGGCGGGGTCGCGGTAGTCCGGGGCGTCGCGAACCATCAGTGTCTCCCAATCCACGGCGAGGTCGTCGACGCGGACACAGAGATGACCCCACGCGTCACCCTGCTCGTAGGTTCGACCGTCGTAGTTGTAGGTGAGTTCGACCGACATGGCCTCGTCCGGGGCGTCTCGCGGTTTCATGAAGTAGTTGGCGAAGGTGTCTGCCTCCCAGCGGCCGGCCGGTTCGTATTCGAACTTCCGGGCCCAGAAGCCGATTGCCTCGTCGGGGTCCTCGACGCGGATCATGGTGTGATCCAGACTCCAGCGCGATCCGTGGTCGCGTTCGACCAGTTCGACCTCGTGGCCGTCGGGGTCTTTCACGAACGCGTAACTCCCGCCACAGGAGTCAGGATCGCGGTAGTCCTCGACACCCTCGCTCATCAGCTCCTCGTAGGCGTCGTAGACGTCTTCGACGCGGACGGCGATGTGGCCCCACGCGTCGCCGAACTCGGGTGTTTCGCCCTCGTTGTGTGTGAGTTCGAGCATCGCCCCCTCGTCGTGCATCTCCTCCGGGCCGAGATAGACGATCGTGAACCCGTCGCCCTCGAACCGGTCTTTCTCCTCGTACTCGAGGTGTGTCTGGTACCAGTCGAGCGACGCCTCCAGATCGCCAACCCGCATCATCGCATGATCAAGTATATAATCCATGTTGAACTCCAATACCACCGATAGTAAAAATCCTGCTATTTTCCAACGGACTGTGGCCGGATAACGAGCGAGAGCGAGGCGCGTTTCGGCTGGTTCGTGGCCGATTCCGATCTTCTCGGGCTACCGCTCGCTTCGCGTGGGATAGCCCAGAACGGGCGGCGACATCCGACCCGGCGATTGTGACCAAATTTCAATTTCTATATACTGTATTATTTTTCGATATGTTATCTGGCAGAATGATTTAGGCGCACCGATCACAGCTGGGTTCAGAAGGCCGCTCTACAGCCCACGGACGGGGCTAATTCGAATCACGGTCCGATCGCGGAGACCGTGATACAGTCCGATGACGAGCGAGGCTGGCTGTACGCGGTCGTCGGAACGCGACGCGGGCTCTCCGAACTGTTCCGCGTCGAACGCCGCGAGAAACAGTTCGTCGACGGCGTATCCGATTCACGGCCCGCCATCGTCTCGGACACCGATTCCAGCAGGGTTTCTATGGAAATACCCGTCGAACATGTCCATCGAACGCTAAAACCATGGACAAACCAGTTTTCGAATAATTGTATCCACGTCGACCCGCATCCCGTTGCAAATTGGATACAAGCTCGCGCAGGGAACCAGCGACGCTGACCGCGCCCTCGTTCAGTATTACGGGGCGTTCGGCGCGCCCGAGACGCTTGCGGGGGCAGAACTCGACCAAGCCGCCCGAACGCCGACCGACTACGGTGACGAGAGAAGCGGAGAGGGGTTAAGGTGCGTGACACGCTACATCTACCCATGAGAACGATCCAGTGGGACGACGACCGGGACTGCATCGTGATGGTCGACCAGACGAGACTCCCAAGCGAGTACACGACCTACCACGCCGAAACGGTGTCACAACTGATCGAGAGCATCCGAGTGTTGCGGATCCGCGGCGCGCCGGGGCTTGGCGCCGCCGGCGCCTACGGCGTCGCCCTGGCCGCCCGGCGCACCGACGCCGACGACTTCGGGGCGTTCGTCGACGCCGTCGCAGCCGATGCCGACGCCATCGCGACCGCCCGCCCGACAGCGGTCAACCTCGAACGCGAGGTCGAGACGGTGATGGCCGAACTCCGGACCTGTGGATCGATCCCCGAGGCACGGGAGCGGACGCTCGCGGCCGCACGGGAGATTGCAGACGCGGACGTGGCGCGAAACCGGCGGCTCGGCGCCCACGGCGCCGAACTCCTCGACGACGGCGACACCGTGATGACCCACTGCAACGCCGGCGCCCTCGCGACCGTCGACTGGGGGACGGCGCTGGGTGTGGTCTACTCGGCACAGGAGGCGGACAAGCGGATCGACGTGATCGCAAACGAGACGCGTCCGCTGAATCAGGGATCGCGCATCACGACGGTCGAACTCCAAGATCGTGGCGTCGAGACGACGCTCATCCCCGACAACGCCAGCGGCCTGTGCATGCAGGACGGGCGGGTCGACGCGGTCGTCGTCGGCGCCGATCGGATCGTCCTCGACGGCGGCGAGCAGTTCGGCGACCAGGGGGTGGTCTTCAACAAGATCGGGACGTACAAACACGCCGTACTGGCCGACCGACACGACGTGCCGTTCGTCGTCGCTGCACCCCACGCGACGGTCGACGTCGAACACGGCGCCGACGAGGTGGAGATCGAACGGCGAGATGGCGACGAACTCCGGGAGATCTACGGGACGCAGAACGCGCCGCCGGAGACGCCGGTGGACAACCCCGCCTTCGACGCGACGCCGATGGAACTCGTCGACTACCTCGTTACGGAGACGGGGGTGTACGAGCCGCCACTGGATCGGGCGACCTTCGAGGACGCGGCGGAGCGAGCGGCAGTGTGAGAGCCAGACCGGGAGCTGGTTCAAGAGCCCGTGCGGCCGGTGGCGACCCCGAGCGTCACCGCGGTGAACGGGACGAGAAAGCCGAGCGCGTATCCCAGCAAGTGGACGTAGAGGTTCAGGACACCGGCACCACGGATCGGGTCGGCGGGAAAGGCGACGAACGGTACCGCGAAGACGAGTACACCCGCGACGGCGGTCAGTTCGGTCGCGCCCGGCGTCGCGAGGAGCACCCGAACGGTCTCGCGGAAGTCCGGGCTCCGCTCCGCGACGTCGAGGACGTACCACAGTGCCCCCAGCGACGCCGCGAGGGCCAGGCCAGCCGCGAGGTGACCGGCGGAGGCGACCGCGGACCGGACGATCAACACCGAGACGAGGGTCAGGCCGGCGAGAAAGAGAGCGGGGGCGAGCTGTGTCGCGGGACCGACGCCGAAGCGGTCGTCGATGTAGTTCGCGAGTGCGAGCGGCAGGTAGCCGGCGAAGGCCATCACGACTCCGGAGAAGCCGACACCGACGGCCGGTCGCGGAATCGCGAGGTTCAGATACGACAGGGCGAACGGAAAGACGCCAACGAACGTCGGGTAGACGGTGTAGAAGCGGCGCCGGCGGTCACTGCCGACGTCGAGCGCGAGCGCCACCGGCACGACGAGGGCGTACAGGCCAACGTTGACGAGCAAGTGCGCAGGGTCGAGATGGACGAACGCCGAGGCAAACGCCGTAGTCGCCGTCGGGGCCGTGTAGTCGAAGACGAGCGATCGGCGCGTCACACGGGGGAGTAGAAAGACGATCACGAGCGCCGCCGGCACCGAACAGAGGAGCGCGAGGTCCGCCGGCCGACCCCGCTCGCCGAGCGTGGCGAGGGGGCCTGGATCCGATGCAGGGGCCATCGACGTATCCTGAGGGAGGACTGGATCATAAACGGTGGCGTCCCTAGCAGTACGAGAGGTAGTCGCCGCGTCGTCGACTGCTAGAACAGTTCTAGCACCATATGTGGACAGAATTATCACGGTGTAGACGACGTATTTGTGGTGTGCTATCACGTGATGCATCAAACGTCCAGAAAGTGTGCGCCTACATCACCCGCAGCGGGTCGGAGGTACTGGTGTTCGACGGGCCAGGGTACGACGGCCCGCAGATTCCGAAAGGCACCGTCGAACCGGACGAGCGGCCACGGGAGGCTCTGTACCGGGAGGTCGTCGAGGAAACTGGCCTGGCGGCGTTCGAGACGGTGGACCATCTCGTCACCGACGTGTGGACCCGTCGCGAGACACCGCCCAAGCGGTACGTACGCCATTTCTACCACGCGACGATCCACGACCCCCCCGACGCGTGGACACACACGGTCACCGGTGCCGGCGACGAACGCGGGTCGGAGTTCGCGTTCTCGTGGGTCGATCTCGGGACGGACACCGCCTTCGCCCTCGACCTCGACGACTACCTCCACGTGTTGGCCGACGCGAGCGGCGACGGGGCCACGTCGGGCGTGACCGCCGAGTGACGCCGGGCGAGGATCGAACATTAATTTTGTAGTGTGGTGATAATGATATTTAGAGCGTGTCGTCGTCGAGAGTGATTTTCTGCTAGCAAATCGTGATTAAGCCCGATACACCGTCTAAAAGACGATATTTTCGATACGCTATCGAACAGTTCGTTATAAACCATATAATATATCGATACAATAAATTCGATTGATAAATACGCACTATAGCCCGGAAAGCGGTCGACGTCGTACGTGTCGGAGGGCATCGTGTCGGGCGGGACTCCGGTAGGCAGTCAGTGCTGGCCGTAGCTCTCGAACGTCGAACGGAGACGGGTCACCTCCTCGTCGGGGAGGATGATCGGATCGCCGACGTTGAGCGCCTGGTAGTGGATGCGCGCACAGTATTCCACCATCGTCGCCACCTCGAGTGCGTCCTCGGCGGTGTCGCCCACGGCGATCGTCCCGTGGTTCTGGAGCAGACAGGCGTCGTACTCCGTCCCCATCGTCTCCGCGACACGTTCGCCCAGCGCCTCGCTTCCGGGATGTTCGTATCTCGCGACCGGAACCCGATCGCCGGCAAACGCGATCAGGTAGTGCGAGGCCGGGATCGGTTCCCCGATCGAGGCGAAGGTGCTCGCGTAAGGGGAGTGGGTGTGGACCACGCCGCCAACGTCGTCACGACACCGGAGTACCGCCGTGTGCATCGGCGTCTCACTGGAGGCGTCGAGGTCGCCGGCGACCTGGTCGCCGTCGAGGGTGACGAGGGGGACACACTCCGGCGTGACCTCTCCGTACGGCACCCCGGACGGGGAGACGGCGACCGTCTCACCGTCGGCACACAGTTGGCTCAGGTTGCCGCCAGTGCCCTTGGTCAGTCCCTGCGCGAGCATCTCGCGACCGAGTTCACTGATCGCCGTTCGCTCCACACCGTGTGGCAGGTTTTCCGTCATGGTGTAGTTAGTGCCGCGAATCGTCGTTCGTCGGACGATTGGCGGCCACCCTACTCAAACCTTTCACGGGATCCGGCGGGTGGTGGGGGAGACCGACACCATGGCGTGCGTCTCGTTGTGACTCATTCCAAGGAAAAGTTCGTATTTTTTGACTGTATTGTAATCTGGTACGATTGTCACAGTGCCGGTCGATACCGGGACTCGTCGAATCCTGCTCGGCAGGGACTGCGACGAGTAATTTGGCGGCACAGCGAATCTTGTGTCCGATTTACACCGACAGACGGTCGAACGGCGGAGACTAATCAGCTGAGTAACTATCTGGGATCAAAATCCTGTAAGCGCCCGCTTCGATCGTGCGAACCGGTTGATATCGAGAGATATCGCTCCAGTCTGATGCAACGAACGACATCGTTCAGTTTGGGCATCACATTGCAAAAAATACCAGATTGTCGAAATACGTGATCCCGACGCCGAGCGCGCCGTGAGAGTCGATCGCTCTGGTGGCCAGGTACTCGTGTCCACCCCTGGCAGTACGGCCGTCCGATATCCGAGAAGACGCCACATCGCGCGGTCGGTGAAAGACCGACCGCCACCGAAGTGTGCGGCCCTCCGGCGACAACGGATGCCCGACTACCTGCCACTTGTCGCGTGTACTGCGGCGTTTTCACCGGCGATTCGGCCAAACGTGATGCACTCCGCGAGGTTACCCCCACCTTGATACACAAACTTGAATGCCGACGATATTTCGCCGGCAGTGTAGAGGTTCGGAATCGGGGTCCGTTCAGCGTCGAGTACGCGTCTCTCGGCATCGGCCATGATACCGCCTTTGGTGTTCGGTCCACCGGGGTAGATGGGTAGCGCATAGTACGGCGGATTCGTCAGTGTGCCCATGTTGGCCGGATCACTCCCGTAGTCCCTGTCTCGGCCGTCGTTGCAATATTGATTGTAGACGCTGATCGTTTCGGAGAGGGTCGACCGCTCCATTAATTCGCGGTTGTCCGGGTGGTTTCGTATCTCCCCTGCCAGTTGCTCGATAGTCTCGGCCGTCAATATCCACCCCTTCTCGATAGCAGCGGAGTTGTCCTCGCCCCACTCAAGTTCGTGGTAACTGACGCCACGGAGACCGACCACTGCACGCTTTTGCCGGAGTGATTCGTCGAAGATCAACCACGACGGGACTCGTGGATAGACTAGTTCGTCGATGTCGAACTGGACGCCTTTCTTATAAAAGAAGTACCGGCTCGGATCCTCCGTTATCGTTCGTTCGGCCGCATACCGCTTGCCGAAATTGTCGACGACGACCGCGTGCGGACGGCCGATAACGGGAGTTCGAAGCCCCATTTTCAACCCATGTTTTCGTGTCGGGACTGCGGTCACCATTCGGGCTGCGGCTTTGTGTACCTTCGAAAGGGACGCACCGGCTTCCATCGCCATCTCGATACCGCGGCCGGTGTTGGCAGGGGAACCGTAGAAGGCCCACCCCTCGACCCCAGGCCCCTCGAGGAAATTCAGCCGTAGATCCTTGTTGTACTCGAACCCCCCAGTGGTCAAAACGGTCGCACCGGCCTCGTACGAGACCTGCTCATCGTCCCTGCTCGCGACGAGACCGAGAATTTCGTCACCTGCGTCGTCGGTGACGAATTCGACGGCGTTCGTCCCCCAATCGACGGTGATGTCACGGGCGTCAACGCCGGATTTCAAGCACGTATAGAACGCTTCCCCGGACTCTTTCAGTTCCTTGGGATCGTCGACCTGATCCCGATCCTTGTTGTTGAGCTCCCCGGAGTACGTACTGCGAAGGACCCGGTAGTTGGACTCTTCGGCGCCTGGAAACGCAGGAAATGCCGCTCCACGGCGTTTCACCGCGTCGAACTCCGGATCAAGCTCCTGCATCCAGGCTAGATTTTCCGGCGCGTACTCCGCCCACTTGTCAGCGAGGCCGTTCGCGATATCGGTGGGGAGTTCACCTTCGAGCTTCCACGGCAGATTTTCCCCGCTAAACATCGCCAAAGCGTACTGCTTGAGTGCGTTTTTATCCCCGGACGGGTCGGGGCTGTGAAACCCACCCCCGGACATACGAGTGTTTGAGTAGAAACCCGACTCGTCTTGTTTTTCAATCACTCTTACATCCGCGCCCGCGTCAGAAGCCTCGATAGCCGAACACGCACCGGCACCACCGAAGCCCACGACGAGAACATCAGTGTGATAATCCCACCCACCACTCTGTCGGAGCGTTTGTACCAGCATTCAGACCTACGATGTGGCTGCTAAGTAAATAGCTTTTGTCAAACGCGTGGTTGGAACACGCCCAGCAGCTTTCGATCTCGGTGGACTGGTGAAACGAGGGCGAGCGTTGGGCGGTCGGGACGAAAGCGTCGGTAGCCGAACCGAGGACTGAACGCCGTCCCACCACCGCCGTCAGCTCGGATACGAGCGACCCGGAAGGCGTGTGCCGGGCGCTACAGGATCTTCCCGAACCGGACCCCTCAGTTGATCTTGAAAGTGAGAGCGATAATGACCGCCATAACGCCTGCCAGGGCGAGGTATCCCTCGACGAAGTACCCGTTATCCGCGACGGCGCCGAATACGATCGGTCCGCCCGCTCCCAGCGTGGCGGTGAGCGTTCGTATGACTCCGAGTCCGGTGCCCTGCAGTTCCGCGGAGAACGAGTCTGCTAAATACGACTGGGTGATCGCACCCGAACCCAGCATGATGCTGATGAACGCCGTGACGACAAACAGGGAAAGCACCCCATCGACCACGGTGAGCAGGATGAAACCGAAAAAGGCGGGAGATAAGACACCGATCAGCGACCACCGCATTCCGAACGCATCGTAGGCTGCCCCACCGAGCGGCTTCGCCAAAATTCCGACCGCGAAGAAGAAGCCGAACATGAGGCTGGCAGTAGAGGTCGGAATGCCTTTAATCGTAGTAAGATAGGTCGGAAAGAACGCGGTGAACGACTGCCAGATGAACAGATACAGAAATAGGATGAGCGTCATAGCTCCGAGATCGGGATCTTTCAACTGTCTGAGTATACCTCGCATCTGCGCAAGATGATCGTCACTCGACCCTGTGTCCGGAGTCCGCTGGACAGGCAACACGACAAAGAGAACGACACCGATTACGAGCAAGAACGGGACGGCAACGCCGAGCCCAGCTTGCCAAGCGATCGTTGCGGCGAGAAACGACGCAATCGGCGGGAGAATCGTCTGTCCGGAGTCACCCACGGCCATCGTAACGCCGAGAGCACTCCCCAGTCGATCCGAATAGAGGTCCGAAAGGAGCGTGATCCGAGCGATGGGATACAGTGAGTGGCCCAATCCCCACACGGCAGTGGCGAGGAATAGAACCGCCAGCGACGTCGAAAGGGCGACTGCTGACAGAGCGACGGAAACCGTGCCGATGCTCACCACCAACAGCGTGCGCTCGTTGTATTTATCGGCGAGCACTCCACCGGGGAGTTGGCCGATAGATCCGAAAAACCACAGGGAGGAAACCAGCAATCCGGAGATCGTTAGCGAAAATCCGTAACTACTCTGTAAGTGGGGGATGATAACGGGATACACCATCCGCACACCGACCAGTATTCCCCACGCCGCGGCAATCGACGCGAGCGATTTTCCCTTCCCGTCAGCCCACAGAACGTCCAGTTGCTGTCTGACGAAGCCACGAGCAGTCATATAGAGCTCTATTGAAGCGATTCACACAGTCTTACATTAACCTATCGTCCGCGGCGAGTCCGTGCCGGCGACACGGCCGTCGTAATGGCTGAACGATTCCACTGGCGAGAGCGTACCTGGCGACCGTGCGTCCCCACACCGAAGATCCGCCGCGACGGTCGTCCGCAAACGGTGGACGGCCTAATTCGTCCATCCGGACAGCCGTTGTACCATCGGTTTGACGATGGGGAAAAGCAGGAGAATGACGATCAGAATCGAGATGGCGAGTGAAATCGGCTGGGACGGGCTAACGAAGATCATGGGAGAGCCGTCCGAAATCTGCAGCGAGCGGTAGAGATTGTCCTCGGCTATCGGCCCGAGAACGACTCCCAGCACGAGGGCGATGATCGAATAGTCGTACTTGACGAAGTAATATCCCAAGATTCCGAAGACCATGGCCGTAACTACGTCGATAGGGTTGATACGCAGCGCTAGCGAGCCAAACAGCCCGACGACGATGATGATCGGAACGATGTAGTTTACGTTTACTTTGGTGATCACCCCGAACCGCGTGATGAGGGAGACACCGAGCAACAGAATCACGAGATTGCCGACAACCAACGCCGCAAGGAAGCTGTACGTGATTCCGACGTCGCTGGAGAAGAGGCTCGGCCCGGGTTGAATCCCGTGCATCAGTAAGGCGCCGAGAAGGACCGCTGTCGTACCGCTGCCGGGGATGCCGAACGACAAGGTGGGGATGAGAGAGCCGGCACACGTCGCACTGTTGGAGGCCTCGGAGGCAATGACGCCGCGGGGATTGCCGTCCCCGAACGATTTGGAGTCGTCGTCGCTTCTCATCGCTTCGGCATACGATACGAAGTTGGAGACGGAAGCGCCGGAGCCAGGTATCGCCCCGATGGCCATCCCGATGAAGCCGGATTTGAGCGTGGTGATCGGATTGTAGAGCACCGTCTTGACGCCCTCGATGATACTCCCCTCGAGTCCGGCCTCCTCGGCATCTTTGGCGATGGAACCGCCCTCGCCGGAGAGTTTGAACATCTCCGCGAGCGCGAACAGCCCGATCAGTACGGCGATGAACGACAAGCCGTCGTAGAGAAGAGGATGAATGGGATACCGGAAGTTCGCCGTCATCGGGGCGATCCCGATCGTCGTGAGGAGAAGTCCGAACGATCCGGCGACGAGTCCCTTCAGCATCGCTCCTTCAGCGACGACCGTGATCATCGCGATCCCCAGCAGGGCGACCAGGAAGTACTCCGGAGAGCCGAAACTAAGAACGATGATAGTCACGACGGGCACGAGCAGGTACAGGATACCGACGGAGAGGATTCCCCCGATCGCGGAGCTAACGGAGGAGATAGCCAGTGCGTTCTTTGCTTTCCCTTGCCTCGACATCGGATACCCATCGAAGGTAGTGGCGGCAGCACCGGCGGTTCCGGGGGCGTTCAGTAGAATCGCCGAGATGCTGCCACCGTAAAGGCCGCCGAGGTACATCGTGACGAACATGATCATCACGTTGACACCGTCGAGCGACGCCGTGAGCGGTAGCAAGACCGCAATGCCAATGATCGGGCCGATACCGGGAATCGCGCCGAGTACGATCCCCAACAGTATGCCAGCGAGGATGTACAGCAGAGTCGGCCAACTGAATACGTCGATGAACGACGTGGCAATCTCGCCGAGCGCGATCGAAATCACAGGACCCACCCCGTCATGAGTCCCTCATTGAGTGGCAGTCTGAAGAGATCCATGAAGACGTACGCGATACCCAGGCTCAGCAGAGCGAGCAGTACGACATGTCGGTTCGAGATGTCCATGATCTTCGAGTAGATGGCCACGAAAAACGGCGTGGTCCAGATGTATCCGATGACGAGTCCGCTTGCGGTGTACAACACGGTGAGGAAGATCGTGACCTCGAATTTCGAGATATCCAGACCTGCAACGGTCACCAGTACGGAGGTGGTCTGACCCGAAGGCTCCTCCATGACCTCGTCGAGTTTCTCGGAAATCTCTGAGCTCTCGGAGACGTCCGTCAGGGACTCGGACGACGAGATCGAAAAGAGCGACGGGAACAGGTTGTCGAGCAGTAAGATACTCCCCCCCAACAACACCACCGTGGACATGACCTGTGGAAACCTGGCTGCGCTCGTTGGGTAGTTGTCTGCCGTCACTAACATACTGCCGGAAACGACGATCATCATCCCGAGGAGGATCGTTTCACCGTCGATGTTATGATTTAGTTCGTTGAGTCTGGATTTCATGTATTCTGTGGACGAGTTCAGTCCGGAGGTTCAAATACGTCTCGAGATGGAGGGCCATGCACCGGAGTGGCAGCCAGACGAGTTGCAGTTACTCGATGCCCATTTCCTCACGGATCATCTCCATGTCGACTTGCTCCGGAATCGTTTCGAGGGCGCCGTGCCACCGCTCGCGGCACACTTCGCGGTCACCCCAAACGACCACGTTTCCGGTCTCCTCCTCCCACTGAGCCGACGCATCGCTCTTTACGGCCTCCTCGAATGCCCCCTCGAGGGTGTCGACGACGTTCTCCGACAGACCCTCCGGACCGAGAACGGCCCTCGAAACGACCGAGAACTGATTGACGTTGTCGTAGCCGTAATCGGTAACGGACGGAATATCCATCACGAGACCACCGTTGTCGGACAGGTCCGCGACGACCTCCACGTCCCCCTCCTCGGCGAACGGTTGCGCTGCCGTTTCGGAGGCGATACCGGCGGCGACTTCGCCGGATGCAACCGCTTGGGCAGTCGGCCCCGACCCGTCGTACGCGATGTACTCGTCGAAGTCCATCCCGTGATTGTCACGAGTCTGCAGGGCGGCGATGTGAACCATCGACCCAACGGCCTGGCCACCGAAGGATGAAGCCTCTCCGCTCTGGTACAGTTCGATGAGGCCTTCGTAATCGACGTCCAGATCGGGGTTCGCCATCACGACGTGTGTACTCTCGCCGACGACACAGATGGGAGTGAAGCTCTCGTAGGAGATCTGCAGCGTGTCCGGCGCCGCGAGATACGTGAGCATCCCCGTTCCCGGCGGGACGCCCATACCGATCTCGTATCCGTCGGGATCGGCCATGCTGATCTCCGTCATACCACGAGTCGCTCCGGCACCCTCGATGTTCTCGACCTGCATCGGGTTGTCCAGGATGTCGGAGACGAGAGGAACGAAGTGGCGTGCGTAAATGTCCGTCCCGCCGCCGGGCCCGTACGGAACGATGAAGTTGATCAGTTCGCTCGGGTAGTTGGACCCGCCGCCACCGCCGTCTCCACCGCCGTCGCCACCGTCTCCACCGTCACCGCCACCGCCGTCGCCACCGTCTCCACCGTCACCGCCACCGCCGTCGCCACCGTCTCCACCGTCACCGCCACCGCCGCCGCCGCTACAGCCAGCAAAACCTGCAACGGCTGCGACACCGGTCGATTGTACGAAGCGCCGCCTATTGACCACGGAAGGGCTGCTACTGTCTTTTCCCATGCCAAGATGAGACATGACATGCACCCATATAAATATTGTGCATGGTCTTTCCGAAGAATCACTATACAGAGAGCGTCAGCCGTCGAGACGTGGGACGTCAGAGTGCTCGGCTACACCGCTCTCGTCGTCGCACCTGGTTCGACAGCCCGCAAGCGCGGCGAGTGACGGGGACGTCCGGAGACACGTGTCGCCGCACGATGTCGGGGACCCGTTCTAGCGTCCCGAACGACAGTGTCTCCCGTCCCATTCAACTCCGGGTGAGACGACGGTGGGGAACCGGGAAAGCGCTCACACGGGGGCCGCCCGCTGCCGATCCGTGGAGCACGAACGCTACCGGTCCGTGAGAGGGGTCCACGCACGGTCGACCTCACCGACGTACCGAACGCGCGGGCGCATGATCCGATTGTCCCGGTACTGTTCGATGATGTGACCGATCCAACCGCCGACACGGCTCATCGTGAATACGTTGGTGAACAGATCGGTGGGTATGCCCATCTGCTTGTACACCGTCCCGGAGTAGAAGTCAACGTTGGGGAAGAGACCTTTCTGCTCGAATCCCAACGAGCCCATATACGCCTCGATGTCGCGGGCCATCTCGTACCACTTGTCATCCCCACCGTCGCGGATGAGGGTTTCGGCGTGGTCCTGGAGGATGTATGCGCGGGGATCTTTGACGTTGTACACCCGATGACCGTATCCGTAGACGATCCCCCCCTCATCGAGATACTCGTCGATCCACTCGCCGATGTCCTTGTCACTCGCCTCGATCCCTTCCAGAATGGTGATGACGTCCTGATTAGCTCCGCCGTGGAGTGATCCCGCGAGGGCCCCGATCCCTCCCGCAACCGCCTGATAGGGACTGGCGAGTGTGCTGGCGATGACTCTCGAAGTAAACGTAGATGCGTTCGTCCCGTGATCCACGTGGATCTGGAGCGAGGTGTCCATGACCTCCGTTTCGGCCTCGTCCGGCACCTCACCACGCATCATATACAAGAAATTAGCAGCGTGAGAAAGGTCGTCGCGTGGGGCGATCGGTTCCTCCCCGTTTCGCAATCGGTAATACGCAGCAGTAATCGTAGCGATCTTGGCAGTGATGGACTGGCCGATACCGATCACGGAATCGACGTTCGCTTCGAAATCGACGTCACGGGTGTCCCGATATCCTCCGAGCGCAGCGACTGCGGACTGAAGCGCGTTCATCGGATGTTGGTCGTGCGAAGCGAGATCCGCAAGGAGACGCAGAATCTCGTCGGGAAGTTCACGTTCCGCAGCTAACTCCTCGACGAACTCGTCGTATTCCGCTTCGGTGGGGAGCGTTCCGTACCACATCAAATACAGCGTCTCCTCAAAATCCCCGTACTCCGCGATGTCTTCTATATCATACCCCCTGAAGACGAGGCGGCCCTGGTCGCCAAAAACACAGCTGAGCTCCGACTCATCGATGACGACCTCGTCAAGACCTTTATGTATTTGTTCTGAATTCATACGCAAAGCGATTCAACATTCATTCTCATCAATCTTCCGGTGCCCTGAGAGTACGCATACCGGAAGGCCGAATGGGTGTCCGAGGAGCCACTTCGAAGCACGGGGCGGATCGACGGAGAGGGCCGAAGGAGTCCGGCTGAATTATTTCGGTCGGAACTTGGGCAGCGTTACCTCGTCAGTGACGTCTTCGTAAACGACCTCGACGGGCATCCCTTGATACAGTTCGTCGTTTTCCGCCTCGACGACGTTGGAGAGATACCGGGGACCCTCGTCAAGTTCGATCTCCGCCACGTTGTACGGAATCGCATCCGCGACATCGTCCCAGTAGGGACGGTGGATCACGACCCACGATTTGACTACCCCATCCCCCGACAGTTCGGTCCACTCGTACTCCGTCGACCAACAGTCGGGACAGACCGGTGCGGGAGCCCACCAGATGTAATCACAGTCCCCGCACTGTTGCATGCGAAGTTCGTGATTGCGTGCTGCGTCCCAGAACGGTGCATCTTCGTCACGGATCTCCGGTAGCCTGGATTCGCTGGACGGATTATTGTTACTCATCTTATGCCCTCCGGAGTACGACCGAGTCACCCCACGGCGTTGCCCACTGCACGGTGTCTGCTCCCGTGATCTGTCGTTTGTCCGCGTTCCCTTGCAACTGATTGTACATTTCTACCATATGATTCCAGCCCGAGATATGTCCGTTCGACAGGTGCCCACCGTGTGTGTTCACGGGGAGTTCGCCGTCGATACTGATGTTCCCGTCTCTGGTGAACTCGTGAGCCCGTCCTTCTTCGACGAAGCCCCAACGCTCCAGTCCGAACCAAATGTTTGGCGAGAAGGCGTCGTAGATGTACAGTCCATCGACGTCATCCCGAGTGATCTCACTGTTCTCGTAGACGTGGTCGAACTCACCCGAATCGATTTCTCGCTCTTCCTGCGTTCGGATCCCCATCCCCGGCCGAGCAGCACCACCTCCGACGTAGTTATTACGCCCGGCGTGAAGCCCCTCCATCGAGGTGATGTAGGCGGGATCATCGAACGACCGTGCGTTTTCAGCGCTGGTGACGATCACGTACGCACCGCCGTCACTTTGGGCTGCACAATCGAACAGGTGGAGCGGCTCCGCGATCCACCGAGATTCCTGATGCTCCTCGATAGTGAACGGCTCCGAGTAGTGCGAACGGGGATCCAGGGATGCGTGTTCGCGTAGCGTCTTCGATACATGTCCGAGGTCCTCGCTCGTTGCCCCGTACTTCTCCATGTAGTATCGAGCGTGCATGGCACTGGCGGCAACGGGCCCTGTGAAGCCATACCAAGGCCTCGGATACATCTCGTGTTGACTGCCGTAGTCGGCGAGGCTAATTTTATCCTCACCGCCGACCTGAGAGACGGCGTTCCACTTCAGTCCGATACCGGCGACCACGTAATCCGCCAAACCGTTCTCGACTGCCATAGCCGCGTGGCGAACCGAGTTGCCGACGAATCGTCCCATATGCTGCTTGTGATCGGCAAATCTGAGGTCGAGCCCAAGGGCTTCTGCAAGGTGATCATAGAAGGTTGCCAATGGGGGCGCGTAATTCACGATGAGCCCGTCGAGGTCGTTCTTCTCGAGTCCGGCCTCGTCAAGTGCGTTGCCGATGGCTTCCGCCGAGATTCCAATACGGGTAGAATCCGGTAATTCACCGAACTCCGAAGTCGTACCAGCACCAACAATTGCTGGATTATCTGCGATTTTCATGAGCAACCGGATGCAGGGTGTTATCGCAGTCTAATAAAATTACTGGTGCATGGGATCAAGTACCAACTGACTCCGAGCGGAGGGCGCGGACGCTCGCTTCACGCTCCCGCCGGTGGAGTAGGCACAAGGTAGTCGGAGTGGGCATCACACCAGCCGAACACTTAGGTTACGACACGATCAACCACCATCCGCATGGCAGTCGCAATAGTGACCGGTGGGAGCGGAGGTATTGGGAGTGAAATCGTGCGGAGTCTAGGTGAAACGTACGACGTTGCGATCCATTACTACAGCAACGAAGCAGGCGCCAAGGCCCTCGAAAAAGAGATGCAGGAGTCGACGGATCGGAGCTTCGCTACCTATCAGTGTGACATCGCCGATCCGGCCGAGGTAGAGCACATGATCGACCGAATCACGGAGGAACTGGGCGAGATAGAGGTACTCGTCAACAACGGTGCGTCGGGGACATCGACGTCACTCGTGGATGCGACACCGGAGTATATCGACCGAAAAGTGGCCGTGAATCTGCAGGGTGCGATGTACTGCACCAAATACGTCTTGCCACGAATGCGCGACAGGACGGCGGAAAGCAACATCGTACACATCTCCTCCTCGGCAGGGATCCACGGGAGTCGGAGGGATCCGAGCTACGGTGCAGCGAAGGGTGGCCTGATTTCGTTCTCGAAATCCATCGCTCGGGCGTACACCAGCGAAGGAATCTTTTCGAACGTGGTCGCTCCGGGCCCGACGGATACGGAGATGTACCCCGCGGAGAACGTTCCCACCGCCGAGCAGAATATGCGAATCAGCCGGCTGATCCAACCCGAAGAGATTGCCGAAGTAGTCGACTTCTTCGCGTCAAATACGGCAGTTTCCGGCGAGATACTGGAAGTCGACGGTGGGCGGGACATTTAGGCGTCGTACCGGTTCAACTACGGCTCCATCTCGATCACCGGGACTCAACTGGATTGTACCGCACCGCTGGAGAGTAGCCGGTCGATTTCCTCGTCATCGTAGCCTCTCTCTTCCAAGATCTCTCTCGTATGTTCCCCGAGAATCGGTGCGCGGTGCTGGATCCCACCGAGCGTACGCGAGAACTTTATCGGCTGACCTGCGATCGTTCGCTCCTGACCGGACTCTCCGTGCGGGACGTCGACGAGCATTTCGCGGTCTTTGAAGTGCTGATCGTTGAATATCCCTTCAGCGTTGTACAGCGGCCCCACCGGGAGGAACTCGTACAGTTCCTCCATCACCTCCTTTTTCGAGTGCCGTTTCGTCCACTCGTTTATCTCGTCGTAGAGCGTGTCTTCGTTCGACTTTCTGTCTTCTTCCGTCGGGTATTCGTCGCTGAGGTGGGGCTTGCCGATGACTCGACAGAGATCCGTCCACATCTGATCGGTGATGGCCGCGATGACCACCGAGCCGTCAGTGGCGTCGAAGACGTCGTAGGGGAAGTTGTGCGGGTGACTGTTTCCGGGCAGCCCGGGGTTCTCACCGTCGTACGAATACTCGATCATCCGGGTGTCGGTCAACGAAAGAATGGCGTCGACCATCGCCACGTCCACGATCTGTCCCTCACCCGTTCGCTCTCTATGCCAGAGGGCGGCGAGCAAGCCGACGACGGCTAGGGTTCCGGGGAAGATGTCGCCGATACCGGGCCCGACTTTCGTCGGACCACTTTCTTCGGAGCCAGTGACGCTCATGATCCCGCCCATCGCCTGAGAGACCATATCGACGGTTTTGCGACCGGAGTACTGACTTTCGAGAACGTCTTCGTGGCCGAACCCGCTAATCGACGCGTAGACGATATCCTCTTTCACCTCTTTCATATCTTCGTACGAGACCCCCAATTTCTCCGTCACTTCCTGACTTCTGAAATTCTCCAAGACGACGTCGCTGTCCTCAACGATATCGTAGACGGTTTCGCGCCCCTCCTCGGTGGTCAGATCCACACACAGACTGCGTTTGCTTCGATTGACGCTCTGGAAATACGCTCCGTACGGTTCGTCCTCGGAAAGATGCGGCGGACTGCTCCGAACGGTGTCACCCCAAGGTGGTTCGATTTTTATCACGTCCGCGCCGAGGTCAGCGAGCAGCATCGCCGCGTACGGACCGGCTATCGCCTGACTCAAATCGACGACTTTCACACCTACGAGTGGGCCATGCCTAGCTTCGGCATCGGTATCCATAGTACCTATATGGACAATAGCTATTTTGAATCTTTCGGGGCCGGTGATGGTGGATCACACGCTAACCCAAAGAGGAGAGACCGGCCGAGACAGGCTATGAGAGCCCATCCGGACTACTACAGCGGTTCACTAGCCGGGGACCGCGGGGACAGCCCATTTCGGCCGAGAGAGTGACACGCCACAGTCGACGGTCAGAGGGTGTCGGTCAACACCTGCTCGAGTGTCTCGGGGTGTGGGTCGCGGGGATTGGTTTTTAACCGCCGTTCCTGTTCCAGAGTGTTGTCCACGATCGTGTCGACGTCATCCTCGTCGAAGCCCAGGTCGGCGATCGAAGTGGGGAGTCCGATTTGCTCCGCGATGCGGAGGCATTCGTCGATCAGCGCGTCCGCTCGCGAGCAGTCGTCACGCTCCCCACTCCCGAAGCGCTCCAGAATCTCACAGTATCGCTCTCTCCGCGTTGGGAGGTTGTACCGCAATCCGGCTTCGGTAGACGCCGCGAGGCACACGCCGTGTGGAACGTCCTTCAGGCCGCCCAGCGAACTCGCCAACGCATGGACCATCCCCAGTCCGGAGATTGTGAACGCCGCTCCCGCAAGGTGGGACCCCAAACTGAGTCGTCGACGAGCCTCCCGATTCGACCCGACGAGAACGGACTGTTCGAGTGAGTCGTGAATCAACTCCGCCGCAGTTACCGACCGGGAACGAGAAACACAGGATGCCCCCTGGTAGGTGATCGGTCGGTCGGGAACCCACGCACGATCCTTGGCCAAGTACGACTCGACGGCGTGCATGAGCGCATCGTAGCCCGAGCGAGCAGTGATCCCGGCCGGGAGATCGTAGGTGAACGAGGGATCGACCAGAGCGAGATCCGGGCGGATATATTCGTCACTGATACCCCGTTTGATACCGTCGACGGTGATCACCGCGGTTTGTGTCGTCTGAGAACCAGTCCCGCTCGTCGTGGGAATCGCTATCAGCGGCAGGGTCGGCCCCGGAACCGCATCCACGTATAAATAATCGCGAGGGTGCCCACCGTGAGTCAAGAGGATGGAGGCGACTTTGGCGGTGTCGAGAACGGAGCCGCCGCCGACGGCGACGATAGCGTCGACACGGCTCGTGGGTAACCCGTCGAACTCGTCGACGGACGGTTCAGTGTCGGCGAGATGAAGGCAGGTTTCCTCGACACAGTCGGCCATCCGAATGCGCCGTTTCACCTTCTGAAGGATTCCAGCGTCACGGACACCAGGGTCGGAGATGAGTAACGGACGTTCGGCGCCGAATCGCTCCATATGCGAAGTGAGCTCGGAGTGACTGTTCTCCCCAAAGACCGTGTCGGCGGAGACGATGCTGAGACCCATGTGGAGTGTGGCTAGTGTCAGTGCAGGTAGCTAAATAGCTTGTGAAACGGGTGAGGGATTATTTTCCCACCAATCTCGTTCAAGTATGCAGAACACTTTTTATCGTGTCTACCGTGGATGGAGACATGAGCAACACAGAATGGAGCCGGGTGACAACCAGCGTGACCGTTTTTGAGATCGTAGAAGCGATAGACGAGTTGAACGGTGCTGAATTAACCGAACTCACAAACGAACTGGAGTTGGCCAAAAGTACGATACATCGGCACCTTTCAACGTTGGTCGACCTAGAGTACGTCGTCAAGCAGGGAAACGAGTATTACTTGGGGCACAAGTTCGTGAAGTTGAGCAATCACGTGAGAAAAAGAAAAGATCCGGCACTGAAATTAGCAGAGCCGAAGGTGAAACAAGTAGCAGAACAGACCGGAGAGCGAACGCAATTTATGGTAGAAGAACACGGGAAAGTAGCGTACACATTCCTCGAGATGGGCAGCGACAATGCAGTTGCAACCGGCGTCGAGGAGGGGCGGAGAATCCCGATCAACGTGTCCTCCTCGGGCAAAGCGATCCTAGCCGAACTGCCGGATGAGCGAGTTCACGAGATACTGGATAACAATGATCTCGTGGCGTGGACCGAGAATACGATCGTATCCAAAGAGAAACTGTTCGAAGAGCTTGAACAGATACGGGAGCGGGGGTACGCACTGAACTGGGAGGAGAGCATGAAAGGACTGAGAACCATCGCAGTACCGGTCGCTCCAAAGGAGAGAGGCGTGATCGGAGCCCTGAGTATCTCCGGACCGGCACACCGCTTTACCGGTGAAAAGTTCACCGAGGAGCTTCCAAATCTGCTCCTAGGAGTCGCAAACGAGCTAGAGCTGGATATCGAGTATTCGGACGAGGTATAGACTGGACCGGACGTACGTCCGATCCAGAACCGATCGGTGGTCCGATCACCTCGGTCGAAGGGGCAAGTCGATGCGTTCGATCCAGCACGGCATCACCACAGTCCAACAGCCCAGTGCGACCGATATCGCTCGACGAAACCACCACCGGTTCACGCACCCGACGAAATCGGGTATCGAGTAGCGAATCACATCGGCGCTCGGAGGTCACGGATGCGGTAATGAATTCTAACTTTTTGAACGCATTCGGGTGAATAGGCGATAGAATGACGGACTCCCTGCAGAGCCACCGTTCAAACGTAACGATCGATTGTGGGTTTTCATAACGGCCGTTCCACGGTAGATCACACCACGAAGACCACATATATCGTCGTAAAGTAGTATATACATGGTTTTCTAAATATTTGAATCACTGGGCGCTGTCGACCAACTACACGGAGAATCCACGCTTCCGTGGCGAACCGCCTGCGGGATTTGTATAACAAAACTACTTTTGTTATGGTTCGGCAGAGTCCCTCCCGCTCCGTCGCACCGACTCGGCTTCGACTCGCAGCCATCGAACACCGAGAGTCGATCCGTTGACGGCGAGTCGACTCCCTATCATCCGGTGCAACGATCCGAACGTGAGAGCGAGCGCCGAAGTGTGTATAATATACATATGTTTGTTATACACGAAGGAGGGTCGATGCGACCGGTTTTCTTCCACGGCCGGGGCAATCGGACGATGGACGCCGAGATAAAAAAATATCATTTGAATTGTTTTTCGAGTAGAATATAGGATTACTTAGAATTCGAATACGGTGGCTGGTCACCCCTCCGTGGCACGATCGTTACGACGCATGCGTCACCCGTTTAGACGGGGCGATCCGACCAACAGATCTCACGGTCGGCGGCCCAGCACCGACGTGGTAAATCGATATCCACCGCGCTCAACACCGATCGTTCACTTCGGTGTGGCCCCAAAATTATTTATAATAACGTGGGATACGGCGATAATATCGATACGATCGTCCTTTGATCGAATGAATTTTGTATTAAATAGCCAGTGACACGATATAGGGATCGAGTCGGAGGAGAGGCGAAACTTCCTGCGGAAGGGATCGATCGCATGGCGGCCGAATCGGGCGCGATACGCCGAGTCCGGATAGCAAATGCGAGATCTCGATACGGGAGCAGACGGAGGATTTGGTATCCGACGACACTACGATAGCTATAGAAATGTACTATTATATCTTTCTGATATTTTGGCGTCAATCGATCGAGCTCCCGCTCACGGAGAATGCGACCAGCCGAGACACCGGTGCAGATCCGATACGGTGGAACGGCAGTCAGGCCCTGCGAGGAGTAGTATGAGCTGTACACCGTCGTCGATCACACGCGTTCCGATTGGCGAGCAGGATCCACAGTTACCGCTGTCGGGACCGCTCCACGTGCAACTCGATTCAGCGGGTCACAGGCAGTAACCGAGCTTCGAAAGAGTATTTCGCCGGCAGCGTATCGTCGTCGCGAGAGGCCTGCCGCCGCCGAGTCGGAGTCGGGTGAGAGCCGTGAACTGCGAGGGAGTGCTCCACACGTGGTCAGGCGATTCGTTTGCTGGCGGCCGACCCGCTCCAGACGGACCGTCTCGGCGGAAGACCGTATGGAAAGAGGAGACGTCGGGACGACGGGCACCCATCGGAACGACGTTGGCCGTTACGGTCGCCCCGGATCGAAGGCCATTGAGTGATCGTCTCCACGTCCGGTTCGACGCAGCGCTGGATCGCGACAGACGACCGATCCCGTCGGGGAAGGGTCTGCGGGAGCGAGTGGATCACACACGCGCCAGTGGCACTGCGTTCCGGACGGTTCGACTGACGTCGTGTTCGGTTAACAAACTTTCGGTCGGTCGGCTCCGTGACGACACATAGACGCGCTCGGACCGAGCCTCGCGGTACGTGCCGATGGCCAAAGCTATATGTCGACCGTCGTACGAGATAGGGACGCAATGCCTAGGATGCCGTATGCCGACGACGAGGCACTGCCCAGTGACTACGACATCCTCCACGAGATGGAGGACGCGATGGCCGACGGGGTCGACGAGGACTGGTGGAACGCCCAGCCGACGGTACGAACGTTCGCCAACAACCCCGATCTCGCCGAGACACACGTCCACGCCAACGTCTCGATGTGGAAGAAAAGCGGGCTCGCTCCGCGGGAAGTCGAGTACGTGATCCTCGCTGTCGGCCGGGCGATGGACTCCGACTACGAGTGGCACGACCACGTCATCAAAGCCATCGAACGTGTCGAAATGTCACGCGAGGAAGTCCTCGCTATCGCCGAGAAGGACACGTCGGGGATGAACGACGCGACGGCGGCGCTGGTGAACTACGCCTTCGAGTTCGTCGACGAGTACGGCGCGGTGAGCGACGAGTGCTACGCCGAGTTGCGCGAGCACTACGACCGAAGCACCGTCGTCGGTGCGACGATGCTCGCCGGCTACTACGTGTTCTTGCACCACGTCGCCACGGCCCTCGGGCTGGAACTCGAAGAGGAGTTCGTCGGCTGGGAGCTCGAAAACTACTGAAAGGCGACGCCACCTCGGCCGGACCAGGATCCCCGGAGCGGGATGCAAACTGCGGGCTGGTGTCTTTGCGAGGCGCGGTGACCGACGGTCCGCCGGCGAAAATGTGCGAAATGGAAACGCCAGATATCGATCGACACGTCGACAGTAGCCCTACGAGAGTAATCCCCCAGTGATGCCGGCGAGCTCGATAGTGCCGCTCTTTTCGACCTTCGCTTTCGCCGAGACGTACATCGTGTACACCTGCACGGCGAGGGCACCGAGCCACAGCAGATAACCGCCGGGCCCGCTCCCCGCGACAGTGAGTGTCGTCTCGAACATCGGGAAACTCAGTCCGAAGTCGGCGTTGTTGAGCGTGGCGCCGATCAGCAGGACCGAGAAGTAGCCGAAGAAGCCGGTCGCCCACCACATGGCGACGACACGTCCCCAGCCGGGCTGGACGTGTTCGGGGAGCTGCGTCGTGTTGTAGATGATCGTCAGGGCGATGTACGGCCACATCATCAGCCCGGCGACGGCGGCGCCGATGACCAGCAGAATCCACGGCTGTTCGAACTGGAGGCCGATAATGAGGATGCCCCAGAGAACGAAGCCGGTCAGGGCACCGAAGAACACGCGGGAGACGTCCCAGCCGTGTTTGCGGCCGTACTGCTCGTAGACGATGTCGACGGTGTTCCGGGCGAACACCTCGACGCTCGCGTACTGCGTGCCGAAGAGGGCGATGAAGATGATGGCATAGAGGAGCGTCGTGCTGAGCCAGCCCAACTGTGGAATGACTACGTCGACCCACATGTTGATCGCGCCCTGATTCGTGCCGGACGCGTACTGCGCCGCGACGGTCATCACGACCGTCGAGACGAGCAGGAGGCCGAGTACCCACGTGACGAAGTGTTCGAGCTGGGTGTTGTTCCACCACTTCTGCCAGCGCTGCAGGTTCACCTCCGTCGGGGGGAACGTGAACCCACTGTGGATCTCTTCGGGATCATCGCCGAGGATCGGATTCTTCACGCGGCCCTGGTACGCGCCCATGCCCCAGCCTTTCTCGCGTGCCCAGATGGACATGGTGAGGTTGTTGAACCCACCGGAGCCGGCGTAGGCGAGGCCGCCGAGGAAGACGGCGATATCCATGTCGGCCGGGAGCGCACCGAAGTTCGTCGCGCCAGCAGGAATCGCGGCGAACTGACTGCCGGTGCCGGCGACGAAGATCAGGACGATCGCGAAGACGATCGCCAGCGTCGTGAACGTGAGTTGAACGCGTTCGATAACGTTGTACACGATCGGACCGGAGAGGTAGGTTGCCCAGATGAAGACCATGCCGGCGACACCGATGATCCACCACTCCTGGCGGGGAACCACGCCGGACCAGACGGCAAACACCTCGGCGGCGCCCGCGGCCCAGCCCGGCCAGCCCAGGTGGAAAAAGCCCATCACCAGGAAGAACCACGGCCAGACGCGGTTCAGTCGGCCGAACGCGGAGAAGATGCTCTGGCCCGTCGCCATGGCGACGCGTTGCATCTCGGTGTTGATGAAAAACTGCGTGAGGATGCCGATCCAGAACGCCCAGTAGATTCCCCACCCGTTCTGGGCGACCAGCGTCGGCCAGAACATCGTGTTCCCGGCCCCGAGTGACGCACCGTACAACAGCGCGCTTGGGCCGAGAATCGACTTCAGTTTCGGAACCTTCGGCAGGTCGGCGATGCGGAAGCCCTCTCCGTTGCCGTGGCTCGGATACTCGTCGGTCTGGGGCGCCTCCTCTAGGTCGCCGTAGTCGCGTTCGATGTGTATCGACGAGCTATCTTGGACACCCTCCGGTCCGTAGATATCGTCGTCGGTGATTTCACGCCTCGATTCGCCACCGGATTCGGGTTGTTGTCCAGCCATAGTGCACCCTGCTCACACGTTTCGTGTGGCGTGCTACCACTGTCTGACGGCACGTAATAAAATTATCGATACATAAGATGCGCACGTTCGAAGCGACGACGCGGCGAACTCCGATCACGTGTTCGGCTATCCATGCCGGTTTGGAACGGTTCGCGTCTCGGGGGACCGTTTCCGGTACTCCCGATAGCCGTAGAGGAGCGATCCGAAGAGGTAGATCGCACCGGTTCGGGGATCGCCAGTTAGGGACACGTAGACACCGACGGCGAAGCCGACGACGGCCGCTCCCATCGAGAGTCGCGACCCGAGGGAGTAGTCGGAGGCGGTCCGCGTACTCGTACCGGTCGAGGGGTCGGTGTCGAGACGTCGCTCTCCGAGATAGACCGCCGACATGAGTATCAACGTGGGGACGACGACGGCGAGGCGCGTCGGTCGCGGCACGTCGACGCCGAACGAAGTCGCGGCGAGAAGCGGGAGGCTGATCACGACCATCCCACCGACGTAGATCAGCCGCCGACGGGCGACGAGGCGCCGAAAGATGCAGTCGACTGTCGTTGTCCGTGGTTCGATCCGCATGGTTCGTACGTTGTGATCGAGTGGCAAAAGCGTGCTGGTGGGCCGATAGTGGGGGGACCGACCGTCGGTGTCGACAGCCGGTACCCGTCGATCGACGGCGGGATGCCCGAAACGAACTACTGGTTCCAGTCCGGGATCTTTCGGTCGACGTACTCCCCGTACCCGGGGCTGGCGATGACTTTCCCGTTTTCGGCGATGACCTCCCCGCGGAGCAGGGTCTTCCGAACTCGACCAGTGACATCACGTCCCTGATACAACGAGTAGTCGGCGCTCGAGGCGTTGTCCGCGGCATCAATGGTGTACGTTTCGTTGGGATCGAAAATGACGATATCGGCGTCCGTTCCCGGTTCGAGCGTTCCCTTCCCCGGAAGACCGAACGTCCGCGCGGGATTTCGACACATCACTCTCACGAGGAACGGATACGAGAAGCCACGCTTGTTCACCGCCTCCTCGTGAAACACCGGTAGCGACGTCTGGAGGCTGTTGGCGCCGAACGGCCCCTCCCACCACGGAGCGTCTTCCTTCCGGTCGCGCGTCAAGGCGACGTGATCGGAGGAGACGACGCTCAGGACGCCCGCGTCGAGGGCGTCGAACAGCGCCTCGCGGTCGTCCTCGGTCCGCAACGGCGGCGCGATGACGGGGAGCTGGCCACGTTGCTCGTAGACGGCGTCGGTCAACGTCGTGTAGTGAGTGCAGGTCTCACCGCGAATGTGACTCCCATCCTCCCGATAACGGGCGATCACGTCCGCGGATTTCCGACAGGTCGTGTGGACGCCGTAGTACTTCGCGCCGGCTTCGTGGGCGAGTCGGACGACTGCGTCGGCCGCGATGGCTTCCGAGTAGTCGGGGCGAGCAGCGGGATACTCCGCGGGGTCGGTGCGGCCGGCCGCCCGCAGGCGGGCCGTCCGGGCCTCACACACCGAGTCGTCCTCCGTATGCACGAGGCCGACGGCGCCGAGGTCGGCGAGGCGGTCGAACACCTCGCCGATGAAGCCGTTCGAGAGGCCGAAGTCGTACGCCGTGTACATCTTGAACGAGGTGACGCCGCGGTCGATCAGATCAGCCAGTTCGTCGAAGACGGCCGGATCGTCACGCATGATTCCGCCGTGCAGTCCGTAGTCGATCAGCGCGTCGGCCGCCTTCTCGCGCTTGCGGGCGACGCCTTCCCGAAGGCTGCTCTCGTCGTCCCACGGACTATCGGGGGCGACGTAGCCCTGCCACGCGAAGTCGACGGCGGTCGTGACGCCGCCCAGTGCGGCCGCTCGCGTCGCCGTCTCGTAACTGTCGATCGACGAGTGATCGTCGATGTGGACGTGCGGATCGACGACGCCGGGCAGGACCAGTTGCCCGGTCGCGTCGACGATCCGGGACGCTTCGGGGAGAGCGTCCGACGCCCCGACTGCGACGATGGTTCCGTCGTCGATGGCGACGCTCGCTCGAACGGTTGTGTCGGCGGAGACGAGTGTCCCGCCGGCGATGATCGTATCGACTGACATCGGTCTCCATGGCAACCGGACGCTCATAGTTGTTCGGGATCGGCGGTCGTCGGAACGGTCGATACCACGCTCCACACACGGTTTCACTCCGTTTGCGGCCACAATCCCTCCGAAGTCGAATTCACGATGTGCGAACGAGGCAGCCGGCGCACTCGTGAGCCATTGCCGTGCGAACGTACCACACGGGGATCGACCGGGGGTAACGTCGGCACCGCGAGTCCCGAGTTCACACACTCCGAACGATTCGGGCGGTGAGTGATAAACCACGACGACGTTCGACCCGGTCGCGAGGGCGTCGGCGACGGGTGGTACAGGTACCGAACACGAAACGGCACGAAACCGGACGATCAAACGTCGTTGCGGATCAAAAGCGACCGTATCGGAACAGATCACTGGTGACTCGGGCGATCGTCGTTCACACATGGCGAATATTTATAATGGTGGATGGCAACGATGTACATATGCCAGACAGCCGAGCCCGACCGGTCAAGACGACGCTGACCTCGTTTCGGATCGTGAAAGAGATCAAGCGACAGAACGGGGCGACACTCGCGGAGCTCTCGGACGCGCTCGACTCCGCGAAAAGCACCATCCACAACCACCTCGCGACGCTCGCCGACGAGGGATTGCTCGTCCAAGACGGTAGGAAGTACGATATCGGCCTCCGATTCCTCGAGTTCGGCGAGTACGCGCGCAACCGGCGACCGTTCTACGCCGTGGGAGAGCGGGAAGCCCACCGACTCGCCGAGGAGACGAACGAGGAGGCGAACTTCTCGGTCGTCGAGAACGGGTTCATGTATCCACTTGAGTACGTCATGGGCAACTCGGACTCGACCGATCCAACATTTGGGAGCACGTTTCTCAAGGTGGGACGCAGTTTCCACATGCACAATTCGGCGTCGGGGAAGGCCGTCCTCGCCGAGTATACCGACGAACGAGTGGCGGAAATCGTCGAGTCGAAGGACCTCCCGGCGTCGACGGAAAACACGATCACCGACCCGGACGAACTCTTCGAAGAACTCGAAGCGATTCGGGAGCGTGGGTACTCGACGAACGACGAAGAACTGCAGACCGGCTTCCGTTCTATCGCGTCGTCGGTGAGTTTGCCGGACAGTACAGTGATCGGAGGACTCGCCGTGGGCGGTCCGTCGTACCGATTCGATCTGGAGTCGTCCTCGGTGAGTTCGTACGTCAGCGTACTGCAGGAATCGGTCGAGGCGGTTGAACGCGAAATCGCGGAACTAGACGGCAGTCAGTGAGACAGAAAGACGTTGCCAGCCACTAAAATAACATGAGTATTTTTGTTATTTTCTGCTACTATCGTGGGGTGATCGGGCCACCGTTACCGACGACGAGTGGAACGCGCCGTTCGTACAATGTGACTTGCCGGACCGGGAAATACCGTCGAACGACGAAGTGAAAATGCTCGGCTCACTCACTCGGGAGCGACGCTACGCGGATTCGACTCCGCTTCTGAGACGGACGGGAAAGCGTTTGAATAGTACAAACGTTCGGGGGAGAAATTCTCCGGCGGCGTGGAGTCGGCTTGGAAGCCGTACGATTCGGTCGTTTAGACGATTAGACGGACCGATATCGCCGCCTGTATAGGGTATCTGAACCGTCGGCGTGAGCGGATTAGTTGCATTTACATTTCACAAATACACTCGCCCGACGCTCCGACTCCGAGTCTCGCGAACGGGATCGGATCAAAGGGGGCTGCGGGGCAGGCGACGCCGATCGCCGCCGGAGTCGTGAAGGCGGCCTCCCAGACGCCGAACTCGCACCGAAACCGTGCGATCCGTCGCGTTGCCGCGGGGCAACTGCGTCGACGGGCCCGCCACGAGGAACGCGAACCTCTATATGGCCGCCCCCCGACCGATCGGATATGCTGCAAGCCAACGACGAGGCACCCGAGGTGACGGCGACCGATCACAGCGGTGATCCGGTGACGCTCGCGTTCGCCGAGCCGACAGTGCTCTACTTCTACCCGCGCGACGACACGCCGGGCTGTACGGTCGAAGCCGAGGGGTTCGACGCGGAGCTGGCGGCGTATCGCGACGCCGGCGCCGCCGTCTACGGTGTTTCGACCGACGACGCCGAGAGCCACGCCGCGTTCCGTGCGAAACACGATCTCGACGTCGATCTCCTCGCCGATCCCGACGGCAAGATTGCGGCCGCCTTCGGTGTCGCGGTCGAAGGCGGGACGGCCGACCGCGTCACGTACGTGCTCGCCGAGGGCGAAGTGAAGCGTGTCTACCGCGGGGTCGACCCCGAGGGACACGCTCGCAACGTGTTGCAGGATCTCGTCGACGAGGGCCTCGTCCCCGAGGAGTGAGAACACCGGTCAGCAGGCACGACCACGGTGCGAACACACCGCTTCCGACGCGGGTCGCCGTCCGCGATACGGGGACGACGTCACCGCCTGCTCGGCCGTACCCGCTCATTCGACGTGCGCCCGCCGAACGATGTCGGCAGCCGTGCGTTCGGCCGTCGAGAGGAGTTCGGACAGCGATTCGTTCAGCGTGAGTACCGTTCGATCGTCCATCACGACGTCACCGGCACAGAGAACCGTCCGGACCTCCCCACCCTGGAGTCCGTAGACGAGGGCGTGGACCGGGTCGGGTGCGGGGGTGAGATGTGGGTGATCGAGGTCGACCACCGCGATATCGGCCTGCTTGCCGGGTTCTATCGACCCGAGGTCGGCGGCGCGACCGATCGCCGCGGCGGCGTCCCGCGTCACCATGTCGAACGCCGTCCGTGCGGGGACGACTCCAGGGTCGCGGTGGGAGCCCTTGTGTGCGGTCGCAACGGCGCGGGCGTCCGAAAGCGGATTGACCGTGTCGTTCAAAATCGTGTTGTCCGTTCCGAGGCTCACCGTGACGCCCCGGCCGAGCATCTCGACGACGGGCGCGAAGCCGGTCGCGAGTCGCATGTTCGCCCGAAAGTTGTGCGCGACCGGCGTGTTCGTCTTCGCTAGCAGTCGCACGTCCCGGTCGTTCGTCTGGACACAGTGACCGAGCAGCGCACGCTCGCCCAGATAGCCGACGTTGCGGAGATATTCGATACTGGAGACGGCCCCCCGCTCTCTCGCCTCGGCTTCCGCCTCCGCGACGTGAGCGGTCGTCATCACGTCGTGTGTCTCCGCGAGACGGTACGCCCCACGGAGCAACTCCGGCGTCGTCGTCGCAACCGTCGCGGGGGCGGGCCAGACGGACTGTCGACCGGCCGGCTCGTGATACGTCTCGATGAGTGACTCGACGTCCGCCAACCCTTCCTCGGTCCCGACGACGAGTGCGGCCGGGCCCGGGTGGACGGACTCGTCGTCGCGGCCGGTAAGCTCCTCGAACAGGCGCCTGAACGCTGCGTCGGGCGAGCGATCCCTGAGCCCGGCGCCGTAGACGTTCCGGATTCCGATGCCGTCGTAAACCTCGAGTTTCCGACGTGTCGGATCGAGGTCGGTCCAGTCGAGCGCCGTCGCGTTCTCGACGAACGTGGTCGTTCCCGACCGGATGGCCTCGGCGCAGTACAGCCGCGCCGCGAGGGCGTGTTCGTCGGCGTCCATCACGGAGAGTGCGGGCTGTTTCACGTTGAACAGCCAGTCGTACAGCCCCCGATCCCCATCGAACGCGCCACGCAGGAAGATATCGGAGACGTGGGTGTGTGCGTTTATCAACCCGGGGATCACCGCACCGCCATCGGCGTCGATGGTCCGATCCGGATCCGTCTCGGCTTCGAGATGCTCGGCCGACCCGACCGCCGAGATTCGGTCGTCGACGACAGCCACGGCGCCGGCCTCGATGATCTCGCGGTCTCCGTTCTGGGTGACGACCGTCCCGTTGGTAACCAACACGTCCGTCATGCGCCTCGACCGTCCCGGTTCTGCCAGTCCTCGACAGAGTCATCGCCGACCGGCGGTGCCTCGGCGCTCCGTCGACGCTGTTTCGCGAAGTCCATGGCTGCGGGATTGCATCCACCATCTAATAAATATCCGTGCCCACCGGAACCGAGGCGATGCCCTTTGCTCCCGGCGTGCGCTCGGCCCGCGTGCGCCCCCGGCCGGAGTCGCGCGCACTAGCGATCGGTGCAGCAGCCAGGCGTTCGGCGTCGCCGGGCCGCGATGAACTCGTCCACGCGGCTGCGCCGACGAGGGTGCGGTACCCGATAGAAAATTTTAAGTAATTTTCGACGGTTACTTCTCGTGCGAGGAATTAACATGCCGGGTATCGGAGGTCAGATCGACTGTCCACCCGGGTCACGGGCATCGGAGCTGCGGCACCTCGCCCGGCACATGTGGACCGACTTCGCGATCACCATCCAACGGAGATACGTATGGAAATTGATCTCACGCTGAACGGCGACGACGTAACGTATGAGACGGCACGCTCCGACACACTGCTCGACGTCCTCCGGGACAACGGGTACACCGGCGCGAAACGCGGCTGTGACACCGGCGACTGCGGGTTCTGTACCGTGATCGTCGACGGCGAACCGGTCAAATCCTGTATTCGACCGATCAGCCAACTCGACGGCGCCGACGTCGAAACCGTCGAGAACCTGGGTACGCAGGACGACCTGGGACCGGTACAGTCGGCGTTCGTCGACAACGCCGCGCTCCAGTGTGGGTTCTGTATCCCGGGCATGATCATGCGCTCGAAGGTGTTACTGGAGGAGACGCCGAACCCCGACGAGGCCGAGATTCGCGACGCCCTCTCGGAGAACCTCTGCCGGTGTACGGGCTACGAGAAGATCATCGACGCCGTGCAGGACGCCTCGGCCCGGATGGCCGGCGAGGCTGACGTGGCGGCCGACGGTGGCCACGTCCCCACGGACGCAGCCTGTCGCGGCTGTGACTGTCACGATGGGGGGGTCGACGAATGAGCAAGACCGACGAGCCGGAACCCGAGGACGAGGCCGACGGTGGCTCGAAGATCGAAGACGCCAACCCACTCGAGTGGGACGAGGCGCCCAACAACCGGAAAGCGCCGGCGGAGCGCCGGACGGTCTCGAACCGTGAGGAGAAAGACGACGCCAAAAAGATCGTCACCGGGGAGGCGAAGTACGCGGCCGACTACGCCCGGGAGTTCCCGGATCTCGCCGAGGCCGAAATCGTCCGGTCGGACATCGCACACGGCGTCGTCACCGACATCGACACGAGCGCGGCCGAGGCGATGGACGACGTGTACGCCGTCGTCACGCCGGACTCCCCGGAGGTTCCAGACAAACCCTACACCTCCGCCGGGCAGTCCTACCCCGAGCCCTCCCCGTGGGACCTCCGGGTGCTCCGCCGGAAGGTGCGCTTCGTCGGCGACCCCATCGCCGCCGTCGTCGCCGAGGACAAGGACACCGCGAGCAAGGCCGCACGGAAACTCGACGTGACCTACGAGGAGTACGACGCCGTCTTCGACACTGCCGAGGCGACGGACCCCGACGCGCCCCAGATCCACGACGCCGACGACGTGGAGAACCACCAGCCGGGCGCGGACTACGAGCGGAACATCGAGGCCAACATGTCGGGCGAAATCGGCGACGTCGACGCCGCCTTCGCGGAAGCCGAGGAGCGCGACGACCTGACAGTGATCGAGACGGAGTGGGAGACCCCGTATCAGTCCCACTGCGTGCCCGAACCGCACACGACCATCGCCCACCGCGACGAGGACAACCGGTATCACCTCATTTCCAGCACGCAGGTGCCCTACCACACGCGGCGACAGCTCTCGCATCTCTTCGACGTGCCGATCCGGGACATCCAGGTGTCGAAACCACGGATCGGCGCCGGCTTCGGATCGAAACAGGGCATGATCACCGAGCCCATCACGATGGCGCTCGCGGAGGCCGCCGACCGGCCAGTCATGGTCGAGACGACGCGTCGCGAACAGTTCCACGCGGTTCGGAATCGCCGGCCCGCCCGCGTTACGCTCCGAAGTGTCGTGAGCGACGACGGTGACCTCGAAGCGCTGGACATGGAGGCCGTCACGAACTCGGGGGCGTACGGTCCCCACGGGATGACCGTCGCCAGTGCCGTCGGCAAGAAACCGCTGCCGCTGTACACGCACACGCCGAACATCCGCTTCGAGATGACCGCGGTCCACACCAACCTGCCCATCGCCGGCGCCTTCCGTGGGTACGGCGCCCCGCAGGGCCACCTCGCGGTCGAGGGTCACATGGACGAAATCGCCGCCGAACTCGATCTCGATCCCATCGAACTCCGCTCGCGGAACGTGGTCTCTGAGGGGGATCTCGACGTCGCCTCCGGCATCCTCAAGGACAAGGAGTACGGCCGGCGCATCCGATCGTGTGGCCTCGACGACTGTATCGCCGAGGGACGGGCAGCGATCGGCTGGGACGACGTCGAACAGCCCGACGCGGATCACCTCCACCGGGCCTGTGGCATGGCCCTCACCATACAGAGCAGCGGCGTCCCCGGCGACGAACTCGGCGCGGCTCACATCAAGATGAACGAGGACGGCTCTTTCATCCTCCAGACCGGCGCCGTCGACATCGGGCCAGGGGCCGACACCGTGATGGCCCAGATTGCGGCCGAGGTACTCGGCGTGGCCCCGGCGGACGTGCTCGTCCAGCCGTCGGACACCGACATCTCGCCGTTCGACCACGGCGCGTACGCCTCTTCGACGACGTACATCACCGGACAGGCGGTCAAGAAGGCCGCCGAGGACGCCCGTGAGACGCTGTTCGAGTTCGCGTCACGGATGCTCGACGAGCCCGAGTCGGCGCTCACCGTCGGCGACGAATCGATCGTCTCGGAGGCCACGGGCGCGTCCGTCTCGCTCGAAGAAATCGGCTACGAGTCGATGTACGGCGACGAGGTCCGCGCCCACGTGATGGGCGAAGCGAGCCACTGCACGGAGGAATCACCGCCGCCGTTCGGCGCACAGTTCGTCGACGTGACCGTAAACGAGGAAACCGGCGAGTTCGAGATTCACGACATGGTGTACGCCGTCGACTGCGGCGTCGCGCTCAACCCCGACCTCGTGGAGGGACAGATCGAGGGCGCGATGCACATGAGTTACGAACTGGCGACCGGCGACGGCATCGACTTCGACGCCGACGGACGGCCGGAGACCCTGGGCTTTCGCGACTACGACATGCCCACCACGGCCGACCAACCCCCGATGACGTCCATCATCGTCGAGACACACGAGCCGACCGGACCCTTCGGCGCGAAGTCGGTCGCCGAGATTCCGGTCAACGGCGTTCCGCCGGCGCTGAGCAACGCCGTCCGCCGCGCCGTCGGCGTCCGCATCGGCGACCTCCCGATCACCCCAGAGAAGATCAAGGCGGCGCTCGACGGCGACTGAGAGGGCTCGCGGAGTTTTTTCAGGAGATTCGCCCCGCCGCCCCGGCGGTCGGGAACACCGCCATCGAGTGGCGGTCAGGATCGGACCACGTCGACGTGTTCGCCCGCCTCGACGTCGACCAGCCCCCTGTTCGTCAGCCGGTAGGTCGGGATGACTTCCAGCGCGAGAAAGGACAGTTCCATCAGCCCGCTGTCGACCAGGCCGAGGTCGGTCGCGAGCGTCTCGACGCGCTCGTACCCCTCGTACACCGTCTCGATCGGCTCGTCGGACATGAGCCCCGCGACCGGAAGCGGGAGCACCGCCATCTCGGCGGCGTCCGGATCGAAGGCGGCGATCCCACCACCGACGTCACGGAGGTGATTGGCCACGCGGGCCATGGAGTCGGGATCCGCGCCGGCGACCACGCAGTTGTGGGCGTCGTGGGCGACGGTAGAGCCGATGGCACCGCGGCGCAGGCCGAGACCGTGGACGAACCCCCGCCCGATACCGCCGTTCCGGCCGTGACGCTCGATGACGGCCAGCGAAACGATGTCCTCGTCGACCGCGGGCACCAGCGCACCCGCGTCGACCGAGACGTCGGCCGCCATGGCGTCGGTCTGTAACCCGCCGACGGCGTCGATGACGCGAACGGACACCGTGTCCCCGGTGACGTCGGGTGCCGTGATCGAGAGATCACTACCCGCGACCGGGTCGAAGTCGACGGTGTCCGTCGCCAGATTCGTGGTCCCGGGTCGATCCGTCCCCGTAGGGTCCAGTTCGCCGTCGACCATCACGTGGGCAACCGTCCACGACTCCAGATCGTCGAGCAACACCAAATCGGCCGGCGCGCCGGGCGCGATCCGGCCGAACGGCAAGCCGTAGCTCTCGGCCGTGTTGAGCGTCGCCATCTGGACGACGTCGACGGGATCGGCCCCCTCCTCGATCGCTTTCCGGACCGCGAAGTCGACGCCGCCGCGGTCGACGACGTCGACGACTTCCCGGTCGTCGGTACAGAGCGAGAGCCGGCGGGAGTCGACCGCATCAACCAACGACAGGAGGTCGGCGAGGTTTCTGCTCGACGAGCCCTCGCGTAGATAGACCCGGATACCGAGGTCCGCTCGCGCTCGGGCTTCGGCGAGTGTGATGCTCTCGTGGTCGGTGTCGAGATGCCGGGCCGCCTCGTGGAGCGCCGCCCCGTCGACGCCGGGCATGTGGCCGTCGACCGTGAGACCGCGGTCCCGGGCGGCCGCTATCTTCGCGTGTACCTCGTCGTCGCCGGCAAGCAGTCCCGGGATGTCCATGACCTCGCCCAGCGCGACGACGCGGTCGAGGTCGAGCAGCGTCGCCACGGTCTCCGCGGAGAGCGTCGCCCCCGCGTCCTGCAGCGAGGACGCCGGGACGCTGGACGGGACGGTGAAGCGAGCCTTCAGCGGCGTCTTCGACGCGTCCTCGACGACGGCACGAACGCCGGCTTCCCCCAGCACGTTCGCGATTTCGTGTGGATCGTGGACGACGCTGGTCACGCCACGGGGCAGGACCGCGTCGCCGTACTCCGGGAGCGTCACCATGCTCGACTCGACGTGCATGTGCGCGTCGACGAGTCCGGGAGTGACGTAGCCGGCGTCGATGATACGCTCGGCCGGTCGCTCCGCCAGCGCGACGATCTCGCCGTCGTCGATAGCGACGGCGCCGTCTTCGAGACACCCCGTGTGGACATTTACCAGCGTGCCGCGGACGAGCGTGTCGACCGGGTCAGACATCGGTGTCGACGGCGGGAACAGCGGTGGCGGTCCCACGGCTCACCCACGGGGGGTCACACGCGGTGATCGGCGGTTCGGATCGGGTGGTAAGACACGACATGGGTGGAGGCACTCGTCGGAGGTAGAAAGTAGTTTGGCCGATGCGAGCGTCCGATGGGCGTCGACGAAATCGGTCGCACGGTCGCCACCGAATCGTCCCTCAGGACACCCCGGAGTGCGGTTTCGTCGTCTCGGCTCTGAGTTCTAGGTAGGCGAAGACGATCAGCCCACCGAGTAGCGCACCGGTCCCCCAGAACAGCAACAGAAACCGGTAGCCGTCGAGGGGACTGGCGAACGCGTTCTGGGCGACGCTGGTGAACACGACCGGGCCGACGGTCTGGCCCAGCCAGAGCATGCTCGTCAGCACGCCGAGCATACTCGCCCGTAGCTGCCCGGAGACGAGTCCAGCGGTCGTCGTATCGAGCGAGGGCATCACGACGCCGAAACCGAGGCCGAAACAGACAAGCATCACGCCGATGGTGACCGGCGTCGCAGCGATCCGGACGCCGAGCAGACTGACGCCGAATCCGACGAACCCGAGCGCAACGAGCTGTTTCGCGGGGAGAAGCTGCGACACCCGTCCGTACTGCGAAGCCATGGTGGCGTTGGCTATCGAAACCATGCTGAACAACACCCCAATCTCCCCCGCTGCGAGCCCGTAGACGTCACTCAACAGGAGCGAGAGCGTCGTGAGGATGCCACCGTAGAAGAGAAAGAACGTAAAGAAGGCCGCGAACCAGAGCCCGAGCGCCTGTGGCATGAACACCGCGGACGCGAGCCGATCCGCGTACGCCCAAAACGACGGCGGCTCGTCGATCGTCGGTTCCGTCAGGGAGAGCAGGGCGACGACGCCCACGACGAGGCTGATCCCGAAGAACGCGAAGGGGACGTTCCAGCTGATCGACGCGAGGGCCCCGCCGATCAACGGGTACGTCGCGGCACCGATGCCGATTGCGCTCCCGTTGACGCCGATGACCGCGTGGCGCTGTGAGCCGTCGTAGAAATCCCCGATGAGGGTGATCGCCAGCACCATCAGCCCACTCGCGCCGACGCCCTGCAGGAGTCGAAGAAGCAACACGATTTCGAAGGCCGGGGCGAAGCCGATCGCTGCGCCAGCCAGGCCGAACAGGAACAGAAGCGGTAAGACGACGGGCCGCCGCCCGAAGTGGTCCGAGAGGAGCCCGATAAAGGGGGTGAGAACCACACCCGGGAGGGTGTAGGCCGTGATGATGAGTCCAGCCTGCGTATCGGAGATGCCGAACACGGTGCGGAGCGTCGGCAAGATGGGGCTGATGAGCGGGACGCCCATGACGCCGATGAGCGAACAGGCGAGCACCGTCTGGAAGGTAGCAGACGACCAGGGGATCTCGACAGGCTGGTCCGAAGTCATACACTCTCGTGTCGGGCATCCGTCGGCGTGGATAAAAATCCTCGTGTCAGAAATATATCACTCAGGTACGTCACGGCGCCGCCACATCGGTTCGCAGAGACGACGTGGACGGCCGTCGGGGGAGGAATGGATCCCGGTAGTCCGCCGTCGAGGTGGTCGCCCCGGACCGGTCGGCCTCAGCCCATCACACCACCGGAGGTGACGTAGAAGTAGAAGATGAACGACAGCGCCAGGATCCACTGGGCGGGGTGGACGGCTTCGTATTCGCCCCGGGCCGCTTTGACGATGGGGTAGCTGATGATCCCCGCGGCGATGCCGTTGGCGATCGAGGCCGTCAGGGGCATCATGACGATTGTGAGTCCGCCCGGAATGAGCCAGTCGGAGCGTTCCCACTGGATATCGGTGACGCCCTGGAGCATGATCAGCCCCACGAGGACGAGTCCGAGATAGGAGGCGTACGTCGGAATCGCCGCGACGACCGGGACGATGACGAGCGAGGCCAGAAACAGGAGTGCGACGACGAGCGCGGTCAGCCCCGTCCGGCCGCCCTCCTCGACGCCGGTCGAGCTCTCGACGTAGGTTGTCACGGTCGTCGTGCCGACGATGGCGCCGAAGGTGGTCGCGATAGCGTCGGCCATCAGGGGCTTTTCCATCTCGGGGAGGTTCCCGTCCTCGTCGAGGAAGTCACCGAACTGCGAGACGCCGATGAGCGTGCCCGCGGTGTCGAAGAAGTCGACGAAAAAGAACGTAAGCACGACGATGAGGAACGACACCGGTTCGATGTTCTCGAAGCCGCCGACGAATGCGCCGAACAGTGGGGTGATGTCGTAGTTGATCGGGGGGAGGCTATCGGGGGTGAGCACGCCGCCGTCGACGGCGCCGGAGAGCGTCAACAGCCAGCCAGCGGCCGCGGTCGCGACGATTCCAGTGATGATGGAACCGGTCACGCCCTTGGCGTAGAGGACGATCGTGAACGCGAGTCCGGCCAGCGCCAACAGGGCCACCGGATCCGACGCGACGTTTCCGAGCGAGACCAGCGTCGCCTCGTCCGCGACGGCGACGTTGATCTCGATGAGGCCGAGCAGGAGCAAGAACAGCCCGATTCCGGCCCCGACGGCGAACTTCACGGGTTCGGGGAAGAACTCGATGATGTACCGTCTCGCACCGACGGCGGACATCGCGATGAAGATGACCCCCTCGACGAACACCGCCGCAAACGCGGTCTGCCACGGGATTCCCAGTGCGATCACCACGGTGAACGCGAAGTAGGCGTTCAACCCCATCCCCGGCGCGAGGCCGAACGGCCGGTTCGCGTACAACGCCATCACGATCGACCCGACGGCGGCGGCCAGAATCGTCGTGATGGCGAGCATCTGGAACACCTGTCCATCGGAGTAGCCCTCGATCGAGATCGCCGCAGACAGGATCGCGGGGTTGACGACGATGATGTACGACATCGTGAGGAACGTCGTGATCCCGGCAACGATCTCCGTTTTCGCGTCCGTACCGTGCTTGTCGAACTCGAAGAACGTAGCTACACGTGACCGACTCTCGCTAGTGTCTGTCATGCGTGTGATAGTCACACATCAATGTGAAAAGTTTTTCTCATTCTCTCGTCGCAGGGTCGGGACGCTGCTGGAGGGAGTTGGATCACCACCGAGGCGGAGCGCAGTTCTGACAGCACCTCTCGCGCCGGGTATCGGCCACGGCCTTATATCGACGACGTCGGCTCGAAGGAGTCGGACTCGCAGGGGTTTCGCTACTGTGCGGACCGTCGCTCCGCCTCCAGATCCATCTCGTGACCGATTTCGGCGGCCGCCTGGCGAACCGCCTCGGCGTCGATGGCCGTCACCTCGCCGTGCTCCTGCAGGACGGTGCCGTCCACCATCGTGAACCGCACGTCGTCGCCGTGGGCGGCGAACACCAGATGCGAGAGCACGTCATGGAGCGGGGTCGCCCGCGTGAGATCCGTACTGAGCCCCACGATGTCGGCACGCCAGCCCTCCCGAAGCGCGCCGAGTTCGTCGAAGCCCGCGGCGTTCGCGCCGTTGATCGTCGCCATCTCGAAGATTTCGCTCGCCGGGGTCGCCGTCGGGTCCAGTCGGTCGACCTTCTGGAGGAGGCTGGCCTGGCGCATCTCCGTGAACGCATCGAGCGTGTTGTTACACGGCGGGCCGTCGTTGCCGAGGGCAACGTTGATACCGCGGTCGAGATAGTCCCAGATCGGGGCGATACCGCTCGCGAGCTTCATGTTCGAGGACGGGCAGTGCGTGACGTGCGTGCCCGTCTCGGCGAGTATCTCGCGCTCGCTTTCGTCGGTCCACACACAGTGGGCCAGCACGACGTCCTCGCCAGTCAACCCGACCTCGTCGAGCCAGTGGATGTTGCGCATCCCCGTGTCCTCTTTGACGGTCTCGATTTCGCTTTGGTTCTCGCTGGCGTGCGTGTGGATGCGGACGCCGTCGTACGCATCGGCCAGTTCGCGAGCGCCGCGGAGACACTCCTCGGAACAGGAGACGGCAAAGCGCGGCGTCACGGCGTACCGGATGCGGTCGTCGAACGCTCCGTGGTACTGCTGGATGAGCCGTTCGGACTCGTCGAGGGCCTCCCCGGTATCTTCGAGGAGACCAGCAGGCGAGCGCTGGTCCATCATGACTTTGCCGAGGACGCCGCGGATACCGATCTCACCCGCAGCCTCGAAGGCTTCGTCGGCGTGAGCGACCGAGAGGTGGTCGACACACGTCGTCGTCCCGCTCTCGATCATCTCCAGATAGCCCAGTTTCGCCGCAATCTCCATCTCCTCGGCCGAGAGCGAGGCCTCCATGGGGAGGATGTAGTCGAACAGCCAGTCCAGTAGTTCGGTATCGTCGGCGATTCCGCGCCCGAGGCTCTGGACCGAGTGGATGTGTCCGCCGACGAGGCCGGGCAACAGGACGTCGTAGGACTGGTGTTCGTGGTCGGCGTACTGTGGCGCGACCGTGGACCGTTCACCCACCGCCTCGATCCGTGATCCCGAGACGACGACTGCGCCGTCGCTAAACACCGTATTCGAGTCGGCGACGACGGTTCCGGTTAGTAACATACGTCGTGTCAACGCCGTCACGAGGCAAAAGCGTTCCCCCGGCAGAAGCGTGGCCGGGGCGGTAGACGCCGCGACCTGGAGCTGGTGCGTCGCCCCGAATCGGCCGTGCGAGGACACCCGAACCGCCCCACGCCGACGGGACGGCCGCCCACCTCGCCCGTTGAAAAACGCCTGCTGCGGGAGCCCGGTCGACGGGGTACCCGCTGTCTGTGACGTCGGCCGGGACTCAGTCGTCGTCCACCGGTTCGGAGATCGGTGGGACGGCGTCGGTCTTATCGAACAGCGGACTGGAGTCACCGGGGACGAACGTGTTCAGTGCGAGCGCCACGAGGCCAGTGACGATAACGGGTTCGCCGAAGAACGTCTGTGCGCCGGCGGGCAACCCCGAGAGCGCATCCGGCACCGTCGCGACGCCGAGTCCGAGTCCGAGCGACGTGGCGATGATGACCATGTTCCGACGGTTCATCTCGATGTTCAGGAACAGCAGCCGCATCCCGCTGGCGGCCACCATCCCGACCATGATGAGCACGGCGCCGCCGAAGACGGCGCTCGGAATCGTCGTCACGACCGCTCCGATCTTCGGAACCAGCCCGAGCACGATCAGGATGAAACCGCCGATCCCGACGATGTGCCGGCTCATCACGCCCGTGAAGTTGATGATACCGACGTTCTGTGAGAACGACGTCTGCGGGAACGATCCGAAGACCGCGCCGAGGGCACTGATGAAGCCGTCGGCGAAGATACCGCCGCGGAACTCCTCTTTGGTCGGGTTTCGACCCTCGGCGGCAGTGATGCCGGACATGTCGCCGATGGTCTCCATCCCCGAAACCAGAAACAGGAACGCGAAGGTCAAAAGCGGGATCACCTCGAAGCTGAACCCGAATCGACCGGGGGTGGGGACCGCAATCCACGCCGCTTCGTAGAAGGGGGTGAAGTCGACGACGCCGAACGCGATGGCGACGACGTAGCCGGCGGTGATGCCGATAATGACGCTCAGCATCCGCCAGACACCACGCAAGAGCAAGTTGAACAGGACGGCGATCGACAGGACCAGCCCCGCGAGGCCGAGGTTCTGCATCGAACCGAAGTTCTCGGCACCGACGCCGCCAGCGGCGTACTGGATGCCGACCGGGACGAGATACAGGCCGATGATGACGACGATCAGCCCCGTGACGAGCGGCGGGAAAAACGCCTGGAGCCGCTTGAACTGCCAGCCCAAGAGGAACGGGACGACGACCGCGGCGGCCACGATCGAGCCAAACACGACGTCGAGACCCGAACCCGCGCCGATCGACGACATGGCGCCGACGAACGCGAAGCTCGTCCCCATGACGATCGGGAGCTTCGCCCCGACCGGCCCGACGGTGTACGCCTGGACGACGGTGGCCACCCCCGCAAAGAGGATGACCATCTGGACCAGAAACGTCGTGTCCGCGGAGCCCAACCCCGCGGCCCCCGCGACGATGAACGCGACGGCGGTCGAGGGGACGATCATAACCGACACGTGCTGGAGTGCGAGCAGGAGCGATTTCGGTAGCGGCGGCTTTTCTTCCAGACCGTACGCGAGGTCGATACCCTCGTCTGTGTTGGGAGGCATGTCTCGACATACCAGTGTAACTACTGATAATTAAAATCTTCTATCGAAAGAGTATTTTTCAGTCGAAATATTCGAGATAATATCTCTGGCTAGCTGTCGAACGGACAGCGCACGCAGGGCGGCACGGCCGATACCCTCCTCGCCGACGGAAGCCACAGGTGCGTTCGACGGGGGACGATGGCCGACGCGGAGTGACGGACACCGCACGGGGACATCTATAAAACGGCGGCTGCGCAATCCTGTGGCATGATCGACGGAAGCGACAGTCCGTGGAGTGTCACGGCGAAGGAGTTGCGGAGACGGATGCGACACGAGTTGGACGACGACGCCGACAGCGTCGTCGTCACCGTAGCGGACGTCGAAGGTGCCGCGTACCGCCGGCCCGGTGCGAAGATGCTCGTCGAGGACGACGGGGCGCCCGTCGGGGCAGTCACCGCCGGCTGTCTCGAAGACCCGCTCACGAAGCGTTCGATGGAGGTTCTCGAGGATGGCGAGCCACGGCAGGAGACGTTCGATCTGATGGGGGACGACGACACCTGGGGACTCGGTCTCGGTTGTAACGGCGTCATCGACGTCCTGGTCGAACCGCTCGACGCGAGTTGGCGAGCGCCACTCGACGACCTCGCTACCGGAACGCCGGTGACGGTTCTGACCGTCGTCGATTCGACGACGCCGGACGTTCCGGCCGGCGTTCGCTCCTACGTAGCCGGCAGCGGCCAGCCCCAGAAGGTCGCGGATCGCGAGCCAGTTCCGGCGAACATCGTCGAGCGCGTGGACGCGAGCGTCTCGGAGGTACACGGCGGAGAAACGGCGACGACGGTCGAAGTCGAGACCGACCGGGGAACGGTGTCGGTGCTCGTCGATGGACTCGAACCCGTATCGCGGCTACTGTTGGTCGGCAGTCAGCCGGATATCCATCCGGTTGCACGTCTCGGCTCGAACACCGGATTCGAGGTGGTCGTCCACTCGCCTCGCGGGGCGCACGGCCCAGAGGACTTCCCGAACGCCGACAGCGTCGAAACCGGTCATCCGTCGGCGGTGGGAGAGAGCGTTGCGGTCCCCGAGTACACGTACGCGGCCGTGATGACGCACAACCTCATCGACGACCGTCTCGCCGTCGAGACGCTCCTGTCCGAGACGAGCGTTCCGTACGTGGGGGTGATGGGACCGCGAGATCGGTTCGAACGACTCCGAGCGGACAGCGACACCATCGCGGCCGACGATCTCGACCGCGTCACAACGCCGATCGGTCTCGACCTCGGTGGCGGCGAACCGACGGAAATCGCGCTCAGTGTCGTGAGTGAGATCCTCGCCGTGAGCAACGATCGGGAAGGCAGCCGATTGAAAACCAACGACGGTCCGATCCACACGCGAGTCGGGAACGAACGGTAGTCGTGAGCGCGGAACGGCGTCTCCGGGGACGTCGGACCGGGCCGTTACAGGTGGGTCGCGACGGCGCGGAGCGGCCAATCGACGCCGGCGCGCCGTTCGAGATCGGTCCGGAGGCAGCGACCGGACACGCTCGCGTCGTCGGCGTCCGTCCTCGGGGGCGTCGCGTCTCGGGGGGACCGAGTCGGGGACAGCGGTGATCGCGGCTCAGCTTCCCCGGTACGTCGTGTAGCTTCCGGGGGAGAGAAGCAGGGGGACGTGGTAGTGCTCGGTCGGATCGTCGATCAGGAACCGTACCGGCACCTCGTCGAGAAACGTCGACTCGGTGGACTCCTCGCGGTAGTAGGCCCCCACCTCGAAGACGAGTTCGAAGGTTCCGGCCTCCATTCCCTCGGCGTCGAGCAACGGCTCGTCGACCCGTCCGTCGTGGTTCGTCGTCGCCGCCGTGACCTGTTCGCGCTCGCCGTCCTCGAGTCGATACAGCGTCACCTCGACGCCTTCCGCCGGCCCCTCGCGGCTCGTGTCCAGGACGTGCGTGGTCAGGCCGGCCGTCATTCCGAACTCTCCGCCTCGAGGTCGCTGTGATCCATCGAGAACCGCTGGAACCCGGTCGGGCGGGGTGGTTCTCGAAGCACCTTCGCGTCGCCTTCCAGGTCGTCTTTACGCACGCCCAGCCACGTCTGGTTCCGGGACTCGAAGTTCACCTCGGCCAACTGCGGGAAGCGTTCGAGCACCCGCAGGCCGATCTGATAGACGAGGTCCTGAATCGAGTTGACGTCCTTCTCGTCGAAGACCACCTGGGCGATGTCCCGAACCTGCTCGGCCGGCACGTACTCCTCGGGATCCTCGCCGAGCGCCGCCTCGGGGTCGTCGTACGTCCAGAAGATATCGAGCCCGATGTACAGCGTCCGGTTCTCCCGCTCCGGCAGCGTGGTGTACTCGTCTTGGACGTAGCCGACGAAGGAGTTGTCTTTCACCTTCACCAGTTCGATACCGGTGACACCGCTTTGCTGGTCCTCGATGACGATGTCGCCGTCCTCGCGCTTGAGGTAGTACTCACCGAACGCCGACTCGTTGTCGGAAACACGGAAGACCAGCTCGCTCGGCTCGAAGCCGCCCTCGCCGTCCGGAACGGGTCGCTCGTCGAACTGGAGTTCGTCGGCAGACATACGGACTCCCTCCATCTGGTCGTAGGTGTCGAGAAACTCCGAACCGACGTAGTGGAGAAAGCCCTCGACGGTCGCGCCGTCGTAATCGCCGGCGTGATGCAGGATGAAGTTCTTCATCGAATCCGTCGCCACGACCTTCGTGTTGTCGCCGTCCCGGAACGAGGGGAGGAACTCCTCGCCCTCGACCTGGGCGCGCACCTCCATCCCGAGTAGCGTGTTCGGCTTGCCGGTGAACGTCGACTCGGGAATCTCGCGGAGGCCCGTCAGCGGGGTCGCGTACGTCCGGTAGACGTTGACGTGTTTCTTGCCGTAGTTCATCGTCCGGTCGTCGGTGTCTCGTTGGGCGTCGTCCATCATGAGTTGTCGTTGGTATCGTCGGTTATCCCTGCCACGTGCAGCGATCGCTGTGCTCCGGGCCGCAGAATCCGACTTGACGTAGCGTGCTTGTCACCGTCTATCAGTCCGATCCAGACGCTCGGTTAAAATTCTTTTGCTATTTCGCTGGTAGTTCTCGGATCCGTCGCTACGCTGTCAGTCGCTCGTCGAGTCGCAAGCGGGCGATGGTGTGCACCTCGTCGATGGCGGTCCGGAACTCCTCGGATCGGGAGTGTTCGACCCGCTCTTCCATCGCTGCCCTGATCGCGTCGGGGGATTCGTCCCGTACCGCCATGATGAACGGGAAGCCGAAGTCGTCCCGATACCGCTCGTTCAGTCGCTGGAACGCCTCGTACTGTTCCGGCGTCAGCTGATCGAGGCCGGCCGAGGCCTGCTCTTCGACGGAGGCGTCCGTCATCTCGGTTTGCTCGCCGAGGTCCGGATGTGCACGGAGGAGTTCGAGCCGTCGCTCCCGGTCGGCGTCCTCGACGACGCGTTTCATCGTCCCGTGGAGGTCGTCGACGGAGTCGAAGGGCCGGTCGGCCCACGTCCGCTCGGCCACCCACGGGGAGTGTTCGTACACGCTACCCAGAAGCTCGACGAAGGCCCCCTTGTCCGCTCGGTTCAACTCCTCGATCGTGAGATCACTCATCGTCCCCCTGTTGTGGATCCGCCCGTCACTTAAATGCTCGCTCACCGGGGGAACGGGGAGAAATCGAGCCGAGTCGGATAGGGGTAGAACAACCATTAAGAACGGCCCCCGAGTAGTCGGGGATATGTCCGGCACAGCGAGCGGATCGAGACGGGACGGCGCGACGACCGCCTCCGAGCGCCGCGAGGAGTCGGCGGAGGGGGTCGATCACCGATGACGGGACTCGACACCGTCCTCACCGGCGGGACGGTCGTTACCGCCGACGCGACGTTCGAGGGCGCGGTCGGCATCGACGACGGGACCATCGTCAGCGTGGGTGACGAACGCGCGTTTCCGGCGGCCGAGGAGCGAATCGACGTCGACGGCAACCTCGTCCTCCCGGGCGTGGTCGACCCGCACACCCACCTCGCGGGGTACAACTCGATCGACTCCTACGAGACGGGGACGGCCGCGGCCGCAGCCGGGGGCGTCACCAGCCTCCTGACTTTCGCCTGGCAAGGCTGGGACGACGGCGAGTGGGACGACGAGGGGACGCTCGCCGGCGCCGTCGAACGCCACCGCGACGGCGCTGCACCGCTCGTCGACTGTGGCGTCCATCCGGTCATCACGCGGGAGTCACCGGCGGTGTTCGAGGAACTCCCGGCGCTGGTCGACGACGGGATCACGTCGTTCAAACTGTTCACCACCGACGACATCCGACTGTCGAACGGCTTCATCGGGGAGGTGTTCCGCCGGCTCGCCGACCTCGGTGCCGTCGGGATGGTCCACACCGAGGACTACTCCGTCTGCGAGGCCCGGACGGACGCGGTGAAAGCGGAACCCGGCGGGGAGTCGACGGCGGCCTATCCCCGGTCACGGCCGGCGTACGCCGAAGCGATGGCGGCCGGCTCGATCGCCCGTCTCGCTGTCGCGGCCGACGCGAAGTATTACGGCGTCCACACCACGTCGGAAGCGGCGGCGGACGCCATCGCCGCGGTGCAGGCCGACGGCTCGAACGTCCGGGCGGAGACGTGTACCCACTACACCGCGCTCACGGAGGCCGTCTACGAGCGCCTCGGAAACCGGGCGATCATGGCCCCGCCGCTCCGGACGGCCCACGACGTCGATGCCCTCTTCGACCGACTTCGGGACGGGACGCTTTCGGTCGTCTCGACCGACCACGTCCCCCTGCCCCGCGAACGGAAGGAAGGGGGACCGTGGTGGGAGAGCGCGTTCGGAATCAACAGCCTCCAGACGAGCCTCCCCGTGTTTCACGACGTGGCCGTCAACGAGCGCGGGTTCTCGTATCCGACGCTCGTCCGACTCATGTGCCGTAACCCGGCACGGACGTTCGGGCTGTCCCGGAAGGGGCGGATCGAACCGGGCGCCGACGCCGACCTCGTCGTCTTCGATCCGGACGAGACCTACACCATCGCGGCGGAGCGAAACCACTCGAACGCGGACTACTCGGTGTACGAGGGTCGGACGGTAACGGGCCGCGTGAAACGGACGCTCGTCCGGGGAACGACCGTCGCCGTCGACGGCGAAATCGTCGCTGAACCGGGGCACGGGACGTTCCTGCGGCGTGACGTTCCGGACTGGGAGTGAGGGATCGACGGAACTTTTATTCGGCGCGCAGTCGTTGCGGCTGACGTGACGCAGCTAGAGTTCGACGTCGACGGTCAGGTGTTCGTAGCCGACCTACTCGAGGACGAAGCGCCTCGATCGGTCGAAGCACTCCGGGACTTTCTCCCGCTCGAATCGGAGTTGATGCACGTCCGCTGGAGCGGTCACGCGACGTGGATCAACATCGACGAAATCGACCTTCCGGAGATTCCACGCGAGAACCACACGGTCTACCCGTCGCGAGGCGACATCCTGCTCTACCCGGGCTACCGGAACGAACAGGAGATTCTCGTTCCCTGTGGGCCGACGTGCTTCAAGAGTCCCGCGGGCGAACTCGCCGGCAATCACGTCGCCCGTCTCGACGCGTCGCGCGAGGAACTCGCCGAACTGGAGGAGGAGACCCTCCAGAGCGGCGCGAAGGATATCGTCGTCCGGGAACGGTAGCCCCGGCCACTCGATTTTTCGGAGCCACGGGAGAGCCGCGGGTATCGGCCGACACGCCGGTATATTAACATTGGAGCGGTCTCAAGGGGGGATAGAGCATGAGCACCACGGAGTCAGTACACCAATGTGTGAGCGAGGAGCGCCTCCGCGACGACATCACGCGGACCGCGGAGTTCGGTGCGATCGAAACCGATCGAGGCCACGGCCGAACGGTCCTGGCCGGAACGGAGGCGAATCGCCGAGCACGGGAGTATCTAGTCGACCGACTCGACGCCGCCGGCCTCGACGTCCGGGTCGACGCCGTCGGCAACATCGTCGGCCGGTGGGTGCCCGAGGGTGTCGATCCGTCGGCGCAGGCGGTGGCGTGTGGGAGCCACCTCGACTCCGTGCCCGAAGGCGGCATCTTCGACGGGGTCCTCGGCGTCTACAGTGGCCTAGAAGCGGTTCGCGCCCTCCAGAAGCTGGACGCCGAGTTCGACCGACCGATCGAAGTCGTCTGCTTCACCGAGGAGGAGGGCGCGCGGTTCTCGAACGGCGTCCTCGGGTCGTCGGTGGCGAGCGGTCAGCGGTCCGTCGAAGAGGCACTCGCGCTCGAGGACGACGACGGCGTAACGCTCGATTCGGCGTTGACGGATATCGGCTTTCGGGGCACCGGCCGCGTCGACGCGAGCGAGTGGGATTCGTGGCTCGAACTCCACGTCGAACAGGGGGAACGGCTCCAGGAGGCGGGAGCAGCCGTCGGCATCGTCTCGGCGATCACGGGAACGATCCGGTGTGCGGTCGACATCGAAGGTGAGGCGAACCACTCTGGATCGACGGCGATGGCGGATCGGACGGACGCACTCGCGGCCGCGAGCGAAGTCGTCCTCGAAGTCGAGGCGGCGACGAACGACGCCGTCGCGGAACACGGTGACACCGTCGTCGGGACGGTCGGAAAACTGGACGTCTCGCCGAACGCGATCAACGTCGTCCCCGGGCGGGCCGAACTGGGGATCGACGTCCGCGACGTTCGCTACGAGTCGATGGAGTCGATCGTCGGCCGGGTACGGGAGCAACTCGCCGGCCTCGAAGCACAGCGAAATGTGGAGACGGCGTTCGAGCGACCGTACGACATCCCCCCGAGCGAGATGAGCGAACGGTGTACGGCCGCGCTGGAACGCGCCGTCTCGACCGTCGACGTGCCGTCGCTGTCGCTGCACTCCGGCGCCGGGCACGACACCATGCACGTCGCGAACGCGACGGAGACGGGGATGCTGTTCGCACCGTCCCGCGGTGGGTTCTCGCACAGCCCCCGCGAGTGGACCGACTGGAGTAGCTGTGCGACGGCGACTCGGGTGTTGACGGCCGGGCTGGCGAATCTGGCGCGCGAGTGAGACCGACGTCGAGCGACCGACTGGTGTTCGTCGAATGAAAACGGACGGCTACGTCCGAGACTCCGAGCCGTGAGTCGCCATGTTGATGTTCACCTCGATGACGTTCGCCGCCCGTTGGACCTGCTCGGGGAGTTCCTCGTCGAACGGCGTCCCTTTCAGTCGACTCGTCGGCCCGGCGACGCTCAGCGAGCCGAGGACGTCGTCGTCACGGTCGATGACTGGCGCGCCGACGGCACGAAGCCCCTCTACCTCCTCCTCGTCGTTGTACGCGTAGCCGCGCTCGCGAATCGTCTCCAGTTCCTCGAAGAGTTCGTCGCGGTCCGTGATCGTATTGGCCGTCCGTTCCGGCAGGCCGTGCCGGTCGAGGATGTCGTCGACGCGGTCCTCGGAGAGAAACGCCAGAATCGCCTTGCCCGTCGCCGTACAGTGGAGTTGGTCCGGCTGCTGGAGTTTGTCCGTCTGGTAGCCGCTCCCGACGGCGTCGCTCCCACGGACCTTGTAGAGGTTGATGCCCATGCCGTGCTGTTCGGTGAAGAGGTTCGCGTACTCGCCGGTCGTCTCCGCGAGCTCCTCGACTTCCTCCTTGCCGTAGCGGTACAGGAGGTTGCGATTGCGGACGTACTCGCCGGAGAGGAGCAATTGGAGGCCGAGTTCGTACTGCTCGCCGTTCTTGACGACGAAGTCCTCCGCCCGGAGCGTCGCCAGATAGTGGTACGTCGAACTCTTCGACAACCCGAGGTGCGTGGCCAACTCGGTGACTCCGGCGCCGTCCAGCCGCTCGAGTGCCTTGATGATCTGGGCGGTCCGCTCCACCGTCTTCAACGTACGCGGCGATTCGCTCCGGTTCGGTTCGGCAGTCATACGTTGCCGTACGGCACGGCACCACTTAGTCGTTTACCTGTCGCGAACGTCGGTTCCGGTGTGTTCGGCGTCCCGTCCGGACGTCGAGCGGGAAATTGATCGGGCGGCGAGTGATCGGAGTCGGTGGCAGCCGTGTGTGTATCCGCCGACGGCCGTGACATCCCACGCCACGGGATCGGTTCGCGGAGTTATTTTCGAAATACAAACGGCCGAGGCTGCCCGCCGAGAGATACAATAACAAAATTATGTCCGTTATGGAACGCCGCACGTGAGCGGCTCCACAGCAACGTTTTTTATCGCCCACGTTCGAAAGGCGGGTGTGATGGATACGGAACTACTCGGACGGACGGCCCAAATCGAAGTGCGGAACGTCGGCGGGATCGACGAGACGGCCGTCGAGTTCGAACCCGGAATCACGGTGTTGACGGGACGAAACGCGACGAACCGAACGTCGTTGCTGCGCTCGATCATGGCGGTCATGGGGAGCGACGACGCCTCGCTCAAGGCGGACGCCGACGAGGGGCGGGCCGAACTCACCGTCGGCGACGAGCGCTACGTGCGGACGTTCTCGCGGGCGAACGGCTCCGTGACGACCGGCGGCGAGCCGTTTCTCGACGATCCGGAGCTCGCGGACCTCTTTGCCTTTCTGTTGGAGTCCAACGAGGCCCGGCGGTCCGTCGCGAGGGGCGGGGATCTGCGGGAACTCATCATGCGGCCGGTCGACACCGAGGCCATTCGCGCCGAGATTCGAGAGCTCGAACGCGAGAAATCCCGGATCGACGACGACCTCGACGACCTCGACGACCTGAAAGGCGACCTGCCGGAGCTCGAACGGGAGCGAGGACGTCTCGAAGACGCCATCGAGGAGAAGCGCGCGGAACTCGCGACGAAAGAGGAAGAGATCGAGACGCTGGACGCCGACCTCGACGAGACGCGGGCGGAGAAACGGGAACTCGAATCCCGGCTCGACGACCTGCGCGAGAAGCGGTCCGCGCTGGAAAGGGTCCGCTCGGACATCGACCTCCAGCAGGACAGCATCGAATCGCTCACCGCCGAGCGGCGGGAGCTGGAGGCCGAGCGCGAGGATCTCCCCGACGCGCCGATGGGCGAACACGCCGACCTCGACGAAGAGATCGAGCGACTGCGGGAGCGAATCGGGACGCTCGAACGCGAAGTGAGCGACCTCCAGGACGTCATCCAGTTCAACGAGGAGCAACTCGACGAGGCGGGAGCGGTCACGGCACACCTGGGCGACGGCGACGGCGCCGTGACGGACGCCCTCGTCGACGAGACGGTGGTCTGTTGGACCTGCGGGACCTCCGTCGAGACCGAACGGATCGCGAACACGCTCGACCAGCTTCGAGACGTCCGCCAGGAGAAACTGGAGACGATCCGGACGCTCGAATCGGAGCTGAGCGAGTTGAAAGACGAGCGCCGGACTTACCGGAAACAGCAAGAGCGCAAAGAGTCACTCGACCGCCAACTCGACGACGTCACGGCCGAAATCGAGGACCGCGAGGCGCAACTGGAGAGCCTGCGCGAGGAGCGCGAGCGACTCAACGACGACATCGAGGCGCTGGAATCGGAGATCGAGACCCTGGAGACCGAGGACTTCGGCGACATCCTCGACCTCCACAAGGAGGCGAACCAACTGGAGTTCGAACTCGGCCGACTCGAATCCGACCTCGACGACGTGACCGACCGGATCGCGACGATCGAGAAACGCCTGACCGAGGAGGAGGGACTCCGCTCCCAGCGGGAGGAGATCAACGCGGAACTGCGGGATCTCAGGACGCGGATCGATCGGATCGAGGAGAACGCCGTCGAGCAGTTCAACGACCACATGGCGGCCGTCCTCGACATCCTCGGCTACGAGAACCTCGAACGGATCTGGATCGAACGGGTCGAACGCACCGTTCGCGAGGGGCGCCGGAACGTCGAGAAGACGCTGTTCGAACTCCACGTCGTCCGGAGTACGGACAGCGGGGCGACCTTCGAGGACACGATCGATCACCTCTCCGAGAGCGAGCGCGAGGTGACCGGCCTCGTGTTCGCGCTCGCGGGCTATCTCGTCCACGACGTACACGAGACGGTGCCGTTCGTGTTGCTGGACTCGCTGGAGGCCATCGACTCCGAACGCATCGCCGCACTGGTCGAGTACGTCGCCGACTACGCCGAGTTCCTCGTCGTCGCCCTCCTGCCCGAGGACGCGCAGGCCCTCGACGACGCCTACACCCGCGTGACGGAGATCTAGTCGTCGCGCTCGCAGTCACAGCCCCCGCGTTCGAGCAGTTCGACGACGCCGTACTGGGCGCCACAGTCCTCACAGAGCACGTCGACGTCGACGAACAGGCGGAAGGTCCCGAGCGCGAGCCGATCGGTCGACCGCAGTCGCTCCAGACTCCCCTCGGTGATCGACCTGAGTCGGGAGCGGAGCCGCTGGATCGTGTCGACGACGGACTCGATCTGTTCGCTGTCGGACGGGCGTTCGTACTCGGCGTCGCGGTACTCGGTCAGATACGAGCGGATGGCCTGGTACGTGACGAAGTCGCTCTCGAGTCCGTCGACGTCGACGCCCTCGCGTTCGAGGCGTGCCCGCGCCTCGGTCCGCATCCCGCTGCTCACGTCGTCCGCAGTGAGGAGGCGATAGAGGTTGTCGATCTCGCCATCGACAGTCGATGCGCCGGCCGACAGCAAGGCGGCCTCGAGGAGCCGACGGTTGAACCGGTCAGCGAGGTCCCGGAGGCTCTCGCGCTCGTCACCGTCCGCGGTCCAGCGGCGCTCGAGTTCGTCGCCGAACGTGTCACCGAGGTCGTACTCCTCGATCAGTCGGGCCACCTTGCTCGATGTCCGGCCACCCCCGCTGGCGTCTTCGGTCATGCGTACCACGTGACGCGACGAGAATATATAAACACCGGATCGTGCGCTCGCGCCGGGACACGCCACACGAACGGCGGGCGCCGCGAGACCGGGAGCCGGATCCGGCGAGTCGGCGGACAGCGTCCGCGAGTATACATCAACAAAAATTTGTTTCATTAGAACTAGTTTTTTTCTTATATTTTTTCGGACGCGCTCGCCACCGACGCCGAATTTCCGTATACTACGCCGTTTCAGCGCCATTCAACCGATTTTGGACGTTTTCGAACCGCTGTCAATTCGATGTATACCGGATCCGAGCCCCGAGAACGAAATGAGAGAACATAGCGGTTTTCGTCCGTCTATACGTCGTTTTCGCCGATATCTCACGGCAGCACGCGAACCGATCTCCGGAACAGCGACGTGCTCGGGGACCAAATATAAAATCATTCTGTTATATATTTTCTTCTTATATATCTGATTTCGGTGGGGCGTTCGACACCGACGACCACGGGCACGCCTGGACCTGCCTCGCCCGTCGGCCGGCCAGTGACTTCCGGATGGGGGGCCGGTCGGCCCCCCTCGCGGGGCGACGAACGCGGCGGGGCGGGGGGTGTCGGGAGGGAGGCGACGCGGGGTCGTTACGGGTGATACGTATGCAAAGATATAACGTAGCACATTACCATGGCCGACTGTGCTCGAAACCGATAACGTAACATCTCTTTCGTTCGATACGACGTACTTCGGTGACTCCGTCACGTACTGCCCGACGCTCGTCGATTCTCCACAGGGCGCGTTACTCTTCGACGTCGGCGGCCCCGGCGACACGGACGTCCTCGAGGCGGCGATCAACGCCGCCGGGTACGACTTTGCGGACATCTGTAAGATCGTGGTGACACACCACGATCTGGATCACGGCGGATGTCTCGCGGACGTGGTGAGTGAAACCGGCGCGGAAGTGATCGCACACCACAAGGCCGTCCCGTATCTGAACGGGGATCGCGTCAGCATCAAGCGCAGAGACGCGCCGATCGCCGGAACGGACGTCGACGTCGAGTTGACCGGCGGGGAGCGATTCCTGACCGACGCCGGACCGCTCGAAGCGATCTTCACGCCGGGACACAATCCGGATCACCTCGCCTTTTACCTGCCGGAGGTCGGCGTGTTGATCGCTGGCGACCTGTTCGCGGTCACCAGCGATACTGATCTCGCGACGGCGTCGGTCGGGGAGTTCGTCGGACCGAAAGAAGAACCGACGATCGACATGTTCGAAGCCTTCAGGTCCATCGGGAAACTGCTCGACCTCGATATCGAGACGACCGTCTGTTTCCACGGCGGCGTCGCGGACGCCGGTACGGCCGAGATTCGGGAGATACACGCGCAAGGCCCGACACAGAACACGACGAGATAGGGACCGAACGATGGCACGTCGGTCAGTGCGTTGTCTCGAATCATCGACCCACCGAATCGACACCATCGGTAGGAGACCCGGACGATTTCAGAGTCGAGTCCGCACTAGCGCGACGCTTCCGTAGTACCCGGGTCCGCGGTCCCGTCCACGAAGCCCCTCGGCGGAACCGACTACGACGACATTTCGGGAGACCGGTCAGCGCAAGGTCCTGACCCTACGTGAAAAGAGACGGTATCGAAGCGACCCGTCGGTCATTCGTGGGATCAATCGTCCACAGCCCTCCCGTAGGACTAGCCTACCGTGAGCCCCAAGCACCTCAGGGTAGTCTGACCGTTGGAATCGGCGATAAACGTACTTCGATGGTATCTCGCTCTTAGCTATATGATCAGAAAGTGTATCGTAGTTGATGCCTCAACAACATTCGGAGAACGTGCTTGGCGGCGACAAGCGACCCGGACTCAACCGTCGCCGCGTCCTGCAAGGAATCGCCACCTCGTCGATGATCGGCCTTGGCGGTGCTCGTACATCGCTACCTGTCCGTGCACAGTCGGACGGCTGTGGCTGTTCGGACGCGACGTGTGACGTGACGGTCCCGCTCTGTGCGGCCCAGACCGAAGACGTGGGCACAGTCCAGACGCAAGTCATCAACACCGACGACGGCCTCGTCCTCGAAGTGCGGTACACCCTCAACGACGGCTACGAACTCGACGAGACACACCTGTATGTGGGGAAGACCTGTCCCGAAGAGCTATCGAGTGCACCCGGCCAGTTCCCGTTGTCGAACACGTACGGTTCGGGGGTTTCGGGGGACCGCTATCTGATCAACTTCGACGACATCTGTGAGTACGAGATCAAGAGTGGTGGAAACGGGAACGGCCGTGGTCGCGGCAACGCCAACGGCGGCAAGTTGGAGAAGACTGGCAACTGTGGGTTCAGCCTCGGTGGCTGCGTCTACGTGTCCGCCCACGCCGTCGTGGTTCAGCGGGACGGCGACGGTACCGTGACGTGGAACGAGACGGCGTGGGGCGACGGCTGTGACGGAAATTGGATCAACGACAAGGGCAACTGGGCGACGTACTTCAGCTACACGTCGTCGTTCTGTGACGTGTTCCCGGAGACTATCTTCGTGGGGTACGAGGATCGTGAGCTCGGTGAAGGAACACGGAACGACTACGACTACAACGACTTCCTCGTCAGCCTCAATACGGAATTCAAGTTTGTCGAGAGCGACGATAGCTTCGATATCAGCGAAGTCTCGTTCGACATTCTTCCGCGGGCGCGTGGAGCAGGTTTCGAACACGTCTTTCACCTGCTGTTCCACGCAGACTCGCTCTGTGACGGTGAGTACGACCTCACAGTCTACAACGAGAACGGTGTCGCGATCGTAGATCTGAACGGAGAACCATTCACTGGGAACAACGATGTCGATATCGAACTCTTCGGCACTGACGAAGCGTTCCCGACAGACGTCACCAATGTTGAAGAAGGGGACGTCTGTGTTGCCTCGAACCGAACTGCTGAACTGACGATTCGGTTCGACGATCCGTGCCCGTTCGACATCAACTCGCTAAAACCCACGGCGCCGAAAGGGACCGGGTTGTTCTTCAATCCGTACATCACGGTGAACCAGAACAACCATGAAGTCATCGATGCTGGAGACATTCGCCTGCTCACCGTCCCCGACACGTGGCTCTGGCCGCTGGAACAGGTGTCCATCTGGGATGTCTACGACGAAGTCGAGGACGATGGCACTGGTCAGCCCATCTTCACGACCGAAACGTGGTTCGACGGTGGCTTCGACGCCACGAAGATCTACGACGGCTGTCAGTAGTGGTACAGCGACTGACCTCATAATTCGTCACTTCGTGACGACCGTCCTGTGGGCAGGGCTCACGCGGACGATTTACTATTATCGGCCGAGAACCCGTTCGGACAGACCGAGGAGATCATCGAATTCTATGATGCCGGCCACGACGTTCAGTCCGGTGAAAATCGCAGCACCGAGAAACGGGAAGACGAGTAGCGACAGCGTCGCCCTGAGGTCCACTGTCGAGACGAGCCAAATAAACACGAGCGCAAACCCTGCTTGAACGAGAAGGATTCTCGCCACGAACCGCCGATCGGGGAACGCGAACGTCGATCGCCACCAGATGGTGGCAACGCCGGCGAACATGAGCACGTACGAGCAGCTGGTGGCGATAGCCGCACCGAGGATACCATACCGCGGGATCAGTAGTAAATTGAGTAGGACGTTGACAGCCAACACGACGACGGTGTTCGCTTCGGTGTATTTGATCCACCCCGTCGCCTGAAACACCGGATTGACGACGCGACTGATCCCGAAGAAGAACGTCCCAACGATCAGAATTCGGAGGGGCCGACTGGCGGAGAGGTATTCGGCCCCGAAATAAAGCTCCAGAAATGGGCCGGCAAGTGCGTACAGTCCGACGCCGAACAAGGTGAGTGAGAGAAGCGCGTACGTCACACCCGTGCGAATCTGGTCGTTGATGGCATCTATCCGATTGTCTGCCCAGAGGCTGGCCGTCCGCTGGAGGAACGCCATTTGCATGACCGCTGGAACGAACCAAACGTATTCCGCTGGGACAATAGCGGCGTTGTACAGGGCCGTCGAGGTCGAATCTCTGAAATATCTAACGAGCAGGATGTCGGTTTTGTAGAGAAGAAGCGCCGAAAGACCACCGATCAGCTGAGTACCACCATACGAGAAGAGTTCAGTCGCTATCGACTTGACTTTGTGACGTGCCGGGACATGAATTCGGAGTTCGACGAAGAGAAACCACAGTCCGACCACCGCCACGACGACGAACGAAGCGAGATACCCCGCAAAGACACCAGTCAATTCAAACCCGAGATAGGCGAGGGAGAGAGCGAGTCCAGCGAAGGTCGCTCGCTGTACGATTTGGAGTATCTCGGAGACGTGTTCTCGCTGGAGGCCGTAGAACGCGCCCCTGATAACGGCAAAGAGATTGCTGAAAAGGAGTGCAAGCAACAGCAAGGGGAGATACGCAGCCTTCTGAATCGAGACTATACGAAATTGCGACATGAAGAGGGCTGTACTCACTACGACAACACAAAAATACAGCAGCGAACTCACGAGCGCAATCGAAACAATATCAGATTGGTGAGGATCACCAGAAGCGTACTCGGCAACCATCTTCCGAAGCGCATCAAAGAGCCCCCCCTTCGCAAGAAGGGATAGGACGGCGAAGGCAGCCATTACAGTCGCGTAGCTACCGTACTGGGGCTGGGTAAGTACCCGAACCAAGAGTGGTGTGAATGCGACGCCGATAGCAGTCTTGACGACACGGCCGGAAAAGATAGACGCAAGTGATCGTAGTATATCAGCCATGATTTAGAACAGTTCGTACTGGTGATCAGTATGAATGGGCTTGAACTTTGTTTCGTCGGCGTTCACGTCCCTCGTTGGCCAAAGCACACACGCAGCATCCAGGCTTAAGATAGGATACATATTTCAAGGTAGTGTCTAGATAAGCTGGTTCCATGCGAAGGCAAACGCTTGTAACCAGTTTTCAGCGGTACTCGGTTCGACGTGACTAAACGTATTTGAAAATTGG
>Ga0207813_100052_pt1 | contig 105927 bp, 97 predicted proteins | sample A23E3SouthBayCA_2_FD_187730 | JGI IMG/M metagenome (GOLD analysis project Ga0207813, IMG submission 187730) | Aerobic enrichment media microbial communities from Eden Landing Ponds, California, USA - A23 E3 (4) (SPAdes) | ecosystem: Environmental > Aquatic > Marine > Unclassified | place...
CCACGCCCGCGCCGACGGACCCCGACTCACAGCGACTCGCCACGGGCGAGTCCACAACGGTCGCTGATGGGGTGTTGGTTACGGTCGCGGACCCGAGGGTGCAGAGTTCCATCGTCGCATACAGCTCGCAGTTTCTCGCCGTTCAACGGGAGGACGGAATCCAGTTCGTCGTCGTCGCCGTGAACGGAGACATCGACTTCGAGCCGTCGTCGTTTGTCTTGGAACGTAACGGGGTGGTCCGATCGCCGCCGCAGACCCAACAGTACGTTCGGAGCGTCACACGGGAGTGTGGCGGGACGTGTATCGGGATACCCGTCAAGGCCGAAGCCGCGGAGTCCGCCGCCATCGCGTACCGCTCGGACGGCGAAGTTCGCGCGGTATGGGAACTCGACGATCCGACAGTCGCCGCGTTCCCGGACGTGCCCGATCTGCGCCTCCAGAGCGCGGTCATTACGGAGCAGAACAGCGATGTCGGGGTCGAACTCTCGGTCGACAACGTCGGGGAGAGAGACGGGATCTTCTTGGGGCTCATCGACCCTGCGTGGCTGGCCGATGCCGGAGAACCGGTCGGCTTCATCGTTCCTCGAGGCGAGACCGTGACAGAGACGGTCGTCCCGAGCGGGATTCAGCGACTCAGCCCCGACGAAGCCGGCTTCGCGACTGAACCGACAGCCGACACTCGGTACTTCGAGATCGGGGCGGACTCCTGACCGGTGTCTTCGGTAGCCAACGAGCGCTCGGGTGAACTCTCGCCGTCGATTCGGTTGGCCCCGATGAGCGGACGCTCAGTCGACCGCAGACACCTCCTGTACCGGCCGCGTCGTTCACTACTGACGGATTCGAGTAGTTCGGTGTACGCTCGCTGCTATCGACGACCGCTGCTCACGGGCGATCCTGAAGCAGCGGTCTCCCGCTGGTTGGCTGGTGGGTTCGATCCACCGAGCCCACACGCGACGGTCACCAAGTACGCCTCAGCTAACCGGATAGAGGAGGTGGACGACGACCGTCAGCCCTGCGGCGATTACGAACGCCCAACCGGTCAATCGGACGCGTCGTCCGTACTCGGGCAACCCGTCGCGGCTCGTCCCGAGTATCGTGACGAGCCGACCCGGATGCGTGAATGGGCTCGGCGGCGTCAGATCGGGGAGCCGCCGTCGTAGCCGCCGGTACTGGCTGAACGACCAGATGCCGTACAGACACAGAGAGAGGATCACCCCGACCCAGAAGCCGGCTCCCGCGAGCAGTGGGAGTCCGACCGGGCCAACCAAGTCGGTCTGCACCGAGCTGTCGGAGAGGCTCAGGATACCGAAAAACAGCCCGATCATCGAGAGTCAGAACGCCACGAAGCAGACGGCGCATAACCGTTTCGACAACCAGTGGAGGGTCTCGCCGTGTCGTTCGACCCACGTTCGGGACGGCGGCGACCGCACTTCGCTCGCCGGGCGGAGTTCGTGCTGCCCCGGGTGCTTCGGTCCCAGCCCGGCGAGTACGACGATACACAGCAGAACGCCCCCGACGGCAAACGCTCGCGACGGCCACGGGGTCCGCTCCCTGATCAGGTACGCGTCGCCCGGGGCAGACGGCCGGACGTACGCTTGGACGGTCGTTCCCGACCCATACGACCGAACGATGGACTGCGCTTGCGACCGCTTCGAGTAGGTGCGAACGGTCGGACTCGGGAACACCTAGTCGCTCGTATACGTCTCGGCCTAGTAGTCGTACGTGTACTCGATCTCCGGTTCGTAATCGATGCCTCGGCCGGCGTCAAGTCGCTCCACCTGCGCACTGTCGACCGTTGCTTGGACCGTGACGGCGTTGTCGATCGCCTGTCCCTGCTGGACGTAACTGTACCCACCGGCTCCAACGAGGGCGGCGGCGAGGACCAGCAGGTACACACTCTTTCGTGAGAGGTGGAGAGTCGTGATTCCCACGGGGAGCTTCATTTCGAGCGCTGGTATGGCAACCGAGCAGTATGAGAGTGATGTCTGCCGCACGCGTATCCGAGGGATAGAGTGCGAGCGACAGCCTCGGTCTTCCGCGTGACAGAGCGTAACGAGATTCCACAGCGATACCTCGGATTCGGTGGCTGTCCCGATTTGGGTGACTCCGGACTGCCGGCCGCAGCCCCGCCGTTGCCGCACTCGCTACACTCCTCGTCGCCAGTCTTGGTACCGACGTTCGTGTGACCGCTGAGACACCGGCGAAGAGTCTAGCACTGTTGCCGTTGGAGATATCCGACAGCAGTATTCTTGTGGACTGCCTCGATACATCATAGTGGTGCCATCGCACGTGCTCTCCGAAACGCGCCAAGTGGACTGGACACCGGAGTACGTCGCCACCGTCGTCGGCGTTCTCGCCGTCGGCGCACTCGTATTTTTCGCTGCGCTCACCCGGTCCAGTCCCTCGGTCGACGACGTGACATTCGTCGTGTTGGGTATCACCGTTCCAGCAACCCTCGCCTACAAACTCGCCCGTCGGTGGCGGTGAGTACCGTCCGCGGCGCCGTCATGAAGCCGAGCAGGATCTCGCGTTCGCGACTCGATTGATATATGCGCGTCCGTCCGCCGACGAGGTGGGAAAGACATCGCGTCGGCAGCGTCGCGGTCGTCGCTAACTTCGTTCCGCTGGTCGGCGTCCTGACCCTCGGCTGGGATGTCTACTCGCTCTTGCTCCTGTATTGGATCGAGGGACTGGTGACGGTGCTACTGGCTGCAGTGAAGGCACTGTTCGCCGAACGCGGCTCGCCGGGAGTTCCAGATATCGAGCCGCTCCACGAACTTCGTGAGAAGCGTGGCGGCTGGCGTCCCACCTCCTGGCTGCCTGCGATCTATCCACGGAACATTCCGTTCGCGGCGTCGATACTCGGGGTGTGGGCCGGCGCCGTCCTCCCGGTGAGCGTCCTCTTCTGGCTGGTGGTGGCCCCGGTGATACGACCGTCGCTTTCCCTGTTCGTCAGCGGTGCCGGACTGGTGGTCACGCAGGGCTACGAGTTTCGGTCCGACTATCTCGCCGAACGGGAGTACACCGAAGTCTCCGCACAAGAGATCCTGCGTGAACCCGTACAGCTCGGTGTCGTGATCCTCACGTTGGGTCTAGTTGCCAGCGCCGGTACGCGCCCCGGTGGCCTGTTCCTCCTTACTGGCATCGTCGTCGTCAAAACGACGACTTCGGTATACCGAGTCGTCACGGATCACACGGAACTTCCGGTGCCAGCCATCTTCGAACAGACCTTCCACGAGGACAACGGCGAGCCGCTTCCGGATATCGACGCCCCGGACGGACCCGTTCGCGGACGGGTGTCCGTCGATGCGACGCCGGTTCTCCTCGGCAGCCTCCCGATGGTCGCGTTCGGGTTTGCTCATCGGTCCACGTTCGTCGCCCTAATCGGGCTGACGTTCGCCGTACTCACCGGTGGTTCCGTCTGGCTCGTTCCGTGGCTAGTGTTCGTCTTCGTCGTCGCCGGCGCGCGTATCGGCAGCTACTATCTGCGGTACGGAACGATCGAGTACCGCCGGTACGCAGAGGAGCTTGTAGCCTACGATACCGCACTCGGAGCCGTTCAGTGGACCGCCCCGGTGGACTCGGCGACGTTCTCGATCCGCAACGCGATTCCGGACCGACTGCTCGACACCGGCACGCTGGACGTTTCGGGGGTCGATCCCGACGGCCGTAACGCCCAACTCGGCCCGGTTGCCGACCTCGACGCCACGATCGAGACGCTCGAACTCCCGGTAGCGGACCCAACTCGCCCCGAACGAGATTCGGCAGTCATCGCGTCCGGCCTGATGCTTGCACTCTGCTTTCTCGCTGTTCCCGTCGGTCTCGCCTTCAGCCCGAAAGTCGGCACCGCACAGCTGATCGGACTCTCTATCGGCGTTGGACCGATCTTTCTGCTGCCGGTCGTACTTATGATCTGGGTGGCGCTCAGGCGCGTATAACTGACTGCCTGTCGTGTCTACGCCTATCCGGACAGATCGTCGGTAGCTCGCGCTATATTGGAGCTGCCTCGTGAGCCACGTTCAGTGATTCTACTCCAACGACTCCAGCGTAGAATTCTATTTTGGAACAGCGTAATCACCCGGTCACTACGCCTGCGTAGATGTCGCCCCGTTGGGAAGTGCGATTTTAATTATCCCTGCGGAAGTGGGATCAACTCTCGAGTGGCAGTTCCGTGCGTAGTTTTTTCGTATTCACTTCGAACATCTATTGTGTGAGCACCCAGCAGAGCGAGCAGAAGGAGGAACAGAGCAGCCCAACTCTTTGGCTCGACGGGCTTGCCACTGGGCTTGGATTCGGGTGGCTCACAAATCGGCTTTCGTGGAGCGTGCCACCCTCGTATCTATACGTGGTTGTTACCGTCATTCCCCTCTCCATTTGGAGTGCGGCCTACAAAATATATATTGGTGCTCCTACAGTTTATGCCATCAATCCGTATTTTGTCCTTCAGCCGATTCTCTTGCTGGGTGCGGCTTGGGGGAGTCACACCCTCAAGCGTGATTATGACCAAGTTGTCGCTGATATGAAGATCCCCGACAGAGCAAGTAATCCGAAACCGCTCATCAATATTATCCCTACACGACTCCCTTGGATTTTGTTTGTGATCGCTGCTGGTATCCAATTTCTCCCGGGTGCAAAGGTCACTGATGGTTGGGTGCTGGCAGATTATGTATTCAATTATTTTGTATTTCCATTCGTCTATACTCCAATATTGATCCAGTTTTTCACCGTCTATCTCTCGATACAACTTCTCGCACCGTGGCGTCTCGCCAAGTCGGATGTCGGAATCCACTTCCTTGATCCACAGGGGGTCGGAGGTCTTCGGCCGTTAGGGGAACTCATCAAGAAAGCTTACTACTTTATTGTCGCCGGTCTCGTCGGATACTCGCTCATCACGTATGCACCATTCGTTGACACGTGGACGGTTCCTCCAGCGACGATAACCAATATTGTGTTCACTAGCGTTTGGCTGATTTCAATCGGAACCGTGGCTTTTGCGGTGTTCGTGCTACACCGATTTATGCATCGAGAAAAGCGCGAAGAGATCCGGCACTTGGAGGAAGAATACCGCTCTCATATAGAGGAGCCGTGGGACGTGAAGCAATACGAGATCCCCGAGGAACATGAAGAGACGGTGACCGATATTGAGGACCGAATCGCGCGAGTAAACGCCACGAGCGAGTATCCGGCTACATTTAGCATCTGGTCACAGTTACTTCTCAGTGTCGCCATCCCAAAGACTTTGCAACTGCTTCTTAGCTGAGATATTCTCATTTACACAAATAATGATTCAGACCTATCCGATCACCTCTTGCGCTTTCACGGTCTCGTAGTCGATTGGAAAGTCAGGATCAGCGAATGCTGTTTGAAGGAGCTTCGACAGGGTATCTACATCACTCTGTGTCTCGTGTCTCGACCCGATATACGAGTCCAAGTGTTCCGCTTCCGGCTTGTCAGCGGCTTTCTCTCTTTGACGCTCTTGGTCTGGATTGGGTTCCTCCTGAGGAGGCATTGCCGCGACGTATCCCCAAGCAGCGAGTTAATCTATGTGACTGAAATATAGCTAGTAAGATCAGGACTACTGCAAATCAGGATTGAACTGTCTCGTCACCACCGACTGAGACGGGTCGCGAGAACGAACAGGAGACCTACGACGAAGACCAGTACGCCGGGTTCAATGGTAGTGAGAGCAGTCTCGACGAGGCCGGCTGGTGGTGTCCCCGTACCGGGACTTGACGCCACCAGCGGATCCACGGCCGGCGACAGAACGGAACGCGCGGCGGTCACCCCACCGTGGACGACAACTGTTGCCAGTGCGAGAACGGCAAGCGTTCCGAGGTCACTAGCGAGCGAATCGCGGCTCGACTCCTCGTCGGGTCCGAGGACGACGCAGCTGTCTGTGGCACCCCAAACGGTCATCTCCCGTCCTTTCTCGGAGTAGCGCATTCCAACGGGTTCGATGAGTCCGGCGTCTTCGAGATTCGAGACGTGGTGTGCGACGTTCTGGACGGACGTTTCCACGTCGCTAGTGATGGCCGAAGACGTCGCCGGATCCTCGAGGATACGCCGATAAATGCGACGGCTGGTCCCCGACCCGAGCGCGTCGAGGACATCGTCGCTCTCGTCGCTTCCGAGTGCAACGAACCGCGGAGTCTGGTCATCATCTGTGCGAGTAACTGTCCGTTTGATGCGGGTGAGTGGACTTGACATCGTTAGGGAGGGGTGTGATTCACGACAGCGGCGGATACCGTTCCCCGGGGGGTGGTCGGATCCGCCGATCGGTCCGTCGGACGCGGCGCCGGGATAGATGCAGTTTCGGGAGCTTCGGACGACCCTAGTTCGTCACCGAAGACAGCGGCCACCGGCGAGACGCGCCCGTACCCGGTGACGGTGTCGGGACCGTGTTGGCCACGATCATCCGCCGTTGACGTGAGTCGACGTTCGACCGCTACAGCCGAACGTGATGGGTCAGCGCTCTTGATGAGTGCAGCCGTCGCACCGACGTAGGCCGCCGCCGATGAAGTCCCGGGGGCGTTGAGGCCGTCGACGGCCGAGAGCGAATCGGTCGGCGCGACGATGTCAACACCACGCCGACCGGTCGAAGTCGGTCCCCGCGAACTGTACTCGCTCACATCACCGTCAGGAGTGACAGCACCGACGGCGACGACGCTGGGAGCAGTGGCCGGAGCCGTAAGGCTTCCTCCGGGACGAGTCTGATCGAACACGACTCCGGAGGCTGTCACCTCGACCCGTGGCCGGTGTTCGTCGACGTGGGGCATCGTCCGTTCGGGCACGTCGAGAACGAAGTAGTACTCGCCGGAGGAGAGGGTCGCGCCGAGGTACTCGCTTCGATCCCGGTCAGTGCTGATCCGCCGCGACGTTGCGACGAGTTCGGGACCGTCTCGAGTGAATCGATACAGTTCGAGGTTCAGGTCGTGCGGGAAACGTGACCCGTTCCACGTCAGCCACAGTCCGGCGTCGGTGGGCCATCGCGGTTCGTTCGGAACGGGGAACACCCGGTTTCTGACGCCGGCACGGAATCGGTGGCGGCCATCGTCGGTCGGCGCGAGGGTCCCTTGCCAGTGGCTCTGTCCGAAGTTCCCGGCCGAAGCAACGACGACGACGCCGGCTTCACGGAGACGTGAGAGGGCGACCGACACGCGTGCCGTCCCGTCGGCTGATGTCCCCGGTGAGTTGAACGGAGCAACGACGACATCCACATCGTGTTCGATGAACCACGCCGTCGCATCCTCGACGTCGGCCGACGAGTGGGCGACAGCGAGATAGAGCGAGGCATCCGGAGCGAGTTCGGCAAGCGAGAGGGCGACGGCAGTGCCGTGTCTGTTCGCTCCGCCGTTCGCCACACCCACCGAGTCGTCGAACGAGCGTGCGGCAGCGACGTGGCCCGCGAGCGCCGGATGGTCGACTCCGAAGCCCGTCACGTCAAGGACGCCGACGGTGACACCCGAACCGGTAACGCCGCGATCGTGGACGGCGGCGATACCCGGCGGGACGGTCACGTTCTCGGCGTCGACGTCCGAATCTTGGCCGCTCCATACATCCACGATCGTCCCCGACAAAGGCGCCGGCCCGCCGAGGGGCGACGGCCAGACGAGGAGGACGCAGAGACCGAGGACGAGACCGCCCACGAGTGCCCGGTGAGTGAGTCGTCGCAGTCGTGCCATCGTCACGCTCTCCTCCGAGCGAGATGCGACTCAGAACACATCCCGCATGATCTCCCCGTATCGTATGCTCAGGTCATCCGAGAGCGGAAACGTCCTGTACAGCGTCCAGCTGTCGTCCCACCGGATGTACGAGGCAACGTCGTGGCTGAGTTCGTCACCGACGCCCGCCGCCGGGACGGCGCGTTCACGTTCGAACAGTTCGGCCGCTGCCTCCGGACGGGACAGCCAGTTCAGGAGCCGGAGCGCCGCCATCGGGTTCGGCGCGTCGGTCGGGACCAACTGGTAATAGCACTTGTAGACACTCCCCTCCCGGGGGACGGTGTAGTCGACGGCCAGACCGCGGTCGAACCGTGCACGGTACGCCATCGACTGCCCCATCGTACCCACGACAGCCTCGTCCGACTGAAACTTCTCGATGACTTCATCCCGATACGCCATCGTGACGTCCTGCGCTTTGAGCCGTTCCAACGCGTCGCGGATGGCTTCGAAGTCATCCGGACTCTTCGGATCCTGTCCGGTGTAGAGTGCGACGATGAGCGGGAGGTCCCAGTAGCCGCCGCCGAGGACGACCTCCCCGTCGAACCGGTCATCCCAGAGCACCTCCCACGAATCCGGGGGCTCGTCGAAGGCATCGGTGTCGTAGGCGAGCGTCGTGAGGACTGCTTCGGTGGGCACGCCGTACGTCTCGCCGTCCTGCCGGTGGACACCGTCACGGAACCGTTCGGGGATGTTCTCCCAAGCTGGCATCATCTCGACGGGAAGCGGGTCGACGAAACCGTTCTCGACGCCTGCCTCGAGCCATCCCGGCCTGACGTCGACGATATCGATAGCCCGCGTCGGACCGTGAGTCGACTTCAGTGGATTTCCGAGTCGATCCGACACCGGGTCAAGGACGTGGTGGTGGATGGGATTTAATACCGGACTCAGCGCGTCCGTCTCCGCCGGGTGGTGGTCCCAGAGGGCAGGATCCTCCCAGTTCCGAAAGGAGATGCCGTACGCGTCCTCGAATCGGCCTTCCGCCCAGTCGAGCCACCGACTGTAGACCGAACGGAGAACGACCCCGTCGGTGTCCGTCTGCGGTGGCCACGAGGAGAGCGATGACGGGGAGGCCGAGTCGCCGCTCCCCAGACAGCCAGACAGGGCCGAGACGATTCCTGCGCCGATCGTACCGAGGAACGCGCGACGAGAGAGGGTGGGCGTGTCACTCACCTCGGGAGCTGAGTCGCGAGGTGGAGGGATTCGCGGGGACATACACCACCAACGTATCAGAATAGGTAATTAACGGCTGGCTATTGTAAGTGCTGATTTTACCACCAAAGCATTCAAGTACCTTCTTTGACCCACCGCGGGGGACCTCGTCTGACCAAGATTCACCCCGATTCCCTACCCTTTTCAACACGGTAATCCGGACAGCGACTGAGTCAGGCGATTGATTCTCGAGGTATTCCGACCACTACGTGTTAGCAACTCGTCTATTTTGCCAGAGCAGACAACCAGTGAGTGTGAACAGACGGTCCCGGACCCCAAGGTGGCCAACGGCGGTGGAGCTGTCAGTCTACGCCGCGACTCACGTCCTGACCGCCCTCCTGTGGCGCCCCCACGACGTCGGCGTGGCGATGCCCGGGCTGGACGGCCCGGGGTCGGCCGGGGTCGCTGATCGCCGGACTTGGCACTCACGCATCTGAATACTCTAACCCCGAGGTAAGGACGGTTGTACACCGGGTGTGGAGACTGAATTGTTACGTCGATGCATCGGACGGACCACGTGGTCGATCCGGAGTTGGTAGTGCGCTCCCCGCTGGATCGGTTCGCCACATACTGCACACGTGTCGTGATTCGGGACCGCGGTGAGTTTGTATCCGCCATGCCGACCGGAGTATTCCACTTGGTGTTTGTCCTGCAACTGTCCCAGCACTTCCTCAACGTCGTCTGCGTCCATGGTCACGCGCTCTTTGAGGACACTGAACGATAGATGGCCGTCGGCATCTGAAAGTGCGTTCAGAATTGCTATTTCCGTCTTTGTGGGATCGGACATAGGGTGCGAATACGTGACAGAGTGGTAAAATAATTGAGCGCTTAAATCGCTAGGCCACTTGCGGTAACCCATCTCTCCGCGCTGACGAAACACCCCATGGCGGAATCGGACCCCATGGAAGGTTGGGGAGTTGTTACCCCACAGAGTAGACCGACCCTCGGCTGCTCATCCGGCACGTCCTCCCGAACTGTCTCGCGCCGATCACGGTCCAGTCGACGCTCAACTACGGCCTCGCGATTATCGACATCGCCGCGCTGTCGTTCCTCGGCTTCGGCGCCAGTCCGGGAGAGCCGACGTGGGGGATGATGCTCTCGAATGGGGTCGAGTTCGGGCTGTTCTCCGGCGCGTGGTGGTGGTCATTCTTCCCCGGCCTGCTGCTCGCGTTAACGGTGCTCGGGTTCAACCTTCTCGGCGACGGGATGCGCGACGCGCTCGACCCGCGAATGCGAGAAACCGTTGACTGGCCGTAGTATGCGACCGTCCGGACGAACGGTCGGGCGGTGGATCGGCGTTGGCGGCCTTCTCGGGCTTGTCGTTGCGGGCGTGCTCTTCCCGGTCACCGGAGCGAAGCAGGCGACCGATACCTCATTCGCGTTCGGCGTGCTTCTGTTCGGCTTCGGCGTCGCGACGTGGGGTGGTGCGGTCGGCTTCGGCGACTCTATGTCGACGGTCCAGAGCCACTTCCGGGGCGAGTCTGAGTGGAGCCGCGAGGGTGCACGGCAGGCGTTCGCCGTGTTGACTTGGACCGGCGCAGGTTGGGCGGGGACCGCGGTCGCGGCTTCGATACTGTTCGTCGGGATCTGAGCGGGTACGGCGATCCGACTCGTGGCGTACGACCCGTGTCACCGCCGCACGCTCTGCGCTGTCGTTCGGCGCGCGACGGTCTGGGTGACCACGTTCGCGGTAACAACTGAAGCAACCTGTGTCGGTATCGGTCGGGGACGTTGGGTAATGAGCCACTACGGCACTCGAAGACCTCGAACTGACCACACGACGAAGGCGTCCGGACCGCCGGCGACTCCCGCCTAGCCGGTCCGCCGGCAGGAGGTCTGTCCGGCGAGAGTCCAAGACAGATCGTAGCCGACAAGTTCGCCACCGAGCGTGGGCTCCCGCAACCGCCGCTGTCTGGCCGCCGCCACCGCGAGGAACGACAACCCAGTCGGTCCTAGGTAACCTCTGGGGTACAGGTCAGACGGTATCCAGATGGTCGTCGTGCTCTCGACAGGGTTGCGGGGATGTTTCTCGGGAGAAAAAAAGCAGGAATGGGGCCATGTCCCCGCCCGATGCGGAGAGCATCAGATCTATTCATACAAAGTCCGCAGGAGAGATCGTGATGAAAGCAGCAGTCTACGGCGGTCCCGGCGAGATTCGAGTCGAAGACAGACCCGAACCGAAGCTCGAAGACTCGACGGATGCGATTGTTCGCGTCACCCACACCGCGATCTGTGGGTCAGACCTCTGGTTCTATCGCGGCGACGACGAACCCGAAGTCGGCTCGCGTGTCGGTCACGAACCGATGGGCATCGTCGAAGAGATCGGCGACGACGTCCGCCATGTCGAACCCGGCGACCGTGTCTTCGCACCCTTCGCTATTAGTTGCGGTGAGTGCGAGTTCTGCCGCAAGGGACTCCATACCGCCTGTACGAACGGTGGATTCTGGGCACCGGAAGGGCAGAACGGCGGCGCACAGGCCGAGAAGCTCCGCGTCCCCCAAGCGAACGGCACGCTAGTCCGCGTCCCCGACCGGTATGCCGACAACGAGGAGGTCCTCGAGGCACTGCTCCCCTTGACGGACGTAATGGGGACGGGCCACCACGCAGCCGTCTGTGCGAACGTGACGGCCGGCGACACCGCCGTCGTCATCGGTGACGGGGCGGTCGGTCTCTGTGGCGTCCTCGCCTCCAAACGGCTCGGTGCCGAGCGCATCATCGCGGTCGGCCACCACGAGAACCGACTTGAACTTGCCGAGGAACTTGGCGCGACAGACGTCGTTTCCAGCCGCGGCCAAGAGGCCATCGACGAGGTTCGGGAACTCACACACGGTGGCGCAAACCACGTCCTCGAATGCGTCGGTGCTGAATCCGCGTTGGAAACCACTGCGGCCGTCGTCCGTCCCGGCGGCAATATCGGGTACGTTGGTGCCCCACACGTCGAAGACCCGTCGTTCCTCCAGCCGTTGTTCTTCAGCAACGTCTCGTTCACCGGCGGTCCGGCGCCCACGCGAGAGTACGCCGAGGAACTCATGGAGGACGTTCTTCAGGGTACTCTCGATCCATCGCCGATCTTCACGAAGACCGTTACCCTCGACGACGTTCCCGAAGGGTACGAGGCAATGGATGAACGCGAGGCGATCAAGACGCTGGTGCGGATCGACGAGTAGAGGTCAGGATCGAATCCGATCACGAGCCCCCTTGTTCCCGGCTCGTACTGTCGTTCGAGATGGTTCCGCTGGGGGGCAAGAGCGTCTCTCGCCAGCGAAGCGCCTGCGCCAAGGTCAGTCAGTCGAACGGAGGTCCTACATTTCACGCCCGCTACTTGGGGATCATGTCGGCAGAGGTCCGTTCTCAACCCTGTGGTTTTGATATCCACCGCCTCTGTTCGACCGGTAGGGAATGGCTCGTAGTTGCTGCGAACGATTGTATGACGGGCATTCACTGGTGGCGTCGGGGTGACGGGAACCCGTGATCAGAAGCGTGAGGTATCGAGAGGAGAGTCAATTGTCCTTGAGCTTGGCGGGGAACACTGGTATGAGACCGCGAAGGATGGCTACCGACTTCAGCCACGTCTGCTTCCCTGTCAGACCAGTACGAGAGCGTAGAGAAGAGCAGCGAAACAACGGGGTGAGAAATCCGAACGGCGACAGATGGCTCGGCGACGAAACGTCGCGCGATGCCACGAGCGAAGAGGTCGTATGCACGACGGCCGAGGTCAGTCTTGCATGTGACGAAGGCTCGACCGAGCGTCGCGTTCGCCGTCACCGCGTGGAAGTTGGACAATGACAACCGTGCCGGAGCTGTCGGCGTCGAACGAGAGCGTACCGCCGAATCGGGTGATAATCCACTGCACCATCCAGACGCCCAGTCCCCGCCCGTGACGGAGCTGTGACTGTTCGATAGACCCGAGCACTGAGTGCCCCTGTTCGGGGATACCAAGCCCCTCGTTTTCGATCGTAACCACAGCGTGTTCGGGGGATGTGCGAACTGAGATGCGAACAGGTGGCTCGTCCATCTAGGCGTTTTTCATGCCGCTGCTGACGAGTTCGGCCACAACAGTCCACGGCCTCACGGCTAGTATACAGCGTTACCGGCTCCACATCGACGGTCACGCTCCCCCCGAAATCGTCGGCGACTCGTTCTCCTACCTCCCCGATGAGCTCTCCGATTTTTACCCGTTTCCGGTCGATATGCTCTTGCGAAAGGAGTTGATCCATCTCGGTCTGCAATCAAGAGCGGCTGGGGACCGGAACAGTGTACGACTCTCCAGTTGCGTGGACGGTGTGCTCGTCTGCCTGTGTCGAGCTGTGCGTCGTGGCGGCCCGAACCCCCGTCAGAAGGTCTCTCGATGCATCCAAGGACGTCTCCGAGAGTGCTTGTTCCACCTCCCTTGCACGCTTCTCGACTGCAAGAAGGAGGTCGCTACGTGCCCGGATCTCCTCGCCCACACCCTTGGGGTCGGCCGATGTATCGCTCTCTGCGACTCCGGGCACGTCACGACTATCCCGTTGGTCAACCGACGATGCGAGCCTCGCGATGTCGTCGAGCTGAACGCCGATCACCTCGGAGAGGAGATCGGTCAACATACGCGTTTGTCGCTCGCGGAGCCGCTGATCGGTCGCGTCTCCGAACAGCGGTACCGTGCCGAGGGGAGCCCCGTCGGTGTCGCCAACGGCCTCCGCCAAGCACCGAGTGCGGCTATCACGTCGTCGATGTCAATCCCGACGGCTGCCCCAATTCGAAGGCCCGTATGCCAGAGAACCTCGAAGAGTACGTGCTCCAGCGTCGTGTACCGATACGTTCAATATGATCGAGTACCTTCCGGGCCCTCTCAGCATCCAGTAGCTCTTCACGAGCATCGTCAGCCGTGATCGTTGGGAGGTGATTTTTTTCGTCAAGGCCAAGCTCCACGGCGTCGATGGTCGCGCAGAACCGGGGAAACGCCCGGAACGTAGCCAACTGCCCCTTCATCGTAGCCGTCGCCAAGTCGTCCTCATTCCGTCGTTTCACTCGGAAGCGGTGGATATCCCGCCCCGGGAGGTTGTTGAGGTTCTCGATACCTTCCTAGTCACGCCACTGGACGAACTCCTTGAGTCGGTAGCGATGCGATTGGATCGTTGCGTCGGCGAGCTCGTTGCTACGCTCGTTGAGATTCGTGATTTTCGGGCGTCGCCGTCTCGGGAAGACCGAACTCGTCCGAGAGTCACTGGACGGCCGCGATGACTCCGTCTTCGTACCGCTCGACTTCCCCACCACAGTTCGGACAGAGAACCTAGGCGGGTCGGTCACGCAACTCGCCGCTCTGTTCGATTGCCTCAAGAACGTGGACACCGCAGACCTGCGTGTCGAGCAGGCCAGCCTCGGCGTTACGCCCGGTGCTATTCGTCGGTCCGAGTGATTCATCTGTGTCAGCAGCGTTGATTTGCATGGGTTGTCGCTCCAGACAGCCCCTAGGTCGGAGTTCCAACCACTGGCCCGTCTCTCATACCGAAACGGGGAAATTCGCAGGGACGGGTGTGTGAGGTTACTGGATTTATCATAAAAACCGCTTGCAAAACTGAGCGTACGATATACGGTGGGAGAGACTGAATCGGATTATGTTCGGTCCTGCAAGGACTCGAATACCCCGGTCAGTGAGTCAACAGACTCAGAAATATCAAATTTATTGTGAACGGCTTCTCGCCCGTTCGCCGCTATCTCTTTCCGTTTTCCCGGATTATCAAGGAGCTCTTGGATTGCAGACGCTAACTCGTCTGGTTCTTTCTCCGGAACCAACAACCCGTCGTGACCGTCCGTGATGAGCTCCGGGATAGCAGAGACGGTTGTCGAGACACACGCGGTTTCCGACGCCATCGCTTCTTTGAGAACGACCGGCATTGCGTCCCGATCACCGTCTTCAGCAATAATGCAAGGTAAGATGAAGACAGCTGCTTCACTCAGTTCTTTCTGAAGTCGTTCATCGGAGACGTGACCCAAGAATTCGACGTGGTCTTCGATACCGTGTTCCTCAACCTGTTGTTGTAAGCGATCCTTCCTATCGCCGGTGCCAACGATGTGATATTCGACATCGTATCCCTGCTCGATGAGGCGATTCACGGCCTCAATACCGTACGGATAGCCTTTCTTTTCAACCAGCCGAGCAACAGTTGACAGCCGATTTTCAATAGTCGGGGCTGACGGCTCAAATTTCTCAACCTGTGTCGTCGCCGGAACAACTGTTATATCGTTCTCAATCCCGATCTCTTCGCGCAGATACTTCTGGTTGTATTCAGATGGAACAATCACGTGATCCATGCTATCGCAGATGTACTTTATCTGGGGGACATTCGGAGAAGAGAAGATCTCGAATGCATGGGCAGTAACCGTACACGGGATACCGTGATGTCGTGCAGCAAGCATTCCCCCGATTCTGGTAGGACTCGCAAAGTGAGCATTAACCACATCAATGTCGAAGTCAAGTGATTCGATGAACTCAGCACATTGCTTGCCTAAGAGTAAGTTGTGGCCGACCTGTTTCGGTGAGAGCTGTTTGAACAACCCATCTGTCGCATTTCTTACAGCCATTTGAACGGGTTTCTTAGAAAGTAATTGGGGGAAATCAGTGTAAGAGGCGTCCGCGTAATAAATGGGAACGTCGATGTCCTCGTATTCCTCGTGAGTGATAGTTTCTCCGGGGTTATTCTGGGCGAAGACCGCAATATTATGCCCTCGGCTGTAGAGTTCGTTAATCTCATTTAGAATAAAACTTTCAGATAGCTTCGGGAATGAGCTAACGTAGTAAAGAACCCCTAATTGTTTCATAGTGCCACGTCTCGTGTATATACACTAAATACAACTGGTTGATTGATAACTACCCCTTGTCTGAACTTGTCCTAGCGGCCACAGTGCGAGCGGGTGGGAATGTAAACCGACGCAGCACCGCGAAGCAGTGCAGATATTTTCTCCCGCTGGGGACGAGAGAGTGATCCCTGACTGAAGCGGCGACAGTCGCCGACGACCACCTAGAGTGCGAGCAGACTCGAATGGGGCCACAGATTGTCAGCGACGACTTCGAGACACCTGTCTTCCCCGTCGACAACGGCACGTACTACCGGACGACGTTCGCAGACTGGCAGCAGCTGCTCGCGGCACGCGATACGCTGAATAAAGAAATCGTATTTGCAACAACTGCTATTCGGTTGCGGCTGTCTCGCTGCGGACGATAGCCGGAGAGAGTCCTAGCCAACCTGCACCGACTCGAACACGGTAGTTACCCTCGGGACAGCTAGTCGAAGCGGTGGCGACGACGACTCCGGAGGTCAGCGCTGCGACGTGTCGGCCATCACCTCGCTGCTGTCAGTCGTCGCCGGGAATCTCGGCGTCGCTAAGCGAGGCGTCGGGTTCGAAGATAATACCAGGATCCAGATCGTCAAGCGGTTCACCCGCCCGAACACGGTCGGGCCAGTCGTGATTGGCGAGCGCCCCGGTCCCGAGCGTTATCAGGTCGGAGCCGTCCGCGAGTGCCGCCCGCGCGCTCTCTGGGTCGCCGAGACTTCCGTTGGCAATGACGGCGACAGCGTCGTCGACATGCTCGCTCGCGAGTTCCGCCAACGTGTGATCGGTGTCTGGGACCTCCGCGGCGGTCGCATCGCCGCCGGTGACGTGGACGTAGTCAGCCCCGGCGTTTGAGAGCGCGCTGAATAGCGCGGCAGCGGTCGCCTCACCGTCCGGCCAGACCCGCTCCTCGTCGGTGACGGCCGCCTGCGAGGTGCGCACGCCGACGACGAACGGATCCGGCGTCGCCTCGTCGATAGCCGCCGTCACCTCGGCGGGGAATCGCGCCCGGTTCGCCGGCGAGCCGCCGTACTCGTCGTCACGGTCGTTGACCAGCGGGTCGACGAACTCGTGGAGGAGATAGCCGTTGGCCGCGTGGACTTCGATGCCATCGAAGCCGGCGTCAGCCGCGCGTTCAGCGGCAGCCACGAAATCCTCTTTCACGTCTACGAGACCGTCAGCATCGAGCGCGTCGGCCTCCGGGAACTCACCGGACCCGCCGTACAACTCGGACATCTCGCCCGGCGGGCGGTAGGCTGAGGGGGCGACCGGATCGTAGCCATAGCGATTGCCCTGCGCTTGCGCGCCGGCGTGCATGAGTTGCGCGAAGATTGGGCTCCCCTCCTCGTGGACAGCGTCGACGACGCGCTCCCAAGCCGCCGCCTGCTCGTCAGTAGCGAGGCCGGGTTGGTTTAGGTAGCCTTGGCTGTGGGTTGCGTCCGGGTGGACGCCCTCGGTGACCAGAAACGAGAAGCCTCCACGGGCAAAGGAGGCGTAATAGCGGGCCATCCGGTCGGTCGCACGGCCTTCGTCGGTCGCGCTCGTACGCGTCATCGGTGCGAGGCCGATGCGATTGTCGAGGGTGTGACCCTTCAGTTCGAATGTATCGAAGAGTGGATCGTCAGCCATCGTGTGTTTATACTCCGACTATGAATATAAGCGGACGGCGATTGCGTGTCCCCTCGCACAACAGGTGTGATATCACAGCCCACTACCAAATCGCGACACTGAAGCCCGTCGTTTCGAGCGGCAATTCACGACAGTCGTCGACCTCGAAACGGTCTCAGGGTTCGATGTCGGTCGCGGTGTCGACCACCGTCGCCATCGGAGGCATCGATGTCGTCGACAGTCGTCCAGAACCGATCGCGATGCTCGACGAGGCCGTGTTCGACGAGGCGGATCAACGGGGGAGCGACCCCGATGACTCGAGTGCGGGACGCACGACCAATATGGCAGAACCGGCGACGGCTCCCGGTGACGGTGACCAAGCTGAGACCAGCCGAGAGTTGTGCCCCGCCGACGGCCCCGGCGGGGCGTGTGTGGTTCCGAATGAAGGAAGCTCGTCTGTCACCGGAGTCGAAAATTCCCACCGGACGGGAACTGTTTTTCCGGCAGCGGCACTACGAACTATCGTGCCCACACCGGCGATGCCGACCGTTCCAGCGTCCGAGGCCGCTACCGCCCCACCCGGCGGAACGGGGTGTGTACTCTGGCACCGCCGCAACCTGAGGGTGACCGACCACCCCGCGCTCGCCTACGCCGCCCGAGAGTACGACACGGTGATGCCGGTGTTCATCTTCGACCCCGCGTTCTACGGTCCCGACGGGCTTGCGTGTGACGCCCGAATCCAAGTCCTACACGAGTCCCTCGCAAGCCTCCGGCGTCTCTACAAGGCGGTCGGGGGGACTCTCAGCTTCGCCCACGGCGACGCGGTTGAGGTTCTCGCCGGGCTCCACGATTCCGGGTGGGATGTCGTCGCGACCGCCGACCCCACGGCGTCCTACGGCGCAGAGCGGGACGACCGTGCCGCAGCGCGGTGTGATACGGTGTTCGTCGACGGCGACGGACTCGTCAGGAACCAGACTTGGACCCGCGAGGACTGGAGTGACCACGTCGAGACGTGGTTCGAGGCCGAGCCGCCAACATGGGATCCCGAGACAGTCGCCTTCCGGTCGCTCGAGGAGCAGGTCACGATCGAGGCGATCGAGGACGGGTACGACATCGAGCCGGCAAAGTCGAACGTCCCCGACGGCGGGCGGGGCCCCGGCGTTCGGAAGCTCCGGGAGTTCGTCGAGAAGATTGGCGCCTATCCGGGAAACATTTCGGCGCCGACCGACGCCAGGACCGGAACGAGCCAGCTCTCGCCGTTCCTGCGGTTCGGATCGCTCTCGGTCCGAGAGGTGTATCAGTACGTTCAGGAAAACGCTCCCGACGGTGCCGGTAAGGAGATGTTCGTCTCACGGCTGTTCTGGAACAAACACTACCACCAGAAACTCGAGGACTGGAGCGGGTGGATGACCGAGGCGGTCAACCCGGTGATGCAGGGGACCCGCGAACAGAGTCACGACCCCGAACTGGTCACGGCGTGGAAACGCGGAGAGACGGGCTTCCCGATGGTGGACGCCTCGATGCGGTGTCTCACCGAGACCGGATGGCTCAATTTCCGGATGCGCGCGATGTGTGCGAGCGTCTTCGCCGACCTCCTCCAGCAGCCTTGGCGTATCGGTGCGGACTTCTACCATTACCACCTCATCGACTCGGACCCGGCAATCAACTACACGCAGTGGCAGTCACAGGCAGGCACTGTCGGGACGAACCTGATGCGGATCTACAACCCGATCAAGCAGGTCCGAGACAACGACCCCGAGGGAGAGTACATCGAACGGTACGTCCCCGAGCTCCGCCCGCTACCCATCGAGCACCTCGACCGGCCCGAGAAGACTCCGATCCACATCCAAGAGGAGTCCGGCGTCGTCATCGGCGAGGACTATCCGTACCCAGTCGTCGAGTACGAGGCTGCCCGCGAGCGCGCCATGGCGAAATACGAGCGGCTCAAACCGGATGCTCTCGCCGCGCTAGAGGACCCGGAGATCGCCCGCCGAGCGTCGCTGTCCTCGCGGTCACAGCCCATAGAGAAACGCGAACAGTCCACCAGGACAGATATCAACGAACAGGCGTCATTGGCGTCGTTTTCGGCGTCCGACGTGGACTCCGGCTGAGTGACGGAGCGTTGCGATTTTGCCCACAGAGTCGATCTAACGGGTTGGATTCAAATGGTACTCGTAGTTACATCCGCCAGAGAAAGTATGCAATCCTTCTTGGATCAACGCGACTTACGGACCCGTCGTACCATCGAACTCGCAGTCGCGATAGTTCTCAACGGCGTCGCCGGGAGGGCTAAAACTGTTGTTGTAGGTGCGACGAGAACTCAACCCATTCTGCCCATGTGCCGCTCTGCTGTTTAGTAGTTGTCCCGCACGCCGAACACCGCCTGCTCCTTTCCGTCGGCCTCGATCATCACATCGGCGCGCTCGCGGAGCCACGTTGGCACGCGCCCCGGGAACTCGGCGTGGGCCTGCGGGCGCGCGTCAGCGCCGTGGAGACGCGCCGGCTCGGAGTAGTGCGTCGCTGGGCGGACGTCACCCCACGTCTCTGCGGCGAGATCGAATGCCTCGCGGTAGGTCAGCCCCCGGTCGGTGAACGCGTGATGATGGTAGTCGAAGAGCACGGGGACGCCGGTTCCGCTGAGAGCGTCGACGAGTTCGGGGACGCTCCAGAGGCTCTCCTTGTCGTCGTTCTCAACTGTTAGCCGGGCGCGTGCGCCGGGTGAGAGTGTATCGACGACGTCGCGGAACCGCTCGGCCGTGGCGGCCTTGTCCCCGTAGGTCGCACCGATGTGGACGTTGATCCCGTAGTATGGGGAGCGGTCGAGCCCTATCAAGTCGAGCCAGTCGGCGTGGGACTCGACCGCTTCGACTGAGTTCGCGCGGGTATCGGCGCTGTCGCTCGCGAGCCGACACCAGTAGTCCGGGTGGAATGTCAGGCGCATTCCCTCGCGTTCGATCAACTCGCCACACCGCTCGGCGGCCGCGCGGATGGCCTCGTAGTCCGGGAGCTCCGTGAGGTCGAACTGCGAGTTCCACGGGACGAGCGTCGAGGTGCACCGATAGAATCGGATCCCGTGGTCGGCGTTCCACGCGAGAATCTCGTGGAGGTCTTCGACGTTCTGGAGCGCTAATTCCGAGGCGTACGCCAAGCCTCGCTCCGCGAACGTCGCCTTCCGCATGTCCCGGTTACACCGCAGCGGCGGGTCGCGCTCCCGAAGAGTGTGGTTCATACAGGGGTAGCCGAGCATTGAGACTTGTTCAACCTATGACCGCGCGTCGGCTTAACGGGTCGGGCTCCGGCGCGGTCGTGCCGTCGTACGCGCCGGAGAGTGACCAACGCGACCGTAACTCGAGTACGTCGACCGGCTCGCAAGCTGCTGGTAGTCCACGTCCGGCCGCCGACTCAGCGAGAAGTCGTCGACGCCGGCATCCGTCGCCATCTCGTGGAGAGTTGGGATGATTTCGCTCGTTGAACAGACAAAAACGTCCGGTTCATGTGAGTCAACCGCTCCCTATGCGGCAGTCAGGATATCTGTCGGCGAGCCGGTGACGGTGTCGCCGGCGACGGACAGCTCACCGTCGGTATCGTTGCTCGTCTCGATCACTGGGACGCTGAGCCGGAGCGTCGACAGCTCACTCACCGGCGTCGGATCGATGCCGGTCTCCAGACAGTACCGGAGCTCTCGCGAGAAGTCAACGTTGAAGCAGGCGAGATCCCCGACTGGATAGTTCGACAACTGGCACACCTGCTGGGCAAGGGGGTCACGCGGTCGATGTCGACCAAATCGACCGCCAGAATGGCCTCCTCGCCCCGTCGAAAGCCCGGTCGCCGCGCAACCAGCTCGGTCGCGACGGAGTCGTCGGCGGTTGCTTCCCACTCCAAGACGCGACCGTCATCAAGGAAGTCGATAGTGAACGGCATCTGTGGCTCTTGCACCTCCGATAGCTAGGATGATTGCGTGTCTCATAAGCCGTGGCGTGTCGTTTCCGGACCTCGGTCGAAGTACGACAGAACCACGCTGACACTTATTTTCGGATTGTATTGCCTGTCTTCTCCCCTTCGGGAATGGTTTCCAGAAACCCAGCGCAATCAACTAACAATAACGGATATCGACACTAATTGTTGGTCGATAACTGGATTTGGGATTGTCGACTCTGTTGAACTAAATTTTCAGCGATGATCGTATCTGGAACAGCCGGTCGCTGAAGAGTGCGTGTTGCCCGGTGATTTCTACCGGCTTAAGATAGAATCCCGATACTCGTGTAGGAGGCAGAGCGCGAATGCGGTACGAGACGAAGCCGATCCATGACTGAGAGTCGCTTGTAGCAATCCTTGAAATGGCAAAAGATGGTGCGATTGATGAACTCGCCGTCTGGAAACTCGATAGGGCTCACAAGATCTGACTCTTGCTCAGTACTACGCGTTTATGTCGCCGTTGGCGCTCAGGCCCTGTTCCGTTGCTAGACGATGCTTTATATTGAATTGGACAATACGATGAATATGGGTGATTTGGGAGAAATCCCTGTTCTCCATGTCGATGATGAGGAGGACTTTGGGGAGTTAACCGCCGATATGCTTGAGCGCAAAGACGGCAGATTCTCCGTTGAGACGGCGACGAGCGCTAGCGATGGCCTAGATCGACTGGCCAGCACCGACTACGATTGTATCGTCTCCGACTACGATATGCCCGGGCAGAATGGGATCGAATTCCTCAACACGGTCCGCAAGGAGTACCCGGATCTCCCGTTTATTTTATACACTGGAAAGGGAAGCGAAGAGATCGCTAGCGAGGCAATCTCTGTGGGCGTCACGGGGTATCTCCAGAAGCAAAGCGGGACTAGTCAATACGACGTGTTGGCAAACCGGATCAGGAACGCCGTCGAAAAGTACCGCGCCCAGACCAAACTAGCCGACAGCGAAAAACGTCTCAGTCTGTTTTTTGATGAATCTCCTCTTGGCGTAATCAAGTGGGACGAAAACTTCAATATTTTACGAGTGAACAGTGCGGCGGAGAGCATACTTGGGTACGACGCAGAGGACCTGACCGGGCACTCGTGGGAAAGGATTGTACCGGAGAGCGATCTCGAAGACGTTGACGAGGTCGTCTCGTCACTCCTCCAAGATCAAGGGGGGTATTACAGTATCAACGAGAACGTCCGTGAGAACGGCGAGCACATCATCTGCGAATGGCACAACCGTGTCGTGACCGACGACGCCGGTGAAGTCGTCGCCATCTTCTCTCAGTTTCAGGATATTACTGAACGCAAAGAGGAGGAACGCAGGAGCGAGCGACGTCGTCATCGGCTTGAGCAGGTGTTCAAGACGGCACCTGCGTGTATCGTCCAGCTTAACCTGTCCGGCGAGTTTGTTTTCGCCAACGAGCGCGCGGAGGAGGTGCTTGGACTAGACCCCGACAACGTGACCGACCGGAAATACAACGATCCAGAGTGGAACATCAGAGATCTGGACGGTAGTCGAATGCCGGACGATGAATTACCGTTCCGACGGGTCGTTGATACCGGCGAACCTCTCTATGACGTCCGTCACACCATCGAATGGCCAGACGGAAGCAAAAAAATAGTCCTAGTAAACGGAGCACCAGTTTTTGACGACGACGGCAACGTCAAGAAGGTCGTCTTTGCCATCACAGACGTCACTGAACAAGTTGTACATGAAAGGCGACTGGAAGCGATCCTTGAGAACACGACGACACCACTGTTTATGAAAAACCGGGATGGGGAGTACCTACTAGTGAACCACGGTTGGAGAGAGCTGTTCGGACTGAAGGATACAGAAGTACGAGGTCAAACGGACACCAACCTGTTTCCCACGGAGATGGCGGCGGAAGTGCGCCGCAACGACCAGAAGGTCATCGAGACTGGTGAGCCCGTCCTAGAGGAAGAGCGGATCGTCGTCGGCGGTGAAGAACGTATTTTTCTCTCCTCGAAGACCCCCGTCTACGATATCGGAAACAAGACCGATCCGGACGATCCCGTAGCCATGTTCGGTGTCGCCAACGATATCACCGAACAGAAAGAACGAGAGCGTCGTTTACAGCGACAAAACGAACGATTCGATGAACTGGCGACTGCGATCTCTCACGACCTACAGACACCGCTAGCAACGGCTCATGGTCAAGCTGAACTCGCGATCGAAACCGGTCATACTGAACAGATGAAGCGAGCGTTAGACGCTATTAAGCGGGCCGACGAACTCCGCGAGAACCTAGCTGAGGTGCTCCGAACTGGAGAGGTTATCGACGAGACGGAACCAGTGGATATCGAATCAGTCGCGGAGGACGCTTGGAATACAGTCTCGGCAACGGACGGTGCCTCTCTTCACGTGTGTGACGACCTCACTGTCGACGCCGACCACAATGCACTCCAACGACTGCTCGAAAATCTGTTCTCAAACTCTCTCGAACACGGAGGCGACGCTGTCACGGTTCGAGTCGGCGGAACCGACGACGGATTGTTTATCGAAGATGACGGGCCTAGGATCCCTGAGAACGAGCGGGACCAAGTATTCAGCCTAGGATATTCAACAAAAAGCAGCGGAGACGGAATCGGCTTGGCGAGCATCAGCCAAATCGTCATATCACATAGATGGAATATCGAGCTCATGGAGAGCCCTGAGGGCGGGGTGCGGTTTGAGGTCGGCGGGGTCAACTTCATTGCTGAATAGATCCGCTATACTAGGCGATCTGAGCGTCTTCAGTTGTGGCCGGCTTGACAGCCATTTTTATTCGTCTTCGCTTTTTTCCACTGCGGCTTCAAGCTGCTCAAGCCGTTTCTTGTGATCCTCAAGCCGGGTCTCCTGTTCGAGGTCGAGACTTAACAGCGCCGGCAGTGAGTGACGGAACAGTCTATGCAGCCGGGGGGTCACTCTCGTGTATTTCATCGCTAATTCCGATACTGGGACCATTCGAGCCTATGAACCAACCGACGGGTCGATTATTTGCGAACAGACAACAGGCATTTCAACAGGCGCTTGCCTTGCCGTCACCGAGAGCACCATTTCTACTGTCGGACAACGTTCCAACAATAGGATTGTCTTAGCTCTCAACGCGGCGACTGGTGACCCGGGGTCTCAGCGGGGGGAACCGTAACTACCGAAGAAGATGAGGGCGGCGAATAATTGGGGAACCGAGACACCGTCCTCTGACCGGTGAAATTCGAAATCCCAGTATGTGCGAATAAGTTCTCGGGCTTTTTGTTCAGATGCGCCGTGTTAGGTCTGAGATCGTGCAATTCGTTCATTTGACTGGCGGCGGGGTGAGATAGCTTCGCTGGCTCCGCACCAGAATGGGTGTTCTGGGTTTCGAATTTCGATTCGAGGGTCTCGACACGCTCCCATCCGAAGAGAATGAGACCATCTTCGTTGTCCCGGTGCCAGACCATAGCGATGATATCGCCCTCGGAGTCGTTCTCAAGGAGAGTTGCCGGCTGGAACGCCGAGAGGTCTCTGGAAGTCTTCACATCCACCTCGTAGCCGAGTACTTCGAAGTCGTGACCCGCGAAGCTTTCTGGGTTGCAACGGCGAATCGCCTCTTCGTTTTGTCACTCCCACAGCTCTACCGGGAAGTACTCCCGACAGAACTGTTCAAACGCTAACTTCCCCAGATTCCCGATCCGCTTACCGTCGATATCGTCTGCCCCTTGGATGACTGCTTGGTGGTGCGCTCGCTCTCGGTCGATCTCATCCGGGGTATAGAGATATACATGTCGAACGAAATTGCAGCACCTGATGAAGTTATTGGCACTTCTACGTCAGCAGGGTCAATCTTGTCGGATTCATAAAAACTAATTGTCAACCCCCTATTTGCCCCCATTACACTGTGGTGAGAATAGCATCTCGAAGAATAACTATTGCAAAAAAGCTGAAACCTGACGCTAATATCAACGCAAACGTTCCCTGACGGGCTTTCGTCTTCGCGATATTCCGGGGGTCGCCATCCATCAGCGTCAAATCACCTTCTTCAGGTGTCATAACCACATCCGCATCTGTGATCGTTTCCGCCGGTACCGGAGCAATCTTCCCAATAACTGTGATTTCCTCGCCGACACTAATCGTTCCTTCAGTTAGATCGACAGGTTTCGTGGAATCGCCTAACGCCAATTTATACGATGTCGGTTCCACCTCGATCCGTTCATCAGCAGTCTGTTCTTTTTTAGTGGAAAGTGTCTCAGTCGTCGTATTCAGTGATAGATTGTCCTTGCTAGGATCGACAAAAACGTTCCCGCTCCCGTCAGAGATAATGAATGAACTGTATTTACTGCCAGATTCAACGGGTTCGCTATCGTTACGCGGGAATACGTTCTCAATGTTAAATCCGTACTTCTCGATATTATACTCGTAGGCTACACACTCTTCATTTAGTATCGGTGATGTGAACGTATTATCGGGTTGTGTTGGCCGAACACGTCCTTGAATCTGAACCAGCTCTCCGGCTGCAGTAGCCTCCTCGATTGCCAGTGTATCGGTGGAGACTATTTCCCAGAAGTCTTTCATATTTTTGACCCCGATAATGATGCCTTCTCGTGCTGCCAGAGCCGCCATAATTCCACCAAACAGTGTCGGCCAAAATCCCCACTCAGACCCAGAACCTCCAGCCAACGGTGTGATCCAGACAAAATGTTCTACGGACATATGTTATGCTTTGCAGCCAGTCTAGTGGACGGATCGAATACGGACTTGATCAACGATCAATAGCACTACCACGTGGTTGCGTGTCAAGTGATCTCCACGACAGTTCTTGGATACTAGTGTGGATATTTGTGGTATAATTGTTGCGACCCTTGAGCCGAGTAGCTGTTGGATAGACTCTCTGTATTCGGCACGACTGCTGAAACGTATCACTAGCTGAGGATTTCAACAAGGGCCATGCAATGGAGTGATCAAGAGTTACTCCACGCGGTCCGAGAGATCAACCCCCGACAAGGTACCGAACTGGAGGAATACTTGCGCTCCAGAAGAGTACGTGGTCGTCGGCGACGAGAAGCGCTCACGAGGACGGGTCGTGGCTCACGAAGAGATCAAGTCGTACGATCCGTCGTGCTACGAGACGGATCTTTGGTGGACCCCAGCCTGAGTTACCCCACAGAGCGGAATATTTTGTTGTGTGGAGGCACATCTATAATCAACCCAAACACACCCCTCTATCGATGTGTTCGGTCTGACCGCTACCCTGAGCGTAAGCAATCGGAGAGTCTGCCTCCTCAACGTCGCTCGTGACGTTACTTCGTGTTCAACTGACGAGGTAGCGCGACCGACCTCCTCGAGCGAGAGTGTTGACGCGGAGTCGGTGCCGTTCCGTAATCTACGCAGTCAATTCGACAGAGACTGGAACGCTGAGAGGTGTTTCGTCGGAGATGGTGGTACGTGGCACACGCGAGCGCTGCCCTCCAGTCATCGAGAGGACAGACACACCCCTCTATCGATGTGTTCGCCACATATGCTGACAGGGTGAGATAGAAGTCGCAGAGGGTGACCAGCCCATCACCGACGAGAAAATCGCTGCCACAGGACTCGTAGAACGGAGCAACGGCAGAACACGATGTGGCTCACACACCCCGACTTCTGACGAGAGAGGTGGACAGAATCACGACTCGACTAAACACATCGAACACATCGATAGAGGGGTGTGTGAGTGGCTAGTCTAGAAAGCTAGAAGAAGAAGGCGAAGCCGAGTTCTCGTTGACAGCGTTCGTAGTACTCTCCTCCGTGATTTCTGGGGAATCGTGTGTGTCTGGCCCCGTGCTTGCCTCGACGGAGTCTTCTCACCCCCCACCCTCTCGGGGCCGTGAACACATCGATAGAGGGGTGTGTCTGTGCTACGATCCGCGTCAACCTCGTGGAACACTTCGTCAACCGTCCTCGTTGTCATTGCCAATTTCCCGCCGAAGCCGCGATATTTCCGGGAAGAATCGACTAATTCCCCGGATCACACTTCGATAGGGGTGGGGAAGATTTTTGTCGCCGGACTGTATGGTTCCCGGCATGGGTGCCGAGGACTCCGAGAACTCTTCATTTGATCCTGAGTCGAAGGGGGACGATTCGTCCACGGATGACGAGACGACGCAGGTCGGCCTCGCGTCGAGTTCGTCAGATTTCGACCCGGATTCCGCCTCCTCGTCGACTACGGAGTCCGACGGGGATACGTCCCAGTCTATCGAGGAGATGCTACTCGAGTTCGACGAGCAAGAAGGACTGATCCGCGACCGATCTCTCCTCGATCCGAACTACGTAGTCGAAGAGGATCGGATCGTCGGCCGCGACGAACAGCTCCAAGAAGTGACGAAGATGTTGCGTGTGGCACTCGGCGATAACCGCCCGCCGAACCTCTTTCTTTATGGACCATCCGGGACGGGTAAGTCGCTTATTACGAAGGCCGTTTGCCACAACATCAGCCGGATCTGTGAGTCCCGGGATATCCAGTTCGGGACGATTGAGGTCAACTGCCAAGATCTCGACACACTGGGCGTTGCTGTCTACGAACTAGCGAGCCAAGCCGCGGATGAAGCTGGTGTCGACATCGACGTTCCGAAACACGGCGTCGCGACCAAGGAGAAGTGGGACGAACTCTATCGCATCGTCAACGAGAACTTCGACTCCGTCGTGTTCGTCCTCGACGAACTCGACATGCTGGTGGGGCGTCGTGATAAGCAGGATCCGGCGTTTTCGCGACTGCTCTACCAACTGTCTCGGGCCGGAGCCAACGACGAACTGACCGCGTACATCTCTGTCGTTGCCATTTCGAACGACGCCCGGATGATGGAGTCCGTCGGGAGTCGTGCGCTGAGTTCGTTCACTCCCGAGGACGTCCACTTCGACGACTACGATGCGAATCAACTCCAATCGATTCTTCGTCGACGGCAGGATGCGTTCCACGACGACGTCTTGGACGGCGACGTGATTCCACTCGCAGCGGCGTTTGCCGCCCAGACGCACGGCGATGCACGAAAAGCGATCGATCTGATGCGTGTCGCCGGCGAACTCGCCGAACGTGAAGGCGACGAACGCGTTCGCGAAGAGCACGTGCGTGCAGCCCAAGATAAAGTCGAGAAAAATCGCGTTCTCGAAGTGGTCCGTGGCATCAGTACTCAGAAGAAACTCTGTCTCTACGCAACCGGCGCCGTCGCCGCGGAGACGAATAATGGCACGGCTCGCAGCACGACCGGCTATCGCGTGTATCAGTTTCTCACCGACTCGATCGACGCCGATCAGTACCATCAGGAGACGTACGTCAACAAAATGAAAGAATTGACGACGTACTCGCTGGTCGACTTCGAGCGCCGCAGCCACGGCCCCAGTTCCGGGATGTTCCTCGAGTTCCAGTTTGGCGAACGTCCCGAAACCATCCTCGAGACGCTTCGCGAAGACTCTCGGATCGACATGGTCTCACAAGAGGAAGTCGAATCGGTCGTGAACGCCCAGATTCGAAACGAAACCTGAGTGCGGATCGTCCTACGTCCCGTACAGCACACAGGGCACTCCTCTATCGATGTGTCTCAGTCGAGTGTTACCGCGTCCCATTCCAATGCCTATTCGGAGTGTCGAGTTCGTAAAATCCGCTGCGTCAGACGCACGTCACACACCTCTATCGATGTGTATTCGAGCACGATATCAACTCTCGCGGCGGAAATCGGTGACTTCGGATTGGCGGCTTCTACGAGCCGACTCGCTGACTGACGGCAGATCATCACCCGTTTCGATGCGCTTCGAACTCGATCAGCCTTCGTAGCACACACCCCTATCGATGTGTTCGCTACACGCTTTGCTTCCACACACCCCTCTATCGATATGTATTCACGCAATTTGCACCATTGCCGACATCACGGCTGGACCACCACTCAGGTGTCTGCAAAGCGTGTGATCGAAGGAGAGAGTTGCGGGGCTTGAAGATGAGACGATTCACACTTTTGACGCGGGGCGTGGTGACGATATAATCGGCTGTATCACTCTCTCATGTATCGGGGTTGACTGGCCCTCTATATTGGGAACGAATCGTCTCACCGTCCCGCCACTGCCAGTAGTAGTAGCGGTTGTCGTTGATCTCTTTGATGGTGAGTGTGGCCTTCGACGGCACGTCGTCCGGGCGGTCGTCGGGCCGATCCTCGAGTTCGTCCTCACCCGGTTCCTCCTCGAGACGGGCCTCGCGAGCTTTGTGCTCTGCCAGCGCCTCGGCATAGCGTGCGACGTCTTGGAGTTGGTCCGGCGAATAGCCGTCGAGTGTGTTGACGATATCCGTCGGGAGTTCCGCCGGTGGCGTCGGGGGCTCGTAGGACATCAGCGATCGCCTCGTATTAACCAACACAGCGCGTATCGGCATAGATTTGTTGGTTAATCTGATCCTGTCTCGCTATTCTGTGAAAAGTATGAATAGAAAACTATTCTTGAATAGTATTTGCTACTAGGCGCCGTCGAGGCGCTGAGGTGGTCGTTGATCGGCGCGAACCGCGTCTGTTCGGTGACGAAGTGGACGAGTTCGCGCGGTGGTATGTCGTCATCGTCGCCACGACTGCCGCCATGACGTGAGATCGACTGAGAGCGGCAAAGTGGTTCTCCCAGAGTAAAGTACGGCGATGCTAGTCCGAGTTAACCAACAATCTCAGTCGTACTGAATATTGTGTTGGTTAAGCAGAACCAGCGGCAGGAACGCCTAGCGAGCCGAGGTGTTCGTTGCCGCGTTACTGTAACACTGCTCGAAGCTTCTATATATACGAGTTTCGCACTATGTTACACCGTGCTCCGGCGAACCGAACTCGCGGTTTCGCCGGGACGGCCGACGGCCGCTAGACTTCGACACCGGTTTCGATCGCTTCCACGAACTCGCCCGGGAGCTCGCACACCATCTGCATCGACACCGCCTCGAATCTGCCGCCCCGAGGGGCACGATTCGCTGAGAGGACTCCGACGAATTTCTCGCCTAGGCCGAGACGGAGACCGACGCGGAGGGGTTCCACGATCCCGGGCCCGCTCGATCCGCGGTCTTCGGCCTTCAGTTTCTGCTCTCCAGCCATCGCCACTACGTCTACTCCGGGGAGATGGACGCAGTCTCGCTGTCGGCGTTCTGCTGTCACACGCTGCAGATCGACGACGGCAGCCGCCACCGCTCGTTCTGTCCGTCGTTGCTCAGCCACGTCGTCGCCGACGTCGTATCCCTTGCCGGATGCGGCCTGTCCCTCGTAGCGGCCACCTTTCGAGAGGGGTGAGATGTCCGTCGTTCGGCGACGGCTTCCGCAGGGCCACTGAGTCGCTCGTGGAGCACTCCCGCCACCGGATGGCCAGAGCATCGACGGACGGCACTACCAGCTGGCCGACGGAGCCAGTCGATCAGATACCGTGGGGATGAATCGTTGCGCGGAGGGCGCCGCCGTCGGCTTGCGTCTCGTAGGCATCCTCGACGTCCTCCATCGGCACCGGATAGTTCAGCAACTTCTCGAAGGGATACTCGTCACGAGTATCTTCTAGCAGGTCGACTGCCGTCTCGAACTCGCTGGGCGGCGCCGCCTTGCTGCCGCGAATCCGAAGTTCCTTCTGGACGATTCGCGTCGGATTGATGGTAACGTCCCCGGAGTACGCGTAGTGACCGGCCTCGACGAAGATGCCGCCGTCGTGCGGGATTTCGATAGCCTGTCGGACCGTGTCGGGGACGCCGGTGGCCTCAATGACTGCGTCGGGGCCGGGGGCACCGTCGGTCACCTCCTTGACCGCGGCGATCATGCTTTCCTCGTCCTCGTAGTCGGTGACGTTGATGGTGTCAGTGGCCCCGAACTCACGGGCGAGTTCGAGGCGTTCCTCGATGGCGTCGATGGCGATAATCTGTCCGGACCCGCCGACATCGGCCGCCACCATCGTCAGAAGGCCGATGGGACCAGCGCCTTGGACCGCGACCGAGCTACCGATTCCTACGCCTTCGCGAACGTTCGGCATACCGGGCATCTTGGCCAGTTCGTAGGCGTGGACACCGATGGACATCGGCTCGGAGAGAGCACCGACACGGATGTTCATGTCGTCGGAAAGGCGGAAAATATCCGTCTCCTTCGGAAGGACGAGATACTCGCTCATGCCGCCGACGGCACCGCTCTCGAGCGACGCCAGCCCAAGTCCGGTAATGCCGGTGAACAACACTTCGCGGGTCGGCATGTTCTCCGAGTACCAGTCGTCCTCGACTTTCCAGAACGGGACGCCAGTGATAGGGTCACCCTCCTCAAGTGGGCGGCCACGCGCGTCCGTATCGACGTTCTCACCCATCGCCTCGACGTGCCCCACGAACTCGTGGCCCGGGAGAATCGGAAAGTCGAGGTCCATCCCGCCCTCCGAGATGTGGATATCGGTCCCACAGACGCCGTTTGCCTCGACTCGCATCAGCACGTCGTTCGGTCCAATCTCCGGAAGAGTGACCTCGACGATTTCGAACTCGCCGGGCTCTTGCATCGTGATTGTCTTGGTTTTCATATACAGATGTAACTAATCCAACTGCCCGTTTTAATCTTACCGTGGCCGTCCTCAGTCGCCCTCCCCGATTGTGGACCGGTACTCCGAGACGCCAGTGACGCCGACGCGAACTCGGTACACCGAACCAGCCTCCGGGTGATCGTCGGCGTCCGCGCCCTCACCGATAGCAGTCGTCACGTAGAGGTCCTCGTACTCGGGGCCGCCGAACGCGATGCTCGAAGCTTTCGGCGGTGGGACTTCGATGCGTCGGTCGTGGTCACCTGCGGGGGTGTATCGGTCAACCGCGTGGTCGTCCCAGCGGGCACACCACACGTGGTCCGCTGCGTCGACAGTCAGGCCATCCGGGACACCCGATGCATCGCTCGTATCGACGAAGGGGCGGCGGTTGGTCAGTTCGCCGGTCTCCTCGTCGTAATCGTACGCGTAAATGACGAAGTCGTCCGAGACAGCGAGGTACATCGTCGACCGGTCCCGAGAGAAGTCCATGCCGTTCGGAATGTCGTGCCCGTCGTCGACGACGGTCAGTGAGCCATCGCGGTCTAGCCGATACAGTCTGCCGAGTCGGTCGCCGGTCGGCATTGTCCCCGCGAACACGCGGCCGGCCGGATCGGCGACGACGTCGTTGAATCGGGACTCTCGTTCGGCGTCGAGACCAGCGTACAGCGTCTCGACGATGCCGTTACCGGCCTCCCAGCGCTGAATTGCACCACCACCCTCGAAGAGGAGCAGGGACCCGTCCCGCTGTATGGTGTACCCTCCGATTGCCTGCTCGGCGGTGAACACGCGTTCGTGTGCCTCGGTCGAGGGATCGTATCGATAGAGATCACCGGCGGGGATGTCGACCCAGTAGAGGGCGGCCTCGTCGGGATGCCAGAGTGGCCCCTCGCCGACCGTACAGGGCTGTTCGGCGACGAGTTCGGGGGCGGTCATATATCTGTCCAACTGTTCTGGGGGGTCCAGTCGAGCAGTTCTGCTGCCTTGTCGGTGCTGATGAGCGATTCACGACCCGTGAGACTGCCTCGAATCTCCGCTTCCGGGAAGTACTTCTCGGCGATGTCGGCACTCGGCGCCGATGCGGTTGTGTCCCCAGCAACTGCCCAGAACGCCTCGAAGCCGTCGAAGTCGGCCTCGACGGCCCGGCGAGCGATTGCCGCTCCGTCGTCGATGTCGAGATACGAAAAGACGACGTCACGCGTGGTGTGATGCCAAGCGTCGTCGAGTCCATCGAGACTTCGGTCCTGTTCTACGAATTCCTCCCGTTGATCCTCCCTCGTGGCGACCCAAGGGTAGCGGAGTGCAGCGACTTGGGGCGCCTCCGGCATGCGGCCGACACCGGCACCGGCACGCTCTATTGCCTCCTTACTGATCGCGTAGGGGTCACGTGGCGTCAAGGGGTGATCCTCGTCGACGGGGAGGGACTCGACGTACGTCGGTGCCTCTTGGTAGGCGGCGCCCATCACGTTGATGCTGGAGGGAAGGACAACGGCTTCTAGCCCCAGTTCGGTCGCTGCTTCGAGCACGTTCCAAGAGCTCATGACGTTACTCTCGTAGCAGACATGGCCCGAACTCCGCGTCGGCCGGTTGACCGTGCCCATGTGAACCACCGCGTCTGCCTCACTGGCCGCCAGTGATCCGTACACCTGCCCAGCATCGAGGAGGTCCGTGCGGCGGTATTCGTCTGAAACCTCCTCGCGCTGACTGCCGCGCGCGACGTTGACGGTGTGATAGCCGTGGGTGTCTAGGTCTTCGAGAATCGCTTCACCAATTTTTCCGTTGCCACCAGTGACTGCAATTCTGTCGATTCCCATGTCACATTGGACCGTCAAGAGCCGATTATAGTTACTGGTGATCGTGTCGAACGGGCAACTATTTACTATCAAATAATTTATATTCAGGCTAGCCGATTCGTGTGAAGACGAAGAATTTGAGCCATTGCTTCCGGATGTACGGAGAGACGACTGATCGAACGATACTCGACCCTCTGACGCAGGTTCAACGTACATCGCGGGACTGTGGGCCTGAGACGGCGGATATCACGTATTCATCTACGTTGTGTCTCGCCTTCGATAGGGTTGACATGGCAGTGTCTCGGACACCTCTCCAAAGTCAGCGGAGTTTCACGTCACTGAACGGATTGGAGCAGTCGACGCCAACTGCAAAATCTGGCAGGCACGACTCACCAAGGTTGGCTTCGAGGAGGCTGTCGACGCTCTGGCAGACTCGTTCGATACCGACATCTTAGCTCCCTAAGTTCCCACTCCTCCGCGACGCGTTCCCTCCGACCTCCGTGAGGCTTACCCCGGACTGGACTTCTATTCAAAATATATAATTGCTGAGAAACACGTCCTCTCCCATGCCCTCCAGTTCCCGCCGAAGGTTTTTATCCACGACCGCTGCGATGGGTTTAGCAAGCTTCGCTGGCTGTTCGCAGTCGTGTTCACCTAGACGAACCCAGTATACCACAGATCTCTCTCTCAAGGGGGGACAGTGGCCAAGTCGATACTACGACGCTACCAACGCTAACTACAATTCCGGTGGGAGTGGTCCGGTTGGAGGTGTTCAGGTGGCGTGGCGCTACACTACCTGTGGTCCATCGAACGCTAGCACTACGGTACAAGACGGATTGGCGTATTTCGAACGTCACACTCTCGATGCACAGACTGGCGAGTCTACTACTACGTGGGAAACAGACGCCGAGTTGACTCCGACGGTCGTCGACGGGACAGTGTACGCTCGGACGCCGAATCTCGAAGCCCGAGACGCAACGACGGGGGAGGTACGATGGACCTACGAAATCGGCAATGCCCCGAGTCCGACAGCGCCGGCAGTGAGTAACGGAACAGCGTATGCGGCTGGGGGATCACTCTACGCGGTAGATAGCGAGACTGGTGAGAGGCGGTGGGCGTTCCAACCGCCGACGACACTGGCGACGATGCCGGCAGTCAGCGAACAGACGGTCTATGTCGCGAGTGAGAGCCGTATGCTCTATGCGGTTGATACGGAGACCGGAGACACTCGGTGGGAAACTGGGCACGAACAAACTGGCGGGCCACGAATCGAAGCGACCGTCGCGAACGGTCTCGTCTATTTTGTCGCCAATTCCGATACGGGGACCGTCCGAGCCTACGAGCCAACCGACGGGTCGATTGCTTGGGAACAGACGACTGGCGTCTCGACGGGCGCTTGTCTTGCCGTCACCGAGAGTACCATCTTTCTCGCCGGACGGCGTTCCGACAATGGGATCGTCTTGGCTCTCGATGCGGCGAACGGCGATCCGAAGTGGCTCAGCGAACTGACCGAGAGCAACGCTCTTGCTACAGTAAGTGTCGGGCGTGAGAACGTGTATACCGGCTCGAGTGTTGGAGGCGACGAAGCATCAGTGTACGCTCTCGGTCGGGAGAGTGGCGAACTGCGGTGGGAGTTTGCGACACGGAGTCGCGACTTCGGCGATTATTCGGAGGCAAAGATCACTGGCGTCGCCATCGTCGACGAGTACGTCTTCGTAACGACCAGTGGAGAGGTGTACGCACTCGTCGAGCAGTCGTGACTGGGTCTCTGCCCCTCTCGAATCTACGGAATGAGTAAGGCAGTCACGGATCGGTTCTTGGATACACCCCACTCGGACACCGGTATGTGACTTATCGGTACCTTCCGGTGGGGCACCCTTTCGGAGGTTCGGATCCGACGGAAGTGGTCGTAGACTCGCCCCAGCCGTCTGGATACCCCGGTGCCGTAGACGGGGGTCGACTTCCGCCCGAACACGCCGAAAATCTCGGTGCTTGGCGCCTCTGTGTCTCGCCCAATAACCGTCCGAGGTGGTCTCTATCCCCGCATTTCGGCACCGGAGATTCATAATAATTAAACAGTAAACATATGTCGTCGAGTGTCGCTACCCGTTATCGCCCGTCGTTCGACTTCGTGATAATGACTATGATCCTACCATTGTTCGAAGAACGTGATGGCAAGTTCAGAAGACGATCCTTCCGAGCACCACAACGCGGAGATCCTGTCCATCGACGCTGGTGGGACGATGACGGATACGTTCCTCATGGACTCGAACGGCGAGTTCACCGTCGGGAAAGCCAAAACGACCCCCGACGACGAGTCCCGTGGATTTCTCAAATCCTCGCAGGATGCTCTCGAGGACTGGGACCTCAGCGTCGCCGAGGGGTTCCCAAACCTCGTGTCCACGGTGTACTCCGGGACGGCGATGCTCAACCGACTCGTCGAACGGGAGAGCGAGGTCGACGTGGGAATCCTCATCACCGGTGGGATGGAGGATACACTCCGCATGGGGCGCGGCCGACAGTCGTACACCGGCTACTCCTACTCGGACCGCCTCCACGTCAACACACACAAACACCCGGAACCGCTCATCCCGCGCAACCGCATTCGCGGCGTCCGGGAGCGCATCGACGTGAAGGGGAACACGCTGGTCCCCCTCTACGAGGACGACGTTCGTGAGGGGGTCAACGACCTCCTCGATCAGGGGGTCGACCACATCGTCGTCATGTTCCTCCACTCGTACAAGAACGGAGAGCACGAACACCGGACCGAAGAAATCGCCACAGAGATCATCGACGAACGGGACGCGGAGACGTCGGTCATGCTCTCCAGCGAGTACTACCCGACGCTGAAGGAGTCGGAGCGGCTGAACACGGTCACCGCGGAGGCGTTCGCCGCCGAACCGTCGCGTGATCAGTTGTCGAATATTCAGTCGGCCGTCGACGACCAAGGCGGTGAGGTCGGCGTCCGCGTTATGGCGAGTCACGGTGGGACCATCGACATCAACGCCAACGAACTGGCTCGGACGCTGATCTCCGGACCCATCGGTGGGATGATCGGAGCCAACTACTTCGGACAAAAACTCGGCTACGAGAATCTGGTCTGTACCGATATCGGTGGCACCAGCTTCGACATGGGCATCATCATCGACAACGACTGGCAGATCGACTACAGTCCGGAGATGGCCCGCCTGCTCCTGTCGCTACCGATGGTGAACATGGAGAGCGTCGGTGCGGGGACGGGCAGTTACGTCCGGGTGAATCCCACGTTCGACAAGATCGAACTCGGACCGGAGAGTGCGGGCGACCAAGTCGGCGTCAGCGCGGTCGAAACCGACGTCGAGACGGTGACGGTAACCGACTGTCACGTCGCGATGGGCTGGATCAACCCGGAAAACTTCCTCGGCGGCGACATGCCCATCGACCGCGACGTGGCCGAACGGGAGATCAAAGAACAGATCGCCGAGCCGCTCAATATGGGTGTCTACGAGGCCGCGCAGGGTGTTATCGACATCCTCGAGAGCAAACTCAGGAACGACCTCGAAGCCGTCGTGACCGGCGAAGGGTACGCACCGTCGAACTTCAAGTGCCTCTCGTACGGTGGTGGTGGTCCGGTCCACACCGCCGGCTACACCAAGGCCTTGGGCTTCGACGAGGTCCTCATCCCCGAGTGGGCGGCCGGCTTCTCGGCCTTTGGCTGTGGAGCGGCGGACTACGAGTACCGCTACGACCAGACGACCAGCATCGACATCGACGCCGACCTCTCGATGGAGGAGGCGGCGGAAACCGCCGGTTCGAAGCTGACCGAGGTGTGGAAGAACCTCGAGCGGAAGGTGGAAAACGAGTTCGGGAACAGCAACATCGGCCGGAACGAAATCGAGTTCCAGTACAACATCCTCGGTCAGTACCAAGGCCAACTCAACAGTATCGACATCGAGTCGCCGGTGTCCCGTGCTGACTCCCCGCAGAAACTCGAACGCCTGCTCGACACCTTCGAAGAGGGCTACCGCCGCCAGTACTCCGAAGAAGCCCGGTCGCCGGAGCTCGGCCACACTATCACGCAGGCGTCCGTTCGCGGCGTCCGCGACGTAGTCAAGCCCGAGATTCCGACGGAACGTCCGGTGGGGGCCGAGCCGCCGGAAGAGGCGTACAAACACTCCCGGGAGGCCTACTGGGACGGCGAGTGGATGGAGACGGACATCTACGACCTCCACGCGCTTCAGCCCGGTAACGAGCTCCAAGGACCGGCGATCATGGAGGGGGCTGCCACGACGTACGCCCTCCCGCCGGACTGTGAAACGTGGCTCGACGAGCACCGCGTCCACCACCTCACCCGGATAGAGTGAGAGCGGGCGACCGCTCTCGTACAGAGATGCATCCGTCCTGCTCGTCGGTCCTCTCGAGCGATCGTGGGGCGGGTGCACTGTACGAGCCCGCATCTGGCTCGAAGCAGATGCCAACGCAACCGACGAAACCAAGCACACAATGAGTTCGACACCACATGGGGAGGAGAACTTCCCACGGATGCGACGTGAGAAAGAAAAGGTCCACGAGAAACAGGCGAACGGCGACGGGATCGGCTGGGGGGGCCAGACGCTCCGCGAGCAGTTCGAGGACCTCGAAGATCGGACGGAAGAGACGGGTCACTACGCCGGCTTCGAGAAGCTCGAGATGAAACGTGATCGGCCGATCGAGTACGAGCAGATGTTCGCCCAGCTCCGTGGCGACCTAGTGACGGCACGCGAGACGTCGAAAGAGGTCGCCGCGACGCCGATCGTCGAGCAGGAGGGTGAGCTGTGCTATGGCCTGTTCACGCCGGAAGGCGACTCCATCGCCGTCTCGACGGGGATCATCGTGCACATCCACACGATGAGCGAAGCGATCAAGTACATGATCAACCACGACTACGAGGAGAGTCCCGGAATCGAACCCGGCGACATCTTCGTCAACAACGACCCGCACGTGGGCGACGTTCACCCGTGTGACATCATGACGATGATTCCAATCTTCCACGAGGGGGAACTCGTCGCGTGGGCGGGGGGCGTCAACCACGTCATCGACACGGGAGCCATCGGTCCCGGGAGCATGAACGTCTCCCAAGCCTCCCGCTTCGGCGACGGCGCCCACCACACGGCCCGCAAAATCGGCGAGGACCTCGAGTTGTACAATTCGTGGAAGAAGGACTACCCCGACAAGACTAGGACGCCGGACTTCCTGAAGCTCGACGAGCGGACCCGGATGACCGGCTGTCTGATGATCCGGGATGCGGTCAACGACATAATCGACGAGTACGGGGTCGAGACGTTCAAACAGCTCTCCCGCGAGGCCATCGAGGACGGCCGGCGAGGCTTCCGGAGTCGTATCAGAAAGACGATGCTGCCGGGCACCTACCGGGGTGCGTCCTTCGTCGACGCCCTCTACGAGGGACAGAGTAACCTGACTCGCGCCTACGCGAACGAGAACCACCTGATGCACGCACCCTCCGAACTGCACGTCCGGGAGGACGGCTCCTTCCAGGTGTCGTTCGAGGGTGCGAACAAGTGGGGCTGGCATCCGTACAACTGCACGCCAGCGGCCATTCAGGGCGGTATCTGGGTGATGCTTACCCAGACCGTCATTCCGAACTCGAACGTCAACGACGGCGCATACTACAGCTGTGACTTCCACCTGCCGGTGGGGTCGTGGGCGAACACGCAGAACACGGAGACAGCCCACGCCTACGCGTGGCACTTCCTCGTGTCGGCGTGGGCGCCACTCTGGCAACACCTCTCACGAGGATACTACGCTCGGGGCTTCTGGGAGGAGATCAACGCCGGTAACGCGAACACCTCGAACTGGCTGCAAGGTGGCGGCATCGACCAGTTCGACAAACTCCACGCCGTCAACTCCTTCGAAGCCGCGTGTGAAGGTGTCGGCGCGCGCTACGTCGAGGACGGTGAACCTCACGCATCGGCCATCTGGAACCCCGAAGGCGACATGGGCGACGCGGAAGCGTGGGAACGGGTCGAGCCACTACCGTTCCTCGGTCGGTCGGTGAAGCCGAACACGGGCGGTGCGGGTCGTCGGGCCGGTGGCTCGGGCTTCGAGTCGATGCGGACGGTCAAGGACGTGAGTCGGTGGTTGCTCTACGAGATGGGCAACGGCTACATGACCAGCGACGGCGGACTCTTCGGCGGTTACCCGGCCGCCTCGGGCTACATCCTCAACGCCCAGAATACGGACCTGCAAGAGCGCTTCGAGAACCGCGAGGATTACCCCCAACACGACTTGGATCCGGAGAGCGGCGCGTTCGAGTCGAGGATCGACGGAGAGATCACTCGACGGCCGGAGGGAATCAGCACGCCGAAGGAGTTCGACGACTACGATCTGTACCTGAACTACCTCCGTGGTGGCTCGGGACTGGGCGATCCGCTCGAACGCGATCCGGAAGCGGTGGTCGACGACATTCACGACGGCTACGTCCTCCCGCGGCACGCGAAGGACGCGTACGCGGTGGTCGTGGAGAGAGTCGACGACGAGGCTCAGCACAACTCCGCGGTTCACGGCGAGTACGAACTCGACCGGGCGGCGACCGAAGAGTTGCGGGCCGAGCGGCTCGCCGAACGGGCCGAGAAGGCAACACCCGTCTCGGAGTGGTACGACGCGGAGCGCGAACGGATCCGCGAGCAGGACCTCATCGACGACGTGAAAAAGACCTACGAGAGCAGTATGCGCATGAGCATGCCGTTCGCGAACTTCTATCGCGAGTTCTGGGACCTACCGGATGACTTCGAGTGGGAGCTGAGCGAGACGGCCCAGCGCTCTCTCGACAACCGGTTCGACACTGGCCTCCGCCCCATGTGGGACAACTACACGCGACGGCACAAAATTTGGCTTGACGTTGACGAGGAACCCTACGTTCCGTACACGTGGCACGCGGACCGGTCGATCCAAGACCTCCCGGACACCGAATCGACATTCGGTGACGACGAGCGGTAACAACTCCGTCGCGATGGGGCTCAACGTCCGCACTTGCGACCTCGGACACTTCCCGTCACCCCGTCAGACGGATTGTTGGAGGCCAGTACCAGCCGTCTCGCCCTCCGTCGTCGGTGACTTAGATCGAGGGGTGTGACTTTCGGCAAGTCCTCCTCGCCCATCCGTCCCCGATCGAATACGCGGTTGCTTCCGGGTCCTCCCGGCACACATCGTCCACACCGTATCTCACCTCCCGATCCGCTCACACTCCAATTCGCCGTCCTCCTCGGGCGCTTGGTGTCGGTTTCGCGTCCCTCGGCGTTTGATAGGGACGGCGTCGGCGACTTCCGCCGCTGGCAGGGGGTGGGGAGGACGAGTATTCAGCGAGATACACTGTCCTTGTGGGATCTTGTCGTGTGGCGCTAAGACGGGGGGGAAATCTCGGTGCGAGCAACCTGTTCGGGGAAGCGGACATCGTCGCCCTCGGTGATCAACGCGGGGAGTACGTCGCCTAACGGCGTCAGTGTAGCGGTGGGAATCGTACCGGACCAGAATCCCGGGGTGTGATGGACAGTTGAGGCTGGGACACCACGGCGACCTGCGCGGTACATTTATTGGGCTCTCGCGAGTCGATTCTGAGCATGCAGGCGCAGGTCCTTACAGACCTCGAACAGTTTGAGGCCGAGGAACGTGAGCGTCCAACGCCGGCTGCCGACGAGGTACTAATCAACGTGCGAAACGTGGGCATTTGTGGATCCGACGTTCACTACTGGCAAAACGGCCGTATTGGGGACTTCGTCGTCGAGGGGGACCTCGTCCTCGGCCACGAATCGGCCGGAGAGGTTGTCGACGTCGGCGACGCCGTCTCAGGGCTCGAAGCCGGCGACCGCGTCGCGACTGAACCCGGCATTCCCTGCCGTCGCTGTCAGCATTGCAAACGTGGCTTTTACAACCTCTGTCGGAGCGACGAGTTCATGGCGACGCCGCCGCGTGACGGCGCGTTCGTGGAGTACGTCTCGTGGCCGGCCGACTTCGTGTACCCACTCCCCGACTCCGTCACGCTGACCGAGGGTGCACTCTGTGAGCCAATTAGCGTCTGTATCAACGCCTGCCGCCGTGGCGACGTTGGGGTAGGGGATACAGTGTTGGTGACGGGCTGTGGCCCAATCGGCCAGATTTCGATGGAGGTGGCGTACGCCTTCGGAGCGACCGACGTCATCGTGTCCGACGTCGTCCCGGAGAAGTTAGACCGGACGCTCGAACGCGGAGCCTCGCGGGCCGTCAACGTCGCCGAGGAAGACCTCGAAGCAGCGGTCGCCGACTTCACCGACGGTCAGGGGGCCGACGTCGTCATCGAAGCCTCTGGAGCGGAGTCGGCGATGCAGTCGACCATCGACGCAGTGAGGGTCGGGGGGACCGTCGTCTTCGTCGGTATGCCAGAAGACGGTGACATCCCACTCGATACGATGAGTATCATCGCCAAAGAGGCGGACGTTCACGGCTCTTTCCGGTTCAAAAACACGTATCCTGAGGCAATCTCGCTGCTAGAGAAGGGTGCGATCACCGTCGCGGATCTCGTCGACTTTGAGATGTCACTTGCCGATCTTCAGGAAGCCTTCGAGCGGACACGGAGCGACGAGACAGTCATCAAGGGCCTCATCACAATCTAAGGATCGCCGCGGTCGGTGACAGCGCCCGTCACCCCGGAACTCCGGGGGAGTCTCTCGGCGTGCGAGATCCGACGGTGCTTCCCCAACCTCGAACACTGGTGGTCTTGGCCCGAAAATGCCGTAACTATACGTACTCAGTAGGCCTTCCGGTAGATTTCGAGGACGTCTTCCTTCGTGGAGGTTCGGGGATTTGTGCTTTTGTTCCGACTCGTGTCGTCGCGCGTGACCGCAGCCTCGGCGAGTTCGGGGAGGTAGTCCTCTTCGACCCCCAGTTCCGAGAGCCCAGCCGGGATTCCGACCGCATCCGAGAGGTCCCGCACCTCCGCGACGAATCTCTTCGATGCTTCGCGCGTCGACATGGAGCGGGTGTCGACGCCCATCGCCGCAGCGAGGTCAGTGTACTTCTCTTCCCGCGCAATGCGGTTGTAGTCGAGCACTGCTGGTAAGATGACACCGTTCGTGACCCCGTGGGGTGTATCGTAGTGAGCACTCACGGGGTGAGACATCGAGTGGACGAGCCCGAGGCCAGCGTTCATAAAGCCCATCCCCTCAATGGTCGTCGCAATCTGCATGTTCATCAGCGCGTCGAGGTCCTTCTTGGAGACGGCCGCGGGGAGGCTCTCGGAAACCATCTCCACCGCGCTGAGAGTGAGCGTGTCGGTGATGGGATTCGAGTTCGTCGAGAGATAGGCCATCACTGACTGGGTCAGACAGTCCATTCCCGTTGAGGCGGCTACGTGCGAGGGCAACGAGTCGAGGAGTGTCGGATCGAGTACGGCGACGTCGGGAATGAGCTTCGTGTCGCCCACCCCGAGCTTCTCGTCGCGCTCGGGGTCGGTGATTACGGTAAAGGGAGTGACCTCGCTCCCAGTCCCGATGGTTGTCGGGACAGTAATTATTGGGTGGGGTCCGTTGGGTAAGTTGTTCTGGCCCTCGTAGTCCTCCCAGCTGCCGCCGTTGGTCGCGAGCCCGGAGATTGCCTTCGCCGTGTCCATCGAACTCCCACCGCCGATACCGATGACACCGTCGCACCCCTGCTCGCGAAGCACCTCGGCGCCAGAGTCGACCGTGGCAACCCGCGGGTTCGGTTCGACCTGATCGTAGAGGTGGTAGTCGAGGCCGGCGTTCTCGAGCGAATTGACGATGGCGTCGGTGACTCCGACCTGTGGTAACGTGTCGTCGGTTACGAGCATCGGCCGTTCCATTCCGAGGGTTTGTGCCTCTTCGTGAATTCGAGCGGCACGGCCTTTGCCGAAGGCGATATCTGAACGGTGGGAGAATCGGAACGGCTGGTCGTACTCGTACATAATCCCGTTGTACCTGCAGAACAAGAGAGTAAATAGTTTTTCGTGAACAAAAAGCGCCGTCCAACTGGTACAGATGACTCCCACGTGCAGAGAGTGGTCGCGTCGGCACGTGGAGCGTCAGGACGTGATGCGGAAGTCCGGGGCCGCCGCGGGAATCTCGGTGAGGAGCGCACTGTAGTCGAGATAGACGCGGAGGGCCGCAATTTCCTCGCCGTTGAATTCCATCACGTCGACGAGGCCGACACCCTCGTAGTGGCGGCCGGCCGACGTTTCGCCCTCGATGGTGCCTTCACAGACGACGGTAGACCCGTCGACGTGGTAGCGCTCCATGTGGTGTTTCCCCCAGTCGAAAAACTCCGTGTTCAGTTCGAAAAACTCCCTGATTTCCTCGGTTCCACGAAAGACGCCTTCTCTGGGAGAGAGTAACACACCATCGTCGGCGAACAGTGCAACGACGTCGTCGACCGAGGCGTCCGGGTCGTCGGACCGGCGGAAATACTCCTTGGCGATTTTGACTGACATCGACAGTGTGAAATTCTGTCACACGTGGTATAAATCCACTGTCAGCAGAGACTCGTCGCCGTCTCTCGCGCCTCGTTGACTTCCTGCACCGCGCGCATGGCCAGCATCCGAATGGCCGGTTCGAGTAATCTTGGAAGAGCGCGACGGCAACCGGTTACTGGCCGTCATCGGTGCCCGCGCGGACTCACAGGGCCGCCCAGCCGACGAGGTGGAGGCGGATTCGAGTCTGTGTTGCCCACGAAGGAGCTCACCCATCCTGAAGATGTCGCCGAGACGGTTACCGTCTCTCTGTGCCGAACGCATCGTCGACTACGACCGCAACGTGACTGCCGGCAATTGTACGTACTGATCACCGCTACGAGGTGGCTCCGTCCGGCGACACCGCTCCTCGTGCGACCGTGAAAAAATATACCCCGTGCCGGGTGGTGATTCGACCGATTCAGGGCGGGTCGCCCTGCGGGCTGAGTTCGATGTCCGCTGCTTCGGATTCCATGCCGAGACGATCGGCCGCCAGTTTCGGCCAGTGCATGTCGTGTTCGACGTTCTCCGGGCCCATCACGTACGTCGGGACCGTGTACTGAGGGCCAGTCTCCGAATCCTCGATCTCCGGATTCTCGCCCAGCTCCGCGCCGAAGTAGAACCGACTCGGATCGACGACGTCCGGTGCTTCGCCGACTGGGATGACGTCGCGTGCGCCCTGACCGATGGCAAACTCGTCGAGCAGGTCGACACAGATCTGACCGTAAGCGACCGGGTTCTGCATCGAGATGTAGTCGATGTAGCCGTCGTTCATCCACTGAACGTCGCTGAGGTAGCCGTCCACTGCACCGACGAGGACGTGTTCGTCGTTGCCGCGGTAGTACAGCAAGTCCTCGCGGTCCAAGGCTTGGAGCACTCCGGCGAGGAACCCGCCGGAAGATGCGTTCAGGACCGCATCGACGTCGCTGTTCTGTGAGAGCCACTCCGTCGCGGACTGACCGAACTCCTCGGGCGTGCCGCCGCCTTCGATGTTGTAGAACTCCAGTCCGGTCTCCTCGGCGTACTCTTCCATCCGGTCGCGCGTGCCCTGCATCCGCTGGTCCCACGCATAGGAGCCAAGGAATCCGTGGAAGTACACGACCTTCCGCCCCTCGAGGGAGTCGTATTTGTTCCGGAGTTCTTCGACGGTCCGGTGTGCGAGGTTTTCGCCAGCGAGGTAGTTGTCGAAGGCAACCGTTAGCGTCGCCTCCTCCGCTGCGGGCGTGTCGACGACGCCGACGGGAATACCTTCGTCCATCGCGTTAGTGATGGGTGACTGCTGTGCTTGGCTGTCTATCGGGTCCGTCACGATCGCGACGACGTCGTCACGCGACGCTGCGTCAGATATCTGCCGGTTCATCTGCTCGCTGTCGCTCCCGGCGTCGAGGACCGTTGTGCCGTAGCCGAGCTCGTTCGCCTCGTACTCGGCCCCGGTCGCCGCCGTGCGGAAGAAGAACGCGCCGAGGGACTTCATCGGGATGGCGATGACGTCCTCCCCGCTGCTGCCGCTGCCATCTCCGTCTCCGCCGTCGCCCTCGCTGCCATTGCCACTATTACCGGAACAGCCCGCGAGACCCGCAGTCGTGAGTACCCCTGCCGCTCCCACGGCCTTCATGTAGCTACGCCTGGTCGCTTCTGAGTCGTCCTTGTGAGCTGTCATCGTTATACTAGGGTATCCATACCAACAATGGCCCAACTATATTTTAAAACCTTTGTTCATTAAGGAGCGGGATCGTGCGGTGACGTTGTCCGGACTATCGATCGCTCGAGCGACCACTCAACGCAGTCGCGAGGGGTAGCATTCGAGTGACAGTGACCGGTGTGCTGGACGAGACCCTGCGAGGGCGATTCGCGGTCGGCTACTCCTCTTTGATGATACGGAGACTCCCTAGGATGATGGCCGCAAGCACGATGACGCCCGTGTAGAGGCGCACGTTGTAGCCGCTCACACCGGCGATGGTGAGCGTCGTATTGACCATCTGAAGCAGCAACGCGCCGCCGACTGCTTGGTGGATCGACGCCTTCCCCCCGGTCAGGAGCACGCCGCCGAGAATCGGCGCCGCGATGGCCGGAAGCAGTCGCCCCTGACCGAACGTCGAACTGATGATGGCCAGCTGTGAGGAGAGCAGGAACCCGGCTATCGCGGAGAGAATCGCACAGAGAACGAAGGCGTTCCGACGAACGCGTGCGGTGTTGATGCCCGAGCGCTTCGAAGAGTCATTGTCTCCGCCTGTCAAAAGCAGGTTCTGTCCAAATGGGGTCCGGGTAAGGATGAAGTGTGCGGCCATCGCGACGAGGAGGGTGGTAGGCAGAAGCAGACTGATGCCGAAGACGCTGTTGTTCCCGATGAAGGTGTAGGCGCTGCCGAAGCCCGTGACTGTCGCGCCGTTAGTCAGCGCGAAGAGCACCCCGATGAGGAAAAAGTACGAACCCAGAGTCGCGATAAGCGAGTCGATTTCGAGCTTGTTGATCATGAACGCGTTCCCCAAGCCGATAACGACTGCAATCGCGGGCAGGACGACGAGTATCGAGAGGAGCGGGGGGACCCCGAAGTCTTTGATTGCCGTCGCCGCGGCGAAGGGGGCGACCCCCATCGTTCCGACGATAGAAATGTCGATTTCGCCCGTCGCGAGGACGAACGTGATGGCGATGGCGAGAATAATCAGGTCGATCGAACTGGTAGCTATCTGGATCAGTACGTCGAGGCCCCACAGCTGTGGGTACAACGCGACCAGACCGAGATACAACACGGCGAGCAGTGGCCAGATGAAGTATTCTTTAGCCAGCTCCGTCACTGGACTGCGAGAAGTGTCAAATCCTAATGATTCGACATTGTACCCGAGTGGCATACTCCGGGGCACGGGCTCCGGCCCATTTTACTCTTGCCCTTCTTGTCTGAACACGTATGGTTTAATCGCACGCAGGGACGGGTAGACGTTCCTCTCGACCGGAGTTTTGGGAGGTCACGACTCCTTCCCGCTACTCTACCGTCAGTTGACGGAGAGACGCCCCGTCGCATGCCGGCCGACGGCGCGATGCGCCTGCCGGACGAGGCGGAACCATCCGCAGTAATTATAAATGGTGAGGATTCTATCACTATACAATCGATGTCGTCAGAAGAACTCGTCTCCAGCCGAGACCAAGACGAGGGGTGGGTATTGAAAGCCGAGGGCATCTCGAAGAGCTTTGGAACGATTCAGGCGCTGAAATCCGTCGACCTCCAAGTGAACGACAACGAAGTGCTCGCCATCGTTGGAGACAACGGCGCCGGAAAGTCGACACTGATGTACTCGCTAGTGGGGCTTCACACCATCGACGAGGGGCAAATTCGGTACGCATCTGGCAAGACTCTCGGCCCGGATCACAACGAGGAAGTCCTCGGCGACGAGGTGGGCGTCGTCCACCAAGACATGGCACTTGTCGGGATTCGGCCGGTGTTCGAGAACGTATTCATGGGACGACAGCTGACCAAGGACTACCTCGGCGGCCAGTTCAAAATCGCCGACAAGGACCGGATGCGTCAGGAATCACAGCGAATTCTCAACGACCTCGGCTTCGAACTCCCGGTCAACAAGGAGGCACGGCTGCTTTCCGGCGGTGAGCGACAGATCCTGTCCTTCGCGCGGGCAATCTATCCAGACCCACCGGTGTTGGTACTGGACGAACCGTTTACTGCCCTCTCCGAAGACGTCATCAACACGCTCATGGGCACCATCGACGATCTGAAACAGGACCACTCCATCGTCATCGTCAGCCACAACTTGGAGATGGTTCGTGAAATCGCCGACCGAATCGTCGTCATGCGTCGCGGCGAGAAGGTGGCCGACCTGTCCGGCGAGGAGATCGAACGCGAAGACATCCTTCGGCTCATGATCGGGTGAACGGCCCCAGCGAGGTACACCCTCGATGAGCCATTCTACTTCTCGCGCCATCTCGGTCGGGGGGTTCGCCGTCCTCCTGCTCGGTCTCACCCTCCTGCTAGGGTTGACGCTGTGGGTCGGTGCCGAGCAAGGACCCACTGACGCATCGGTCGCGGCCGTTGCAAACGACACCGAATCGTACGTCGGCACCGAGATTACACTCGAGGGATGGTACCAAGGCGGCTCCGTACGCGACAAGAATCCGGTGTGTGCGAACACCAGAGAGGGCATCCCGAACGAGGCCTACAATCTCGTCTACGTGGACGTTCCGGAGAATACGACACTGTACACCGGCGTCAAGTACCGTTTCACTGGTCCGGTAGTCCCGAGTGAGTCACTGAACCGGACGGTTCCCTACGGCGGGCCCGTCTTCGATCCACACACCGTCGAGCGACTTCCCAACCAAGACACCTCCTGCCAACTCACGACGGGACTGACTCCTGAGTCGTGACGAGACGGGCCAGTACTCGGCTGTTCTGCGCCTCGTCCGTGGCCGACACACTGCCCTCCTGCGCCACAGTGGGTAGTAGACGCCTGCCAACAGGACGTGTAACCTGTAGCCGTGACGGCATCGGTTTCGGCCGCGAACTCCTTGCGGGCTCGGCCGTCTGTGAGATCAGGGACGTTCCCTTCCGCGGATATACTCTCGCTCGAAGCCGAAGGTTATCGAGGGTGACGAGCGGCAGTGCAATACCTTGGATACGGGCAACTATCGTCAACGAACGGTGTAGCCGCCGTCGATGAGAACCGAGGTTCCGGTGACGTAGGACGACGCATCGGACGCGAGATAGACCGCGAGCGGGGCGATGTCCTCCGGTGTACCGAACTCGTCGAGAAGCATCTCCTCTTTCCAAATCCGACGCTCCTCGTCGTCGTCGGTGAGAATATCCGTCGCGATGTAACCGGGGTTGATGTTGTTGACGCGGATGTCGAATTCGGCCCACTCCGAGGCGAGCTGGAACTTCATCCCTTCCATTCCCGCCTTCGAAGCCTGATAGTCGGCCTGCTCTTGTGGGTAATTGGCGATAAACGCCGACATCGAGGAGATGTTGATGATCGAGCCACCGCCGTCGTCTTTCATCTCCAAGGCCGCGTGTTTCGCACAGCGGAAGGCACCGGTGAGGTTGACGTCGATGGTCTTCTCGAATTCCTCGATTGGCTTGGTCTCTGCGGGTCCGTGTAGCGCGACTCCGGCGTTGTTGACGAGCACGTCGAGGCTCCCGAAGCGGTCGACAGTCTCGGCCACGAGGGCTTCGACGTCGCTCTCGTCGGTGACGTCGGTCGGAATCGCCGCCGTCTCTGCACCCGTCGCCTCCGCGATGTCGGCCGCCGCCGCCTCACCGCTCTCCGCGTTCCGATTCGCGACGACGACGTTCGCGCCAACCTCGGCCAGCGCCTCCGCGATTGCATAGCCGATACCGCGGTTCCCACCCGTCACTATCGCCGTCTGTCCATCCAGCCGGAACTGATCGAGTACTGACATCGAGGGGACCTTCTGAGAGAACCCCGATAAAGACTGTGGAGAATCCGGCGGGGCGAGAGGCGACAGAGGGTCGCCGTTGCTACGCTGAGGTGCCACTGTAAGGTACCCCGTCGCACGTTCAAAATTAATTCGCCGGAGGACACAGTTGGGTCTGAGACTGTCTCAGTAGTGACGAGCGGGCAGATGTCGCGTACTCCCTGATCTAGCCGAACAAGCCGGTGATCTTCCCCGGTTGGTCAGGAGTCAGTCACGAATCCGGGCCCCCTCGTTCTCAGGCAGCGACATCCACGCAGTTGCTCGAATCGGTCGGACGAGTCGGTTTGGGGCTCGTATCGGCCGTGGACTGCCGTGGCGCTTCGTGGTCAGCGACGCCGAAACCAGCGCGACCGTCGAGAGAACGACGTGAGTCTCAGCATCGACTCCTCAGTCGCCACGAATCGTCTATTGATGGCTAGTCGGAACGGCACACCCCTCTATCGATGTGTATTCGCGAGACTTGCGCCATGACCGATTCGTGATCGTACGGACACCGCTCTCACGGAACTCACCAGCCAGTCGTCGATCGACGTGGGGGGTGACAGGATGGCCTCCGTGGTGCCGTTGCCGTGGTTTCGGGGGTGTTCGTGTTCGTCGGCGATGTCGTACTGGTACCGGTATTCGCTTCACGAGTTGTTGTGCTACAACCAGCTATCGCCGCGATGCCATCGAGAGCGGAATTGTCGAGGACCTGTCTGTGGCTCGGAGACCGTTACATGCAGGTCGACGGGCGAGGTAGTCGCAAACCCACGCCGACGATCCATCGCCAGCACTGGGAGCGTGCCCATACCTATGAGAGAACCGCTACTTAGCTACTGCATAGTCGCGATTGACGGTGACAGAGATCACGTCCGAAGACGGATCGAAAGCGGACGCCGTCTACAAGAGCAGGACTTTTGTGATGGCTTACTGTCTCTCCATCCATGCGGTGGTCCCCGCTTGCACGCAGCGAATACCGGACAGTCCTCTCCTCCAAGGGGGCGTGGATACTCGCTCTCCTCGTCGTTCTCTGGGGGTTCCGACCGACCTATGCTGGATGGGACGCGGTCGGACGAAATATCACCATCGGGTACATTCAGACCGGCGTCGATCTGTTCCTCCCGATCGGTGCCCTTCTCGTGTCGTACCAGTCGCTCATCGGCGAACGAACCACGGGTAGTGTCAAGTTCCTCCTCGGGTTGCCACTGACGCGGACACAGATCCTATTCGGGAAGGCAACCGGGCGCTTCGTGGGCGTCGGGGCGGCCATCGTCGCGGCAGCACTCGTTCTCGCTGGTATCGGCCTCGTCGAACACGGCCCGTTCGGTCTGCTTCCCTTCCTCGGGACGCTCGTCGCGACGCTGTTGCTCGCCAGTGCAATGGTCGCCGTCGGCGTGTTCGTCTCGACGGTCACCCGACGAACGGTGACTGCCGCGACAGGAGTGTTCGCGTACTTCTTCGTGACCCTGTTCTGGAGTCAGATCGTCACGTCGGTCTACACCGCGATCACCGGCGTTCCGGTCGATCCATACGAAGCCCCGGCGAGTGGGCCGCTCTTTCTCGCGCTCAGACTGACTCCCGACGGCGCGTACAACGTCCTGACGAACTGGGTTCTCGGCGTCGGCAACTCGGCGGAACTGTTCCATATCGTCGCCACCAAACTCGCGCCGGGAGTCTCCGTGAACGCCTTCGTCGTCGAGGCAGCGTTCGACGGTGGCGGTCCGTGGTACCTCCATCCCGCACTGAGCCTAGTCGTCCTCCTCGTCTGGGTGGTGGTGCCGGTGGCTCTCGCCCGCCGTGTCTTCACCGAGGGTGACGCACTATGAGTTCGTCAGCGCCCGCAATCGAAGCTGACGCGGTGACAAAGGAGTACGGCGACGTTCGCGCCGTCGACGGCCTCGATCTAACGGTCGAGCGCGGCGAAACGTACGGATTTCTCGGTCCGAACGGCGCCGGCAAATCGACGACGATCGGACTGTTACTCGACTATCTTCGACCGACTTCGGGGACGGTCCGCGTCATCGGGAGAGATCCACGACGCGACGTCGTCGAGGTTCACGACCGAGTCGGCGTGCTTCCGGATCGATTCGGCCTCTACGAGGACCGATCCGCACGTCAGCACGTCGCGTTCGTCGCGGAGACGAAACGCGTCGACGATGCTCCCGAAGCACTCCTCGAACGCGTTGGACTCGGAGATGCCGTCGACGACGACGCGGGTAGCTTCTCCAGTGGGATGGAGCAACGGTTGGCGCTCGCGATGGCGCTCGTCGGCGACCCCGAACTGCTTATCCTCGACGAACCGTTCAGCGGTCTCGACCCACACGGGGTCCGGCGCGTGCGGGAACTCGTCAACGAGGAGACCCGGCGTGGCGCGACGGTGTTTTTCTCCAGTCACGTGCTCGGCCAGGTCGAACTGGTCTGTGATCGCATCGGGATCCTTCACGAGGGGCGGTTAGTCGCCGAGGGAACGCTCGACGAACTCCGAGACCGGACCGCGTCACCCGACGACGCGACGGTGGAAGACGTGTTCGTCGAACTCACCGACGCCCGTGTCGACGACGGCGGTGAGCGTCGGTGAAGCGCCGAACGTTCCTGACGACGAGTGCGCTGTCGGTCGCGAGTCTCTCCGGCTGTCTCGGTGATCCCGAATATCGAATCACCAACACGGCTGCAGAGGCGTCTCTGCCCCCGATATCGCTGTCAGTACGCCTCCAAGTCGCTGATGCGACGATCGAACATCCAGCCGCGCTCACGCTCACGCTGGAGAACACGGCCGACGATCCGCTTCGAATCCGTAGCTACGGCGTCTGGCCATTCGGCGTGCTCGCACTCGCCGCCTCGCCGACACCTAGCGAAGACACGCTGAATACGACCTTGTTCTCCCCGTCGTACGAAACGACCGACCGCGTAGAAGTATCCCGTGGTGGATCGTCGTTGTCGTTGGATGGGACGCCGATAACCCGGTCGCTCGATCCCGGTGAGCGTGTCAGCAGCCGGTACGAACTTCGCGGTGACGGCCTCCCAGGTTCGGGGACGTACTACGTCGTCCAAAACTTCGATCGACGAGTCTCACGCTACTCTGCGGGTGACGACTGGAAACGCCTCAAATACCGGATCCGTCTCAGTATCGAAGAAAAACAGCGATTGCCTATGTAGGGGGCACTTGGATACGGGCACCGCTCTGACCCCGAACGCTTTCGTTTCGTCTACTCGATTTCGCAACCGAATGATATGGTCGCCGATGGGTGGGCGGAAGTTGCATCCACCGGTCCGCGCGCGGCCTTGATGTGGACTCGGCGCGTATGCCGTGCCGATGGACGTACTCTCACCAGCGGGGCGTCAGAAACGAGACGACAGCGACGACGGTGACTTCTACGACAGGCCACGGTACGTTACTCACGCCGACGATGCGTTCTGCCAGCGGTTGACGACGCTCTACGACGAACTCATGGCCTCCGGTGACCGCGTTTTCGACGCGATGGGTAGCTGGGTTTCTCACCTCCCGGCGACGGACCTCGACTACGTGATCGGCCACGGCCTCAACGCGGACGAACTCGCCGCGAACGACCGCTACGACGAGTGGTTCGTCCAAGATTTTAATCAAGAACAGTCACTACCGCTCGCCGACGAGGCGGTCGATATCGTCTGCTGTGCCCTTTCGGTGCAGTATCTGCAGTACCCCGAGGTCATATGTTCGGCGTTCGACCGTGTTCTCGACGACGATGGGGCGGTCGTCGTGAGCTTCACGAACCGCATGTTTCCGACGAAAGCGATCAGGGCGTGGCGGAACGCGTCGATGGCCGAGCGGTCGGACTTGGTCGCGTCGTATCTACGGGCCGGCGGGCTGACCGTAACGGATCGAATCGCCGACAATAGCGCGGCCGATCCGTTCTACGCCGTCGTCGGGCGCTCTGGGACGACTCACTAGTCGACACAACCCGCCAAGTCGTAGCGAACGGGGCGGGCTACACCGGGTGCGTATCATCCCAATTCGAAGCGTCGTCCGACTCGCTTTTGTCCGTCGATTCCCTGTGGGTGGATATGAACCCGACAGCGGTACTCCACATGACTGCCGCAGTACTGGTCGGGGCAGGCCTGTTCCTGTCCGGCAGGGTGCTTACTATCGTACTCATCGGACTCGGGGTGGCGGCATTCGTCGCTGGCATCGTCCTTGCCCGACGCGACGACTCCGATACCACCGATGAGGCATAATTTCCGCCAACTGTTGTAGCGTTCGACAGAGTCGCCTCACGCAGCCACCCGTCCGGTCGCCTCCCGGAGTAGTCTACGCGTCTGGGCCGGGGTTCGAGACGTGGGCAGTATTCTCCGGCGGGTTTGCCGTCCCGTCGAGGACCTCCTCGCCTTCGATTTCACAGCGATCCGTCACCGGCGTATCGGTCACGAATGTACACGAGCTATGGGCTGTAGGCCGAGCGTCAAACATATTTGAAAAGTGTCTTGTTCGTTAATTCATATTCATATAATATGTATTCCGTCGTGAAAATATCCGTGTGTGACATACTGGTATCGAAGTCCGAAACGGTAACACGCCGTCTGCGCCCACGATGTACCGTCGACCGGATGGTCTCGCGGAGTCAAGACGGAAGTATTGCGACTGACGCCCGTGATCTCGTCGAATGAGCACGTGGAGTGAACGGGTCGTGTCTGGACCAGTACTGTTAGCGGGTCCCCTTCGTCCGTCGATCAGGACGGAACAAGTCTTGTCACGGCGTACAGCCGATATTGGGCGCCGTTGAACTGGATCACGGCTCCGTTCACTGCTCCGTGATCTGGGTGGATCCCAGATGTGGGCCGTAAGTCGGCCCTTTGTACTCCGTGCGCAACGAACTGACTAATTTGGCCCTCTATTTGTAAAAATACGATACTATGTTAGATACTGATACTTCTGCCACGCAGAGTCGGCTCCCGAGCCATCTGTCTCAACACGCGCCGGCCCGCGGGCACGGCATTTATGTGCTACGACTGTCCTACTCACGGGCAATGACCAACGACGACTCCAACCCAAACCGAACGTCGAGTAAGGTGGCGCAGTTGCTCGACGAGTACGATCTCGGTGACTCGTTCGGTGACGAACTCGAACGGCTGTGGACCGCCGACGACGACCGCCGCAAGAGTCTCCGCGATCTCGCGGAACTCTTCAACCAACGGCTACTGGAGAGCGCCCTGCGGGCGACCGGCGCGTCGACCGTCGACGGAGAGATCGACAACCTCTATCGTCTCCTCACCGACGACGACGTGAGCAGCGGGATGCGGACGGAAGCGCAGGCGCGTCTCGAGCGCGAAGGCGTCGACGTTGTCCAACTCGAGCGGGATTTCGTCTCCTACCAAGCCATCCGCTCGTACCTGACCGAGTATCGCAACGCCGAGTACGAAGGCCCGTCGGAGAGTGAGCGGACCGACTCGGTGCTAGACACCATCCAAAATCTCCGCGCGCGGCTGCGGACGATCACCGAGAGCAGTTTAGACCGTCTCCGGTCGACCGGCCGCATCACGCTCGGCAACTTTCGTCTGTTCGTCGACGTCAGCGTCCTCTGCGAAGACTGTGGGTCCCAGTACGGCGTCGTCGACCTGCTGGAACGTGGCGGCTGTGACTGCGAGCGCAGCGACTAGATGTCTGTCACGCGGGTGTACGTCTCGTCGAGGGCCTGTGCGTCCTCGGGCAGCAGAGCGACGACGAGGAATTCGGCGTAGTCGGCGATGTAGTCGATCAGATCGGCGATACGGGCGGAGTCGATGGCCTCCAGCGAGTCCAGAAGCATGAACGGTACCATCTCATACACCTCGTGGACGAGATAGCCCGCGAGGGTGAACACGAGGCCGGTCACCTCGCGTTCGCTCTCCGAGAGGTGATCGATGGTGTCCTCGAACGTCGCTCCCGTGTCGGTGCTCCGAACGATGTGGAGTTCGAACTGGGTCCTCTCGACGTGCCGGCGACCCTCCCGAACCGTCCGTTCGACCCGCTCGATCCAGATCCGCTCGAGATTTTCGTAGCTGAGGATGTCGAGGACGGTCGCCATGTGTTCGTTGAACTGCTCGACTGCGGCCGCCTCGATCTGATCGATACGGGTTCGGAGATTCCGCAGTTCCTCGGTGAGTTCCTCGCGCTGGGTGCGTAGCTGACTCTCCTCGGTCAACTGTTCCTCGATCGAACTGATCCGGTCTACCACGTCATCGAGGTCGGACTCCAGCCGTCCAAGCTCGAATTCTAGCTGGTTCGCTTCCTTATGGAGGTCGAGAATGTCTCCGAAGTCGTCGGCCTCCAGCGTCTCGATCTCAGCTTCGAGCGTCTCGATTTCCGCGCTCAGTTCCTCGCGCTGGGTGCGCAGACGCTCGATCTGTGTCTCGCGATCCTCGATTTCGTCCGCGATATCGGACAGCTTCCGGTCGATCGACTCCCGACGATTCTGGTGTTCCCGATACGTCTCTCGCTTCCCTTTTAACTGACTCAACTCCGATTCGACCGATCGGATCGCTTCGAGTTTCTCTTGGCGAATCGCTCGCAGTTGGTCGAGCGTGTCGGTGACCTGCTCCTGTTTCACGCTGGACCCGCAGGTCCAGCAGACCACCGTCTCGTCGACCAGTGCGTCCGTCACCGAACCGGTATCGTCGTCCAGATGTGTCGCGACCGAGCCAGATTCGTCGAGTTGCTCCTCGTTGAACTGGATGACCGCTTGGAGGTCGCTCACCGCTCGTTCGAGCTGTTCTTTTCGTTCGCGAAGCCGGGAAATCTCCTCGTCGAGTTCGTCGTGTTCGCCCATGGGCGCATCGGGGAGGTCGTCACGCTCGGCTTCGAGTTCTCGTTGTTCGGCGGTGAGCGACTCGAGGCTCTCCTGCTGCAGATCGATATCCGACCGGATCTGCTCCAGTGACGAGCGCTTCTCTCGCAGTTCGTCGAGGCGGGATTCGAGTTCCCGTTTCTCCGCACGCGTCTCGTCGACGTCGGCGTCCAGCGCTTCGATGTCCGCCTCTGTCGCCGCCAGTTCTTCCCGCTTCTCCTCGATGTCGCCTTCGAGGCGGGTCCGCTCCTGTTCGAGCTTCGGGAGCTTGGGCTTCAGTGTGTCGAGTTCGTCGAGTTCGTCGTCGAGTTGGGCCCGATCCCGTTCGAGCTGTTGGATCTCCGTTCGAATCGCTTCGGTGTCGACCGGTCGCATGATAAGTTCGCGCAGGTCGCCGCTTCTGGCAACGGTGCGCCGAGCCTCGTTCGACTCCAGCAAGAAGGCGAAGAGATCGGCGAACTCGGAGTCGTCGAGAAACGGCTCGCCGCCAGTCGTCACGGTTCCGTTCGTCCGCGTGAACGTTCGGACGTAGTGCTCGTCGCCGACGGTGAGTTCGACACGACCCTCGTCGGCGTCAGCTTTGAGAGACGCGTCGTCGCTGCCCGTTACCGCCATGATCGCGTGGAGCAACGAGGTCCGATTCGTCGCGTTTCGCCCCGCTAGAATCGTGATGCCTGGTGTGAACTCGACTGTCGTCTCGTCGATGCCGCCGACGTTCCGCACTTCCAGTTTGGCGGAGTCCCCAAGCAGTTCTGGTTTCATCGTGGCTGTGACTCGCCCTGTTGCAACAAAAGCGTTGTTGTGAGAACACCCGCTCGCCGTGTCCAAATAACAAGCATATGGATGTTATAGAAACTGCTGTCGATCAAGATCACCCGACCACGCATGTGTCGTATTTCCTAGCACCACCGACCGTGCGTTCCCATTTCGGAAATAGAGTGAGAGTCCCACATCCGACTGCGTCGCGAACGCTTCCCCTGAAATATCCGGTGCGGTCCGTGGGTGCGCTCGTGTCGTTATCTCGTTTCCTCTCGTTTGGTGAGTGGTGGGAACTAGCACAGCGACGTTTGATATATGCAAACGACTAAGTGACTTGCGTGTGTGCGTGACGGTATGCCAACCGAGCCGCTCCCGGACGAATCGCCGCGGACGCTGAAGACGGTGGAGCGCACTGCCAAGATCATCAACGCACTCGAAACGCTCGATGGTGGCGGCGTCACCGAGTTGGCCGACTTCCTCGATATGTCCAAGAGTTCGGTATATCACTACTTGGCCACACTCCGGCAGGAGGAGTTCGTCGTGAAAAATGGAGACGAGTACGAACTCGGCCTGCAGCTGTTGCTCGTCGGCGAGTACGTCAGGAACCACAACCTGTTGTACCGATACGGCAGAGAAGAGGTCGAGGAACTCGCAGACGAGACGGGCGAGTACGCCAACCTCTTTACCGAAGAACACGGCAAAGGAATCAATCTGTACAAGGCTCGTGGTAGCGATGCCGTTGGAACTGGCTACCAGACGGACAAACTTCAACAGCCCGACGACCTCCACTGCACGGCGACCGGGAAGGCAATTTTAGCGTTCCTCTCGGACGAACGCGTCCACGAGATCCTCGATCAGCACGGTCTCCCTCGGCGCACGGACAACACCATTACCGACCGTGACACGCTCTTCGACCGACTCGAGACCGTTCGAGAACGGGGCTACGCCTACAACGACGGAGAGGAAGTCGAAGGGCTCCGTGCCGTCGGCGCACCGGTCATCGACCGCGACGGCAACGTCCTCGGCTCGCTGAGCGTCGCCGGGCCGACGAGTCGGATGAAGGGCGAACGGTTCTCCGAGGAGCTTCCGGAACTAGTCCAGCGTACGGCGAACGTCATCGAGGTCAACATCAACATGGCGACCCACGACACCGACCCCACCCACCGCGGATAACCGACTAGTCAGGCCCGATTCGGGGGTCGCTTACGCTCGTTCGTCATTATCAAACATCTTGACCGCGGTTGAGAGCGTTAGTCACGCGCCAGATTCACGAGCCCTGCGGTCAGCACCCGTGTCGCTGTCGCACAACTGTCCCAATCCGTCCACTCGAGGGGACTGTGGGAGAACCCACCGTGAGATGGCGCGAACAGCATCCCCGTCTCCGTAACGCTTGCAACGTGCATGGTGTCGTGACCGGCGCCGGAGTGAAGATCCAGTGAAGTGGTGTCGACGGTCGACACGGCGCGTTCGAGCGCGGCCGTACACCGCTCGCTCATCTCGCTCGGAGCGATGTCGTACGGGCGTTCGAACGTCGTCTCGACGCCACGCTCGGCTTCGAGGTCGGTGAGGCAACCCCGGACACGGTCGACGATTCGCTCCATCGACTCGTAGCGAACGTCGCGGACGTCGATGCCGAGTTCGACCCGTCCCGGGACGACGTTGATCGCGTTCGGTGCGACGTCGAGTTGTCCGACCGTCCCGACGACGGTATCGCCACTCTCGGTGACGATGTCGTTCGTCGCGTCCTCGACTTCGAGGACGAGTTCACTCGCGGCGGCCAGCGCGTCCGTTCGATCCGCCATCGACGTACAGCCAGAGTGGTTGACTTCGCCGTCGATTTCGACCGCACAGCGGATCGTCCCCGTGATAGCTGAGACGATGCCGACGGCCGCGCCCGCGTCTCGCAGACGCTTGCCCTGTTCGACGTGGAGTTCGAGCCACGAATCCCATGCGCTCGCGTCGAGACGGCCGGTCCCCCGAAACCCGATGTCGGAGAGCGCCGTGTCGAGAGTCACGCCGTCGTCGTCCTCGAGGGAGAGGGCATCCTCGACGGTCCGCTGTCCGCTCGCGACAGACGACCCGAGGACGCCGTTGGAGAACCGCCCGCCCTCCTCTTCGGTGAAACAGACGACGTCGATCGGTCGACCGACGTCGACGTCAGCCTCTTGCAGTGCCCGCACCGCCTCCAAGCCGCTGTACACGCCGAGGACGCCGTCGAAGATGCCGCCTTCGGGCACCGAGTCGAGGTGGCTCCCACACGCCACGGGCCGTGCAGTCGGATCGGCGCCGTCGGGCACCCACCGGCCGGTGATGTTGCCGACGGCATCGACCTGCACATCGAGGCCGGCGGCGTCGAGTCGGTCGACCAGATACTCCCGTGCTCGTCGGTTTGCGTCCGTCCCGGGCAGGACCGTTCGGCCGTGACCGCGGTCCGTCGGAATGGCGCCGAACTCCGCGTTCGTCGTGATGTCGTCGCGGAGGCGCTCCTCGCTTACACATCGCTGTACGGACTCCGTGGTGCTCATGCTCTAACGCCCTTTGCAGCCGACCCAATGTTAATATACCGGCGTGTCGGCCGATTCGCGGGCTACACCTGCGGTTCCTCGAACCGGCGCGGAAAAATCGGGTGCGAGTTCGCTACCGTTCTCGGATGACGATGTCCTTCGCACCGCTTTGCAGCGTCTCCTCCTCCAGTTCGCGAAGTTCCTCTCGCGACGCGTCTAGGCGCGCAACGTGGTTGCCGGCGAGTTCGCCCGCGGGACTCTTGAAGCACGTCGGGCCGCAGGGGACGAGAATCTCCTGTTCGTTCCGGTAGCCCGGATAGAGCAGGATGTCGCCCCGCGAGGGGTAGACCGTGTGGTTCTCGCGTGGAATCTCCGGGAGGTCGACCTCGTCGATGTTGACCCACGTTGCGTGTCCGCTCCACCGAACGTGCATCAACTCCGATTTGAGCGGGAGAAGGTCCCGGAGCGCTTCGACCGACTGAGGCGCCTCGTCCTCGAGCAGGTCGGCTACGAACACCTGTCCGTCGATGTCGAACTCTAGCTGCGTCACGACCGTCGCAACGACGGCGCGTCGAATAAAAGTTCCGTCGCGACCCGTATGCGTCGTCGGAAGCCAGTACCGGTGGATCGCCGAGACGGTCTAGCGACCTCCCGGCACACGGTTGCCACGGCCTGTATCAGCGCCAGTCGGGCACGCGCCGACGTAGGAACTCGCCGTGACCCGGATCGGCGACGACGTCGCCGTCGGCGGCCACGAGCGTCCCGCGTACGAATGTCCGTTTCACCCGTCCCGTCACCGTCCGATCCTCGTACACCGAGTAGTCCGCGTTCGAGTGGTTGCGCCCTGCCGTGATGCGGTACGTCTCGTCCGGGTCGAAGACGACGAGATCGGCGTCGGCGCCGGGTTCGATCCGCCCCTTTCGCGGCAGGCCGAACGTCCGTGCCGGATTGCGACACATGAGCCGGACGAGCGCTGGATACGAGAGACCCCGGCCGTTGACGGCCACGTCGTGAAACACGGGGAGGCTCGTCTGGAGGCTGTTGATCCCGAAGGCGCTCTCCCACCACGGTCCGGCCTCCTTCTCCTCGCTGGGTAGGGGGACGTGATCCGTCGAGACGACCGAGAGCGTCCCGTCGCGGAGTCGGTTGAAGAGCGCGTCCACGTCGCGGGACGTTCGGAGTGGCGGGGACATGATCGCCCGGTTGCCGAGTCGTTCGTAGGTGTCCGCGGTAAGCGCGGTGTAGTGCGTGCACGTCTCCGCCCGGACGTTCGAGCCGTCGGTTCGCACGGCGGCGATGGCCTCTGCCGCCGCTTCCGACGTGGTGTGGACGCCGTAGTACTTTGCGTCGGCCGCGGCGGCGAGGCGAGCGACCGATCCGGCCGCCATCGCCTCGGCGTAGTCCGGCCGTGACCGGGGGTAAGCCGTTGCCGACTCCCCGTCGGGAGCCGCTTTCACCGCGTCCGTCCGAGACTCACAGACGGCGTAGTCCTCGGTGTGGACCATCCCGACGGCTCCGAGGTCGGCGAGTCGTCGGAACACCTCCCCGACGAAGCCGTTCGACAGTCGGATATCGTCGGTCGTGAACATCTTGAACGACGTGATTCCGTCGTCGACGAGCGCCGGCAGTTCCTCCAACACCGCGGGTGTCTGCTGTGTGATGACCGGGTGAACCCCGCAGTCGACGATCGGTTCAGCCCCCTGTCGATGCCGTTCGACCGCGCCGGCGAGTGTCCCCTCCTCGTCCCACTCCCCGTCGTCCCAGCCCTGCCAAGCGAACGTCAGGAGACTGGTGACGCCGCCGGCCGCGGCTGCGGCCGTGCCGGTCGCGTAGGTGTCGATCGAGTTGTAGCCCGCGAGGTGCGTGTGTGGGTCGACCACGCCGGGGAGGACGAGATTGCCGTCCACGTCGATCCGTTCCTCGGCCGCCGGAAACGCACGCTCGTCGCCCACGCCGACGATAGTGCCGTCGTCGATGCCGACCGCACCCTCGAACGTCGCGTCGGCGGTGACGACCGTTCCGCCGGTGAGGACAGTATCGATCTGTGCCATCGATTACCCGCCCCGCCCCTCGGCCACGGTCACCGTGTCGTCGCGTCGTTTCACGTCGGTCTCCGTGCTGAACATACGCTCGGTTACTCGGGGACCGTTCTTAACCCTTGCTCCGTGCTCGATGGCGAGGTCACGGACCGCGTAGGTTCGGCTCTCGACCCGAGGGTGAATTTAAGTGACGGGCGGACCGACGACAGAGCGACGATGAGTGATCGTACGCTAGCGACGTTGAACCAAGCCGACAGGGAGGAGTTCGTCGAGCACCTCGGTGGCGTGTACGAACACTCTCCGTGGGTAGCCGAGAGAGCGTGGGACGACCGCCCCTTCGAGTCCGTCGACGACCTCCACGCGTCGATGAAACGCGTCGTCGAGGACGCCGACCGGGAGCGTCGACTCGAACTCCTCCGAGCGCATCCGGACCTCGGCGAGCAAACCGAGATGACGGATGCCTCTGTCGAGGAACAGGCCTCCGCCGGCCTCGATCAGTTGAGCCCGGAACAGTACGAGGCGTTCCAGCGACTGAACGAGCGGTATCGGGACGCCTTCGGCTTCCCGTTCATCATGGCGGTTCGGGACGAGTCGCCCGACGCGATCAGGGAAGCGATGGAAGAACGGGTCGAACACTCCCGGTCCGAGGAGTTTCGGACCGCCATCGGCGAAGTACACACCATCGCCCGCCTGCGACTCGACGAGCGATTGGATGCGTGACGACCTCGACTCGTGTCGTATCAGTAACAAAAGAATTTTAACTCAGCGTCCGGACCAGACTGGTAGACGGTAACAGGCACGGCAAGCTAGATGCTGCGCCCCGGCGCACAGCGATCACTGCACGCGGTGGCAGGGATAATCGACGAGACCAACCAATCCATGACCGACGACAACTCACGAGAGACGGACGAACGGACGATGAACTACGGCAAGAAGCACGTCAACGTCTACCGGACGTACGCAACGCCGCTGACGGGCCTTCGCGAGATTCCCGAATCGGAGTTCACCGGCAAGCCGAACACGCTCCTCGGGATGGAGGTGCGTGCTCAAGTCGAGGGTGAGGAGTTCCTTCCATCGTTCCGCGACGGCGACAACTCAAAAGTCGTCGCGACCGACTCGATGAAGAACTTCATCTTGCATCACGCCGGCGATTACGACGGCGCCACCGTCGAGGGCTTTCTCCACTACGTCGGCTCGGAGTTTCTCGACACCTACGACCAGATGGAGGCCGTCCGCATGTCCGCCGACGAACTCCAGTTCGACGAGCGGCCCGTTCCGGACGGCGAGGGTGGCTTCGAGCCGAGCGATGTGGTGTTCCGCGTCTCCGACAACGAGTCGGCGTTCGGTGAGTACTACCTCAAACGCGAGGATGGCGACGTCGTCATCGAGAACCAACGAAGCGGGGTCACGGACATCGAACTCGTGAAAGTCAAGGACAACTCCTTCGTGGGCTACGTTCAGGACGAGTACACCACGCTGCCGGAACGCGAGAACCGGACGCTGTACATCGGTCTCGATATCTTCTGGACGTACGACGACCCCGAGACGGCGCTCGGTAATGATCCCGAGGAGTACGTCCCGGCCGAACAGGTGCGGGACATCGCGCAGGTGGTCTTCCACGAGCAGGACGTCAACTCGATTCAGGATCTCGTCTACCAGATCGGGCTCCGGGTCCTCGAGCGCTTCCCGCAGCTGGCCGAGGTGAACTTCGAGTCCCGGAACCAGACGTGGCTGGGCGTGCGTAAAGACGACTTGGAGGGCGACGCGAAGGTGCTGCGCGAGCCACCCCGCCCGACGGGGTTCCAGCGGTTCTCGATGGACCACAGCGACCTCGAGGGGGAAGCGGAGTGACCGCTGGCCTGACCACGCACGTGCTCGATACGAGTCGCGAGGGGCCGGCCGAGGGCGTCGAGGTGACGCTGTTCCGACTCGAAGACGGTGACCGCGAACGACTCACCGCGGCGACGACGAACCCCGACGGTCGAGTCGACGAACCGTTGCTCGGCGTCGACGACATCGAGGCTGGAACCTTCGAGCTCGTCTTCGAGGTCGGGGACTACTACCGTGAACGCTCCACCGAATCGACGTTCCTCGACGAGGTGCCCGTGCGGTTCGTCATCGACAATCCGACCGAACATTACCACGTTCCCCTGCTGCTCGCGCCCGGCAGCTACACCACGTACCGGGGGAGCTGAGCTTCCACCCGACCCACGCCCGTCGCACCCGCCTGTACGATCACCGACGCGTCAGGCCTATTTCTGTCCTATCGTGTTGAACGACGCACTAAACGATAGAAGATTTTAATTACCAGTAGCTACGTTGGTATGGCGAGACATGCCTAACAGCCCAGACGAGGGAATCGATCTCGCATACGGCTTGGAAGAGAAGCCACCGTTGACGAAATCGTTCCTGCTCGCACTCCAACACGTATCGGTCATGATCGTTCCCTCGACGGCCGTCGCGTTCATCGTCGCGGGGGCCGCGGGGGTCAGCGCCGCGGACACGACGTTCTTGGTCCAGATGGTCATCCTCTTCGCGGGGGTGGCCACCGTCGTCCAAGCCTACACCGTCGGCCCCGTCGGCGCGAAACTCCCAATCGTGATGGGGACGAGTTTCGCCTTCGTCGGCGCGATGTCCTCGATTGGCGCGAGCTCGGGGCTCGACGTCGTGTTCGGCTCCATCGTCGCCGCGGCGGTCTTCGTTCCGTTCCTGCTCGGCTGGCAGTTCAAGCGCCTCCAGTCCTTTTTCCCGCCGCTCGTCACGGGACTCATCGTCGTCATCATCGGGCTGTACCTCGTCCCGGTCGGCATCCAGTACGCCGCCGGCGGCGTCGGCGCCGAGAACTTCGGCTCGTTGCAGAACCTCGGGCTCGCGGGACTGGTCCTGTCGATTGCCGTGCTCTTCAACTTGCTCTTGAGCGGGGTCTGGCGGATGTTGAGCGTCATCATCGGCATCAGCGTGGGCTACGTCGTCGCCATCGCGTTCGGCGTCGTCGACTTCACTCCGTTCTACGAAGCGGCGTGGATCGCGGTGCCAACTCCCGGCCGCTTCGGATTCAGCTTCGAGGTGATCCCGCTGTTGACCTTCGCTTTCCTCTTTTTGGTCTCGGGCATGGAAACCATCGGTGACATGTCCGGGATCACTGCCGCCGAGGGTCGCAACCCGACCGAAGAGGAGTTCCGCGGCGGTATCTTCGCCGACGGGTTCATCAGCGCTCTCGGCGCCGTCTTCGGCTCGTTCCCCCAGACATCGTTCTCCCAGAACGTCGGCATCATCAACTTCACGGGCGTGATGAGCCGCCACATCGTCGGCATCGGTGGCGGCATCCTGATCGTCCTCGGACTGGTCCCGAAAATCGGCGCCATCGTGACGACGATTCCCTCGGCCGTCTTCGGTGGCGCCGTGCTGATTATGGTCGGGATGGTGGCCGCCAGCGGGATGCGGCTGCTGTTCCTGAACATCGAGATGAACCGCCGAAACATGGTCATCATCGCTACGTCGCTCGGCCTCGGCCTCGGCGTTGCGACGGTCCCGAACGCGCTTTCCGGCCTGCCGGCCGGCGCACAGACGTTCTTCGGCGAACCGGTCATCGTCACCGGTCTCATAGCGCTCGGGTTGAACACGGTCGTTCCCGGCGAGTCCAGCCCACTGTTCGACAAGTCTGACGCTGTCCCGCCAATCTCCGAACCGGTCGACGACGACTGAGTTCCGTTCGGCGGGGCGCGCCGCCGAACGGCTCTATACGTTCGGCCTCCTTGGGCCACCTGCTCCCGATCTGCCGCCTCAGTCCCCGACTCGACTCTCCGACGGGGGAACGTTTTTACTCGCGACTGTCCTCGAATACAGTATGTTACTGACCGGGACAGTCGTTGCAGACTCGGAGACGGTGATCGACGACGGGGCCGTCGTCGTTTCGGGCTCGCGGATCGAGGCGGTGGGCGAGCGGTCCGTGATCGAGCCACAGTTTTCTGACCACGAACACCAGTCCTACGACGTCCTGTTGCCGGGGCTCGTCGGCGGCCACATCCACTCCGTCCAGAGCCTCGGGCGCGGCATCGCCGACGACACCGAACTGCTGGACTGGCTGTTCGACTACATCCTCCCCATGGAGGCCTCACTCTCGGCGAGCGAGATGGAGATTGCGGCGAAGTTGGGCTATCTGGAGATGATCGAGAGCGGGACGACGACGTGTATCGATCACCTCTCGGTCGCCCACGCCGACGAGGCCTTCGAGGCCGCCGGTGAAATCGGCATTCGCGGCGTCCTCGGCAAAGTCCTGATGGATCAGCGCTCGCCCGACGACCTTCTCGAGGACACACAGGCGGCCCTCGACGAGTCCGAACGCCTCATTCGGCAGTACCACGGGTCGTTCGACGATCGGATCCGGTACGCCGTGACGCCGCGGTTCGCCGTCTCCTGTTCCGAGGAGTGTCTCCGCGGCGCCCGCGAACTGGCCGATGCGTACGACGGGGTTCGGATCCACACGCACGCAAGCGAGAACCAGAGCGAAATCGAGACGGTGAAAGAGGACACCGGGATGCGCAATATCCACTGGCTCGACGAAGTCGGCCTCACCGGTGAGGACGTGGTGCTAGCACACTGCGTGTGGACCGACGAAAGCGAGCGCGAGGTGCTCGCCGAGACGGGCACGCACGTCACGCACTGCCCGTCCTCGAACATGAAACTCGCGAGCGGGGTCGCACCAGTCTGGGACTACCTCGACCGCGGTATCAACGTCGCCCTCGGCAACGACGGGCCCCCGTGTAACAACACGCTCGACGCGTTCACCGAGATGCGCCAAGCTAGCCTCCTCCAGAAGGTCGATCAGTTGGACCCGACCGCGACCCCGGCAAGCGACATCTTCGAGATGGCGACGATCAACGGTGCGCGCGCCGCTGGCTTCGACGAACTCGGCGCGATCCGAGAGGGCTGGCGTGCCGACATCGTGGGCCTCGATACTGATCTCACGCGTGCGACCCCACTTCACGACGTGCTCTCGCACTTGGTGTTCGCCGCCCACGGCGACGACGTGCGGTTCACGATGGTGGACGGCACCGTCCTGCAGGAGCACGGCGAAGTGACTGCCATCGACTCCGAGGCGGTTCGTCGGGATGCGTCGGCGGTTGGCCTCGATATGGATCTGACGGAGGAACGGCGGTCCGCACAGCGACGGAAGCCCTGACGCCGTCGCGAGCAGCAGTCTTCTGTGGCGTCGCTCGGGTGCGCAGTCACCGCTCGCCGGACCGAGTGCTCTTTTGGCGACAGTCGGTCGTTGCCGACCACACGAATGAAAAACTTTTTTATATTGGTGCGAGACGGTGACATGGATGTCAGACACTAGCAGGAGCCAGTCACGCGTAGCGTCGTTCTTCGAATTCGACAAACACGACACGGACGCGAAAACGGAGGTCGTCGCGGGGGTCACGACGTTCCTCACGATGTCGTACATCATCGTCGTGAACCCCGCCATCCTGTCGGCAGCGATCTCCATCGAGGGTTACTCCGACGGGCAGGTGTTCCAGATGCTCGCCATTACGACGATTCTGGCCGCCGCCGTCGGATCGATGGTGATGGCGCTGTACGCGAACCGGCCGTTCGGGCTCGCTCCAGGCATGGGCTTGAACGCGTACTTCGCGTTCACCGTCGTCATCGCGCTCGGTATCCCGTGGCAGACCGCGCTCGCGGCGGTGTTCGTCGAGGGCGTCGTCTTCATCGCCATGTCCAGCGTCGGTGCGCGACGATACATCATCGAGTTCTTCCCGGAGCCGGTGAAGTTCGCCGTCGGCGCCGGCATCGGCCTGTTTCTGCTGTTGCTCGGCCTCATCGAAATCAACGTCGCCGTCGCGGACGAGGCGACACTGGTCTCGCTCGGCAGCGTTGCCTCGGATCCGGTTGCCCTGCTGGCGCTTGCCGGACTCGCGTTCACCATCGTCCTCTACGCAAAGGGGGTTACCGGCTCCATCATCACCGGCATCCTCGCGACGGCGGCCGCCGGCTGGGCGCTGACACTCGCCGGCGTCGTCGACGGGGGCGTGCTCACCCCCGACGGTCTCCCCCCGATCAACTACGACATCACGCCGCTGGTCGGGGCGTTCGTCAGCGGCTTCCAGAACATCGAACCGGTGTCGTTCCTGATCGTCGTGCTCACCTTCTTTTTCGTCGACTTCTTCGACACCGCCGGGACGCTCATTGGCGTCTCACAGTTCGGTGACTTTCTCGACGAGGACGGCAACCTCCCCGAGATGGAGAAGCCGCTGATGGCCGACGCCATCGCGACGACGTTCGGCGCTATCGTCGGCACGACTACCGTGACCACCTACGTCGAGAGTTCGACCGGCGTCGAAGAGGGCGGCCGGACGGGACTGACCGCGCTCGTCGTCGCGCTGTTGTTCCTCGCCTCGCTCGTCCTCGTCCCGGTGGTCGCGGCCATCCCGACGTACGCTTCCTACCTCGGCCTCGTCCTCGTCGGCCTCATCATGCTCCAAGGTGTCACCGACATTCAGTGGGACGACGCCGAGTGGCTCATCCCGGGTGGCCTCACCATCGTCATGATGCCGCTCACGGCTTCTATCGCCAACGGCATCGCCGCCGGGATCATCAGCTATCCCATCGTCAGGGCCGCACAGGGTGAGTACCGGTCCGTTCACGTCGCTCAGTGGGTGCTTGCGGCGTCGTTCGTGCTCTACTTCTACGTCACCGCCGGCGGCGTGATGGGCGGCTGAGACAGGGGCGATTCCGTGTCTCGCTGCGTCGTGTGGTTGGGGGCGGCCGCGTCGCAGCCCGCCTCACTCCCACGATACGAGGCTTTTTGTCTACGGCGCTGGACGCATGGGAGGAACGCATATGTCCGTAGAGCAGCGTGTCGAGGTGCCTTGGTCGTCCGCCGTCTTCCAGACGATACTCGCCTGTTCGCTCGTCGGTATCATGGGCGTCCCCCTCGTCAGTCCTATCCTGCCGGTGCTCCGGACCGTGTTCGGCATCTCCGACACGCAGGCGGGGCTCATCATCACGGTCTACACGCTCCCGGGTGTGTTCCTCACGCCGGTCATCGGCCTGCTCTCGGATCACTTCGGTCGGCGACCCGTCGTCTTACCGCTCCTCTTTCTGTTTGGCTTGGCTGGCGCGGCCATCGGCTTCGCTCCGGCCTTCGAACTCGTGTTGCTTCTCCGTCTCCTGCAAGGAATCGGCGCGAGCGGCCTGATGGTACTGGCGATCACCCTCATCGGCGACTTCTACGACGGCGCCCAGCGCCACGCGGTCATCGGCGTCAACGGCAGCGCCATCGGCATCGGCGCGGCGACGTACCCGCTGATCGGCGGCACCCTCGCGTCGGTCAGCTGGAATGTCCCCTTCGCGTTCTTCGGCGTCAGCCTCGTCGTCGGCGTCGTCGCGCTGTTTACCCTCTCCGAGCCGTCCATCGACGAGCCGCCGTCGTTTCGCGCGTACGCGGACCGACTGGCCTCCGCGGCGTTCGTCCCCGAGGCACTCGGGCTCTGGGTCGCGGCCTTCTTCACCTTCTTTCTCTTCTACGGCGGCGTCCTCACGGCGCTCTCGCTCCTGTTGAGCGACGTACACGGGCTCACGCCCGGCGAAATCGGGCTGCTGTTCAGCATGGTCTCGCTCGCGAACGCGACCATGGCGTCACAGTACAGCCGGGTGGCGGGGTATCTCCCCGCGAGACAGCTCGTCGCGCTCGGGTTCGTCGGGTTCGGTGTCAGCCTGCTCGGCGTCTGGGTCGCCGCGACACCGGTCGCCATCGGCGCGATGCTCGTCTGTTTCGGCCTCGGCTTCGGTGTCGTGATGCCCTCGCTCGACACTACGACGGCCGGACTCGTCTCCGGCCAACTGCGCGCGAGTATGCTCGGCGTGCTGACGAGCATGCTCTGGTTGGGGCAGACCGTCGGCCCTGTCGTGTTCACCGGCGTCGCCCAGAACGCGTTCGACAGTACCGTCGCCGGCTACCGGTTTCTACTACTGTTCTGGGGTGCCGGCGCAGTCCTCGGGGGGCTGACTGTCTTCGCCTATCTGGCGTGCAGAACCGAGGCACCGGCCTCGCACTCCGAAACGTCTTGAGTGCCGACCGGCGGCGACATCCTCGCGTGCCCCCTCGATCGGTGCACCGACTCGCGCCGGGGCAAACTACTTTTTACCTCCGCCGACTGGCAGTGTGCATGTGGTACTCGAACACACGATCCGAGTCGGCCATGACCGCGCCTGACCGACCGCGGCCAAGCCGTGGAACCGACGTCCCCGTGACTCTCCCCCGTGTCCATGACTGAGCCCGTCGATACACTCGTTCGTGGCACACTAGTAAACGTCCACACCGGGACGCTTGAGGACGGTGCCGTCGCCGTCGACGACGGCGAAATCGTCGCACTGGCGGAGCGCCCGGCCGAGCGTACCCTCGATGTCGGCTACGTCACCCCCGGTCTCATCGACGCGCACATGCACGTCGAGTCGAGTATGGTGACGTTGCCGGAGTACGGCGACGCCGTCCTGCCCCGTGGCGTGACGAGCGTCGTTCACGACCCACACGAAATCGCGAACGTGCTGGGGGCGGCCGGTGTTCGCGCCGTCGTCGCGGACGCGGCGAACACGCCACTGAAGGCTAGGTTTACCGTTCCGTCCAGTGTTCCGGCGTCCGCGTTGCAGGACGCGGGGGCGACGGTCGACGCGGCGACCGTGGCATCGCTGCTCGACCTCGATCCCGTCGTCGCGCTGGGCGAGGTGATGGACATCCCGGGACTACTCGCCGGCGACGACGAGGTACACGCGAAGATCGCGGCCGCTCGGGAGCGTGGCCTTACCGTCGACGGCCACATGCCCGGCGTCGACGGCGCGGCCCTCCACGAGGCGGCCCGATATCTCGACACCGACCACGAGAGCATCACGCTCGCCGAAGCGCGGGCGCGAGCGACGCTCGGTGTCCGGGTCTACCTGCGCGAGGGCTCGTCGAGTCGGAACCTCGCCGATCTCCTGCCGCTGATCGACGCGGTCGACACCCGCCGGCTCTCGCTCTGTACCGACGACCGGGAGGTGGTCGACCTCGTCGATCACGGCGGCGTCGACTTCGCGGTCCGGAAAGCCATCGACGAAGGCGCCGATCCCGTCGACGCTGTGCAGATGGCGACGCTCAACACCGCCGAGAGCTACGACCTGCCGTTCGGCCGGCTCAAACCCGGGGCTCCGGCCGACCTCGTGTTGCTCGACGACGTGGAGTCGTGGACGGTTGCGGGCGTGATGATCGACGGCGAACTGGACCCCACGGCGGACGCACGGACCGAGGCCACGAACCTAGCGACCGACACCGTCCAGTTCGATCCGGTTTCGGGCGCCGACCTCGCCATCGAGGCGCCCGAAGACGCCGAACACACGGCCCGCGTCCGTGTCGTCGACGCCGTCGGTGGACTCCAGACCGATCCCATGGAGACCACCGTTCCGGCCGACGCGGGCGTACTGGCCCCACCGGTGGACGAGGATATCGTCTCGCTGGCCGTCATCGAGCGCCACGGGCGGGACGGTGGCATCGGCCGGGGGTTTGCCCACGGCCTCGGCCTGCGCCGTGGTGCCGTCGGCTCCACCATCGCTCACGACGCCCACAACTGCGTGGTCGCCGGCGCGAGTCACGACGCCATGGCTCGCGTGGCCAACCACCTCCGCGACGTCGGTGGCGGGATCGCCGCCCTCGATCCAGACTCCTCCGAGATGGCGGTGCTCCCACTGCCGGTCGCAGGGCTCATGTCCGACGAACCGCTTGAGACGGTGTACGAGGGGTACAAACGCGTCGAAGCGCTCGCGACCGACCTCGGGTTGGTCGAGGCCGGCCTGATGGAACTATCCTTCCTCGCGCTAGAGGTCATCCCGACCTACCGTCTGACGAACAGAGGGCTGGTCGACGTCGAAGCGGGCGAACACGTCGACGTGGTGCTGTCCTGACCGTCACTCGGTGGTGGCGCGCTCCGGCGCGGTCGGCGAGTCGACGCGAACGGATGGGCGAAAATAGCTTCCGCGAGCCGTCTCAGTCGTCGTCGAGCGCCGCCTTGATCTTCTCCGGGGTGATCGGCAGGTCGCCGACTCGGACGCCGACGGCACGGCGGACGGCGTTGCTCAGCGCCGGCGGCACTCCGTTGACCGGAATCTCGGCGACCGATTTCGCGCCGAAGGGACCGGTCGGCTCGTGGGTTTCGACGATGATAGAGGTCATCGGGGGCTGGTCGGCCGTGGTGGGCATGTCGTAGTCCCGGAAGCCGAGTGTCTCCGGCTGGCCCTCCTCGTCGAAGACGATGCCGTCGCCGGTCGCTAACTCGTAGCTCATGTGCATCGCTCCCTCGACCTGTCCCTCCACGAGGTCGGGGTTGAGTGCGACGCCGCAGTCGACGGCGTACACCATGTCGTGAATCTCGAACTCGCCGGTCTCCTCGTTGACCGTCACGTCGACGAACTGCGCGCCGAACGGCGGCGGCGACTCCTCCGTACAGTGGCTCGCGTCACCCATCACGTGGGCGCGAACCTCGTCGCCGTACATCGACTCGTAGCCGATCTCTTCGAGCGAGACCGACTCGCCGGTGACCTCCGAGACGACCGCCTCCTCCTCGACGGTGAGCGCCGACTCCGGCTCGTCGAGCATCCGCGAGGCGAACTCGAAGAGCATCCCGCGGGCGTCCTCGGCAGCCTTCTTGACCGCCTGCCCGGTGATGTACGTCGTCGAGGAGGCGTACGCGCCGTGATCGAACGGCGAGATGTCGGTGTCCGACGGCTGTACGAGCACGTCAGCCGGGGGCACGCCGAGCACCTCGGCCGCGATCTGGGCCATCACGGTGTCGGCCCCCGGCCCGATGTCGACGGCGCCGGTCTGGAGGATGAACGAGCCATCCTCGTTCATCTTGATGTGGGCCGCACCGAGTTCGTCGCCGGGAACGCCGCTGCTCTGGATGGTGAGCGCCATGCCACAGGCCCGATGGAGATGGTCCGCGTCGGGCTGTTCGATGTCGTCCCAGCCAATCGCCGCACGCCCCTCGGCGATACACTCGTCGAGCCCACACGAGCGGATGCGCCGCCCGTACTCCTTGTCTTTGAGGATGCCGGACGCCACGTCGAGGTCGCCCTCCGAGATCACGTTCCGCGAGCGAAGCTCGATGGGATCGAGATCCAGTTCGTGAGCGATTTCGTCCATGTGTCCCTCGACGGCGAGGTGACCCTGCGGGGCGCCGTAGCCACGGAAGGCGCCCGCGACCGGCAGGTTGGTGTGGACGGCGGTCGCCTCGAAGCGGATGTTCGGCGTGTGCGTGTACAGCGGCAGCGGCTTCTTGCCGACGGCGCTCGAGACGGTCATCCCGTGGGGGCCGTACGCCCCCGAGTTCGTGACGGCGTCCATGTCCAGCGCCCGGAGGTTGCCGTCGTCGGTCACGACGCTCCGGAGTGTGACGCGGGCGGGCCGACGGTTACGGACCGCGTGGAACTGCTCGCGACGCGTCGTCTCGACCATCACCGGTCGGTCGGCGGCCTCCGCGAGCGCCATCGCAATCGGCTCGGTGTGCATCCCCTGTTTCGAGCCGAAGCCAGCGCCGATCCGCGGTTTCGACACTTGGATGTCCTTGACCGGCACGTCGAAGAGATGCGAGAGCTGTCGACGCGTGTGGTAGGGCACTTGCGTGCTAGAGATGAGGTGATGCCGGTTGTCCTCGTCGCGGTGGGCGATGGTCGTGTGCGGTTCGGGCACGCAGTGGGACTGATAGGGCGTCTCCCACTCCGTCTCGATCACGGTCAGGTCGTCACGCTCCTCAGCCTCGGCGAAGGCGGCGTCGACATCGCCGATTTCGCCCGACACGTTGGCCTCGACGTTTCGCTCGTAGTCCGCGCCGGGCTGGTGATTCTCCACCTCGTCGGGGTCGTGAATCTGGGGTGCCTCGGGCTTCGTCGCCTCGGCGGTGTCGAAGACGGCGTCGTACTCCTCGTAGCTCACGTCGAGTTTTCGCGCGGCCTTGCTCGCGGTGTCCTTGTCCTCGGCGACGACGGCGGCGATGGGGTCGCCGACGAAGCGCACCCTCCGGCGAAGCACCCGGAGGTCCCACGGGGACGGCTCGGGGTAGGACTGGCCCGCGGAGGTGTAGGGCTTGTTCGGGACTTCGGGCGAGTCCGGCGTGACGACGGCGTAGACGTCGTCCATCGCCGCCGCGGCGCTCGTGTCGATGTCGGTCACGACACCGTGTGCGATGTCCGAGCGGACGATTTTCGCCTCGGCGAGGTTCGGGAACTCACGGGCGTAGTCGGCCGCGTACTTCGCCTCGCCGGTGACGATCTTTTTGGCGTCGTCCTTCTCCTCGCGGTGCGAGACCACTCGGCGCTCGGTCGGCTCCTTCCGGTTGTTCGGCGCCTCGTCCCACTCGACCGGGTTGGCCTCCTCGACCTTCGAGGTGTCCGCGGTCCGCTCTTCGTCCGTCTCGTCGGTGTTCGGCTCGTTTGTCTTGCTCATTTGCCACACCCTCCGTCGGGATAGCCACAGCCACACCCGGCGTCGTCGCCGTCGGGATAGCCGCCGTCGGCCGCCACGTCCGCCTCACCCGACATCCGAGTCGAGGCGTCTTGGACGGCGTCGATGATCTTCTCGTAGCCGGTGCACCGACAGAGATTCTCCGAGAGGGCGTCACGGATTTCGGCCTCGTCGGGGTTCGGCGTCTCTTCTAGCAACACCTTCGAACGCATGATCATACCCGGGATACAGAACCCGCATTGGAGCGCGGCGTTGTCGACGAACGCCGACTGCACCGGACCCAAGTCGTCCTGCGTACCCAAGCTCTCGATAGTCTCGACGTCCGCACCCTCGAGTTGGCTGGCTGGCCGGATGCAGGACTTGACGGGTTCGCCGTCGACGATGACGGTGCAGAACCCGCAGTTACCGGTGTCACAGCCGCGTTTCGCGCCGGTGTACCCGTTGTCCCGGAGGACGTCGAGTAGGGTGTCCGAGCGCGCGGCTTCAAACGTTACGTCGTCGTCGTTCAGCGTGAGATCAATTTCCATACGTATCTCCGTCGACTGTCGATCGTGAAGTCGGTCCACACGTGCCGGGAGAGGAGTCGTACCGCCGCTGCCCGCGGGGTGGGCAGCCGACCCGATTTCCCGATGTCTGGTATGTCACGTCCTCGCATAGAACGTGTGGCAGAGGAGCAGTTAAAATTTTTCATGGACGATCCGTCGGTGTGGGAGACGAGTCGGCGTCCGTCGCCCGTCCGAGCGGCGTCGACGGCGTCCTTACGGGCCGGTCGGTGACGGGTGGACGCGGAGATTTATGAGGTGACGTGACAACCGACTGCGTATGGCATTCGTGCAACCAAGCCGGTGGAGCGACTCGGCCGACGGCGGGACGCCCGTCCGAACCGTGAAAGGCGGGATCAATCGAGGCACATGACAGACGTACTGATTACCGGCGGGACGGTTCTCACGCAGAACCGGGAGCGAGAGGTCATCGAAGACGGCGCAGTCGCCGTCGAGGGCGACCGAATCTCGGCGGTCGGACCGGCCGCGCGTTTGGAGACGGAGACGGACCCGAACCGGATCGTCGACGCCGACGGCGGGGTGGTGATTCCAGGCCTCATAAACGCACACACCCACGTCTCCGACATCTTCCTCCGCGGTGCGTTCGAGGGCGACCGGGGGTTGTACGACTGGCTGTTCAACGTGAAACAGCCCGCCCTCTCCGTGATGGACGCCGACGAGCATGCGCTCGCGGCCCGGCTCTACTGCGCCGAGGCGATTCGATCGGGAACGACCACGTTCGTCGAGAACGCGACGGCCCTCGACTGGAGCGACCTCGGTCCGACGCACCGGAAACTCGCGGTCTACGACAATCTCGGCGTCCGGAACGTCTACGGTGCCGGGCTCAGAGACCGGTCGCCCGACGCGGCGTTCAGGCGCCTGTTCGAGGAGCTCACCGACGCCGGTGGCGGAGCCGTTCACCCGGGACCGGGCGCCCTCGTCGTCGACACCGAGGACGGGTTAGCGGACGTCGAGTCACTCGTCGAGACGTATCACGAGCCGGGCGGCCGGCAGTCGATCTGGCCAGCCCCGGCGACGCTCGCGACGACCACGCCCGACATGCTCCGCGGGGCGTACCGTCTCGCCGAGGAGTACGACGTGATGACGACGGCCCACGTTGCCGAGGCGGAAGCCGAGGCCGAGGAACGCGGCGCCGTCTCTAGCATCGAGTATCTCCGCAACGTCGGCTATCTGGGTGAACGCGCGCTGCTCGGTCACTGCGTCCAGACGAACGCCCGTGACGTGCGACTGCTCGCGCAGACGAACACGCCGGTCGTCCACAACTTTCGGGCGAATATGCGACTCGCGACCGGTTTCGCGCCCGTCGTCGAGATGCTCGGTCGCGGCGTCACCGTGAGCATCGGAACGGACAACACGATCCTGAACGATACGGTCAATCCCCTCTCGGACGCCTGCGCCGTCGCGACGGCACACAAGGGCTACCACCGCGACTCCGGCGTCGTCCCTCCACAGAGGGCCTTCGATATGGTGACCCGAGACGCCGCCGCGGCTATCGGACGCGACGACGACCTCGGATCGCTGGAACCGGGCACGCAGGCCGACCTCGCGGTTATCGACCTCGACCGACCGCACCTCACGCCCGCCCCCGATCCGGTCCACGCCCTCGTCTACGGCCTCCAAGGCAACGAAGTCGAGACGGTCCTCTGTGCGGGCGAGGTACTGATGGACGACCGTGAGCTGTGTACGCTGGACGAACCCCTGCCGAACCTCCTCTCGACGGCCGAACGCACGGCTGCCGACATCGTCCAACGGGCCAAAATCGAGTGAGCGGAGACGGCCACCCCGCTCGCGGGCCGTCCTCCCGCCGCCTCCTCACTCGGCGGCGATACCCATGTCGGCGAGGTCCTGTAACACGTCTCGCGCGTGCCCGTCGGGGTCGACGCCGTGGTAGACGCGCTTCACCTCACCGTCGGCGAGTAGGTAGGTGACGCGGTCGGCGGCCCCCCCTTCGACCGAGACGCCGAACGCGGCCGCAACCTCGCCGTCGGGGTCGGCGAGGAGGTCGACACCGAGGTCGTATTTGTCTCGGAAGGCGGTGTGGCTCTCAGCGTCGTCGGTCGAGACACCGTAGACGGCGACGCCGGCGTCGCGATACGCCGCCAGTTCCGCGTCGAACTCCTTGGCCTCGACCGTACACCCCGGCGTGTCGTCACGTGGGTAGAAATAGAGGACTGTGGGCTCGGCGAAGGTGAGTGTCACCGTATCGCCGCCGTGGTCGGCCGCCGTCACCTCGGGTGCATCGTCGCTGGCTTCGAGCATACCACTGTGATCGGTCGGCGACGGTTTAGGTATTGTTTTTCTGAGCCACACCCTCGACCGCACTTCGGAGCGCCCCCGCTCGCCGCGCTGTTTTCACTTCGCAAACACGTTGGCCGTCGACGACCGGCGACCACAGTCGCCCGTCCGGGACGACGCTCCCGGTTCCCCGGCCGTGCCGACGCGATGAAATAACACACATAACACTGTTATTTAGCGAGGCCGTGCCGTCCCGTCCGTCGATCGAGTCGACCTTGATACCGACAGTCACGGGGCAGTGACGTGTCCAAAGCATTTGATATATACAAATGGCTTCGGCTGAGTCGCCCGATGCGCAGTGACTCCGGAGATGAGCCCTGAACCGCTCGTTTCCGCGACGCTCCCCATCGTCACGGTCGGATTCAGTCGTCACCCGTCTCGATACCTCCCGTTCCACCGGTGGCGTCGGCGGTACTGAAGACTTCCTCGATACCGTACGTTCGCAGGACAGTGTACATGACGAACGCCGTCGGGAGGCCGATCATCCACGAAATCTCCATCAGTGGGAGGCTGACGAGCGCGCCGACGACGAGGCTCGCAACGCCCGCCACCGAGAAGCCCTTCCAGTACCAGAACTTCGAGGACTCGTCGCGCTTGTACAGTTCGGGGATGTCCGTATCCCGCTTCCGAACGAGCCAGTAGTCGGCGATCATGACGCCGAGGGCGGGTCCGAGGAACAGCGCGTAGAAGTTGATGAACGTGAAGAACCACTGGCTGGTAAAGAGCACCCAAGGGAAGGTCAGCACCGACAGAACGCCCGTGAGCACGACGCCGGTGCGCCAAGACACGCCGAACGAGTCTTGGAAGATGTGGGTCGGCGGCAGGATGTTCATCGTGAGATTCGTCGAAATCTGGGCGGTCAGCACGAAGATGAGCATGAGCGCACCCAGAATCGGACTCGGTGCGACGTTCATGATGGCCTCGATTGGGTTGGGGTTCCCGGTGAAGATGCCGAAGACGAGGCCGACGATCATCATGAACAAGAGTGGTGGTGCGAGGCCAAGGAGGTGCCCGGTGATGTGGTTGCCGGAGCCCTCGGACGGCTTCAGGTGCCGACTCATGTCGGACGCGTTCAGGCCGCCCGTGATGACGGTGCCGACGGACGCAGCGATGACCGTCCAGAAGCCCATCCCCCACGTTCCCTCGTAGGTGACGAGCGTGTTCGGGAGGGTGTTCGCCGTCCACACGACGTACACCGTGTAGGACATGAGGACGATGATGACGCCAGCCGCGATGGAGTCGAACCACTTGATCGAGGTCACGCCCTTGATCGAGAGCAGGATGTTGAACAGGGTGAACAGCCCGAAGTAGAGGAACTCGTTGCCGAATCCCCAGAGCGTCATCGTAATGACGTTCATCGCGTTCGCACCGATCCAGTTACCGATGCCGAGCCACGCGATGGCCGGAATCGCCCGCATGAAATTGGGGATGGTGGCTCCTCTGACACCGAACGACGACCTAGTCTGCGCCGAGAACGGAATCCCCGTTTCGTACCCCGGGAGCCCGTTGAATACGAAAAACAGCGCGATGACGAACGCGCTGATCCCCACGGCGACCACCGCTTGGACGAGGTTCAGTGACCCCTGTGGATGAATCGCGAAGAACGCGACTGCGAACGACTGGACGACGATCATCGAGGACCACCACACTGGAATATAGTGAGTGAGGCCCATCTCCCGCTCGTCAGCTGGAATCGGTTCCAACCCCTCCGAATTGGTTTCTTCTGACATTTTGATCACGGTATGCCATCTACTGTCACGGCATACCCGCAAGTACGACTCCTTCGGAAGTATATATAGATTTTGGTGCCGGGCGAATTTGTGTGTGGCATGGGTACGATAGTCACAATTAAGACGCCCCACCGTGTGGGATGGGTCATGGCTGCCGACTTGGTCATTAGCGACGGGACGATAGTAACGCCAGAGCGACTCCTCAAGGCGGACCTCGCGGTGGACGACGGGAAGATTGCTGCCGTCGGGGAGCGCGAGAGCATGCCCGACGCCGAGGTAGTGGTGGACGCGTCGGGGCAGTTGGTGATGCCCGGTGTCGTCGACCCTCACGTCCACATCGACGGCTACCTCTCGAACGACTCGTACGAGACGGGGACGAGTGCGGCCGCGCTGGGCGGGGTGACCTCGTGTGTCAACTTCGCGTGGGAGGCGTGGGTCGGTGACCTCAGCGTCTGGGACGAGGAAGGCACGTTGCTGGAGGCGGTGGAGCGACAGAAGCGCAAGGGCGAGGATTCGCTGATCGACTTCGGACTCCACGGCGTCATCACGCGCGAGGATCCGGCCGTCTTCGACGAACTGGACGCAGTGGTCGACGAGGGCGTCACCTCGATCAAGATGTTCACGGCCTACGAAATCGGCCTTTCGAACGGCTTCATGAACCACGTCTTCGAGGAGGTCGCCGATCGCAACGCCGTCGCGGTGCTCCACACGGAGGACGCGTCCGTCTGCGACCAGTTGACCGAACGGCTCAAGGCTGCGGGCGAGAGCCACCCGCGCGAGTATCCCCGCGCCCGCCCGGACTACGCGGAGGCGATGGCCGCCGAGGACGCCGTTCGAATGGCACAGGAAGCCGGCGTCAAGTACTACGGCATCCACACGACCTGTGCGAAAGCCGCCGACGTGCTCGATGACTTCCGGACCGACGGGAGCGAGGTTCGCGGGGAGACGTGCACGCACTACACCGCACTGGACGAGTCCGCCTACGAGGCGCAGGGCACGCTGGCGATTCAGGCACCGCCGCTCCGAACGCCTGCGGATCGGGACGCGATGTTCGCACACCTCCACGACGGGGCGCTGAGCGTCGTCTCGACCGACCACGTCGCCTTCCGCCGCGCCGACAAGGAGGTCGAACACTGGTGGGATAGCTCCTTCGGGGTCAACGGGCTACAGACGAGCCTCCCCGTGTTTCACGACGAGGCGGTCAACGAGCGTGGGTTCTCGTACCCCTTCCTCGTGCGGGTGATGTGTACGAACCCTGCGCAGACGTTCGGTCTCCATGGTAAGGGCACGCTCGAACCCGGTACCGACGCTGACATCGTGGTCTTCGACCCGGACGAGGAGTACACGATCACCGCGGCCGACAACGCCTCGGTCGCCGACTACTCCGTGTACGAGGGGCGAGAGGTCACCGGCCGCGTGAAGAAGACGTTCCTGCGCGGCGAACTTATCGCGGACGACGGCGACGTCGTCGGCGAACCGGGGTACGGTGAGTACGTCCACCGGGAGCGTCCCGACTGGTCGCCGAATCGACGGTGAACCGGGACGGCAGTGTGAGTGGCGCCGCGTAGTCTGACGAGTTACGTGCCGGTGCAGTGGCCTTTTTCGGAAACCGTCGGTCGACGAATTCGTCCCAAGCACGGCCGGCCCGCCGGACGTAACGCGGTCGCTCCGCTGTTTCCGGGGTGCCTCCACGGGCGTCGTTCACACGATCCGAACGCTTCTCGCTCCGTCCGCCCGGCACCCCTCGCTCGCTCTCGACTAGCGCGGCGTAGGCCACCGATTCGTCCGACGACGCTCGCACGCGATTAGTTCTCTTCACAATGTGTGAACAACAGACGGCTCGAACTACATCGTCGAGGCACTGTGCGCACGGCGTGGGCCACATACGGTGGCGAAATCTTCCAGACGCCCCCAAATTATTTCCGAGGATAATATATCTATTGAAAATTAGTGAAATAAACACGGGACGGCCTCGATCGTAGTTCACACATACCGAATAATTATGCGTGTACGTCCCAATCAGCGTTCACGATGAACGACACACAAGCGCGCCCGGTCAAGACGACGCAAACGTCGATTCGAATCGGGCGAGAGGTGCAACGTCGGGACGGGGCGACGCTAACCGAACTGTCGGATGCCCTAGATTTAGCGAAGAGCACCGTCCACAACCATCTGGCGACGCTCGTCGAAGAGGGATTACTGGTTGAGGAAGGGGGCGAGTACTACATCGGGCTCCGATTTCTGGAGTTCGGTGAACACGCCCGAAACCGACGGGAGCACTACACCCCGGCGAAACTCCAAGTGTACCGACTGGCAGAGTCGACGAACGAGGAGGCGAACTTCGCCGTCGCGGAGAACGGGTACATGTACTCCCTCGAGTACGTCATGGGTGACGCGAACCCGAACAACCCGGCTGTGGGGAGTACGTTTCTGAGCGTCGGGAGCAAGTTCCGGATGCACAACTCCGCCCCCGGCAAGGCCGTTCTCTCGGCACTGCCAACCCATCGCGTCGAGTCGATTCTCGACCGGCGCGGACTCCCGGCGACGACAGAGAGTACAATCACTGACCGGGAGACACTGCTCGAAGAACTCGAAACCGTCCGCGAACAGGGGTACGCCACGAACGACGAGGAACTGGAGGTTGGGTTCCGGTCTATCGCCGCTCCCGTCACGCTGGACGACGGGACGGTGTTGGGCGGCCTGTCTATCGGTGGCCCGGCGTACCGCTTCGAACTCGATGACGCGTCCGGTGGCCGATCCGTCGACACCCTCCGGAACGCGGTTGCGAACGTCGAACGCGAAATCGGCCGGGCGGCTGCGGCGGACGACGAACAGACAAAATAACACCCATACGCCCGTTATTTTCGGCATACGCGTTGGAGTCGACCGACCACGGGCCGTTAGTCACCAGACAGCGACCGAAAGCGACGCAGTGCGTGTCGTCGGGGCGGGCCGGTTCCCCGTCGGCCGCCGCAGTAAGAGGCCGGTTCCCGATGTCCCGGTGACCCCACTGTTGCCACGCCCGATGCCGGCATCCTCCGAAAGTCGAACGACGGCCGCCCGTGACCGGTGCCGGGCGTGGCCTCGATCAGCGGGTGGCAACGGGTCTTCCGGAGGCCGGTGTCGACGTCGCCATCGCTGTCGGCGAGTCGTCGGAGGCGGCCTTCGAGACGTCGCTGATGGTGACGTACAGCGCACGGGGTCACTGTCAAGCACGGAACACCGGCGAACCGACGCTACCCCCCGACGAGGGGATCGACACCCGCCCCGCCGGTTCCGGAACGACGGGCAGACGAGCGACGACTGATCGGTCACGTCTCGCCGTCCCCGACCGTCCGGACGTCGGTCCGCGTCGGAAGGGCGGTCATCGCGCCCGTCGCCGTCGTCGACGCTGCCGCGACGGCGTTAGCAAAGGACAGCGTCGCGGACAGGTCGCGTGTCCCCTCCGCCAGCGACGCGAGCATCCCGGCAGTGAAGGCGTCTCCCGCTCCGGTCGTGTCCACGGCGTCGACGTCGTATCCGTCGTGGGTCGCGGTCCCCGCCGCGAAGGGGGCGCCCGACCGTGCCAGCGCGGCGGCCCCCGCTTCGCCGAGGGTGAGGAAGGCAGCCGACGGCCCCCGCTCACAGAGGGCGGCGGCCAGCGTCTTGGGGTCAGCCGTCGCGTCGACGAACGAGAGCGTCCGCAGATCCTCCCGCGTCGCCGTCACCACGTCGACGTCCGCGAGGAGATCGATCACGACCCGCTCGAACACACCGTCGGTCCACAGTTCCGGCCGGAAGTTGAGGTCGAGGACGACGGTCCGCCCGGCCGCGTGCGCCCGTTCGACCAAGTCCACCGTCGCGGTCCGAGCGGGCTCGCTCGCCAGCGTGACGCTCCCGACGTAGACGGCGTCGACGGCCTGCACGGTCTTCTCGGGGACACGGCCGGGTTCGAGGCGGGTGTCGGCGGTTCCGTCCCGATAGAACGAAAAAGTCGCCTCCTCCGCCCCGTCGTCGACGAAGGCGAGCGTCGTCTTCGCCGTCGGATCCCGCTCGACGAATCGGAGCGGGACGCCGTGGCCGTCGAGCGTGTCGACGAGGAAGTCGCCGAACGGATCGGTGCCGACGCGGGTCCAGAACCACGGCGCGTGACCGAGCTGTGCCAGCCCGACGGCGACGTTGGCCGGGGCGCCGCCAGCCCGTCGGTCGAGCGTTTCGGCGTCCGCGAGCGACCCGCCTGCACGAGGCAGGAAGTCGACGAGCGTTTCCCCAGCGACTAGGAGTCCGGGATCGGTCATAGCGGACCTACGAGCGCGAGCATAAAAGTCTACCTCCGTCGACGCGCCGACCGAAACTAGACAGCGACGAACGGAGTTTGGACGACGACTCGTCGTCTCAGGACCGATCGACGTCGTCGACCGCTTCGAGGGCGTCCGTCGCGACGTCGCCCAGTTCACCGGCCTCGATATGCGAATACCGCTGACGGACCATCTCCTCCGAATTGTCGAGATACCGGGCCGCGACCGTATACCCGAACGCCCGGACGAGCACCTCACCCATCCCCCGCCGACCACCGTGAGGCGCGAGATAGTCGTGTTTCGGATGGCCGATGTCGATGTCTGCGGCGTCCGAGAGCCGCTGGAGAATTGACCGGGCGCCGTCCGTCGTGATCGACGGTGGCCGAATATCCTCGTCGAGCGCCAACAGCAGGTCCCGAGCGTACTCGTTACGCCGCTCGTCGATGGCAGCCGGCTGTTCCCCTCGGTCGGCCAGTTCGTCTTGCACGAGCGCCGCCAGCGTCCGTTGGTCGAACGTCGGAAACACCGGCCAGCGCTCCGTCGGTGGATCGATCAGCTGGCGGTAGCTCTGCAGCGGTGAGATCACCGGATCGGGGAGACTTGCGGCGTCCCACTGCTGTTTCTTTCGGTAGACGTCCATACTTCCGTCATCGAGGGAGAGATCCTCCCAGCGGACGCCACGCCGACGCGGATCGTTCGGGTCCCGGAGGAGTTCCCCGACGCGAACGGCGGTGTACGCGAGGACGAACACCAGCGCCCGATCGCGGGACGCCCTCAGTGCCGCGTAGCGCGCTCGCTGCTTGTCGAGGGGATCAGTGTCCGCTGACAGTGTCGCATACGTCTCGACGGCATCGCGGGCCTGCTTGTCGACGTGCTGGGTGAGGGCGTGGCGCTGTTCGGACGTCCACGCCTGCTGGTCGCCGGGCTTGCGGCCGCTGTCCTCCGGCAGCGGTGCCATCGCACTCGCCCGCTGAGCGTAGTGGGCCTCGAGATAGCCCTCGTTGACACACCAGCCACACCACGCAGAGATATAGCGGTAATAGGTTTGGACGGTGTTCTGTTTGAGTCCACGGTCACCGGCGAGATGCCTAGCGTATTCGCGAAAGACACGCTCGTCGAGGTCCTCGAAGGTGGGGGTGCGGTCGGCGTCGTCGGGGACGACCCCGGTCCAGTCGTCGGGGCCGCGGTCGCCGGCGGTCCACTCGGCGAATCGTTCGAGTTCACGGGCTGCGTTCCGTCGGTAGTTTCCGCCGTCGCCCCCGCGGCCTTTCCCCTTGTCTTGGAGGTAGCGCTCGAAGCTGTCGTCGAGTGGCGTCGAAGGCGCTCGATCAGTCATCCACCGGTCCTCCACCGTGTGGGCTCGATCTCGGTGCCGCTAGGGGGGAAGCGTCGTCGTGAGGCGATTGTAGCATCCGTGCTTCACTGACGGCGGCGGGGTACTTCAAAGTGATCGTGATTATCAGAGTAATCACGCCCAACTGTGCATTCGCCCGAAGTACCGAATTCCGGAAGTGGCGGTGCTAACGGCCGAGAACCCGGAATTATAAATTATATATCGCTATACCAAAAACTGAACTTTGAAAGTTGAGACTACAGCGGATATAGCGGGGCTGTGATGCGTGGTTTCGGGCGGATTGGTACTCGGGAATTGACTCAGACTGTGTCTCGCTTGACCGATTCTATCTCACTTCTAACAATATCGATGAAATTCTGAGACTCTCGGTAGCGTTGCCACTCAGAAGTCGGCGCTATCTCGGACTGAGTACCTCACTATCCGATCCCTGTGTCTTTCTTCACCAGCGTCAGTATATTATCGGCCGTCACGACCGGCGCGTGCTTGTACTTGCCAGTTAGTTCAACCTGGACAAGCAAATCAACCGCTCGCCAAATCGAGTAGAGTAGACACGCAAACGCGAAGTAGAAGAACCGGAGCCCGAAATCCTTCGACGTCGTTGCCGCCATGAACCGCTTTATCGATCTGTAGCCACTCTCGATTTCCCACCTGTAGCCGTACTCGGTGAGGTGTCCACTCCCTCTATTCGTCATGAACACCGAGTACTGACGGTGATCGTCATACTCGGAGCCTTCTTTCCGGCGATAAATCAGCGTCGTCTCGTGCCACTCGTTCTTCCCGAGATGGAGTTTACGGTCGGTCTCGTACCGATCCTGACCGCGCTGAAGTAACCGCTTGGCCTGCGCTTTCTCACTCGTCTGCATCCGTTTCGGCACGACGTACGAGAGCCCACGCTGGCTGACCATCTCCAAGACGTGCTGGCTATCGAACTCACGGTCCATCAGCAGGTTATCGACGTGGACGAGGTCCTCAGCCGAATCCAGCAAGTCCTCGACGATCTCCTTTCGTGATTCACCCTTCCGTACGGGCCGGGCATCGAGAACCAGCGGGACTGCGTTGCCGACGAGTTGGACGGTCGCCCACTGGTAGGCGTACTCGTCGGAGCTCTCTTTCGTCCCGATTATCTCGTCCTCGTGACCCGTTCGATCGCCCGTGAAGGGGTCGGCCTCAGTGATGTCGATTGCGACAATTCCAGCTCGGAAGAACTCCTCCGTCTCTGCGACCTCATCGATGAGGTTCCGGATCGCCTGTCGATACATCTCGCGAATCTGCTCGATAGAAAGAACACGAATGTGATCGCGATGAGCGTGGCCGAGTGGTGTCCGCTCCCGTGTCGCCTCGTAGGTGAAGCTCAGAGCACCCTCGTTGGCAGCCAGATTTTCGCGAAGTCCGAGATACGTCTGTAAGTCCCAGTAGGCGTTCTCGTGGATCTCACAGCCCTCGCCACGGTCCAGCGAGAATGCCGGAAAGACGACGCGGCTGACGTGCTCCGTAATCGGTGCTGCTTCGTCGAGGACTGCCTGATTGTCTGGACCTGATTCGTCCGCTTCGTCACCGTGAGATGGACGGTGTCGGTCTGGATTTCGCGGAACAGTAACACCCGCGTTCTGGGCTTTGGTGAGGATGGTCCGTGCAGCAGTCTTGACTGTCCTGCGAAGGTCGGTGGTGAATCGTTCGTGCCAGCTGCGCCACAGCGTCGATTGGTCCGGTACACGCTCCAAGTCCAACTGCTTGCAGAGCGCTGGACGACCCTCGAGATACTCCATCAGGTCCGTTTCGTGCTCCCACCCGTGGCATTCTTTCAGCAAGAACACACGAAAGAGCGTGTCCATCTCGTAGCGAGTTGGCCCCGCGTAGCGGTCGTGAGCGTGGAATTCGAAATACGCCAGCGGAAGTGCACAGACGAAGTTCTCAACCGACTCGTGGCGGTCATGTTTAAACCAGGTCTGCGAGACGATCCGGATACCCGACTCTAGTCCGTCGAGCGAGCTGCGCTCGTACAGCGGCGTCGCACCGTACACTGGCCAGTCAGCGTGTGGTCGGCGGGCAATCCGTCGAAAGACGCTTCGGCGAGACTCACGAGTTGGTGCCACGACGAGACGCTGAACACGACTTGCTCAAAAACGCCGCTCTCTCGATGAGCCATACTGATCAATCGATTCTCCCTCGGCATTCACAACTGCTGGTTCCGTATCGCTTGGTTCGTCGTCGAGGACTTTCTTCAGGATAGCGTAGAAGCGCCAGAAATGATCGTCTTTGGCGAGGCTCATATCGTCCCGTCAGACACCTTCAGCAGGCTCGCGATGATCGATGCAATGTATCACTTGGGCCTGTCGGATAGCCCCTACAGGGAAGATGGCCGGGAGGAGTTTATTTTCTCACTCGCTGGCGTCCCGGTTGGTGTGGATTAGCAGGATCTTGCGGCTCACAGTGTTGTTGACTACCCAGAGGTGTGAATCTATCTCTATACAACGAATCGACAGCGAAAAGCGGACCTCAAGGCTCTCACAGCGAACAAGCCGGACCGAGGCTTATGTACTATGGCTCTGTTAAGGAGGGCGAACAGCCGGCCAACGAGTTGGGTATCCCATTCGTGAACGGCGAGATGTCCCCGGATGAACGCTTGGAGACGATCCGAGAAAACAAGGCGTCATTATTTATCGTGCCGGTGATGAGGGACTCTTCTCCTCGAACATCGACTGGACGATCGAGTACGATTACCTGGATCAATCCCGATGTCAAGAGATTCAGCGTGCAGGGCATCTGATGCATAGCGATCCGGGAGATGATGACTCGGATTTCAACGGCCAGCATATCCTGATGATGATCGATGATGAAGCCGAGAAATTCGGTGACCGTCTGTGGAATCTCGAAGAGAAAGGGATCGAAGTGCGGTATGAGCGTTGAGGATAATCTGCTTTGGTAGGGGCTGTAGTAACAAGATGCTGAGCGCAACTCGCTAAATCAAACCAAATGTTATTGAAGTAAGATACGAATCGCACCTACAAGTGTCCCGACAAGGGCTGATACCCCTATTGAGATGAATATCCCGTATCCCAATCCAACAGCGATAATACCAGTGGCAAGATAAGCAATTCCGAAAGTACCAAGCGCGAGAACGAGATCTTGTTGCGGATCGTTTTTGTATCGCTTAAACACGAAGACAGCTATGAGGATTCCAGTAACAAGTCCTGCGGGGATACCCACCAGAGCGAATGCAAATACAGCGACAGAGCTAAAAAGCTGCGTAGTTACACCGAAGGCAACCGAAGCTGTAGCCAGCCCCGCTGAGATAGCATAGCCGATGGCCCGTATATCCATAGGACAATTATCAACTAAGAGAAGTAAAAGCCTGCGATGACACTCATACGCTTTTTATGATAAAAATAATAGAGAAGATCTCTTTCAGCCGTTCAACTTAGGCTGGATTCGAGGCAGTTAGCGTGGCGAACTGTAACTAGTGTTATCGATCTCGTCGATGGCACACTCACTGAGTGAGGTCGTATGGATCGGGCAACTTGCGAAGCCATCAGCAGTCCCATTGTAGTACCTGTCCCCGTTTTGATCACAGAAGCTTGCGGGAGGATCATCGCTACCACAGGCTGCAGGGCCACTGCCACACACTTCAGTGTCGCAGTTTCCGTTTGCCTTAGTGTAGGCCGCCGCCATTGGGGTGACGGTAGTGATATAGTCATTACTGTTTGTCTGCACGTTTCCGTCGTCGTGCGTGACTTCGAAGGGGCCATGTGCGAGCTCGTGGATCGCGAAGATTTCGGCCAACAGTGGACTTGCGAGGAAGTCAGCGTAACTGATCCCTCCATTGACCTTGTTCCCGTCGACATAGACCCTGTGGCTATCTCCGAACCCGAAATCTGCGGTTCCGTGCCCGAAGATAACTAGGTCGTTGTCTTCGATATAGCCGTTGTCACTGAGCCACTGGACTGCGCTCTTGAAGAGTTGCTCCGAGGATCCCCGCTCCAGTGTGTACGAGGGCACTTCAACACTCGGAAGCTGGACGGCGTTGAACTTCGTTCGGTTGTTAAGTTGAGTAACGAAACTAAACGCTCCGTCTTCGACCTTGTTACCGTAGTCGATTGAACTGCTGTAGGCAGCTCGGACTGCGACATCTGTCATGGTTGATCTACCTGCCTTCGCAGGCATTTCTGAATATTCGATTGGAGAGTATAATTATTGGACTATTGATAGGTACTAGGTAGGTACCGAAGATAGCGCGAAAAACTATGTTGAGACCCATGTTGAAAAACTATACTCTTAAAGGTCTAATATGCCGATTAGGGCTGTCCGTTTCATGGGCCGATTATGAATGATGTAAAGGTGGAGTATCTGTCGTAGGTTGTTTCAGCGCTTGACGGAGTGGATTGAGAGCATCGCCTCCTTGTGAACACTTCTGGACAATCCGGAAAAGCCACCCCTGATTTTTTGGACCCGTAAATATATTGATTTGTATGGGGATTATCGAAAATCCAGCCGTCCTCCAGCCTCGCTTCGTACCAAAAGATGTCCCTCACAGAGACTCAGAGATTAATGCACTTACCAGCGTTCTCCGTCCTGTCTTGGCTAACAAAGAGGCCCCTCCGTGCTTGGTAACTGGCGCGACCGGCGTTGGGAAGACTAGTATTTCCCGGTACGTACTCCGGAAACTCAAGCATGAAAGAGAGAATATCAAAACCGCGTATGTGAACTGTTGGTCCCATTACAATCCTGCTGATGCTCTCTATGCTATACTACAAGAGGTAGGAGTGGGTGCTGATCTCCATAGGCAATCAACGTCACAGTCGGTTGCTTTAGATCGTCTTCGGGCCGATTCTGACCCGGTTGTCATTATCCTTGACGAGGTTGATCAACTTGATGATAAGGGTCTGCTCTATGATCTCTATGAATCACCACAAACCTCTCAGATACTTATCACTCAGAGTGAGGAATCGCTATTTGCCCCGATTGATTCCCGTCTTCAGAGTCGATTGACTGGGGCGAAGCGCATCAAATTTGAAAGGTATACACTGACTGAACTTGCTGATATATTGAAAGCTCGAGTTGATGCTGGATTAGCTCTTCAGGCTATTGGTCAGACTGAAATTGAAATAATCGCTGATCTGGCAGCGGGAGATGCCAGGTTGGGTATCGAAATTCTGCGTGTTGCTGCTCAGAACGCAGAGCAGGAAGGACGCCACAAGATCGGTACTGCTGATATCAGGGATTCAGAATCTCACGCGCGCCAGGAAATCAAGCGACGGAACTTGGATTCTCTACGCCCGATCCAGCGGACCCTGTATACGATAGTTCATGAATTGACTACGGAAGGTGAGGAGGATTTTGTTCGGCCTGATAATTTGTATCGTGAATACCGTGCTCGGGTGTCAGACCCGAAAACAGATAGAACAGTTCGTCGGCATCTGCGGAAATTAGCTCACTACAACCTCATTGAGATTGACGGTACGAGCAGGGATAGGGTATACTCTATAGCCAACAATTCTCCATCTCCGATGAACTCGATCGCCTGATTTTGGGTCTGTATAATCCCCTCTTGCTGGGGCTATCCCCGTTTTGTGAACTCTTTCACTCGCCCTTCACCCCAATTGTACTGTTTTCTGCCCTCTGAAGTGAGAGCCGCGCGGATACGGCCTCCTGCATCATATGCTAATAATACGACGGCCCCATGTGAGGCGGTCCCGACGCCGTATCTTGGTTGATCGGGGATGATTCCTATGCGGGCTGTTGAGGAATTCTCAAGTGTCTCGAATGATTCTGGGGCTTCGGCCTGAAATGCATCGAAGGTTCGCTTATGGAGCCATAGATTCACAAAGGAGTTTGAGTCACGGTTTTCTAAGAGTCGTTCAACCATACTACGTGAAATTCGCGGGAGTACTAGATTGATAGTCGCTGAATCGGCCCAGTCATTGATTACTCTGATCTAGGGGAGCTCGGGTGAGAACTCAGTTCTCTCTATAACGGTTGCGTCCTGCAGTAGATAAGTAGGCGGGGAAGCAACCGCCGGGATCGATTTTAGAACCGGTTTCGCTTCAGAGATGCTGTTGGTTGTGTCTCTGAAGTGCCGATATTCGTCTTGCACCAGCGCACCAAATGCAGTCATCTGATAGTCTGTCCCCTCGACTGATAACATGCCAGCATCATCGAGGTCCTGGATTGCTCGGTTGACGGTTGATCTGGAAATGTTTAGTACATCCGTGAGGGCCCGTTTCTCTAAGATTCCCTCTTGTATCGCTTTGAGGACACTGTATCTATTTTTGACCAGTTGGATGACTTCGTTCGTGTCGTCGAAGCCTGTTGATGCCATTGGATTGCATTCTAGAGGGAGCTCGTTTGTATTCCTACTCGGGTGTTTTCTGGTTGTCCAGAACTTCTGGCTCAGATGGTGCGTTATGTCCATAATTTGCAGACTTTCCGCTATCTTGCTCGGCCGGAATGACTGCGTCTCGTTCACCCTCTCAAGGCTAGGTAGCCGATGAAGTAACCATGATATCGCCCTTGTATGCTGACATGGATGTGAATCAATCAACACCCACGAAGGAGCTCTCATTAGGGACACGGAAGCTCGTACAAGCAAACCCAAATACTCAGACAGTTCGCATCGCACTTCCACTCCACCGTGTGCGGAAGTATCGAATGACCCCCGGAGAGGACTATGAGATCAGAGAAAAGGGATACCAAGGTGGTCGCGCATTCGTGATTCCGATTCCAGCTACCGATCCGCGGTTATGAGTGAGAGATTTCAATGAATCCATTTTCGGTCATCTATTCGAAAATGGCTGGTCGGTGTTGGCGGGCTCGGGAGTTGATGGTAGTTCTCTTGCCGCCGATCATCGTAACAGGGTGGGTGTTTCTCAGCATCGCAGTTTCACTCGGATTTGCGACAGCAGGGAAAGCGTACGAATATCTCACAATTGCTACGGGGACTCTCCTCGGACACTTCTTCAACATTTCTCTGCCCGCATCAGGCCGATCTCGGAATGACGGAGGTGAGAAGGGAGAAAAAAGCTAATCCACCTAGGTTTTTGACGGGGTCCCTCAAGAACAACGTTGCCCCGCTCGAAGAGGGGATAACCTCATCGTTAGTCGGTATTCGTTCCTCAATGCTGGGATATGGATCGTCAAGAGTGGGATCACACCACACTTCCTTATTCTGCCTACCATATGCATTGGGACGACTAGTCTCAACTACTGCTGAACTTTGGAAGTTGAGACTACTCCGGGGTTAGCGGGCCTATGATGCGTGGTTTCAGCGAATCAGTGACCAGAAACTGCTTCAGATCACCCTTCGTTCGCTTCTTCCTGTCGCACTAACAACCAGATCGTCGCATTCCAGAGATTCTCGACAGCGTTGCCACTCAGAAATCTGTGCTGACCCAGACTGAGGACTCTACTATCCAATCCCAGACTCCTTCTTCAGCAGCGTGAGCGATTGTCTGCCGTCACGATCGGCGCATGTTCGTATTCAGCGGTCACCTCGACCTAGACGAGTAGATCCACCGCTCGCCAAATCGAGTACAGCAAGCAGGCGAACACGAAATAGAAGATTTCCGAGGTGGAGCTTCCGGTCGGTCTCGTGCCGATCTTGGTCGCGTTGGAGTAACCGCTTCGCTTGGGCTCTCTCGCTGGTCTGCCTCTGCTTTGGGACGACGTATGAAAGGCCGCGCTGGCTGATCATCTCTAGGACGTGCTGACTATCGAACTCTCGATCCATCAGCACGTTATCGACGTGAACGAGGTTCTCAGCTGAATCCAGCAAGTCCTCGACGATTGCTTTGCGTGATTCGCCTTTCGGTACCAGACGAGCATCGAGCACGAGTGGCACTGCATTGCCGACCAACTGGACTGTCGCCCATTAGTAGGCGTACTCGTCGGTCTTCTCTTTCGTGCCGATGATCTCGTCCTCACGACCCGTTCTATCGCCTGTGAAAGGGTCGGCGTCAGTAATGTCGATGGCGACGATCCCAGCTCGAAAGAACTGCTCTGTCTCAGAGCCCTCGTTCAGGAGTCTCTAGCCTGACAGTACATCTCCCGACCCCGTTCAATCGAAAGGTCACGAAGACGATCCGGATATCCGTCTCTATCCCGTCGAGCGAGCTTCGCTCGTACAGCGGCGTCGCATCGTATACTGGCCAGTCGGCGTGTGGTCGGTTGGCAATCCGTCGAAAGACGCTCCGGCGAGACTCACGAGTTGGTGAGAACTCACTCGTCGTAACCCCGACGGATTCCTACACCTTGTCCGAACCGTCGAACGGGTCGGCAGAATCGGCGGCTAAGCGTCGCTGGGAGTCAACGGTAGGCCGCTACTATCCACCACGATACGTTTCACCTCCCGTCACGGGATCGTATGTTCGGACTTCGGTCACGAACAGACAGCCGCCGGCGCTCGCACCCGCGGACGGGAGTCCTGATAGGATTCGAAGCCGTTGTACTGAAGGTCAACCCAGTAGAGCTGCCCCTTGTATCGGGTGATCCACGACCCAGATGCGGTGTTCGCTGAAACCGCCGTGCTGCTGTGGAACGTCTCAATCAGAGATCGAAACGCCGTGTCGCTGGTGTTATCTGCACGATACGTTCCGTTGGCTGCCTCGTTCACAGCCTCTCGCGTGTTCGGATCGAGCCCCGACAGCGCAAACACATACTCGTCCTGCAGACATGCGGCGTAGGCGTCAGCGGTCGTCGCAACGGGCCTCGGTCGGTACCGATAGACAGTCAGAGAGCGTGGTTCGCTTGACGCGACGTCGACTTCGACCAACGTTCCGTCGTATCTGATCGCATCGTACTGCTGGTCGGCGATGACCGACTGGTTGAGTTCGGCTGGACTGTACGTTCGCCTCTCCTCGATACTGGACCGACTGCCTTCCTCCGCCGTTATCACCGACAGGAGAGTACGAAGCATCGCCCTGTCGACCGGCGGCAAGTCGTCGTACGCGACGGTCGCCCATCCGTTCCGATCTGCCTCGTCCGTAGTCGCGTTTCTGTCGAATCGGTAGGTCACTTCCCGCCCGCTCGTTGTGCCTACAGTGGTGTACGAAAGAGTGTAGAACCGGTCGCCCGTCCGAAACACCGTCGAATTGTTCTCGTGTGGCGGGTCCGTCGCAGCGACCGTCGCGGATTCGTTCTGGACGGCCCGACTGAGAACTTGTGGTTGCGGGCCCCGTTCGTGTGCCTCCGCTAGTTCATCCTCGGAGACTCTCGTGCTGGCGTGGTCGGCCAGTTCCGTGTCGTTGACCGGGTCCATCGAGAGCGACCCGACGGGCTGTGAACAACCGGCGAGTGCAACGAGACAGATCGCTGCGGCTGTGGCAACGAGCAGTCGGGTTTGCATATCGATACGACTCGTTTACTGGCTATTGAATGCGCAAACAGTATTTCACAGTTAGCAACGGGGCTGGCTGTGACGTACTTCGGGGAAGCGACGGGACGCCGCTGGTAGTCCCCAGTCGTGATTTGACATGGTGGTGTTGGAAGCTTGTTGGCAGATTTGACCGCCGGCATCGATCTGTGTAGCGTCCCGGGCACCGGCGAGTCGCGTCCACGGATGCCGACAGGGAGCGCTACGCCGGCTGGAATCGTGTGAGACGTGGAGGAGAACGGCTCCGAACGTCGCAGTCACGACCGCCTCCAGAGTAACGACGGGCGGACAGGACTCACCGGCCGGCAAACCCGTACACTACTGACGATCTCAGGAAGTTGCTCGCGTTCTTGCTCCTGTCGGCGACCGCCGCTCACCGGGGGTCCTAAATCGACGGGGCCCGCCGTTTGGATGGCTGTTCAATTCTCTGAGACGACGGCTCGGAACGTCTCAGCCCGCCGTATAGAGGAGTTGCACGAGGATGGTGGTCATCCCTGCCGCGATCAGAAATGCCCAGCCGGTCACCCGGACGCGCCGTCCATACTCGGGTAACTCGTCGCCCTCCGTCCCGAGTATCGTGACGAGCCGACTCGGATGTCTGAACGGACTCGGCGGTTTCGGCTCGCGGAGCCGTCGCCGGAGCCGTCGGTACCGACTGAACGACTGGATGCCGTACAGACACAGTGAGAGGATCATGCCGACCCAGAAGCCGGCCGCCGCGAGCAGCGGGAGTCCGACCGGTCCGAGGAGGTCGGCCTCGACCGGTCGTGCCGACCCCTCGCTCAGGCTCAGGATGCCGAGTGCCAACCCGACCATCGAGAGCCAGAACGCCACGAAGCAGACGAGGAGTGCCCATTTCGACAGCCGGCGGAGCCTCTCGTCATTACGTTCGACCCACGTTTGGGATGGCGGCGACCGCACCTCGCTCGCCGGGCGGAGTTCGTGCTGTCCCGAATGCTTCGGTCCTAGTCCAGCGAGTACGGCGATACACAGCAGAACGCCCCCGATGGCAGACGCTCGCGTCGGCCACGGGGTCCGTTCCCTGATCAGGAACGCGTTGCTTGGGGCCGATGGCCGCACGTACGCTTGGACCGTCGTCCCCGGCTCGTACGATTGAACGATGGACTGCGCGTTCGACCGATCCGAGTAAGTGCGAATCGTTGGCCCCGGGAATACCTGCTCGCTCGTGTACGTCTCTCCCTGATACTCGTACGTGTACTCGATCTCCGGTTCGTAATCGATGCTTCGCCGGCTATCTATCCGCTCCACTTGTGCGCTGTCGACCGTTGCTTGGACGGTGACGGCGTTGTTGATCGCCTGTCCCTGCTGGACGTAGCTGTACCCGGCGACACCGACGAGGGCGACTGCGAGGACCAGCAGGTAGACGCTCTTTCGTGAGAAGTGGAGGGTGGTGATTCCCACGGGGAGTTTCATTTCGGACGCAAGTATGGCAATCCAACAGTATGAGAGTGCTGTCTGCCGCACGCGCTCCCCGATCCTCAATCTAACGTGTGAGCGGCAGCCTCGACCACGAGTGCGGTCAGGGTAAACGCCACTGTAGCGCCAAGAATACCTCCAGTCCATCCAGAGACGACAGTCAATAACACAGTCTCGGTACTGACGATTTTTTCCGTACTCCGCACAATCTATTTAGCAGGTCCCGACCAACTCAAGCGAAAGAACGCCACCCTTGAGCGATACGGAACCACACACCGGACCACAATGAGACCAGTGCCGGGGCACCCGGTAGGTTGCTGTCGCGGACCGCCAGATATCGGACCGTCACGACCCCAGTACACAGGAGTGCCGCGAGTTCGACCGATCCGAACACCAGTTCCTCGAACGTCTCACCCCCGTAGGCTTGTACTATTGGGACAGCGAAGTATGCGATCTGGGTACCACCTCCCAGCAGGACCAATCTCGATGGGACCCAAGCCGCGTCGGTCGCTCGCACACGTCGTCGATCCAGCGCCAGTCCCACAACGTAGATGGGTGTGTAGAGGAAGGCTAATCCGAGGAACACAAGCATCAGCCCTCCGGGAAACAACGGAATAAACTTCGGTAGGTCGAAGGCTGTCGTTGCGGTGCTGGTGAGGCCAAACAGGAGCGCGCCGGCCAGTACTCCAGTTGTCAGAACCGGGTGGACGGCAAGCACGGCGGCCCACCGCCACGATACGTGCACTCTGTCGGTGGTCAATGTGTGCAACCCTTCAGTTCTCGAGATGGTTAATTCGGCGCATCAGTATGTCGTTTCGACAGAAGGTACACGACTCCCGACGCGGCGGCCCGTGGCAGCCAGTCCACGCACCGACGCCGCGTGTTCGGTAAGCACTGTCGATACGAGTCCGGCCCGTTCGGTCCGTCGCGTACCCGTTTCATCAGGGCGTGCTCGTCTCCGAAGACGCCACGGCTACCCATAATACACGGGTCGGTGTTTCAGGTACTGTAACGCGCCGGTCGATCTACCTCGCCTCAGACAGGTGGTCCGTGTGTGACGAGCCCGATCGTGTACTACGGCATCCCTCTCGTACAGGCAGCGGTCGTCGTGGCGCTCGCACTCATCGTGCCGACCTAGACGAGCAAATCGATAGCTCGCCAAATCGAATAAAGGTATGACACGTTCTAGAGAAGTTGCGGGACGATCGGATATTTCCACGCGTGGCCTCGATAGGCTTTCACACCTGCAATAAGCGAGAAACAGACGGTCGCAATCGCGATGCTCACTCCCATGGCCAGACCAGCGGGCTCGCTCACCCAAATACCCACCATAACGACGACTATCGCGACCACGGACATAGGGAGGTGCCAATTTAGTGCGTTTGCGGCATTCTTCTTCGTGAAATCATCGTTCGATGCAAGGTACACGAATACAAGGGCAAAAAATCCGAAAAATAGACCAGCGATATGAACAAGCATCGAACTGGTGATGCTTCGCGGCTGACTGTCTCGTCCATTGTCGACGGTCGTTCGTGCCATCGCGTTCCATATTGGGAGACGATACCAAAGAAAGGGCCCGCACGATTCCAGACCGTGGAACTGTGGATCACCGTTTATTCGCTGATCACATGTACTGATAGATGAGAACAAGTCGAATGCGCCTGACGAACACCTAGAGACGATGCCAGACGAGGAGCAACAGCACCTCCTGAACATATTGAGCGATGAGCACGCCAGGACGATTCTTCAAGAAACGATGAACCGACCAATGTCAGCGGACGAACTGAGTGACGCCTGTGGGATCTCACCACAATCTGTCTACAGACGGACGGAGACACTCACGAAACACGGCCTTCTGGACACGGAGATGGAATACGACACAGAGGGACATCATTATCGGACGTTTACGGCCGATTCAACCCAGATCGTAGTCGACATCACCGCAGACGACGTCGCCGTAACAGTAACCCAGCAAGAACCGATGGCAGATCGTCTCGCCGAGTTCGTGGACCACGTGAGAGACCAATGATAGTCGCGGCTTCGTGGCACCCAGTCGCGCTCGTCGGGGTCGCGTTCGCTCTCGTCTCCGTGGCGCTCGGACTCGGTGTAACGTATCTCGCTGTGCGCGGCTATCGGCGGAGCGGCCAGCGACCGATGTTGTTCATTGCCGTCGGATTTGCTCTCGTGCTCTGGATTCCACTGCTCGTGGTGTTGGTAATCGCGATTCCATCAGTCGACGAAGTCCTGTTCGGTAGTATCGCCGCTATCAGCCAGACGCTCGGCCTATTGTCGATTTTCTATGGGCTCTGGATGCCACGTGCTTCGGATGCTTCCGACACAGTCTAACTGGCACGACACTGCCCGCGCTACCCACTGTTCGTTGCCTGTTGCATGGGCACAGAAAGGTGTGCAGAGGGTTCTGTGATACGCTCGCACCGAACAAATCGCGGCCCTCGACAAAGTCACCGCTATTCAACAGAGCAGTAAAACGCATCGTGGAAGCTCACGGCTGGGAGTTGTCAGTTACTGAGGGAACAGATAGTGGAGCACGGTTCGATTTCGAGATAGCGGAATAGGAGGAACTAGTTTGGGTGGTCAGACAAACTCTGCCACCTATGTATTGAGAGTTCCAGTCTCAACTACCGCTTGATTGAGGGAGTTGAGACTACAGTGGGGTCAGCAGGGCTGTAATGCGTGGTTTCGGCCGAACTTCGTAACGGGATCCGGAACCCAACGTGGCTCATCTGCTCAGTGACCGTCTCGGCCCGCGCTAATACGGCCTAGCACTCAGGATCCGCTTCTGCGCCGGTTCGAGTATTCGTCCAACCGTACAGTACAGATCGCTAACTGAGACCTTTAGCTATGAGTTCCGGCTCGCGCGCCGGAAGAACGCAATCGCTGCGCCGAGAAGTGTGAGGTTCTGCAGGAACGAGGTCAGTTCCTCGTCGCGCGCCTCGTCGTCGGCGGCCCAGAAGTCGTGCATGACGGGCGTAACGCCGACGAAAAACGCTGCGACGCTAGTCGCCGAGAGTTTGGGGAACTTCCAGGCTCCGATGCCGAGACCCCCACCGAGGAGGAGGCCACTGGCTGCGGGAACCAGTGTTTCTGCGAACGGGACCCCTTTGGCGTCCGCATACGCGATACGGCCATCGAGGTTTGTGAGATTCCGCAGTGCCAGTGCTGCGAGCCCACCCCCAAAGAGGAGGCGACCAACCAGTGACGGTGCACTTGCGTCTTCGGTCTTCGTTTCAGACATCATGCTCACAATGGGACTCAGTGATTTAATCTCGGCGTTTCACTGAATCTCCATCGCACCCGCAGGGGGCACTCACACGACGTGCCGTGCGGCTTGCTCACCGAAACGTAGACGGGGTCAGGCTGGTACTCGTGTTCTCAGACGTCTTGTGCAATACTCATTCAACAGGCTCTGTTGAAACCCTATTGTTTCGACACTTCTACGTCTGAATCTGCCGTTACGTCGGACTGAGAACTACGCACGCACCATCTCACCCAAGGAGAAACGTGACAAGTACGGGGACGAAATCCAACACTGCAATACCGATGAGGCTCCGTCGCTTGATGGGCCAGACTGGAGCGCTGCGTAGCGCCTCCCATGGTGGTGCATCGAGATTCAAATCCTCCATTTTGCCCTCTTCTAGTTCGTTCTCTCTGTCAGCATCACGTCGGGCCCGTTGCTGAAGTATTTGAATCTTTTTCCGTCGTCCTCGACGCATCTGGCGATGCATACGCCAGAACGAAAAATACAACCAGAGAATAACGACACCGAGATACACGAAAATCGGAGCGACAAAACTAGCTCCCCATGTCAACAGTCCCGTCACAGACTCGCCAGCTATTGCTCGAAACTGTATGATTCCGCCTGTGACAAACCGGAACGCCACGTATCCTCCCGCGACGAGTAACATCACATTCACCCGGGTGGCAAACCGTCCTAACGCTCGATAGCCACCATGCTCATCCGGATGGAATGGTTTGTAATCCAGATAATCACCCGACAGGAGCGTTCTGAACTGCCAAAGCAGGACGACAAACTGGAATAGAACGCCGATGAGGAATATCTGTAGTACAGTGGTAACACTATAGTTGAGTAATCCGAGAAGAGGGTTGGCAGTTTGATAGGCTAGCAATGGGAGTGGAATCACTGGCGCTAGCAATACCAAGGCGAACAGAAGGCCGGGCGTAATCCGATACGGTCCGGTAGCCCGGTTTGCGTCGATACCTAGGGCTGATATCGGGCCTAATTCGAGTGGGCTGAGACTGCTCTTGAGTTCCTCCAGAAAGTCTGTATACCCGTCTTGGTTGACGATGTCACTCTGTGTGAGATTCCAGAACAGGTTCTCTCCCCGGAGTATGAGACCGTCATACGCAAGATGCCCTTCCAGCAAGAGGAAGAGAAAATACCCCGACTGAAATAAGACGTGTTGGTGAGTTCCTGTGACTCTTTCCGTCACGACGAGATAGATCGAGAAGGAAACGCCTGCAAGTAGCGTCAGAACGGTGCCGAAAAAGAATACGGAGCGGTGTATGTGTAACTCAGTGGCATTAACTGATGTCCGAAAAATACGTGCCAGTATTGCTCCCCAGACGATAACCAGTGGTATTGCAAGAAAGTATAATGGATCTACTGAATACGAAACGAGTTCCAGTGGCAGATACGTCCCAACTGGGAGATAGAAGTTATTCAGCTGTCCTGTGAGAAACGAAATAGAGAATCCGATCAAAATCAAGACCGGAGTATTTCGAAGGCCAAGTCTGAGCAAGCCAGAACAAAACTGCAAGCCCGGTCTCTCAGTGTCCGAACGGGGATTGAGCTCTGTATCGGAAACGGTGTCTAATCCTGTAACCCCACAGGAGTGATAAAATGGACCCGTGACCGGGAGCCATCGTTGCCAGAGACTGTCAGGTTCTGTGGCCGACGACAAGGACTCTACGGACGTTGATACGTCTTCGTCACCAGACGACATATGACACCGGTCTGGTTGTATATGTATTAAGTTTGCTTCTGGTTTCAATCGGCTTGTAGACCTGTTGTCGGAGTTGGTTGACTCCTCCTGTGTCCAAGGCGCGGCGTTTGTCTGTTTGTCAAGTGTGAATTCACATGTGCGGCTAAGAGTTAGGCTCCAGTGTACAGCGCAATTATTCCGGTCTTGTCGGAAATCCAATCAGATACAGCTAGTACCAGCCCTGCTGAATAGAGCCTCCTCCATTCAGCGGACGAGTCATCCCACTGTCTTATCGACGATAACGTATGTAGGTGAACTGCCGAAGTCACTCAGTGGTTCCATTTCGATTTGGCTGGATACAGATGCTGGAGTTGCTCGCTCGACCCAGCTGGCGACGTGAGGTGAACTTGCGATAAGTCCGTCCACGCCCCGCTGTGTCAGGGCCCAGCCCCCGACACGCGAGTCGACAGTCCACGCGTTGACCGCTAACCCTGCATCGCGGGCGTTTCCGACGATACCCGTGCAAAGACACAGACACGTGTTCGGATGGACGTACTCACAGTCGGTCGTTTTTGCGACCGACAGTCCCTTACAGCCAAACCGTCGTTCTCCCGAGATTCTCGATAGTGTCGCCACTCGGAAATCCGCACTGACCGGGGCGAAGGCCCTGCTATCCGATCCCAGTCTCCTTCTTCAGCATCGTCGATGTGTTATCAGCCGTCACAACTGGCACGTGCTCGTACTCGTCAGTCAACTCAACTTGGACGATCAAATCGATAGCTCGCCAAATCGAGTAGAGCAGACACACTGAGGTTTCCACTCGCTCTATTCGTCATGAACACCGAGTACTGCCGACGGTCGTCGTACTCTGAGTCCGCTTCCGGCGGTAGATCAGCGTCGTCTTCTCGAGTGGTGGCAACGACGCTGAAGCCGTTACTGCTCGTCACGGGATCGGAGCAGTTCGCCGACGCGTTCGGGGTCCGGAACGAACGCGACCGACGATCTCGGTTCCCGTGCGGACTCGCCGTTCTCAGGGTCTGAAATCCGATCGAAAAACACCGTTCCGGCGTCCAGCCAAAGCGGGCTTCCGAAAAATCCGCGCTCGACCGAGACGTTCCGGACGTGGTCGTACGACACCGACCACTGTGGCCGGCCGAGGTATCGATCGTACGCTACCATTCCAGACTCGTGAAATTCGTACTCGACGCCACCAAGCGCCAACAGTATATGTATCGCACTCATCACCGAGAGAGCACCAATCAGGCCGAGTGAAATAGCAGCTAGGGTGGCAGACACGACGACGGCACCGTCCAACAGGGCGAGAACGGCGACGACCATCAGCCCCGCTACCCCCACCCGAATCGTGAGTTGTCTCCAGTGACCGAAGCGGTTGTCGACGACACCGCCGGTCGTCATCGCGTTTACCACCCCTGCAGCGAGGATCGACGTGCGAACCGGCGCCATCGTCTCTCGCGGTTCTCCGTCCGGAACTGACGGCGGAGACGGGAGAGACACGTCCCGCTTCGTTGCGGGCTCCGACCGACCGTGGGACGCCGCTCCGTCGTCGGATTCGGACATCGCATCCGGCCACCCGTCGTCGGGTCGAGCACGCGACGTGTACCAACCGTACGCGAGACGCGACACGATCACCACGGACGCGGAGACCATCATCCCGGCGCGTGCTATCTCCGGGCCCTCCTGTGAGAGGGTCGTGAGCGTCCACTTCGAGGCGAGCCACAACAACCCACCGTAGACGGCGAACGCCAGCATCCGTTTCCGGGGGGTGACCGTGGAGGCGGGGTTGACCTCGTGTCCCCCCGAGGCCACGTAGGACTTCAGTGCCAGCCACGATTTCGTCGCCGCTGCGACGAGTCCGCCGCCGAGTAACAGCGGTGTAGCCGGGGAGACCCACAGCTCCCCGGGGACGTAGACGGACGCGACGTACGCCGTCGTCGTCGCCGAAAGGATCAGTACGAACACCGCTCCCGGTATCCCGGCGACGTTTCGCAGATAAACCCCCGGAAGGCGGTCGGTAACCGTGATCGATCCGCGCTTGTGGGCGAGGAGGCGGAACGGACGCTGAAAAAGGGTCGACCGAGCATCCGTTACGGGCCGCGAGAGCAATTGTTGTGCCGTTGTCCGGAGTAGCAGAAAGAACAGGTCGATCCAGTACAGGACGGCGACGGCGATCAACGAAAGGTGCCCGTACAGCAGGACGAGTGCTGTGGCGACGGTCTCGACGCAAACTGACCCCAAGAGTATCCGGCGATCACCGATCAGACGCATGGTATCCGTGATTCGAGACGCTCGAAGTCGCGTACAGATCCGCTTTGGGTGGCGGCGTGTGGGTCGAGTGTAACGCTCGATGTCGGTCGAACGCACAAGCGCGTAGCGGTACCCTTACTCGAATGCGCACCGAGTAGCGCGCTGTCGGTAATGGCGGTCTCCAAACCAGCGACGGGGACACGAAACGGTGCAGCGATACTGTACAGCCAATCGAAGCCGACGGACGCTACCGGTGACGTATGCACGTCTCGCACAGACGACGACAAATCGACGACGTAGAATAAGTGCAGTGGGTATATTTCGCTCCTCGAAACACGGCATCGCCCAGCCGGTCGAATACCACATCACCATCTCAGGCGACGGCCACTCCATCGGCCACCACGTCACCAGCTCTCCGGTCGATTCCCCGTCGACACCGAACCGTCCGTCGGGGACCCTCACATACCTCTTCGCGTTCGTCGAAACGGCCGAGAAGATCTCGATCAGCGTCGGGCCCGGCGTGTTGAGCGTGGGTGGACTTCTCGGCTTGCTCTACGCGTTCGTTCGGAGTTACCGATGTAGGAACCGGCTACTGGCAGAAGCCCTCCGATGGAACCTTCCCCCGTATACATTGAGAGAACCGGTCTCAACGACTGTGAGTCGGTGGTCTCAATTGAGTCCACCGTTAAGAGGAGAAATCAGACTATTCTGAGGTTGCTGTTAGGGTATTGTAGAATAGCATTCTATTCTGAAATAGTACGCTATTCGATCGATTCTGAAGAAGCGGACTCACGGGCCTGTTCGAATCGTTCGGTCACCTCGTCCACGAGATCTTCCTCCACGACGGTTCGCAGGAGGGCGTCAGTCATCTCCCGAACGACGATATTCTGGTAGCCCTGCTGGTTGATCTCGCGCTCCAGTTCGTACTTCAGCCAAGAGTCGAAGTCCTCAATCGTCGCCTCTCGGGCGTAGAAAGGCCGCTGTTTGGCGGCCTCGTAACTGAACGCTGAATCGGTCATCGGGTTCCGTCGTTCGACCGGTTCCTGAGAGGGCGTCCCCTCGTCGCCCTCCGGCTCAGACGTGTCATCCGTATTCTGTGGGTCGTCGTTCGGTTCGTCTTCGAGTGTCTCCCCGAGGTCAGCAAACGGATCGTCGTCAGCCATGGCGGACCACCTCCCCTGTCTCGACGATGTGCGCCAACTCGTCGAAACACGGCAACTGGTCACAATCGGGGTCGTAGTCCAGCAGCGGTTTGCGCTCGCCATAGGCCTTCGTGATACTGGTCCGGTCACGGATACCCGGCGAGGGTTTGAGGTCGCCGGCGTCGACGGCCTCCCAATCCGTAATCCGGGCGAAGTTCGGGATGCGGTCTTGGAGGTTATCGTGCGAATTCAGCCGCGAGAGGAGCTGTCGATCCTGCGTCTGCTGGTCAATACGGTCGCTCAGCATGTTCGGAACCAACGCTAGGACGTCGACGTCCATATGCTGCCGAAGTGGTGAAATCTGTCGCTCGATGGTCCGCTCCAGTCCGGCCATCGCCTCGTTCCCGGGTGCAAGGGGAAGCACCAGATTCGCCGTCGCGACGAGCGCGTTGTCCGTGAGTCGGGATCGGTACGCCGGCGAATCCGTGACGATGTAATCGTACGCGTCCCCGAGGAGTGGGTCGACCACTTCTCGCTTGAGCAGCGCAGAGGGTTGGAACACGTCGCCGACGACGATCTCCCGCTCGACCTGTTCTAAGTCCTCGCTGGACGGGAGAATGTCGAACTCGTAGCCGGTATCGTAGACGACAGAGGTCGGGTCAGCATCGTCGAAGAAGACGTCGCCGATGGTTTCCTCGGTGTTGTGATACTGGTCGTCAAAACCCAGCCCGACGGATGCATGGCCGTTCGGATCAAGATCAACGAGGAGGACGTCGTGGTCCTGTGCGGCCAGCTGCCGGGCGAGGTTGACAGCGATCGTCGATTTTCCGACACCCCCCTTCAACATACAAACCGAAACAGCCCGAGAGTTCCCTTCGATCTGTACCGAATCGTAGGGGCTATTCGGCTTATTTGTTCTATCTATGCTATTCTCACTATCTGGGCCATTCATACTATTCAGCAGTATCAACCTCCTTTGGCTTAATTCTGTGGCAAATATCTTGGATAGTTTTCTATTTCAAAAGTATTTTCTATTCTAAAGTAGCATGCTATTCTAAAATAGATGGGATAGAATCAGCGAATCTACATACTATCTGAATCTGAGGTAGTATACCGGAATCCCAACAACAATAGCGCCAGCGATGATCAGACGAGACCAAGCAACAGTGAGTACGTCCCACATATGAAGATACGGAGCAGCTAGAGCTACCACCCCAATAAAGACGCTGAGGGCAATGTCGATGGAGGCAACCTCGTTACTATCGGTTTCTGGGGGTCTGATCGTATTATGTACGAGAACTCCGGAGACTGCTAACACGAGCAAAGATTCACCGACCACGGACAAAATCGCTCCCAGACCGAAGCTATCTCCGTGTCCCAGAGCCCCCGTCTGGAGAACATATGCTTCGTCCTCATATTCGACCACCCTATACAGTTCGCTTCTATCAACATTGTGTCCGACAGCACCATACTGAAACTCCTCAGGGATCTCGGATTCGTGATATGCATCGCAGGTAAGCACCCAGTCTTTGCAGATCCGTATTGTGAACGAGTTCGTCTCGGCCGCTCTCGTTTTGTCGAAGACTTCCTGCGCAACAGGGGAGAGTTCGGTGTACTGGTATACGGGCGTCTCCCCCGTGACTCTTTCGTGTTTGATTGATTCAACATCGCTTGCCTGCTCTACGATTCGATTATCGTAGTATCCCTCAAACCCTGGATCCTCATACGGCGATGCCATCGCTCCCGGATAGTAGGCTATCAGACTGATCAGAACGACCGCCAGAACAACGCGAACACTCCGACGGTCAACCAATCGATCTAACTGCCTAATGGAGGGCGGGAGAGCCATATCTGCGTGCTCATACCCAGATATTGAAAAATTTACGCGTGGTTCGTACGCACCGCTAAGTTAGGCGAGCGTTCTAAAGCCACGCGAGCGGGCGAGGCCAGTTGTTCGGAGTATCGACATCGTAGCCAGTAAACGAAGTGTAGAACGCTTCTATCTGGACTTTATCTCTTAGATCCGGCGTTCGATGCGGCTGCTAACGCTATCATGATGGGTGATCGATACAGTTGTATGCAAATCTCCTGAATCAATCCAGATAGATGAGCGCTGTCTCATACATTCAACAGGCGGTTCAGCCACTCAACGGATTTCCATCAGAATCGATGTGACATATACAGAGGGTACGCCCCTCAGTTTGTGTTAGAAAGACTAGTTAGCTTGGAGGTCGTCAACGCCCAGTATGAAGCGTCGTCGAGTCCTCGCGACGCTCGGCACCGCCGTTTTCGGATCTATAGCCGGTTGTGCTGGTGACCCCGACCGGGGCAGTGACGAGAGTACACGCACCGACGAGGCGACCACGCCCGCGCCGACGGACCCCGACTCACAGCGACTCGCCACGGGCGAGTCCACAACGGTCGCTGATGGGGTGTTGGTTACGGTCGCGGACCCGAGGG